>Ga0114946_10003585_pt1 | contig 10431 bp, 9 predicted proteins | sample WalLakDeSediment_FD_88676 | JGI IMG/M metagenome (GOLD analysis project Ga0114946, IMG submission 88676) | Lake sediment microbial communities from Walker lake, Nevada to study Microbial Dark Matter (Phase II) - Walker Lake 11/02/13 Deep Sediment | ecosystem: Environmental > Aquatic > Freshwater...
GACATCGCGAGCGACGTCGATGCCCAGAAGATCAAGGCGCACGGCGTGCCTGCGGTCCAGATCAACACCGGCGGAGCGTGCCACCTGGAAAGCGACATGATCCGGCGAGCGGTCGACGCCCTCGAGATAGCAGAGGTCGACCTGCTGATCGTCGAGAACGTGGGCAACCTCGTGTGTCCCGCCGGTTTCGCCCTGGGCGCGCACCGCGACGTGCTGGTGGCCTCGCTTCCGGAGGGTGACGACAAGCCGTACAAGTACCCGGGCTCGTATCGCGGCATCCACTGCCTGGTGTTGAACAAGACCGATCTGGCACCGCACGTTCCGTTCGACATGGCGCGCTTCCTCGCCGGCGTGGAGGCGCTGAACCCGGGCCTGGCCACGTTCCCGCTGTCGTGTCGGACCGGCGAGGGCATGGACGCCTGGCTGGCCTGGGTTCGCGGCCTGTTGACCCCGCCGGGCGCCGGGCCTTGAGCTCCGGCGCCGCGTCCGCCAGCGCGCGGCCGGAGCCGGCACCGGATCCGGTGGCGGGCTCGCGGCTGTTCGTGAGCGGCGTGGTGCAGGGCGTGGGCTTCCGGCCGTTCGTGTACGGCCTGGCGCGGGGCCTGGACCTGACCGGCTGGGTGCGCAACACCTCGGCCGGGGTGGAGATCCTGATCGAGGGCCCGCCGCAGCGGCTCGACGCGTTCGTCGACGCGCTGCGGCACCAGGCGCCGCCGCTGTCGCGCATCCACGATCTGCGGCGCGAGCCCTGCGCCGTCGCGGGCCACGGCGCGTTCCTGATCGAGCCGTCGGCAACCATCGCGGGCGCGTTCCAGCCGTTGCCGCCCGACGTGGCCGTGTGCCATGCCTGCCTGGCGGAGGTCCGCCGACCCGCCGACCGGCGCCACCGCTACCCGTTCACCAACTGCACCGACTGCGGCCCGCGCTTCACCATCATCGTCGACCTGCCGTACGACCGTCCCAACACCACCATGGCCGCGTTCCAGCTGTGCCCACGCTGCGAGGCCGAGTACCGCGACCCGGCGGACAGACGCTTCCATGCCCAGCCGGTGGCCTGCCCGGACTGCGGCCCCAGCGTCTGGCTGGAGCCGGTGGCCGGCGAGGTCACCGCCACCGCCACCGCCACCGCCACCGCGCGCGGCGATGCCGCGCTGCGGGAGGCGCGGCGGCTGCTGGTCGCCGGGCGCATCGTGGCCGTCAAGGGCCTGGGCGGCTTCCACCTGGCGTGCAACGCGCGCGACGGCGCCGCGGTGGAGCGCCTCCGCGAGCGCAAGGCGCGCGAGGCCAAGCCGCTGGCCGTCATGCTGCCCGACCTGGCGGCCGTCGAGCGCCACTGCGATCTCGGCCCGCGGGAGCGGGACCTGCTCGTCTCCTCCGCCGCGCCCATCGTGTTGCTGCCCCGCCGCGCGGGATCCGACCTGGCCCCTGCCGTGGCGCCCGACGTGGCCGAGCTGGGTGTGATGCTGCCGTACACGCCGCTGCACCACCTGCTCCTGCAGCCGGACGACGGCGACGGCGGCCTGGCCCTGGTCATGACCAGCGGCAACGCCAGCGAAGAGCCCATCGCCACGGACAACGACGACGCGCGGCGGCGACTTGGCGCCATGTGCGACGCGTTCCTCATGCACGACCGCCCCATCCGCACCCGCTGCGATGACTCCGTGGCGCGTGTTGTCATGGGTCGCCCGTACTTCCTGCGCCGCAGCCGCGGCTACGCGCCGTACCCGGTGGCCTTGCCCTTCGGCGCGCCGCAGATCCTTGCCGCCGGCGCGGAGTTGAAGAACGTGTTTGCGCTCACGCGTGGCGAACAGGCCTTCCTGAGCCACCACATCGGCGACATGGAGAACTACGAGACGCTGCAGGCCTTCGAAGACGGGGTGCGACACCTGGAGCGCCTGTTCCGGGCCCGGGTGGAGGCGGTGGCGCACGACCTGCACCCGGACTACCTGGCCACCCGCTACGCCGCGGAGCGCGCGCTGCGTGACGGGCTGCCGGCGCTTGCCGTGCAGCACCATCACGCCCACGTGGCAGCCTGCATGGCCGACAACGGTCTGGCCGGCGACCGGCCGGTCCTGGGCGTGGCCTTCGACGGCACCGGCCTGGGCCCGGACGGCACGGTCTGGGGCGGCGAGTTGCTGGTGGCCACGTACGAGGCCTTCGAGCGCCGGTTCCACCTGGACCGCGTGCCGCTGCCGGGCGGCGACCGCGCGGCGCGCGAGCCGTGGCGCGTGGCGCTGTCGTGGCTGGCGGCGGCCGGCGTGCCGTGGGAGTCCGATCTGCCGCCGGTAGCGGCGGCGCTGTCGGAGGAGGCTCTGCGGGTGCTGCGGCGCCAGTTGGAGACGGGGATCAACGCGCCCCTCACGTCCAGCGCCGGCAGGCTCTTCGACGCGGTGGCCTCGCTGGCCGGTCTCCACCAGCGTGCCCGCTACGAGGCCCAGGCGGCCATGGCGCTGGAGGCGGTCGTGGATCCGGACGAGACGGGAGCCTATGAACTGGCCGTCACGGCGACTACCATTGACCCGCGGCCCGCGGTGCGGGCCGTGGTGTCCGATGGCCGCGCCGGCGTCGCCGTGGGCCGCGTGGCCGCCCGCTTCCACAACGGCCTGGCACGCGCGGTGCGCGAGGCCTGCCGGATCGCCGGCCGCGAGGCGGCGGCGCGCGACGTGGCCCTGGGCGGCGGCGTCTGGCAGAACACGGCGCTGCTGGAGCGCACGGCTCGCGGACTGGAGAGCGACGGCTTCCGGGTGCTCCTGCACCGCCAGGTGCCCGCCAACGACGGCGGCCTGGCCCTGGGACAGGCGTGCGTGGCCGGGGCGTGGCTGCGCGCGGGCCGGGCGATGGGGGCCGACGGCGCGGCGGCGGCCGGCCCCACCCAAGAAAGGCGCAACGACCATGTGCTTGGGAGTGCCGGGTGAGATCGTGGCCGTTTACCAGAGCGACGGCCTGCGGATGGGCAAGGTGGACTTTGGAGGCGTGACGCTCGAGGTCTGCCTGGAGTACGTGCCGGAGGCCGTGGCGGGCGACTACGCGGTCGTCCACGTGGGCTTCGCGCTCAGCGTGCTGAGCGCCGCGGAGGCCAACGAGACGCTGGAGATGCTGCGCGAGATGGCGCGCCTGGAAGACGAGCTCGGACCCGAAGCACGAGACGCCGCGCCGGCATGAAGCATGTCACGGAGTACCGCGACGCGGAGCAGGGCAGCGCCCTGCTGGCCCGGATCGCGCGCATGGTGACCAGGGATTGGGTCATCATGGAGATCTGCGGCGGCCAGACGCACGGCATCATGCGTCACGGCCTGCACGAGCTGCTGCCCCGGCGCGTCGAGCTGGTGCACGGTCCGGGCTGCCCCGTGTGCGTGACCTCGCTCGAGCTCGTTGACAAGGCGCTGGCCATTGCCGCCCGGCCGGAGGTCATCTTCACCAGCTACGGCGACATGCTGCGGGTGCCGGGCAGCGGCGGCGACCTGTTCGGCGTGCGGGCCGCCGGCGGTGACGTCCGCGTCGTCTACTCGCCGCTGGATGCCGTGACCTTGGCGCGTCAGAACCCGGACCGGCAGGTGGTCTTCTTTGCCATTGGCTTTGAGACCACCGCGCCGGCCAACGTCACCAGCGTGCTCCAGGCGCAACGCCTGGGCCTGGACAACTTCAGCGTCCTCGTGTCCCACGTGCGCGTGCCGCCTGCCATGCACGCCATACTGGGCTCGCCGGCCAACCGCGTGCAGGCCTTCCTGGCCGCCGGTCACGTGTGCGCGGTCATGGGCTACCGGGAGTACGTGCCCATCGCCGGCCGCTACCGCGTGCCCGTGGTGGTCACCGGCTTCGAGCCGTTGGACATCCTGCGCGGCATCCAGATGGCGCTCGAGCAGCTGGAGGCGGGTCGGGCCGAGGCCGAGAACGCGTATCCGCGAGCGGTGACCCTGGACGGCAACCGCCCGGCCCAGGCCATGATCGAGCGCGTGCTCCAGACCTGCGACCGCAAGTGGCGCGGGGTGGGCGTCATCGCCCGGAGCGGCTGGTGCTTGCGGCCCGAGTTCGCCCGCTTCGACGCCGAGGTCCGCTTCCCGGTGCAGGGCATAGCGCCGGAGGAGTCGCCGCTCTGTATCTCCGGCCTGGTGCTGCAGGGCATCCGCAAGCCGCCCGAGTGCAGCGCCTTCGGGCGCGAGTGCACGCCGGAGCACCCGTTGGGCGCCACCATGGTCTCCGGAGAGGGCGCCTGTGCCGCCTACTACCGCTACGGCGCGCCGCGGCACGGGGCCGCGGCCGTCGCGCCTCCGACCAGGGCCGCGCCGTGACCGACACCCCCGGCGGCCTCGAGCAGCTCTCGTGCCCGCTGCCTCTGCCGCACGTGGAGCGCATCGTCCTGGGTCACGGCAGCGGCGGGCGGTTGATGCACGACCTGATCGCCCGTCGCTTCCTGCCCGCTTTCGACAACGAGGCCCTGCGCGCCGGTGATGACGCCGCGGTCGTGGAGCCGGCACCCGGCGTGCGGCTGGCGCTCAGCACGGACGCCCACGTGGTGACGCCGCTCTTCTTTCCGGGCGGCGACATCGGGCGCCTGGCCGTGTGCGGCACGGTGAACGACGTGGCCATGAAGGGCGCCACGCCTCTCTTCCTGACCGCGGGCTTCGTCCTGGAGGAGGGCCTGCCCACGGAGACCCTCGACCGAGTGGTGGCATCCATGGCGGCGGCCGCGGCCGAGGCCGGCGTGGCCGTGGTGGCAGGGGACACCAAGGTGGTGGAGCGCGGCAAGGCGGACGGGCTGTACATCACCACCGCCGGCCTGGGCCTGCTCCGCGACGGCCCCGCCATCGGCGGCGCCATGGCCCGCGACGGAGACGAGGTGCTCGTCTCCGGACCGCTGGGCGACCACGGCATCGCCGTGCTCTCCGCGCGCGGCCAGCTGGGCTTCACGGCCGACATAGAGAGCGACGTGGCGCCACTGAACCGGCTGGTGGCGCGCGTGCTGCAGGCAAGCGACCAGGTGCGCGTGCTGCGCGACCCCACCCGCGGCGGCCTTGCCACCACGCTCAACGAGATCGCCCGCCAATCCGGAGTGGCCGTGTTGGTGGACGAGGCCGCGGTGCCCGTGCGGCCGGCCGTGGCGGCGGCGTGCGAGATGCTCGGCTTCGACCCGCTCTACGTGGCCAACGAGGGCAAGATGGTCGTGGTGGTGGGCGCGGAAGGGGCGGCCGCCGTCCTGGAGGCCATGCGCGGCTGTCGCTACGGAGAGGGAGCGCGGCGCATAGGGAGCGTGCAAGGGGGGCCCGCCGGGCGGGTCTTGATGCGCACCGCCTTCGGCAGCACGCGCGTCATCGACGTCCTGGCCGGCGAGCTCCTGCCCCGCATCTGCTGACGGCCCGTTGGAGTGACCCGCACCGTCCCATGCTCGAGCGCTCACCGATGCCGAGCCGCCTGGTCAGGCGCCTGACCACCCTGGCCGTCGTCAACCTGCTGCTGGAGACGGTACGGCGCGCGACGGCCGTGCGCGTGCCGCGCATGGCGGCGGCGCTGACGTTCTACCTCCTCTTGTCGGCGGCGCCGCTCCTGGTGGTGGTGGTCGGCGTGGCCGGGCTCGTGGTGGGCCAGCGGGCGACCGGCGTGTACGAGGAGCTGCTGGCGGCGCTGGCGGAGCACGTGGGGCAGCGAGCGGCGGGCGTGATTGCCGGCGCCGTGGAGGGCCAGACTCAGCGCCGCACCGAGGGGCTGGTCACCACGGGGGTGGGGCTGTTCGCTCTGCTGTGGAGCGCCTCGCGCGCCTTCAACGAGTTCCAGGACGCGCTCAACACCGTGTGGGACGTGGCGCCGCCGGCCGGCATTCGGCCCGGGGTCCTGCGCACGGTGCGCCAGCGCGCCCTGTCCTTTGCGTTGACCATCGCCGCCGGAGTCACACTGACCATCTACGTGCTGGTGCGCCCGACCATCGACACGTACGGGCAGCTGCTCGCGAGCCTGGCTCCGGCGGCCGTTGACGTGGTCAGCGCCCTCAACGCCCTGTTCGCGTTCCTGCTCATCACGGCCGTGCTGGCCGGCCTGTACCGCTTCCTGCCGGAGACACGCCTGCGGTGGTCCGACGTGTGGCTGGGCAGCCTGCTGGCGGCCCTGGTCCTGACGGTGGGCCAGCTGGCCTTCGGCGCCTACCTGCGCTACGCCCGCCAGTTGGGCTTCCTGGGCGCCGCGTCCTCGCCGCTGGTCGTGTTGGCCCTCACGCACGCCGCCATCCAGGCCGTGTACTACGGGGCCGTCTTGAGCCGCGCCTACTCCCTTCGCCTGGGGTCGCGCGCCGCGGCGGCCGCGCGCGGGAGCGGCGACAGCGCCGCCGAGGCCCCGCCCGGCCGGCCGTGAGCCGTCAGCTCGGAGGCGTGGCCAGGCGCTCGATCAGGTCCAGCTGCTGCCGCAGCTTCACCACCCGGTCGGGCGGGTAGTATCCCTTGGGCAGCGACACGTTGGGGTACACGACCGTGCGCGGGCCCACCAGGCAGCCCGGGTTGGTCACGCTGTTGCAGCCGGTGTGGACGTCATCGCCCAGCACGGCGCCCAGCTTGGCGAGGCCCGTGTCGTGGGGCACGCCGGCGATCGTGATCACCACCGTGCGCCCGGCCCGTGCCGAGCCGCCGGGGGCCATGGGCACGTTCGACAGCTTGGTGCCCGCGCCCAGGTTCACGCGCCGGCCCAGCAGGCTGTCGCCCACGTAGTTGAAGTGCGGGGCGGCGCTGCCCTCCAACATCAGGCTGCCCTTGATCTCCGAGGCGTGCCCGATCACGCAGCCGGCCCCGGTGACCACCGCCTCGCGCACGTACGCCCCGTGACGGATCACGTTGCGTGGGCCTATTACCGCCGGCCCCAGCACGAACGCACCCGGCTCCACCACCGTTCCGGCGCCAATGTAGACGTCCTCGCCCACCACGGCCCCGGGCGCCACATGCCCGGCGACCCGCGCCCCGTGTGCGCTCAGGAACGCCTCCACGTACGAGCCCAACCGTGTGAGAACGCGCCACACGGGCTCGTGGCCCGCGAGCAGCGCGGCGTGATCCGCACCGTCCAACGCGAAGAAGTCCGCGCACTGAAGCACCCGCTTGACCTCCATGCGTGCCCTGCCGGCGCGGCGCATTGTCTTGCGCCTCGCCGTCCCGGTCAAGTATCATGCGCCCCGCGCGCGGCCGCCCGCGAACCGCCGCGCGGCCCGCGACCCCAGCGCGAAGGAGAACTCCAGGTGAACATCCATCTTTTGGCCAGGCTGTGCGAGACGCCGGGGGTGCCCGGGCGCGAGGACCGCGTGCGCGCGCTCATCGCGTCCGAGGTGGAGGGCTTGTTCGACGAGGTGCGGACGGACGCCCTGGGCTCCCTGATCTGCCATCGCGCGCCGCGACCGGCAGGGCGGGGCGGCCGCGACCCCGTGCGGGTCATGCTCCTGTGCCACATGGACGAGATCGGGTTCCTGGTCTCGCACATCGACGACAAGGGCTTCGTGCGCCTGGACGGGGTCGGCGGCTTCGACACCCGCAACCTCTTCTCGCGCCGCGTGCTCGTCTGCACGGACAGCGGCGACCTGCGCGGCGTCATGAACGCCGGCGGGCGCCCGGTGCACATCGCCTCCGAGGAGGACAAGAAGAAGGTGCCGGAGGTGAAGGAGTTCTTCGTGGACCTGGGCCTGCCGGCCGATCGGGTGCGCGAGCTGGTGCGGATTGGCGACTTCGTGGTGCCGGACGAGCCGCTCGTGGAAGTGGGCGACAAGATCGTGAGCAAGGCTCTGGACGATCGGATCGCCTGTTGGCTGGCCATCGAGTCGCTGCGGCAGCTGGACGCCTCCGGCTCCGGGCACGCCTGCGACATCACCGTGGCGTTCACGGTGCAGGAGGAAGTGGGCCTGCGCGGTGCCCGCGCGGCGGCCTTCGCCGTGCGGCCGGACATAGGCCTGGGCCTGGACGTGACGCTGTCGTGCGACACGCCGGACGTGCCCGAGCACGAGGCGGTGACGCGCCAGGGCAAGGGCTTTGGACTGCACGTGAAGGACGCCTCGTTCATCGCCGACAAGCGCCTGGTCGAGGAGATCGAGGCGCTGGCCGTGGAGCGCGGCATCCCCTACCAGCGCACCATCCTCGCCCGTGGCGGGCAGGACGGCGCCGCCGCGCAGCAGGCGGCCGCCGGCGCCCGCGCGGTGGGCATCGTGGTGGGCACGCGCTACATCCACACGGTGACCGAGATGGTCCACAAGTCGGACCTGGAGGCCGCCCGCGACATCGTCGCCGCCTACCTGCAGACGGTCGGTTGACCGGCAGTCAGCCGGGCGCCGCCCACGACCGGGACCGGCGCCCGGAGCCCGCGGCGCCGCTCAGCCTACCATGGCCCTCAAGTCCTCACCCCAGCGGTACGCCGAGGCCGGGTCCAGCAGGTCAAAGCCCTCCAGGGGCTTGTGCATCAGGAAGTGGTACAGCCACTCGAGGGCCGCCCGGTCCGGGCCGTCCAGCTTGTCCACCTCCAGCCGCCCGCCGAAGCCGCGCGCGCTCACCACGTTGCCACCGGTCAAGCGGCCCAGACCGTCCGCGAAGTCCTGCTGCGTAAACAGCTGCTCGTCCTCCTCGCCCGTCAGACCCACCTGCACCTGCATGTCCGCCGCGGCGGTGATGAACGCCGCCACCTTCTTGGTGGCCAGGGCCGCCTTGTTGTGGCGCAGGAACCGCTGCATGGCGGGCAGGTACGAGCCGGAGTATATGGGCGAGCCCACCACGACGAAGCCGTACGCATCGACGTCCGGCTGGTCCAACACATTGGCGATGTCGGCGCCGAGGCCGTCGGCAATGGCTTGGGCCACTTCCTTGGTGGAGCCGTAGCGGCTGGCGTACACGACCAGGCTCTTGGTCACGAGACGACGTCCTTTCGTGAAGCGTCCGCCGGAAGCGCCGCGATGCTGGACCGGATCAGCTCGGCCGACCGGTTCAGGGCCTCGCGCTCTTCGTCGGTAAGGCGGATCTCGATGATGTCCTCCACCCCGCGCGCGCCCAGCTTCACGGGCACGCCGAAGCAGATGTCGCGCAGCCCGTACTCGCCCTCCAAGTAGACCGAGCACGGCAGGATCTGCTTGCGGTCCTTCAAGATGGCCTCGACCATCTGCATGGTGGCGGCGCTGGGCGCGAAGAAGGCGCTGCCCATCTTTAGCAGGGTCACGATCTCACCGCCGCCCTGGCGCGTGCGGCTCACGATGGCCTGGACGCGCTCCGGGGGCAGGAGCTCGGTCAACGGGATGCCGGCCACCGTAGAGTAGCGCGGCAGCGGCACCATCTCGTCCCCATGCCCGCCCAGCACGAACGCCTGCGTGCTCTGCACGCTGACTTGGAGCTCCATGGCCATGAAGGCCCGCATGCGGGCGCTGTCCAGGATGCCGGCCTGACCGATGACCCGCTCGCGCGGCAGGCCGCTCACCTGCCTGGCCAGGTACACCATGGTGTCCAGCGGGTTGGTGACGAGCACCAGGATGGCGTCCGGCGAGTGCCGCACCACGTTCTCCACGACGTCGCGCACGATGCCGGCGTTGACGGCCACCAGGTCCTCGCGTGTCATGCCCGGCTTGCGGGGCAGGCCGGCCGTTACCACCACGATGTCCGAACCCGCGGTGTCCGCGTAGTCGTTCGTGCCGACGATGTGAAGGTCATAGCCCTCCACGGGGCCGGCCTCAAGCAGGTCCAGCGCCTTGCCCTGCGGCAGGCCGTACACCACGTCCAGTAGAACGACGTCCCCGAGCTCCTTGACGGCGCACCAGTGCGCCGCCGTGGCGCCGACGAAGCCGGCGCCGATGATCGAGATCTTGTTGCGCATTCGCTGTCCGCTCCGCAGCGGGCCCGTTGCGGGCCCAGGAACCGAAGGACGCGAGCCGCCTCGCAGTCGCCCCGGAGCGCGGCCGCCGGCCGGCCCGCGCGGGAAAACGTATCACACAGCGCCCCGAAGCGCCAACGAGCCGCCGGCCGGCGGCGGCCCGTCACGCCGACGGCCCGGGGAGGTGCCCTCCGGACGTGCCGCCGCGTCCCCTCCGGCGTCGCCGGCCGCGCAACGCTCTCGTTCGCCCCCGGACACCAGTATTCACCGCGGCCTACAACCAAAGGCGTACGCGCCGGCCCGCGTTGCCGCCGTTCGGACCATGGCCGAACGGGCGCGAGCGGCTACACTGACATCGTGCTCCTCCGCGGCCAGGCGCCGCGGGGAGGCAGAGGGGCTTGCGAGCCGGGCCATGGGCCCACGTATCCACAGGAGGGTACCGACTTATGAAGAAGCTTCTGGTGTTGGTGTCGATGGCGGCGGTGGTGGCCGTGATGTTGGCGTGCCTTTCGGGTGCCTTCGACACCTCCAACGCGCCGGCGGTGTACGCCAGCCGGCTGGCCGGCATCTCCGGCAGCGGCGAGACGGGCATCCAGGTGCAGAACCTGGACGCCTCGCAGGACGCGC
>Ga0114946_10003586_pt1 | contig 10431 bp, 9 predicted proteins | sample WalLakDeSediment_FD_88676 | JGI IMG/M metagenome (GOLD analysis project Ga0114946, IMG submission 88676) | Lake sediment microbial communities from Walker lake, Nevada to study Microbial Dark Matter (Phase II) - Walker Lake 11/02/13 Deep Sediment | ecosystem: Environmental > Aquatic > Freshwater...
CTGAGCGGCAGCGACGGCGACCTGGAGTGGGGCCTGCGGATCGGGCTCACGCTGACGTCGGAGGCGGGGACGCCTTGAGCGAGGCCGCCGCACCCGAGGCGGCGTCTCGCGCGGTGAGAGCGAAGTTCAACCCTGGCCGTCAGGCCAACGCCCGCGGCGCCGGCACCATGACGGTACCGGCACAGCGGCATCATGCGTGCGCAGCCTCGCAGTTCAGGCCAGCTTCAACCCTTTGAAACTCTCCAGTTGCGCCTTGATGGCGCGTTCGGTCGGCAACCGCTCGGTGCTGGACGCGCCGTAGAAGCCGGCGATGCCCGGCATCATCTTCAGGGCCCTGCCGACGTTCTCGGGCTCGTCGAACGGGCCGCCGTGGCAGATCACCAGCAGGTCCTTGCGGATGCCCCAGGCGACCTCGGCCATCTCCATGACGCGCTCCACCGCCTGCTCGAGCGTCAGCGAGACCGAGGCGCCGATCGTGCCCGCGGTCGTGAGGCCCATGTGCGGCACCAACAGGTCCGCACCGGCCTCGGTCATCGCCTTGGCCTCGTCCACGTTGAACACGTACGGCGACGTGAACAGATCGAGCTCGTGAGCAATGCGGATCATGTCGACTTCTTTGTCGTAGCCGATGCCGGTGGCTTCCATGTTCTGGCGCATGACGCCGTCGAACAGGCCCACCGTGGGGAAGTTCTGCACGCCGGAGAAGCCCGCGTCGCGCACCTGCTTGAGGAAGACGGGCATGAGGCGGAACGGGTCGGTGCCGTTGACCCCCGCGAGCACCGGGGTGTTCTTCACCACCGGCAGAACCTCGGAGCCCATCTGCATGACGATCTCGTTGGCGTCACCGTAGGCGAAGAGCCCCGTCAGGGAGCCGCGGCCCGCCATACGGTAGCGGCCGGAGTTATAGATGATCAGGAGATCGGCGCCGCCCGCCTCGGCGAACTTGGCCGAGATGCCCGTGCCGGCGCCCGACCCGATGATCGGCTTGCCCTGCGACCGCTGGTGGGCGAGGCGCTCGAGGATCTCTTTGCGTGTGAAGGCCATGCTGTTCAAGCCCCTTTCTGGGTGACCATCTCGAGCAGCGCCGCGACGGTGGCGCTCGAGAAGCGCGGGTCGTTGATGTCGACGTCCATCTCGACGATCTCGATGCCGGGCCGCAGGTGCGCCCGCAGCGCGTCTACGAAGGCCTGGTTGGCCTCCGGCAGGTGGAACGGCTTGCCCTCCACGTCCACCTCGGAGAAGCCCTTGAGCGGAACGTAGACCGCGACCGGTCCGGTGGCGGCGTTGAGCTTCTCGGCGAAGATCTCGCCGAGGCGCGCGTTCTCCTCCGGCGTGGTGCGCATGAGCGTGATGTTGGGGTTCCACTTGTAGAAGGTGCGCTCGCGGTACTTCTCGGGCACCGTCTCGGGCGCCCAGAAGTTGCACATGTCGATGCAGCCGGGCACTACCACCTGAGGAATGCCCGCGCGCGCGGCGGCCTCGAGCCGGTGCGGTCCGGCGGAGAGCACGCCCCCGCAAAGCTCGTCGGCCCACTCCGTGGTGGTCATGTCGAGCACGGCGGTGACGTGCCCGTCATCGATCAACGCCTCCATGGTGCGTCCGCCCGCGCCGGTGGCGTGGAACACCAGCACCTCGTACCCCTGCGCCTCGAGCTCGGTCTTGGCCTGGTTCACGGCGCGGGTGGTGTTGCCGAACATGGTCGCCGCGATGATGGGCTTGTCCTCGCCGGCCGCGGTCTCGTGCGCGACCATCCCGGCGATGGCGCCGGCCGCGTTGCCGTAGACCTTGCGGCTGACGCTGTTGACGCCGGCGACGTCGACGATCGAGTGGATCATAGCGATGTCGGACATGCCGACGTAGGCGGCGACGTCGCCGCTGGCGACGGTCGAGACCAGCACCTTCGGGACCCCGACGGGGAGCGCACGCATGGCGCTGGAGCCGAGCAGCGTGCCGGCGCCGCCACCCATCGAGATCACGCCGTGAATGCGGCCCTCGTCGTAGAGGCGCCGGACGACCAGCGGGATGCCGCGGGCCATGGCGGCCACGGCCTCGCCGCGGTCGCCGGCCGCTTGCAGCGCGCCCAGGTCAACGCCGGCCGCCGCGGCCACCTCGGTGCGCGGCACGTCGGGCGCGAACGCCGGCTCGCCCACCACCCCGACGTCGATCACCAGCACGCCGCAGCCGCGGCGGACGATCTCGTCACGCAAAAACTGGAAGTCGGCACCCTTCGTGTCGAGCGTGCCGACGATGGCAACGATCTTGGTCATGGTGACTCCTATACGCCGAGCAGTTCCTTGCGCGTGGCGGCGTCCAGGGCGAACTCGGCGCCGGTCGCTTCGTGCACGATCTGACCCGCGACCATCGCGTACACCCGGTCAGCCACGGCATCGGCGACGCGGATGTTCTGCTCGACCAGCAGGACCGCGATGCCGGCCTCCGCTCGCAGGTGCCGAATCACGTCGATGACGCGATCGGTGGCGACCGGAGAGAGGCCCTCTGACGGCTCATCGAGGAGCAGGAGGGCAGGGTTGATGACCATGGCCCGGCCGATCGCTAGCATCTGCTGCTCGCCGCCGCTGAGGCGTGCGCCGCTGATGCGCTTGCGATCGGCGAGCTCGGGAAACAGCTCGTAGATACGCTCTGGTGTCCAAGGGTCGGCGGCGGAGGACCGCCGGTACGTCAACGTGAGATGCTCGTGCACGGTGAGGGATGGGAAGAGTCGGCGGCCCTGCGGGACGTAGCCGACGCCGTGGGCCGCGATCCGAGCCGGCCCCATGCCGCGGAGCTCCTTGCCGTCGAGGCGGATCGAGCCGCTGCGCGGTGGCGTGACGCCGATGATGGCACGCATCAGCGTGGTCTTGCCCATGCCGTTGCGCCCGAGCAGCGCCACGCACTCGTCGCCGATCCGCAGGCTGGCGCCCTGGACGATGTGGCTGTCACCGTAGTAGACCTGCAGCCTCTCGACCGTCAGACGCGCGGGTGGTGTCGCTCGCTCAGACACGCTGTGCCCCCAGGTAGACCGCCTGAACCTCGTGGTCCGCGCGGATGTCGTCGGGCGTTCCCTCGCTGATAACAGCGCCGCGATGGAGAACGGTGACCCGGTCCGCCACACCTAGTGCTAGCTCCATGTGGTGCTCGATCAGAACGACCGTGAGGTCCTTCGGCAGCCGATGAATGAGCTCGGTGATGACGACGCGTTCCCCGGGCGAGAGCCCGGACGAGGGTTCGTCGAGCATGACGAGCCGCGGCCTCATGGCTAGGGCCATGCCGATCTCGAGCTGCCGCTGCTCCCCGTGCGAGATCGCCGATACCTTCTCCTGGAGGCGCCCCGCGAGGCCGACCTGGCGCGCCACTTCGGCGACCCAGGCGCGATCCTCGCCGCGTCCACGCCACGACGCAAGCATCGGAAGTCGCGTCCCCTTGCCCCCGAGCGTGGCGAGCAAGAGGTTCTCCTCGACCGTGAGTTCGCCGAACAGCTGCGAGGTCTGATAGGTGCGGCCGAGACCGAGCTGTGCCCGGCGGTGCATCGGCCAGCGCGTGACGGTCTCGCCGAACATCGTGATGACGCCTCGGTCGACCGGCAGGGCGCCGGCGACGAGGTTGAAGAGCGTGGTCTTGCCAGCGCCGTTGGGCCCGATCAGGGCCCTGCGCTCGCCACCGAGCACGGTCAACGACGCATCACTAACCGCATGGACGCCGCCGAACGACTTCGAGACGTGGTCGAGGCGAAGGACAGGGACCTGATCAGGCATGAGCGCGGGACTCCCTACGATGACGTGGGGGAACGGTCGCTTAGCGGCCGTCCGCCATGGGAATGAACTCGTAGACCTCTTCGACGTCGAGCATCTCGGGCGGGAAGTCAGCGCACGCGTCTGGCGGGTAGTTGCGGGCGTCGACCGGCTGGGCCATGTACAGGGCGGGATCGTACGGCCCGAACTGGCTCACCTCGGGGACGCGCACGATGCCGAAGTTCATGAGCTTGCCGTCGACCTCGCGCACTTCGCGGATGTAGATGTTGTGGACCGGGTTGGCGTACTCGTCGAGGTAGAAGCCCCCGCGCGGCGCGTCGGGGTAATCGGTGGCGCGCAGCGCGGCGATGAGCGCGTCGCGGTCGTTGAAGTCTTCGAGGGTCTCCACCGCACGGAGGATCATCACGATGGCGGTGTAGGTGTGCTCGGCCGCGGCGGCCGGCGTGCGGCCCCAGCGCTCGACGTAGGCGTCGCGGAAGGCGACGAACTCGGGGGTCTGGAGGGTCTCGACGTACTGCATGGCCGAGATCCCGCCGGCGGCCTCGTGCAACATGGCGGGCAGGTCGCCCTGCTCGAAGGTGTTCGACTGGCCCAGGAGCGGGTACACGTCGAGCATGCCGAACTCGATGTACTGGTTGACGAAGGCGACGGCGTCCGAGCCCGCGCCGTTGTACAGCACGGCGTCGTAGCCGGTACGCGGGATCCGCGCCAGGAACGACGAGTAGTCCTCGGTGGGCACCGGGTGCCAGATCGTGGTGACGACTTCGCCGCCGGCACGGCAGAAGCCGCGCTTGAAGCCGCCCGCCTGGTTGTAGGGGTAGGAGTAGTCCTCGCCGATCATGTAGATGCGCTTGTAGCCAAGCTCACTGGCGACCCAATAGCCGAACGGGTCCATCGGCTGGGCGCCGGTCCAGCTGTTGCGCACGACGTTCTCGACGGCCAGGCGCATGGTGATGTCTTCGGGGGCCGAGTAGGACATCACGACCGGCACGCCGCTGTCACGCGCCCAGTCGAGGACGGACAGGCCGACGCCGCCGGAGGTCGGGCCGACGATCACGTGGACGCGGTCCTCCTCGTCGAGCTTGCGGCTCTTGTCGACCGCGATCTCGCCGTTCAGGCGGGTGTCCTCGATGAAGAACACGACGCGATGGCCCTTGACCGTGTACTCGAACTGTTCGAGCGCCAGGACCGAGCCCTCGGTCTGCATCTGGCCGAACGCGGCAAACGGACCGGTGGTGGGCGCGATCAGGCCGATCCGGAAGGTTTCGGACTCGGAGGACTGCGCGAGAGCCGGCAAGCCTCCCAGGACGAGCCCTGCGAGCGCGAGCGCCAGGAACCTCAGTGCGATCGATCGTCTCATGTGTCTTCCTCTCCTCGGGTTGCGGCGGGGGTCCGCCAGGGGACGCGTAGAACGTCGGTGTGCTCGCATCGTGAACCAGTCCTTGCCTCCTAACTCGGGCCGCGACCGGGCGGCCCGGCCGTGGGCGCAACTTCCGACGCGCCTCGGCGTCGACGATCGAAGCGTCGCTTCAGACCCTCGATGGCGCCCGTGATGCCGTTCGGGGCGAACAGGACCAGCAACAGGAAGGTGATCCCCATCGCCGTCAGGTAGCGGTCGGTGAAGCGCGTCACCACGACCTCGAACATCAGCGCGATGAACACCCCGATGACCGTCCCGCCCAGGTTGCCCACGCCACCCAGGATCACGATCAGCAGGATCCACACCGTCCGTTCCAGGTCGAGCGTAACGGGCGTGATGATGCCCGTGAACTGGACGAAGAAGGTGCCGGCCAGGGCGGCGGGAACCGCCGCGATCATGAAGGCGGTCAGGCGGATGCGCGCCACCGAGAACCCCAGCGCCGACATCCGCACGTGGCTGTCGCGTGTGCCGCGCAGGGCCAGACCGAGCGGCGAGCGGACCACGGCGCGGAGCAGGAAGAAGCACGCCAGGAACACGACCAGGAGCACCCAGTAGAAGTTGGCCGGCTCCTGGAACGAGATACCGCCGAGGATTGGCGCCCGCGTGCCCTGGATCCCGTCGAAGCCCTCGGTGACCGACGTCCACTGCTGCGCGATGGCCCACAGGATCTGCCCGAGCGCCAAGGTGAGGATCAGGAAGTACGTCCCGTAGGTGCGGATCGAGATGAGGCCGAACGCCAACGCCACGACCAGGGTGCCGGCCAGGGCGATGAGCAGCGGATAGGGGAACGGCAGCTTGTAGTGGAGGCTCAGGATGGCCAACGCGTAGGCCGCGAAACCGAACAGGCCGGTCTGGGTGAGCGAGACCATACCGCCCTGGCCGGCCAGGAACGACAGGCTCATCGCGAGCATGCTGTAGAAGAGGATGCGGATGACGGTGGTGAGGTAGTAGGGCGGCAGCCAGGACGGGAAGCTGAGCAGCACGACACCGGCGACCGCGACCAGCGCGACGGTCAGCAGGGTGCGGGGTAGACTGCTTCTGGCGGTCATGTCCACTTCCCGAACAGCCCTTGAGGCCGGAACGCCAGTACCAGCGCCATCGGGCCGAACACCATGAAGAACGACATCTCTGGGAAGTACGCGCGACTGAACGACAGCAAGAGGCCCGTCACCAATGCAGCTACGACTGCGCCGCCGAGGCTGCCGAGACCCCCGAGGATCACCACCACCAGCGACAGGATGAGGATCTGCCCATCGGCGCCGGGCTGGATAGAGAGGAAGGAGGCGCCGATCACGCCCGCAATACCTGCCAGAAACGCCGACAGCACGAACACCGCGGTGAAGATGCGGTGGATGTCGATGCCAAGAGCACTCACGGTCTCGCGGTCGTCGACGCCGGCGCGGACGGCAGCGCCGACCTTCGTCTTCTGGAGCAGGAACCATAGACCGAGCCCGATGAAGACCGCGAAGCCGAGGATGAAGAACCGGAAGCCCGGGTACGTGAAACCCAAGAGGCTGATCCGCGGGTTGAGCGCCGCGGGGACCCGGATCGACTGCGCGAACCCTCCCCAGATCGCCAGGCTGACGTCTGCGATGATGATCGACAGCGCGATCGTCAGGAGTGTCTCGGGCAGCGCCTGGCCGCGCACGCGCTCGAGCAGGATCTTCTCCAGCACGAACCCGAGGAGCGCGATCCCGAGGCCCCCTGCGAGGAGCGCAAGCCACCAGTTGCCAGTGGCGCGAAACACCGTCAGCCCGAGGTAGCCCCCGAGCAGGTAGAAGGCGCCGTGGCTGAGATTGACCACCCGCATCAACCCGAACGCCAGCGTCAGGCCGCTCCCGAGGACGAAGAGCAGGCCCGCATGGGTCAACCCGTTGAGCACGAGGATGATCTCAGTGACCACGGCGGTGGGCCTCTCGACGTCGTCGCATGCGCTCGATCCTGCGGTGAACCATGCCCTCTCCCGCTTCTGCCATCCAGCCGAGAACCCGTCCGGTGGCTGCCATCAGGCGACTGCCACGACGCTGTCGATGCTCACGCCCGCCGATCGGGCGGTGGCGGTCGAGTCGCGGACGACCAGCGTGGGGGCCAGCCGCAGCCGGCGCGGCGGCCCGTCGTCTCCCTCGATGCGGTCGTGGAGGAAGCGCATCGTGGCCGCGCCCATCTCTTGCGTCGGCGCCCGCAGCGTGGTCAGCCTGGGGACGAAGCGCGCGGAGCCGTAACCGTCGTTGAAGCCCACCAGCGACACGTCCCGCGGCACGTGCAGGCCGAGGCGCCCAAGTGCCCAGGCGACCGCGAAGGCGACGGCGTCGGTCGATGCGAACACGCCCGTCGGGCCCTCACCCCGCTTCGCGAGTTCGCGGTAGTGGCGCTCGAACGTCGCGCCTGGTCGCTCCGGGTCGATGACGATCTGCTGGACCGAGAGCCCCTCGGCGGCCGCCGCCTCCGTGAAGCCGCGCGAACGCGCCGCGAACGAGGGCTTGTCCGGGGCCTCGGTCACGAACGCGAGGCGACGATGTCCCAGTTCGATCAAGTGGCGAGCGACCCCGATGCCGCCCTCGTCATCCGCGTTGCCGACGATGTCGAGCGGCTCGAGCGGCCTGGGGTACGTCACCATGGCAACCGCCACGCCAGCATCGAGGTAGGGGCGCATGGCCGACCGGGCCCGCGATCCGGCCACGATGACGCCGGCGATCTGCTGGATGCCCACTGGCTGGTGGTCGTCGCCGACTTCGAGCGGTCGCGTCACGAACTTGTACCCGAGGTCCTCGGCGACGCGCCCCGCACCCGCGATGATGCCCATCCAGAACTCGACGTCTGCGACGTCCTGATGAGGGATGAGCAGCACGATCACGTCCTGACCACCCGAACGGCGACGCAACCCGACGGCCGCGTGCTCGTAACCGAGGGCGCGAGCCGCCTCCAGCACGCGCTTGCGCGTCTGCTCGCTGACGCCACGCTTGCCCCCCAGGGCACGGGACACCGAGTACTTCGAGATGCCCAGTTCCGCGGCGAGACTGTCGAGGGTCACCCTCTTCATAGGCCTCCAACGGGTCCACGTTCGGTGAGACCAAGCTAGCAGCCGTCATCGTTGGGGGCAACTGTTGCGCTTGGTGTTGACGTTGATTGCGGTACTTCGGGCGCGCCCCTGCGGCCACCCGAACGAGCCCCCCAACGTTGGCCTGCGCCTCAGCGTCAAGAGAGCGCAACGCGGGCGTCTTGCGTCAACCTGCGTTGGAGGAAGCGTGCCCGGACGTGCGTCGGATGTCCCGGTGGCAGCTCCCCTGCTGCCGCCTGATGGTGAGCAACACGAACACGAGTCGAGTGCCACTATCAGTGTGTCGTTCAGAGGCTTCGAGATCGCCAGTCCTGCACCGGGAAGCACGGCGACGCAGCTGACCGGCGTCGACACGACCTCGATCAACGTCCAGCGTCCGCCGGACTGACCGCGCGGCGGCTGCCGCTCCCGCGGCCGGGGGACGGAGTCGCAGTTCCGGACCTCGGCCGCGGTCAGCGGCGCGATCCGGCCAGCGACTGCCATTGCGTGCAAGCCTGCGACCTCCTACCATTCGAGTGAGGAGGAGGGACGGCGATGACCGGTAACGGCGACGACGACAGCCCTTTGGTGACGCACGAAGCCACCCCCTCGCGGGCCACCCCGCGCGACGCGAACCGCCTGGTCGAACGGCTCCTGCGTTACGGCCTCGGCGGCCATGGCTCGCTGCAAGGCAGCAAGGCGCTCGCCGCCAAGTACGCGGCGGACGCGGGCTTCGCCGACGACGAGGCGCGCGTGAAGGCGCTGATCCGATCGCACACGCTCATGAACTTCGGCACCGGGTTCATCACCGGCGTCGGTGGGCTCATCACCCTCCCCGTCGCGATCCCGGCGGCCATGACGGCATCGTGGGTGATCCACACACGGCTCTCGGGCGCGATCGCGACCCTGCACGGGCACGACATCGACGACGACCGCGTCCAGACGTTCGTCCTGTTCACGCTGCTCGGCGACAGCGGGAAGACGGTCCTGCGCAACGCCGGCATCACCGTCGCCAACCGGATCGCGCTGCGCGGCGTCGAGGCGATCCCCGGGCGCCTGCTCACGGAGATCAACAAGCGCGTCGGCATCCGCCTGATCGCGAGGGCCGGCGAGCGCGGGGTCCTCAACCTGACGAAGGCCGTGCCGGTCGCCGGCGGCATCGTCGGCGGCGGGGTCGACGCGCTGTACTGCAACGCGGTCGGGCGGCGCGCCCACGCGGTGTTCAGGCCGGAGAAGCCGGTCGCTGGCTGACACCCGCAGCGGGCCGGTGGGACTCGGTGCCGGCTCCGTCAGGCGCGTGCGTTCCGAACGTCGTCTTCATGATCCGCCAACCAGCTGAACCCGTTCACCCTCCACGACGACCTTCAAACCGTGGGTCACGGTCATCTGGCCACCGCCGTCCCGAAGGCCGATCTGCACGCGGTAGACCCCGTCGCTCCCGGGCAGGTTCACGAGCGCGTTCGTGCCCGTCACCGCGACGTCCGCCGCGCGCCCGTCAATGAACACGCCGATGTCGTCGGCGGCGCGGTCGCCCGCCCAACCCAGCTGGATGTGGCTGGCGGCCGTCGCGTCGACCGCCTCCAACACCAGCGTGACGGTCTCGCCGGCGGCGATGGCCTGGGTTGACGCGGGGGAGCCGACACGGCTGACGGCCACCCACCCCGAGACGGCGCTCGTGACCTCGACGCGCAGCGCGACGCTCGACGACCCGGACCGCGCCACGTTGGCGTACACGAGCGGACTCGGATCGAAGGCGAACACCTGGACGACGACCAGGCGCCCGTCCGGCGCCTCCTGGGCGCCGAACCCCACGTGCGTCCAGCGCTCCGCCAGCAAGCTCTGCCGGTGCCCGGGACTCTGCATCCAGCCCCCGATCACGCGATCGGGGAGGTCGAGGCCGCCCGCGGGCACCGCCGCGAGGTTCTCGCCAACCGACCGCATCGTTCCGCCGACCATGGCGACGCGATCGACGATGTCCCTCCGACCGGGCGTCGGGCTTACGTGGGACACGTAGCGGAGCCGCAGCATCTCCTCGGCGTGGTGCCGCGCGGCCTGCGCCAGCACGGCGCTCGCGCGCACGGCTGGCACACCGTGGCGCGCGCGCTCGTCGTTCGTCAGCTGCAGGAGTCGCTCCTCGAGGTAGTGGGCGGGCAGCGGTGGCACCGTCGACGGCAAGGCGCCCTGCGCGTTCGCCGCGCCGACGCCGATGGCGAGCACGAGGACCC
>Ga0114946_10003587_pt1 | contig 10430 bp, 5 predicted proteins | sample WalLakDeSediment_FD_88676 | JGI IMG/M metagenome (GOLD analysis project Ga0114946, IMG submission 88676) | Lake sediment microbial communities from Walker lake, Nevada to study Microbial Dark Matter (Phase II) - Walker Lake 11/02/13 Deep Sediment | ecosystem: Environmental > Aquatic > Freshwater...
CTCCCCGGCCGGAGGTTCGTTGCGCGTCCTTGAAGCTTGACCGGGCCTGCGCGCTTGGGTCAGCCTCCCGCTGCACGAACAAACCAAATCCCCATCGGTGACTGTCATGCACACTTCAAGAAACAACCCTTTGGTCTGGAGTGACTCTGTTCCTCGCTTCCAGGCCCTCACCCTGTCGGTGGTCATGGTGGTGAGTTCCATCTGCCAAGCCGCCGAGTTTCGCCGCCTACCGATGAGCGAGTATCGCGACCGCATGGAGGCTGGCTGGATTGGCCAGATGGTTGGTGTCGGTTGGGGCGGTCCGACCGAATTCAGGTGGCAGGGCGTGATCATCCCGGCCGAGGACATGCCGGTTTGGCGTCCCGAACTGGTCAACCAGTTTGATCAGGACGATCTCTACGTGGAAATGACTTTTCTGCGGACGCTCGAACTGCATGGATTCGAGGTCTCGATACGTCAGGCCGGCCTGGATTTCGCCAACAGCGGATATCGGCTCTGGCATGCCAACGAGGCTGGTCGCAGCAATCTGCGCCGCGGCATTGCGCCACCCGACAGTGGCCACCCGCGATTCAACCGGCACGCGGACGACATCGACTACCAGATCGAAGCTGATTTCTCGGGTTTGATTGCTCCCGGCCTGCCGGATCTGGTCATCGAACTGGGCGAGAAGTTCGGTCGCCTGATGAACTACGGCGACGGTCTTTACGGTGGCCAGTTTGTCGGTGGCATGTACGCCGAAGCCTTCTTCGAGAGTGACCCTCTGAAACTGGTCGAAGCCGGTCTGCGCTGCATCCCGGAGGACAGTCAATTCGCCGAATGCATTCGGGATACGGTGCGTTGGTGCCAGGAAAACCCGGATGACTGGAAGCAGACCTGGGAACGGGTCAACCAGAAGTATCATCTCGATCCGGAGTACCGGCGCTTTTCCTGCAGCGGTCCGCACGGCAAGTTCAACATCGACGCCAAGCTCAACGCCGCCTACATCGTCATGGGTCTCTTGTACGGGAAGGGTGACCTCGACGAAACCATCGTCGTCTCGACTCGCTGCGGCCAGGACTCGGACTGCAATCCGTCCAACGCCGCCGGCATCCTCTTCACCACCATCGGCAGATCCAATCTGCCGGACCGGTTTGTTTCCGCCTTGGATCCCACCGGTGTATTCAGTCATACCGAATACAATTTTCCCAGGTTGATCGAGGTCTGCGAGCAACTGGTTCGCACCGCCGTCGTCCGCGCCGGCGGCCGCATCGAACGGAACGCCCAGGGCGAGGAAATCCTGGTCATCCCCGTCCAGACTCCTCGACCCGGACCACTGGAACAATGCTGGGAACCCGGTCCGATTGCCAACAGCCGCTTTACCGAAGCCGAGATGGCGCAGATCACTGTGGTCACCCGCTCTCGCGCCCTGCAAGCGGACGTCGACCGTATCCTCCCTGGTTGGGAACTGTCCGATTGCGGTGCTGATATGGACCCCGGCCCTCGGGGTGAATATCGCGGCCGGTCGAATGTCTTCATGACTCACCCTTGGGATCGCCACACCGGGGCCGTACTCAGCCGGACCGTCACGGTTCCGCCGAACCAGAAGACCCTGTTGCGCCTTGTCGTTGCCAACGATTCACGCGGTGATTGGACGTTGGTGGTCAAGACCGGCGACCGCGAGTTGTTCAAGCGACCGATCGACGAAACCCTGACGCAGGGAGGCTGGGCTACGTTGACGGTGGACTTGAGCGAGTTCGCCGGGCACACGATCCCGGTCGAGCTCGTCAACCAGGCTGACGGCTGGAGCTACGAGGCCGGGTATTGGGCCGAGATCGCCATCTCCAGTCAACCATCCGCCAAACGGTGATCTCGGGCGCCTTAGCAACCGAACGGCGGTCGGGTTGCTCACCCTGGGCGGGGCGCTGAGGCAGATGTTCGCCTCAGCGTCCACCGGGCCGCAAACGACCGCCAATCATTGCCGACCCATAGGGCCGGCCCTGCGATGGAAGGGACTCGACGGAGCAGCTTACTTCACGCGGAAGTAGCGAGTTGTGCCCGTCACGGTGCCGGTGTAGGTGCCTGCGGGCGACCCGGGGACGTCGTCCCATGGCCCGGTGATGCTTTCTGCGTGCTGTAAGGTGCCGCCCGTGGTCCAGGTCACGGTGAGGGTGTCCTGACTGAGGCTGATGCCGAGTTCGGGCGGGGCCGGCAAGGAGGCGTCGTTGAAGTCCCAAAACGCCAGCAGCCTGGCGGTGGCGGGCAAGGACTCAGGCGAATTGCCCGCGGCGAGCTGACCAACCTGAGTCTCGCTCAGTGCGGCACCGAACAGGGCCATGTCATCGAGGATACCCTGCAGGCCACCGTTGTCCACGGGGTTGTAGCCGAACCACGCGGTGGTTAGGTCCTCCGGCAACGGAGCGGTGTTGATCGCTTCGTGGAAGAGTATGCCATCAATCCAGATCTGCTTCACTTCGCCGTCCTTTTGAAACACGAAGTGGTGCCAGTCCTGCCACCAACTGAGTTCGCCCGAGTAATTGGGGAACTCCGTGATGGACTGGTTCATGCGTTGGGTTACGGCGTCGCAGCAACCCGCCGTGTCGAAATAGAGGATATTGTTGCTCCAGGGGGTGTGGGTGCCGATGCCACGCTGACCGCCGGTGCTCGAGGGCGAGACGGCCCAGAAAAAGGCCGAGTCGGCCACCGCGTGGAGTTTTTGCCAGCCAGCGACGGCGAAGGCATCGACCGCCGCTGCCTCATTCAGCCAGCCGGCGTCGCTAATGAGGACGCCTTGCCGGGCATTGACCCGGCCGAAGTCGATCCCGTAGTCGCCTGGCTGCCCCGTTCGCCCGCCGCCGTCGGAAGTAAACACGGCGGTGCCGGTCAGAAAACCCAGGTGCGAGTGCAGTCGGTCTTTCGTGTAAGCTCCAACGGTGAATGCCCAGTCGTGGCTCAGCATGGTGCCGTCGGGTGCCGGGTAGAGGAGGGTGGCTTGGTGGTGCGAGCCCGGTGCGAAGATCGGGCTGGGCACATAGCTTACGGTGGTGAATCCGTCTGCCTGCACTACGGTGGCGGTGACCGGACTGCCATCCACGAGGAGACTGACCTTGCTGGTATCCCACGGTGGGATTCCAGCCGCGTGCACCACCCGGATCAGGTTGGGAAGCGCGTCGGTCGAGTCGGGCTCGGGTGTAAACGAGACGAAGAGCCCTTCCGGCGGCATATCGTCGAAGTTCCAGTAAGCCAGCAGGCCCGCCGATTCCGGCAGTGCCTGCGGCGAGGTTCCGGCGGCGAGTTGGCCGATCTGCGCTGGGGTTAGCGCGGTCCTGAAGACTGCGAAATCGTCGATCTGCCCACGGAACAGGTTGGCCGCGGGCGGCTCCGCGCCAAGGAACAGCTCGGTGAAGTCGGTCGGTAACGCCGCCGCGCCGTCGCCTTCATGGAACAACACGCCATCAATCCAGATCTGTTTGAGTCCGGCCTGTTTCGTGAACACGTAAGAACGCCATTGATTCCACCAACCAAGGTCTGTGTAACCGGGGAACCCCTCGAGGGGTAGGTTGATGCGTTGGTCGGCGTTGCAGCAGCCGACGGTGTCGAAATAGATTTGATTGTTGCTCCAGGGTAAGTGCACCTGCCAGCCGCGCTGGCCCGCGCCGCTCGAAGGCGAGACGGCCCAGAACACCGAGTTGTTCTCGATGGCGGGTTTCTTGGCCCAGACGGCGAAGGTCATTTCGTCGTTCGCCGCGGCTTGGTTAAGGAAGCCGGCGTCTGCGATGTGCACCGGGCCGGTGCCCGCGCCGAACTCGACGGCGTGATCTGACGCGGCACCGGTGCGGCCGCCGCCGCCGGGCGTGAACGTCGAGCCGCCCCGGAAAATGCCGAGGCGGGATTCCACCAAGTCCAACGTGTAGGCCCCAACCGTGAACGCCCACTCGAAGGTCTCCGAGGCGCCACCGGACAGCGGGTAGGTCAGCGCGACCGTATGGGTCGACCGCGGGGCGAACAGCAGGTCGGGGGTGTAGCGGATGCTCAACCGGTCACCGTCCGGGGTGAAGGTAGGCGTGACGGTCACACCATCCACCTTGAGGGTCACGGACCCTTGGTTCCAGGCGGGCGTTCCTTCGACGCGGACGATCTCGATGAGGTCCGGGCGTGCATGGGTCGCACCAGGTTCCGGGGTGAGGGAGACGAGGTAGCCGGTCGTGGGGTAATCGTTGAAATCCCAATAGGCCAGGAGCTTGGCTGCGGCCGGGAGGGCGGTGGGGGCAGTCCCGGTGTAGAGTTGGCCGATCTGGGCCTCCGTCAAGGCCGTGCCGAACACTGCGAGGTCGTCAATCATGCCACGGAACAGGCCGCCCCCGCCCCCATTCGAGCCCAGGAACAGCTCGGTGAAATCGGCCGGCAACGGCGCCGCGGGTGCGCCCGGCACAACATCGTTGGGCAGAAACGGTTGGCCATCGATCCAGACCTCTTTGACCTCGCCTTTCTTCGAGAACACCCAGAAATGCCATCTTTGCCACCAAGTGTAACCTTCGTAATCGGGCCACCACGTGTGTATTTCGTCGTCGATGCGTTGGTCTGGGTTGCAGCAGCCCGCGGTGTCGAAATAGATTCGCTGGTTGCTCCAAGGCAGGTGCGCCTGCCAACCGCGCCCTTCACCGGTGGAAGGCGAGACGGCCCAGAAAACCGAGTTGTCAGTCGGCGCGTCGTCCGTCTTCTTGACCCAGAGGGTCCAGGTCATTTCGTCATTCACCGCGGCTTCGTTCAGGAAGCTGGCGTTGGCGATGTGCACCGGCCCGCTGCCGGTGGGCCCGAAGTCCACGGCGCGGTCGCCGGCGGTGCCAGTTCGGCCGCCGCCGGGTGGAGTGAAATCCGAGCCGCCGCGGAAAGTGCCCGTGATGCCGCTAACCTTGTCCGTGGTGGTGAGGAATGGTAGTTCGGCCGCCTCAAGTGGCGTGACGGAACCGGGAGCGGTCAACCAGAGGGCGGTAGCCGCCAGCAGGCTCAAGTGCCGGAGGTTGGTCAGAGATGTCTTCATAGGTTGGGTGATGGTGGAGTGAACTCACAGTCCTGTGCGTGGGCTACACTGGCCGCTGTAACGGTGTGGAATCACACAATTCGCCTGCGACTTTCAGAGATTGGGAACACATTGAGGAACGACGCCAAACATTGTCAAGCCTCGAAAACACACTCAAATCCCCGGCCAGGACAAGGGACAACAGCGACCGCTTGCCAGCTCCTGGCCAGCGGTATGGGGGACGGGCGCGGCAGATGGAAGAACGGAGGGTACAGTTCGGATTTCGGCGACGGCACGAGGACGAGAACCGACGCGGGCGACGGTTAATCGAGCATGCGGATGGCGATTGGCGGGGGTCAGATGCAGGGATCGAGTTGCGAGCGGTGCGAGTCGGCGCTGATGAATCAGGGTCGGACGGAATTCAGCGCCACTTTTCGCAATTCGGGCAGGTCATAAACCGTTAAGGCGCCTTGGACGGTATGGACGAACTGATCCGCCTTGAGCGGGTTGCGGACAATGTCTTCCAGCGAGGTAGGTCCACCGACGGTGTCCACGGTGCTGAACTGAGCCCTTTCCAGTGCGGCGGCGTGGAGGGCGGGAACGGCCGCCTGGCCGCCACGGGCCACAAGATGCACGGCGGCCTGATCACCCACGATCGCCCGCGCCATCTGGGTCGCCACGAGCACATCCTCGGCCCGCATCGCCACGTAAGATCGCCCAAGCATGTAGGCCACCGCCACGTTGGCACCGTCGTGGCCGTTGCGCGGGCCGTACCAATGGTTTTGGACGCTGTGGGTTTCGCCCAGGCCGCGCAGGTCCACCGCCAAGACGGCTTGACCCGCGGCCACGCGTTGCTCGATCTCGGCGATCACCACCTCGCTGCTCTTGCCGCGTTCGTCGCACCAAACCACGATCTCCTTGGCCCCGGCGTCGGGCACAAACAGCAGGGTCGGCAGGACGATTCCCGGTTCCGGTTCGATGACCAGTTGATCGATTCGGTGGCGATCGCGGGTGATCTGCCCGACGCGTCGCGGTTTGGGCGCCGGCAGGTCGGCCAGCGTCCGGATGCCGGTCACACGCCGGACCTCATCGAGCCTGGCGTTGACGGAGCCGCTCCAGGCTGTCTGGCGGCGTTGGCGGAGACGTTCCAGGAGGTCGTGGTTGAGGTCGTAAACGGACCGCGCGCCAGGGAGATCGAGCACCTGACCGGTGGGGGTCACCTGGATCTCGGCGTCGCTGAGCACTTGGAGGTCGTCGGGTTCACGCACGGCGCGTGTCTGGCTGGTGAGCCAACGGAGCATCCACGAAACCGTGGCTTCACGCAGCGGTTGATGCCAGCCGTGGGGAGCGTCAGTTTCCACCAGCGCGATTTGTTCGGCGGCGTCCAGCCGTTCGAAGACGCTCTGGGCCAGGGCGACCGACCGGCGGGTGCCGGCGATGGGAAAGAAATCCTGCTCTGCGGCGCACACGAGGACGGGCATCGGGGCCCGCAGCAATAGAAAACCCCAGTGATCGAGTCCTGCGTGAAGTTGGCCGGCGACGTTCTGCTCGGCGTCGCCCGGGACATCGCCGCGGCTCTCAAGGAGGGCCAGCCAGTGTTCGAAGTCGGTGATGTAACAGGACGGGGCGGCCGCTTTCAGGCGATCGTCGATACCCATGACGAGCGAGGTTTGCGTTCCGCCGCCGCTGTTGCCGGCCATGCCGAGACGCTGGGCGTCGATGTCCGGCCGGGTTTCGAGATAATCGAGACAGCGTAGGGCATCGTGAATCATGAACTGCGAGGTATTGTTGCCCAGGAGGATGGACCCGACGCCCAGGGCGTTGTGCGCCTGAGTGCCCCACAGCACGGGCCGGCCCTGCGCGTCGCGCAACTGGTGGCGTTCGCCCTGGTCGATCGGGTCGAACAGGAACGCCGCGATGCCGTGCAGGGCCAGCAACGCGGCGCCGCGTTGATAGGTCTCGAGGGCCTTGCCGCTGGCGCTGTGCCCGCACGCCACCAATACTGCGGGGTGGGGCGGCGGATGTTGTTGGGGGTCGGGCAGGAACAAGGCCGCCGTGACGTGTAATCCCGGCTGGGACTCGAGCAACACCTTCTCGACACGATAACCGTTGCGTTCGACGACACCCGTTACCCGGGCGTGGAGCGGGGTATCGCGCGGGGGCAATCCGCCAACAGCGCCGATAAACCATTGCCGCATGTCGTGCTGCCATCGGCGGATGTCGTCCGGGTCTGTCCGCTCGAGCATTTCCTCCCGGTGTCGGGTCAGCAACTGGTTCGCCTGGGCCAGCAGGAACCGGGGCATCATCTGGGCGGCAGGCGCGTCGCCTACGCGCCCGTCCAGCACGTTGAAGCCCGGTTCCTTGGCGATTGGAGCTGGACCAGGATCAAGTCGTGGCTGAGGCGGTTCCGCGGCCCGAGCCGGGGAGTGGCCACCCAGGACCGCGAGACAGGCGAGCAGGCGCAGGACGGAATGCCGCAGCAGACCAGCGGAAAGGTTGGTTGTGTTCACGGCGTTTTCCTTACCACCTGCCTGCCCTGGCAGGCGAGCTACTAACTGTTCGGGCCGGGAGCTTGGTTGCGGATGCCATAGATCCGTGCCGCGGTTCGGATGAGCAGGCGGTCTCCGGCCAGGGCAGGGGTGGCCATGCACATGTCGTCGTCGGTGAGCCGGTTGGTATGGAGCAGTTCGAAGGTGTCGCCGGCGCGGACCACGTAACAGACACCGTCCTCGTTCAGGAAGTAGACATGTCCGGCGGCGGCCCAGGGCGAGGAGGTGAAAGCAAAGCCTTGGGGCAATCGCTCGCGGTCGTAGAGCACCTGGCCGGTGCGCGCGTTGTAACAGCTTACCAATCCGCGATCCAAGAGCACGTAAACACGCCCGTCGTAATAGAGCGGTGAAGGGTTGTATGGCCCGCCGACGGGATCAGACCAGGCGATGAACTCGTTGCGTGTATGATCCGGATCGAGGGTGATGTCGCCCGTGGCCCCGGGGCGGATGGCGTAGAGGGGACGCAACCGATCAGCCACAAACCCCGAGCTCACGAACAGCAGGCCGTCACCCGACACCGGGCTCGGGATGGCGATGGACGACATGCCGCGCAATGACCAGAGCAGGTTGCCGTCGAGGTCGTAGCTGCGGACGGCGCGGCTGCCGCAGGTGATCAGTTCGGTGCGCTGTTCGTTCTGCCAGACGAACGGGGTGACCCAGTTGCTCTTTTCGTCCCGGTCGACCCGCCAGAGTTCGCGGCCGGTCCGGGTGTCCAGCGCGAACATCTCGGCGCGTTCCTCGTTGTCGTTCACGATGAACAACCGGCCGTCATAGAGGACGGGCGAAGCGGCGGTCCCCCAGCCATCGCGCATGGCCCGAGCATCGAGCGGCTTGTCCCACACCACGGCGCCGTCGAGGCTCAGCGCAAACACGCCCACGCCACCGAACAACACGTAGACCCGCTCGCCGTCGGTCACCGGCGTCTCGGCGCCGTAGCTGCTCTTGAGATGAACCGGGGTCGGCGGCACTCGCTGATGCACCGTCTGCTCCCACTCGATCCGCCCCGTGGCCAGGTCCAGGCAAAGCACCTTCCACAGGTGCTCGGACCGGGGTGGTTCCAGCCGGTTGCCACCCAGATACAGCCCTTTCTTCGGCTCCTCAGATTCACCAAGGTTGACCACGGCGGTGAGGAACACGCGGTTTCCCCAGACAATAGGCGACGACCAACTGCGCCCGGGCAACTCGGTTTTCCACTCGATGTTATCCGCGGCGGACCAGCGGTCGGGCAAGCCGGGATGGGCACCGACGCCGGCGGCATGGGGGCCACGAAACTGGGGCCAATGCGTGGCAGCGGCGGCCGGTGACCCTGGCAGCCAGGCGAGGCTGAGCAGCAGGCTAATCGCGAAGGGTGTCTTCATGGGGACAAGTCCTCTCTAAACCTTTAGGTTGCAGGGTCGCCCCTACTGCGGCGGCAACGACCAGACCACTCACGGCAATTCGCGGATGCGGAGGCGACGGAACTCGATGGGCGACCCTTCGGATTCAAGGGCGAGGTAGCCGGTGGCGGGTTGGCAATCGGTTCCGCCGGAAACCTCTTCGCCGTTGACCCAGAGCCGCGCCTCCCCGTTGATGCACCGGATGTAGTAATGGTTCCATTCACCGTAGCCCTTGCTGAGGTTCTTCGAAGGGAAACTGCGCTGACCCCGGGGCGAAGCCGGCGGGAAAGGCTTCATTTTCGAGGCGCCGGTCGGGAACACATCGCCGTGGGTCGTGAACCAATCCGGCTCGCGGCCTTGGCGTTGGACAAAGTCCTCGGCGTAGCCGTGATCGAGGATTTGGAACTCGATGCCCTGCGGCAGTTGCCCGCGCTGCAATTGTCGCCACGATTCCTCCGGGATCCAGGCGAATACACCCGAGTTGCCCGAACGCCGCAGATGCCGCCACTCGAGTACCAGCTCGAAGTTGGTGTACGGCCGGGCGGACCGCAGGATGCCGATCGGTTCGCCGGTGCAATCGACGCCGTCCTCCCGCCAGGTCCAGGTGTCCGGATCACAATTCACGTTCACGAAATCCGCCTCACCCAACGCACGCCAGCCGTGCCCCGTCCCGTCAATAAAGGCCCGCGGAGGCGTCTCCGCGGCCGGGAGGGTGAACGGCAGGGCGGCCAGGGCCAGAACCAAGGGTAAACAGCGGAAGGTGGCGATGCATTTCATGGGATCAAATGGTCGGATCGGGTTAGGTTTTGAGGCTTCAGCTTGCTCCATCCTCGTGGACAGGGTCAAGCCGCGGGTTGCAGCTCGTTAGGGAAGGGCCCGCGGTTCGTTGGGTGTCGGTCCCATCCCATTCGGTGAACTTCCGCCGAGTGATGCCGATGAGTCTCAGCCTGCGCATGCCGGCCTTTTGGCATCGAACGCAATCGAGGTCAGCGACGGGAGGGAGCACCCGATGACTTTCGATTTGGCTTTGAGCGCAACGGCTGGCGCCTGCGAGCTGTGGCGGCTGGTTTGGTGGTTCCCCCAGCACTTATCAACTTTAAGAACCGTCGCACCGCCTCTCGCCCGTAAATCGGCAAGCGATACTGTTGTCCTTTCACAAACGCGCGCCCCGGACGGAAGCCGGCTTGCACCAGCAGGACTTGCATGCGGCGCAGTTCCGTTTCATCCCGTGCGGTTAACCTCACTTCGTCGCCCTTCTTATAGCCCAGGTATCCTTCGCGGGCCAGACGGATTGGGTTCTGGCGGCGAACGTAACCGTTGCGTCTGAAATACGACCCCAACTTCCGACTGGCATCGGTCGAGGGCCGAGGCGCGGCAACTGATCGGTGCGAGCGCCTACCGTGACTTCGAGGACAACGACTGGCAGCGGGGGTTCGCATCGGGAGAGAATCTACGAAATTGGCTGGAGCGATTCAACGGCAAACCGGACGGCATCGTTTCCAGGGTAAG
>Ga0114946_10003588_pt1 | contig 10430 bp, 3 predicted proteins | sample WalLakDeSediment_FD_88676 | JGI IMG/M metagenome (GOLD analysis project Ga0114946, IMG submission 88676) | Lake sediment microbial communities from Walker lake, Nevada to study Microbial Dark Matter (Phase II) - Walker Lake 11/02/13 Deep Sediment | ecosystem: Environmental > Aquatic > Freshwater...
GCGCACCGTGATCGTCTGGAACGCGCCGCCGGGCGCCCGAATCTCCCACACGACGTCACTGAAGGTCGGCGTCGATCCGGCCGGGTCGATGATGGCGAAGTCGAGGGTCGCCCGGTCGCCCTCCATGTGCACGCTGTCGGGCAGCGGCCGCAGGATCGACACGACCGGAGGGTCGGTGCTCGCCGGCTCGACGACGTTCACGGCGATGGTGTCGCTGCCGACCGTCCCGTGCTCGTCCGGGACCTCCACCCGGATCGTTCTGGGCCCCGTGGTGGTGAAGGTGATCGGCACGGAGCAGCCGGACCACGGCCCCTCCCCGTTGCGGTTGCTCGTCCACGTGTAGGAGCTGCACGGCTGCCCCCCGGTGACGGGCGCGAACTCCTCGGCCGCGAAGCTGGTCGCCAGGCCGAGGTAGACGGTGGTGGACGGCGACGCCTTGGGCGGCGAGGTGATCGAGACGTTCGGCCCCTGGGACGTCAGGACGATCGTCACGAAGGCGCTGCGCTTCATGCCCGCGGCGTTGGTGGCGGTGGCGGTGACCATCCGTTGCCCTGGCGCCGCCGTGGCAAAGCTGACGGTGATCGACTTGCCCGAGCCGAGCGGGCCGTCGACGTCGGAGCGCCACTGCACGTCGCAGCAGGCGTTGCCGTCGCGCGCATCGCTCACCTCGGCGGTGAACGTGATGTCCAGGAGGGGCGAGGCCGGGAACGAGGCGTTCTGCGCTGGTGCGGTGACCTTGATCGAGGGCGGCGTCACGCCGTAGTTCGGCGCATGGCCCCGGTCGAACGCCACGATGGACTTGAAGCGCGACTTCGCCCACTCGACGGGCACGTACCAGTAGCCGCCGTCGCCCCCGCACCCCCAGGAGTTCTTGAGGACGAAGAAGCCGCCGCCGCTGATGGCTGCGCGGTTCTTGATGTGCGTGGGCAAGTTCGGGAGGAGCATGAGCTCGACGTTCGAGACGAACCCGACCAGGTGGACGGCGTGGCCGCCCTTCTTCTCACCCGTGTTGTGACTGACGAACCCGCTCTGGGTCGGTGTCCGGAAGCTGCTGTCGACCTCCAGGGACACGACCATCGGGTACCCCGCGTCGAGCGTCGTCCGGATCGTGTGGATCGGGAGGCTTCCCTTCAACGGTGACCAAGCGACGTGGGCGCCGACCAGGCGGAAGCCCGCGTCCCCGGCGCGCGGCTCTGGAGCGTAGCCGCAATAGTAGCTGATGTTGCCGGTGCACACCATTCCGCCCTGGTGCGTCGTGTCGGAGCAGGCGTAGGGGTAGCGGCTATAAAGCGGGCACGAGGCCAGATACGTCTCCCAATCTTCGTCATCCACGCGCTGCCAGGAGGGATTGTACGGCCAGGTCTGCTCATACGGGACACCGAAGCCGGCGAGCTCCTTGGCCGCCTTCCATGTGTTGAAGCCGTCACCGTACTCCTTGGGGTCCCACACCGCCTTCATCTCATAGTAGAGGCGCTGCTCGGAGAGGTTCACCCACTGGTTGGTGCGGATCGCCACGTTGCTCTCGATCGCCGACACGAGGGCGAAGGCGACACAGGAGCCACGCTGGCCCTGCTCCTTGATGCTCGTCTGATAGTGCTGCTGCGGCCACCACGTCAAGCTCTGCAGCCCATCCGAGTGGTACTCGCAGGGGGTGTCCCGAACCCTCGCGCCGTGCCTTCGGTCGGTCCGGTCGGAACCGGGGCCGGCCCCGGCCTCGAAGCGCGGGTCGCTTGTGTACCCCGGCGGGCGGTAGTCGCCCACGAACGAGAGCGCAACGCCATCGGGCGCCACGCTCGCGGCGGAGAGCCGCATGGCTTCGATGGTGGCGACGCGCGCCGCAGCGTTGGCGACCAGGTCCTCCTCCAGCGCCGCCTCGAGCGCCACCGACGCCGCCAGCAACTCGGTCAAGTCCGCCGATGCCAGGCTCTCGGGGGTCGCGAGGTCAGCCTTCACCGCTTCAGGCGCGGCCTCGAACGCCCGCTGGTAGTTGATCCACTCGTTCTCGGCCGTCTCGGCCTGCGCCAACGCCCCGAGGTAGCTGGCCAACGACTCCGCGTGCGACTGGAGCAGCACCTGCACCGGCGGGTGGACCGAGTCGTCGATCGTGAGCAGGTACTCGCCGCTCGGCAAACGCTCCAGGTCGTCCGCCTCCTCCGGCAGCTCCAGCAACCAGGCGAGCTCGGGCCGCTCGGCGATCAGCTCCGCGGCCGTCGCAAGGTCGGCCGCGTAGCGGGCGGCCGCGATCTCCGCCTGGGTGGCTGCATCGGAAGGGGAAGCCCACACGAACCCGTCCTGCTCCGACAACTCCTTGAATCTGTCGAGCGACACGAAGCAGGCGCCGTCGGATGCATCGGCGGAGTACGATTCCCGCCCGTCGAAGAAGGGGTCGCCCGCGAAGCTCTCGCGGACCGCGCAATCCTCGACCGGCGGGCCGCCGTCAGGCGACCCGCACGCGGCGAGGGCGAACGCCAAGGCAAGAACACCAGCCCGCCACGACCACCGATCCGAACCCCTTGCTCGCTCGCGTCCCATACCCACCTCCGTCTCGGCGCCCGGCCGTCGCGTGTGCTGCCCTTTGCGCCGTCTTCCGTGGAAGCCTAGGGAACGCTCGTTACAACCGCGTTACGGGCGTTGCGCGTCGTCGGGCGGCGGGTAGATCTGCACCCCGCGACCGTCCCAGACCACGAGTCCGCCCTCCGGTCCGTACCCCCAGCGCAGGTGCCGCACCACGGTCCTGCGAACGAGAGCCGCCGCCGTGATCGACACGGTGGCCATGAGGATGATCGCGCCCACCCCGATCGCCCCGAATGCGTCCTCGCTGAGCGTGTCGAAGCCGAGCGTGGTGACGGCGATCGCCGCCACCGCCACGAGCACGATGAACGAGAAGATGGCCGCCAGCGAGCGTCGGAGAAGGGACCGGACCTCCACCGGCGCCACCCGGAGCACGATGCGGAGGATGCCGACGAGCCCGACGCTCCCGGCGACCGCCCGGCCGTGGTGGGGGTGGAACTCGCCCACGTCGCGCTAGTCCTCGCCCGACGCGCAGCCGTAGTAGGTCTGGTAGCAGAACGTCGCTACGCGACTCGTCGCCTCCGGCGTGCCGTCGGTGACGAACAGTGACGAGACGAGGCCGGTGCCGGGCAGGCCGGCGGCCGCCGCGGGCTCGTCGATCCACGCTGCCAGCCGATCGGCGTAGGGGTCGGGGAGGAGCGTGTTCCAGACGAGCGCGTCGGCGCCGGACACCAGCGTCACGACCTCCGTCGAGCCATTGCGCACGGAGAAGAGACCGCCCGATTCGCCCGGGATGAGGTAGACGAGGTGCTCGCCGACCCAGGTAAAGCGCGCCACGGCCTCGCTCGTCGACGCGAGGCCAGCGTCGACGACCTCGATCCATGGCTCGTCGCCGTCGGTGTGCAACAGCGCCAAGGCGGACGTGTTGCCCGTATCGGCGTTGGCGCCGAACAGGTAGATCGGCTCGTCCGCTGCGCGCTGGAGGAAGTGGAACCCCCACCCGGCGGCCGGGTCGATGGGCACGAGCACGTCGCCCTCGTCGTCGAGCAAGGTGTCGGGAGGCGCCGGGGTGCCGTTCGTCGCCCGGACCTGGCGCGTGACGACGGCCCAACCGCCCGGGTCCGAAACGTCGTTCACCACCAGGTTGTAGTAGAGCCAGCCGCTCTTCTCGGCGAAGCCGGTGACGTCGGCCCGCTGGTTCGGCGTGAGCGTGAACGAGCGGTGGACGGCGGGGGGCGCGTCGAGGGCAGTATCGAACCACCACAGCTCGCAGCGGGCGTCCTGCGCGATTCCGGTGACGGGGTGCTCGAACGGGTCGGCGACGCTGAAGAAGAGCACGGTCCCGAGCACGCCCACATGCCGAGATTGGATGCAGCGATCGTCGAAGACGTGGAGCGTCTCGGCGCCCGCGGCGTCCACGCGCAGGAGCTCGCCCTCGTAGACGACGAACACGGCGCCGTCACCGGCGCGATGCCGCAGGTGCGCGGGCGCCTTCGGGACGCGCACGCCCGTGAACAGGCCCTGGACGGCGTCGCCGAGCCGCACGGTGCCGGCGGCCGTGCCATCGCTGCGGTAGAGGCCGGAGTTCACGTGCACGTCGTTGCCGAACACCGCGACGTCGCCGAAGGCGAAGGCGCCGAACGCCGGGAGGGCCACGCCCGCGGCGATCGACTCCGTCCCCGCACCCGTGCCGTCGGACCGGTGGAGCGCGTCGGTGCCCACGCCTCCAGGGCGCGCATCGAAAACGAGGGCGCCGTCGAGCGCGAACCAGACGCGCAGGAAGTCCGAACCCGACGCCGGCCCCGGCGCGATGTCGGCGAGGAGCCTCGTGCCTGCCGCCGTGCCGTCCGTGAGCCACGGCTCGACGCCATGGGCACCATCGTCGGCGCTGAACAGGAGGGGCGGCGCGGGCGTGGGGTCCGGGACCGTCCCCCCCACGCAGGAGGTGAGGGCGGCGGCGAGCGCGGCAAGAAGGACGTGCGCGAGGGCACGTCGCCTCGACAGGTAGAAGGTGCCGCGCGTGTCCTTCACGGGGATGTGGTCCATGCGGGAGTCTAGGGAGCGCCTCGTTACACCTGCGTTACCGCACTGCTGCGTGCACTTGGCGCCGTGCGTAGCAGACGTTCCCCCCGCTCGTCGGCCTGGCGCTCCAGGGCGCGCGCGCCGACGTCGTCACCGGCGCGCACGTGCGCTCGCGCCAGCGCCCGCAGCAGCGCCAGCGTCTCGAACGGCGGCACCCTGCCGTCGTCGAGGCGCGCCTGGACGGCGGCAACCTGTGCGCTCGCATCGTGGCCGAGAGCGATCGCCGCCTCGAGCGCGATGGCCTCGGCCGCGGCCCGAACCTCCACGGTCGGCGCGCCCGCGCACGCCTCGGCCGCCTCGAGCGCGACCCCGTGATCCCCGAGTGCGGCGTGCGCCGCCGCACGGAGGCAGGCGTGCTCGCCACGCTCTTCGGCGGGAACGCCGTCGTGGCGCGACCACGCTTCGAGGAGCTCGAGGGCTCGATCGGGGTCGCCGCTCGCCAGAGCGAGGGCGGCGCGCCGCGAGTCGACTCGGGCCTGCAGGTACGTGAGCGCGTGCGTCGCGACGATGTCCTCGGCGTCGTCGAGAAGTTCCGCCGCCCCGGTCAGGTCGCCGGCATGGATCCGCGGCGTCGCGGCCACGAGGCGGACGAAGACCCGCCACACCGGGTTGCCGTCCGTGTCGGCCACGGCCGTGGCCCGCGCGAACGAGCGCGCGGCGTCGCCAAGCTCGCCACCCAAGTAGCGAACGTAGCCGTCCGAGAGCAGGAAGGCGACCTCCGTGCTTCGCTGCTCGAAGTCGTGCGCGAGGGCGAGTCCCTCGGCCACCAGGGGCGCCGCCGCCGCCGCGTCGGCGACGTCGGTGTGGAGCTTCACGAGGTTGAGCAGCGCGCGCCGCTGGACGGCCACGTGGCCGACATCGCGGGCGAGGGCGAGGCCCTGCTCGAGCCACGCGATCCCGTCCTCGCGACGGCCCTCGATGGCGGCGAAGATCCCGTGGAAGTTCAGCGCCTCGGCCAGCAGCTCTTGGTGGCCGATCGCCTCGAAGATCGCGCGCGCCTCTCGGACGTGGTCGAACGCGGCGGCGGAATCGCCTCGGAGGTGCGCGCAGCTGACGTAGCCCTCGAGGAGGTAGCGCCCTCGCAGCTCGCTCGGCCCCGGCGCCAACGCCTCGGCGCCGGCGTCGAGCTCGCGCTGGGCGGCCTCGGCGTCGCCGCGCTTCAAGCGCACCCGCGCCCGCTCGAGCTGGAGCTCGGCGACCGAGCCCGCGGTCACCGCCGCCGCGTGCGCGCGATCGCCGACCGCCTGGGCGGCCTCCACTTCGCCGAGGTCGAGAGAGAGGCGCATCCGCGCGATCGCCACGCGCACGCCGAGCGTCGGGTCGCCGAGGCGATCGGACGCCTCCAGCGCACGCTCGAGAACCGACGTTCGAGCGCGAGGATCGACGGTCCGGTCGAGGAGGCCGGCCCACGCGAGGCACGTCTCGACGCGCTCGCGATCGTGCTCCGCGAGCTCGGCGGCCCGCTCCAGGTGCTCGACGGCGACGGCGGGCACGTAGAGGGACGCCGCCTCCTCCGCGGCCCGCCGCCGCCAGCGATAGGCGTCGGCGCGCCGACCGGCGCGCTCGAAGTGGGCGGCGATGAGGCTCGGCGCGCCGTGCTCCCGTTCGAGCGCCCAAGCGAGCCGACGCTCCACCAGCGCGCGGCGTTCCCCACCGAGCCCGTTGGCGATCGCGCTCCGGAGAAGATCGTGCCCGAACCGGTAGCCGTCGCCGCTCGCGACGAGCAGCCCGGCCCGCACCGCCCGCTCGAGGGCCTCGAGCGCCAGCCACTCCGACAGCGCCGTCGCCGGCGCGATCAGCTCCAGGGTGAAGGGTGGCACGGCGAGGGCGGCCGCCTCGAGCAGCCGCTGCGTACCCGCGTCGAGCCGCGCGACCCGCTCCCGCACGGCATCGCGGACGGTCGGCGGCAACGGAAGCTCGCCGTAATCCTCGGTGTCATCGTCGAAGGGCGTCGACCATCCCGCCACCGCATCGGCGTGGAGCAGTCCCACCGCGAAGAGGTGACGGAGTGTCTCGAGCACGAACAGCGGGTTGCCGCCGGTGGCGGCGTGGAGGCGGCGAGCGAAGATGCGCCCGCCGCCGCTTCCGGACAGCCGGTTGAGCAGCGTGTGCACCTCGAGTTCGTCCCACCCGTCGAGCGCGACGTACTCGACGAGCCCATCAGCCTCGAGGCGCGCAACTGCCCCCCGCCAGGGTGCGTCCGCGAGCTCGGTCGGGCGGGCGGTCGCGAGCACGCGCGGCGCTGGCGCCGCCACACCTGCGCGGCGGATGATGGCTGCGACCACGTCGACGCTGGCCGCGTCGAGCTCGTGGAGGTCGTCGACGACGAGGACCCCATCCGTCCCGGCCAGCAAGCACAGGGCGTGTGCGGCCGCGGCCACGATCCGCCCACGCCCCTCGCCCGCATCGACGATCCGGGGCTCCAAGCGCGTGCCGGCTCTGACTTCGGGTACGAGGTGGGCGACCGCCGACCGCTCCCACGGCTCCAGTCGCGCCACGATCCGGCCGCCACCGAGCGGCATCTCACGGCGGAGCACCGCCTCGACCGTTCCGAACGGGTGGCCTTCGGCCGCATCCTGGGCGCGCAGCCAGAGCGAGCGAGCACCGGCCGTGGCCGCACGCACCGCGGCCGACTTGCCGACCCCCGGATCGCCGGTCACGATGAGCAGCGGCGCCCGCGAGCCGCCGATCCGCTCGAGGGGCTTCGCGTAGCCGACGAATGTCGCCTCGGCCAAGGAGGGTGCGGCGGCCCCAGGGACCTTCGGTGGCTCAGGCGCCGCAACCGCCGTCGTGACGGCCGACGGTAGCGCCGCACCCGCGGACGGGTGTAGCGAGCCGTCGCCGTGGAGCGCCCCGACCAACCTCTGGGTCGTCTCGAGCGGCGCGAGCCCGAGCTCCTGCTGCAGCTGCGTGGCGAAGCGGCGATAGGCCGCTCGCGCCCGTGCCTGGACGTCGGCATCGGCGGCCAAGGCGAGGAAGTGCTGCAGGGCCTCCTCGTCGAGGGGATCCTCGGCTACGAGGCGTTCGAGTGTCGCGGCGGCGGCCGCGAAGTCGGCGGCACCACGGCGCTCCTCGGCGAACTGCAGCAGGAGCTGTCTTCGCAAGCGGGCGAGCCGATGTCGCTCCTCACGGAGCCAGTCGCTGAAGGCGTCCTCCGGATCGACGTCGACGCCGTCCAGGAGCATCTCGGAGAGGAGCGCCGCGCGCGCTCCCGCGTCGCCGTCCTCCGAGTGGACGATGTCGAGGTCGGTGGTCACCCGCCACCAGAGACGCTCACGGTCGCCGCCGAGCGAGGTCGCATACGGCAACGCCTTCGCCCGGCCGAGCAGGCGGCGCAGGTTGCCGCGCCGGCGTTCGAGGTCGTGGGCGGGCCATAGGCGCAGCGCCACCTCGTCGCGCCCGACATCGCCGCCGCGGACAGCCAAGTACGCCAGAAGGCGCTTCGGCATGCCCGCCAGTAGGTCGTCGCTCCCGCCAGACCAGCGCACCTGCGGCCGACCCAGGAGACGCACGACGACGACGCCGGCGTCGCGTCCGTGATCCATGTTCGACCATCCTACTCATCGGGTAACGCGGATGTAACGCGCGGTCGCTACCGTCTCGCTCATGACGACGAATGGGCTTGCTTCCGAGAGGGGACCGCGCCGGCGGCACGCCGCGCGCGCCGGCCGGACGCGCGGCCGCTTGGGCATCCTGACATGGGCGGTGGTCTTGGCCGTCGTGCTCGGGGCGTGCGGGGCGCCGCCGCCGCCGAGCAACGGTGGCGGCAACGGGTCGACCACCCGTACGGCGACCGACCCGGTGATCATCACCAGCCCGGCGCCCGGCTCGAAGGTCAGCGGCGCCGTGTTCTTCGCGGTCCAGGTGCTCGATGTCGAGGCCTTGGCGACACTCGAGTTGCGCATCGGCGACGCAGTGGTGACGCCCACGTTCCCGGGCGAGTCTCCACTCAGGGTGTTCCTCATCCCGCGCGATCATCCCGCTGGGCCGCTGTCGCTCAGCGCCCGCGTGTTGCATGGAGGCCAGCCCTTCACAGCCCGAGTCGCCGTCGAGGTGGTCCCCCAGCCGCCGTCCTCGGCCGTCGTCGGCGCGAGCGGCGGCGTACTGGGCGCCGCCGAGGCCAGCGGCGCAGTGAGCACCGTGGCGATCCCGCCTGGCACCGCGCCGGGTGCGTCCGTGACGTTCGAGACGATGACGCAGGCGGAGGTCCTGGCGCAGACGGGGGTTGATTACGACACCTTGGGCGTCACCTTCCTGGGCGCGCAGGAGATTCGCTCGACGATGCCCACCGGTGACCGCGTGGCGATGACGTCGGGCGGCTTCGGGCCGATGGTGCAGCCGGGCCAGGTGGTCGTCAGCTACCGCATCGCGCCCGACATGGGTCGCGGCGTCGACGAACTGATGGTGATCAACAGCGCGAGCGTGGCACCATCGGGCGACATCGTGTCCAACCCGATCGCGCTCGAACAGGTTTCGGAGGTCGTCGTGGCCGGAGCCGCCGGCGTGTCGCTGTCGTCGCTCGCGGGCCAGTCCACGACGACCTTGGCGGCGGGGCCACCCGGCACGCAGCTGACCTTCGTCGTCGGCGGCATCAACCCGTACGCGGTCAATGGCTACGCCGTGCGCTTTCGGCGGGGGACGGCCATGGTGGAGGTACCCGCACTGGTGGGCTTCACCGGCGACGGGCGGCACTACCTGATCGCGAACGTCCCCGACCTGCCGGTGGGCAACGCGACGGTCGAGCTCTACGCCATCGCAACCGAGGCTCCGTTCATGACGTTCACCATGCCCATCACGGCGTCGCCCGCGGTGCCGGACCCGAAGGCGCTGGTCGACGCCGCGTACGCCGAGGTCCAGGCCGAGATCCAGACCGCCGTGGCGGAGTACGCGGCGTTCGACGTCGCGGTGGACTTGGCGCCGCTGGCGGCGGCCGTCGCTGCGGAGCGCTCCCGTTGGGCGGCGCTCAGCGCCAGCGACCCGGAGCTCGTCGACCTGGCGCGGCGCCTGGCGGGCGCAGGGGTAGGAAACGCAAGCGTCCAGCAGGCGCAGGCGGCGCTCGTCGTGGAGCCACGCGCGCGCACCGGCGCGGTGTGCTACCTGAACGCCTACAAGTTCGCCTTCGACAAGCTGCTCGGCAAGAACACCGTGCAGGTACCCGCACAGGTTCCTGCGATGTGGAAGCACATCGACGCGTCGTCGCTGGAGCACCTCGACCACATGTCCGACGCGCTCGCCGGCACGCCGTACGACTGCGACCCGATCAAGGAACAGCTGTGCGAGGCCGGCCTCTGCGACGACGACGAGGTCATCTACCCCGACGACCTGCCGAACGATCCGCGGCCGCGGCCCGACCCGCGCCCGCCGCGCCCAGGCTCCCCCGGCGACTGGATCACGGGCATGGGCTCGATCGGGCCACCCGGGGGTCCGCTCGGGGGCTCTGCGGGAGGCAGCGGCGGCGATGTCGGCGTGTCGGGCCTGGCGACGACCTCGTCTGGTGGCGTCCCGCGCTTGGACGAGGGTCGCTATGCGGTCCGCGTGTCGGTCGGTTCGCAGGCGTGGCCCTTCGCGACCGAGATCGGCGCGAACGGGTACTTCTACCTGCCCGCCCTCCCGCTCGGCATCACCAGCACCCTGCACGTCGTGGACCGGACGACCTTCGCGCAGTGCCAACTGCCGGTGACCGGAAGGCCCGTCGACTCGGCAACCGCGGTGTACGTCGACCTCGACGCCTGCGTCGGCGGCGTGGATCCGGGCTCGTTCACGATCGCGTTCGTCGGCAACGCGCAGGGTCGCGGCTCATGGCACCTGCCGCAGCATTGGGATCCGCCGCGGGTCCC
>Ga0114946_10003589_pt1 | contig 10430 bp, 2 predicted proteins | sample WalLakDeSediment_FD_88676 | JGI IMG/M metagenome (GOLD analysis project Ga0114946, IMG submission 88676) | Lake sediment microbial communities from Walker lake, Nevada to study Microbial Dark Matter (Phase II) - Walker Lake 11/02/13 Deep Sediment | ecosystem: Environmental > Aquatic > Freshwater...
CTTCTGAGAAATGCCGATCCGCCTGACGATGAAACGGCCAGGGGCATGATCGAGAAGCTTTTCTTCTCTGACAAACGTTACGACCTCGGTGATGTTGGCCGCTACCGCATCAATAAGAAGCTCAACCTGAACATCCCGATGGATGTCAAGGTGCTGACCAGGGAAGACATTATCGATATTGTCAAATACCTGATCGAGCTGGTCAACGCCAAGGCCGATGTGGATGATATTGACCACCTGAGCAATCGCCGTGTCCGAACGGTGGGCGAGCAGTTGTACGCCCAGTTCGGCGTTGGCCTTGCCAGGATGGCCCGTACCATCCGCGAGCGAATGAATGTACGCGACAATGAGGTGTTTGCGCCTACTGACCTGATCAATGCCAAAACACTCTCTTCGGTCATCAACTCATTTTTTGGGACCAACCAGCTTTCACAGTTCATGGACCAGACCAACCCCCTGGCCGAGCTGACCCACAAGCGCAGGATGTCGGCCCTTGGCCCCGGCGGCTTGTCGAGGGAAAGGGCAGGCTTTGAGGTGCGCGACGTTCACTTTACCCACTATGGGAGGCTGTGTACCATCGAAACACCGGAAGGTCCGAATATAGGGCTCATCTCTTCGTTGTGCGTCTTCGCCAAGGTGAACAGCCTGGGCTTCATAGAAACACCCTATTTCAACGTCACAAAAGGGAAGGTCGATTTTTCCAACCCCCCTGTGTATCTCTCCGCCGAAGAGGAAGAGTCGGAAATCATCAGCCAGTCGAACGTCCCGTTGAATGACGACGGAAGTTTTTCCTGGGAAAGGATCAAGGTGAGATTCCAGGCCGATTATCCCATCGTTGAGCCTGAAAAGATCAGGCTGATGGATGTGGCGCCCAACCAGATCGCCTCCATCGCCGCATCATTGATTCCTTTCCTGGAACATGATGACGCCAACCGTGCCCTGATGGGAAGTAACATGATGCGCCAGGCCGTTCCGCTTATCAGTCCGGAAGTGCCTATCGTAGGTACAGGCCTGGAGAAAAAGGTCGCCTCCGACTCCAGGGTGCTGCTGCATGCCGAAGGCCAGGGTATTGTCGAGTATGTCGATGCCGACGAGATCCGCATCCGCTACTCCCGCAGTGAGGAACAGCGGCAGGTCAGCTTCGAGGAAGACCTGAGGGTTTACAGGCTGACCAAATTCAGCAAGACCAACCAGAATACCTGTATCAACCTGAAGCCCATCGTTCGCAAGGGGCAGAAGGTGCGTGCCGGCCAGCTTCTCAGTGAGGGCTATGCCACCCAAGGCGGCGAACTGGCCCTTGGCCGCAACCTGAAGGTGGCCTTCATGCCCTGGAAAGGCTACAACTTTGAAGACGCCATCGTGGTCTCCGAAAAAGTAGTCAGGGAGGATGTCTTTACCTCCATCCACATAGAGGAGTTCTCGCTCGATGTGAGGGACACCAAAAGGGGGGCGGAAGAGCTCACCAGTGATATTCCCAATGTGAGTGCCGAGGCGATCAAGGACCTCGACGAGAACGGCCTTATCCGCATCGGCGCCGAAGTCAACGAAGGGGATATCCTGATAGGAAAGATCACCCCCAAAGGGGAGACCGATCCCACGCCGGAAGAGAAATTGCTGCGCGCCATCTTTGGCGACAAGGCCGGCGACGTGAAAGATGCTTCCCTGAAAGCGCCACCCGCCACCAAAGGGGTGATTATCGATAAAAAACTGTTCTCCCGCATCATCAAGGACCGCAAGGCCAAAACCAAGGAAAAGGCCTTCCTTGACAAGCTGGAAGAAGAATATAAGAAAGCTTCCCACGACCTGCATATGAAGCTGGTCGACAAACTGATCATACTGGTAAGCGGCAAAACGTCGCAGGGCGTGATGAACAGCCTCAGGGAGGTGGTGGTTGCCAAAGGCACGAAGTATACACAAAAAATACTGCAGGGCATTGACTTCGCTGTCATCAACCCGGATAACTGGACCGCCGACAAGGCGAAGAATGACCTGATCAAGGAGCTGCTTCACAACTATTCTATCAAACACAAGGACTTGCTTGGCGTTTACAACCGCAAGAAGTTTACGTTGTCGGTGGGTGATGAGTTACCTACCGGTATCGTTCAGCTTGCCAAGGTGTATCTCGCCAAGAAACGCAAGCTGAAAGTCGGTGACAAGATGGCCGGGCGCCATGGCAACAAGGGCATTGTGGCCAAGATCGTCAGGGACGAAGATATGCCTTTCCTTGAGGATGGCACACCTGTCGACATTGTGTTGAACCCGCTTGGTGTTCCCTCGCGCATGAACCTTGGCCAGATCTATGAGACCGTATTGGGGTGGGCTGGTCAAAAGCTTGGCATGACCTTTGCCAGCCCGATCTTCGACGGTGCCGAGGTGACCCAGATCAATGAATACCTTGAGCTGGCCGGCTTGCCGGAGAACGGCAAGGTGTATCTCTACGACGGGGGCACCGGCGAACGTTTTGACCAGCCGGCCACCGTGGGCATCATCTATATGCTCAAGCTGGGCCATATGGTGGATGATAAAATGCATGCCAGGTCTATCGGTCCTTACTCCCTCATCACCCAGCAACCCCTGGGTGGCAAGGCGCAGTTTGGCGGTCAGCGTTTCGGCGAGATGGAAGTGTGGGCGCTGGAAGCTTTCGGCGCGGCCAACATCCTGCAGGAAATCCTCACCATCAAATCGGACGATGTCATCGGGCGTGCCAAAGCTTACGAAGCCATCGTAAAAGGGGAGAACATGCCGACACCAGGCGTGCCCGAGTCGTTCAATGTTCTGGTACATGAGCTTCGTGGCCTTGGCCTGAACATTAAATTTGACTAAAAGACACCTTGCATTGTTACCAGGTAATTAAACAGTATATCTATTTCATAACATGGCTTTCAGAAAAGAATCTAACGTAAAAAGCAATTTCTCCAGTATCACCATCAGCCTGGCATCACCCGAGTCGGTGCTGGAAAGGTCGCACGGAGAGGTGCTCAAGCCGGAGACCATCAACTACCGCACTTACAAACCCGAGAGGGACGGACTTTTCTGTGAAAGGATCTTCGGGCCTGTGAAGGACTGGGAATGCCATTGTGGCAAGTACAAGCGCATCCGTTACAAAGGGATCGTTTGCGACCGCTGCGGTGTTGAGGTAACGGAGAAAAAGGTCAGGCGTGAACGAATGGGCCATATCAAGCTTGTTGTTCCCGTTGCCCACATCTGGTTCTTCCGCTCGCTGCCCAACAAGATCGGTTACCTGCTGGGTCTGCCTTCGAAAAAGCTCGACCAGATCATCTATTACGAGCGCTACGTGGTGATCAACGCCGGCGTGATGTCCGGGGAAGTGGAATACCTTGATTTTCTTACGGAAGAGGAATATTTTATTATTCTGGAATCACTTCCCAAGGAGAACCAGCTGCTGGAAGACACCGATCCCAACAAATTTGTTGCCAGGATGGGTGCGGAGGCCCTGAAAGAGCTTCTGACGCGGCTCGACCTGGATCAGCTTTCCTATGAGCTGCGGCACAAGGCCAGCACAGAGACCTCCCAGCAGCGCAAGGCCGATGCCCTGAAACGCCTGCAGGTGGTGGAGTCTTTCCGTGAGTCGCAGAAGGCGGTGGAGAACAAACCCTCCTGGATGATCGTGGATGTGGTTCCGGTGATACCGCCCGAGCTCAGGCCCCTGGTGCCGCTCGACGGCGGCCGCTTTGCCACCAGCGACCTGAACGACCTCTACCGCAGGCTCATCATCCGCAACAACCGCCTGAAAAGGCTCATAGAGATCAAGGCACCCGATGTGATCCTGCGCAATGAGAAAAGGATGCTCCAGGAAGCCGTCGACTCGCTCCTGGACAACTCACGGAAGACAAATGCGGTTAAAACGGAATCCAACAGGCCACTGAAGTCGCTCAGCGACAGCCTGAAAGGAAAACAGGGCCGCTTCAGGCAGAACCTGCTCGGCAAGCGTGTCGACTATTCTGCCAGGTCGGTCATCGTGGTGGGCCCGGAATTGAAACTGCATGAGTGCGGGATCCCCAAAGAGATGGCTTCTGAATTGTTCAAGCCTTTCATCATCAGGAAAATGCTCGAAAGGGGCATCGTAAAAACAGTGAAGTCGGCCAAAAAGATCGTCGACCGCAAAGACCCGGTGGTGTGGGACATCCTGGAGAATGTGCTGAAGGGGCACCCTGTGCTGCTGAACCGTGCACCCACCCTGCACCGCCTCGGCATTCAGTCTTTTCAGCCAAAGCTGATCGAAGGCAAGGCCATACAGCTGCACCCCCTGGTTTGTACCGCCTTCAACGCCGACTTCGACGGTGACCAGATGGCCGTGCACCTGCCCCTGGGCAATGCCGCCATCCTGGAAGCACAACTGCTGATGCTGGCCTCCCATAATATTCTCAACCCCGCCAACGGAGCCCCCATCGCCGTACCCTCACAAGACATGGTGCTCGGGCTCTATTACATGACCAAGGCAAGAAAAAGCACCCCCGATCACCCCGTCAGGGGAGAAGGCCTTACCTTCTACGGCGCCGAAGAAGTAATCATCGCGCACAACGAAAAAGCGGCAGACCTGCACGCCATCATTAATGTAAAGGTCATTGTCAGGGAAAACGATGAACTGCTGGAGCAAATGGTCGAGACCACCGTAGGACGTGTCCTTTTCAACCAGGTCATCCCCGAAGAATACGGTTTTATCAACCAGCTGCTTACCAAAAAAGCATTAAGGGATATCATCGGTGGTATCATGAAACTTACCGGTATCTCCAGAACGTCGCAGTTTCTCGACGATATCAAAGACCTTGGCTTCAACATGGCATTCCGGGGTGGTTTGTCATTCAACCTGGGTGATATCATCGTGCCGGAAGAAAAAAGAATACTGATCGACCAGGCCAACGAGCAGGTGGAGGAGGTGCGCGGCAACTATACCATGGGCTTCATCACCAACAATGAACGATATAACCAGATCATCGACATCTGGACACATACCAATGCCCGGTTGACGAAGGTGTTGATTGACAAGACCACTGCCGACAACCAGGGTTTTAACCCTGTGTTCATGATGCTTGACTCAGGTGCCAGGGGCTCCAAGGAACAGATCCGGCAGTTGTCGGGGATGAGGGGGCTGATGGCCAAACCCCAGAAGTCGGGTGCCAAGGGTGGTGAGATCATTGAGAACCCCATCCTTTCGAACTTCAAGGAAGGCCTTTCGGTACTGGAGTACTTCATCTCCACCCACGGTGCGCGCAAGGGTCTTGCCGACACCGCCCTGAAGACGGCCGATGCCGGTTACCTCACCCGCCGCCTTGTAGATGTGGCCCAGGACGTTATCATCACGGAAAACGACTGTGGCACCCTCAGGGGCCTTACAGCCACGGTGCTGAAAAAGAATGAAGAAACGGTTGAGACCCTGTATGACCGCATACTGGGACGTACCTCACTGCATGATATTTATGATCCCATATCAGGGAAGCTGATTGTTAAATCGGGTGATGAGCTGACCGAAGAGATCTCAGACATCATTGAAGCATCTCCGATAGAGGCTGTTGAGATCAGGTCGGTGCTGACCTGTGAATCGAAAAACGGGGTGTGTGCCAAATGTTACGGCCGCAACCTGGCGACAGGACGTATGGTTCAGATTGGTGAAGCGGTCGGTGTGATCGCTGCCCAGTCGATCGGTGAACCCGGCACCCAGCTTACATTGCGTACCTTCCATGTGGGTGGTACCGCCTCCAACATCGCCACCGCATCCAAAATCCATGCTAAATATGGAGGTATTGTTGAGATTGACGAGTTGCGGTCGGTACCCTTTACCACTGCGGAAGGGCAAAGCTACCTGGTGGTCATCGGTCGTTCGGCCGAGATGCGCATTATCGATAAAAATACCCGGATGGTGCTCACCAGCCAGAACATCCCCTATGGCGCCAACCTCTATATTAAGCATGGGGAAGAGGTGCAGGGCGGTGACCTCATATGTGAGTGGGATCCCTACAACGCAGTCATCATTTCCGATGTTTCGGGCAAGATTGTCTACAACAGTATGATAGAAGGTTCTACCTATCGTACCGATTCTGATGAGCAGACCGGCTATTATGAAAAGGTCATCGTAGAATCCAAGGACAAAACACGCAACCCCTCCATCAGCATTGTCGATGAGAACGGCGAAGAGGTCCGGTTATATGACATGCCCGTTGGGGCGCACATCGTGGTGTCTGAAGGCCGCGAAATCAAGTCGGGTTCGATCATTGCCAAGATCCCCCGTGCCATTGGCAAGTCGGGCGACATCACCGGCGGTCTGCCCAGGATCACCGAGCTGTTTGAGGCCCGCAACCCCTCCGATCCTGCTGTCGTGGCAGAGATCGACGGCGTCGTGTCATTCGGCAAGAAGATCAAACGCGGTAACAGGGAGGTGATCATCACCTCCAAGGCCGGCGACGAGAAGCGCTACCTGATCGCACTGAGCAAACAGATACTTGCCCAGGAGAATGACTTCGTAAAGGCAGGTACGCCGCTCTCCGACGGTCCTATTACCCCGGCCGACATCCTGGCCATCAAGGGCCCGACCGCGGTACAGGAATATATCGTGAATGAGGTGCAGGAGGTATACCGCATGCAGGGGGTGAAGATCAACGACAAGCATTTTGAGGTCATTGTACGCCAGATGATGCGCAAGGTAACCATCGTTGACCCGGGCGATACCCGGTTCCTGGAGAACGAGATCGTGAACAAGATTGAGTTCATGGAAGAGAATGACGCCATTTTCGGTAAGAAGGTGGTGGCAGACCCGGGCGATTCCAGCCTGAAGGCGGGGCAGATCATCACGGCCAGGAAGCTGCGCGACGAGAACTCCCTGTTGAAGCGGCGCGACAAGGCGGTGGTCACTGCACGCGACGCCAACGGCGCCACGGCCCATCAGCAGCTGCAGGGTATCACCAGGGCCTCGTTGCAGACCAAGAGCTTTATTTCCGCCGCTTCGTTCCAGGAAACCACCAAAGTGCTCACCGACGCGGCCGTCGAAGCAAAGCGTGACGTGCTCAACGGCCTCAAAGAGAACGTAATAGTGGGGCACCTGATACCGGCAGGCACCGGTTGGCGCGAATATGAAAACATTATCGTGGGCTCCAGGGAAGAGTATGATTTGCTGATGGCTTCGAAGTCAAGAGCCGTTGCAGTGGAGGAATAAGGACAACCCGCTTTTGTTCATAAAAAAAAACAGATATCTCATGGCTGACAATCCAAAACAGGAAAACCAGATCAACATTGAACTGGGTGAAGAAGTGGCTGATGGCGTTTATTCCAACCTGGCCATTATTACGCATTCCAACACTGAGTTTGTGGTCGATTTTGTAAGGATGATGCCCGGTGTTCCGAAGGCAAAGGTCAAGTCGAGGATCATCCTCACCCCCCAGCATGCGAAGCGCCTGCTCAAGGCTTTGCAGGAGAACATCGGCAAGTTTGAGTCGGTGCACGGCACGATAAAGGATTCAGGCCAGCCGGGCTTGCCCATGAACCTGGGTGGCCCCACGGCCCAGGCCTGACACCCATGCTTAACGGCTCATGCCCCACGGCCCAGGCCTGACGCCCATGCTTAACGGCCCATGCCCCACGGCCCAGGCCTGACGCCCATGCTTAACGGCTCATGCCCCACGGCCCATGCCTGACGCCCATGCTTAATGGCTCATGCTGTATTCTTCTGACAGGCCTTTCCGGTTTTGTGATTCGGTCTTTGTGACAGGGGTGCTGGCCGGCATGGCTGCTGCGTGGATCTCTTCCAAACGTCTTCCCTTGTTCTGTTACTGCAGGGTTTTGTGCTCCAGGCGCGCCATCTTCTCCACCGTCAGTGAGGGGAAGCCGAACTCTTCGGCGATGGTTCCCAGCAGGAGGTAAACGCCATTGCCGCGGAAGGGCCATTCTCTGGCCACCTTCGGAAAGTGTACCGTGTCGAAGAAATTGCCTTCCGCATCGAGGAAACATCCGAAGTGCATCGTTTCATTTTTTACCGTACGTACATACTTTACGGCCACGAGCTGTCCTGTCATGCGTACCCGCCGGCCAATGTTTCCAGACATATCCCTGGCCATGATGTTGCCGCGGAAGCTGGTTTTCAGCAGCGCAAACGGGCTCATGCTCACCGGGAATCCCAGCAGCTCGATCTCGTCATAGGCATCCTGCAGTGGGTCACTGTCGGGCTGGGGCAGCCGGAATTCCTTCACGGGGGTGCTGAACAGGGCGGCCGTCTCCTGCGGTTTCCTGCCTGCCAGCATATGTGCCTTCCAGAGCAGCTGCGCCTTGGGAATGCCCGTGAAGCGAAACGCCCCGCAGCGTATCAGTATGACAAGCTGTTCGATCGCGGCACCGCAGCGCCCCGCAAAGTCTTCCAGGCCGGCATACGGGCCGTCCCGCTCACGCAGGGCGCAGATGCGCTTCATCAGCCGGCGCTCAAGGTGCTGCACATGTACAAACCCGATGTAAATACTCGTGCCCCTGATGGTGGTGGCCTGCCGGCTGTTGTTGATGCACGGCAGCTCGACAAGGCCGCCCAGCCTGCGCGCCTCGTTAAAATACACCTCGCTGCGGTAAAACCCCCCGAAATTGTTGATCACCGCCGTCATGAACTCCAGCGGATAATGCGCCTTCAGGTACAGGCTCTGGTAGCTCTCCGCGGCAAACGAAGCCGAATGCGCCTTGGAAAACGAATACCCCGCAAACGACTCTATCTGCCGCCACACCTCACGGGTCAGGCTGTCGGGGTACCCCCTGGCCTTGCAGTTCTCAAAAAAACGGTCGACGATGCGCTGCATCTCCTTCTTTGAACGGTACTTGCCACTCATGGCCCGCCGCAGCACGTCGGCGTCGGCCAGGTCCAGCCCGGCAAAATGATGACACACCTTGATCACGTCCTCCTGGTAAACCATCACCCCGTACGTCTCGCGCAGCTGCTGCTCCATGACCGGATGCAGGTATTCGATCTTTTCCGGGTGATGGAACCTTTCTATGTAGGCACGCATCATGCCCGAGCGCGACACCCCCGGCCGGATGATGGAACTGGCCGCCACCAGGCTGATGTAATTGTCGCAGCGCAACTTCTTCAGCAGGCCCCGCATGGCCGGGCTCTCCACGTAAAAACAACCGGTCGTCTCACCCGAGCGCAGGAGCTCCTTCACCCTGTCATCCCTCTTGAAGGCTTCCACCTGGTGCACATCAACCCCAACGCCACGGTTCTGCCTGACAATGGCGGCGCACTCGTTGATGTGGCCAATGCCGCGCTGGCTCAAAATGTCGATCTTCTCAAAGCCCAGCTCCTCAGCTACATACATGTCCCACTGCACCGTAGGCAGCCCCTTGGGAGGCATGTCAAGCGCAGCGTAATAGCAGATGGGCCTCTCGGAGATCAGCACACCCCCCGCATGGATGCTCCTGATATTCGGAAAGTCGGCCAGCCGCTCGCTCAGTTGCAGTATTTTTTTCGTGGGATGGTCGGGCTGCCGCCGTGCCTCACGGCTGGAGACCAGCCCGTCGATCTCTGCCTTGGGCAGGCCCAGCACCTTGCCCAGCTCACGGATCATGGAACGGTCGCGGAAGGTGGTGCTGGTGCCCAGCAGGGCCGTGTGCCGGTGCCCGTAACGCTTGAAGATGTAGTCGAGCACCTGGTCGCGGTCGCGCCACGAATAGTCAATGTCGAAGTCGGGCGGCGTCGACCGCTTCGGGTTGATGAAACGTTCGAAGTACAGGTCCAGCTCGATGGGGTCCACGTCGGTGATGCGCAGGCAATACGCCACAATGCTGTTGGCGCCGCTGCCACGCCCCACGTGATAAAAACCACACGACAACGAATAGCGGATGATGTCCCAGGTGATCAGGAAGTAGGAAGAGAAGCCCAGCCTGTCGATGACCTCCAGCTCATGCAACACCCTCCTGAGCGCCTCCTTGTTGTCGTGCCCGTAGCGGTATGCCAGGCCGTCCATGGCCAGCTTGCTGAGCAAAGCCCGGTCGTCGGCCGGGTGGCCGGTGAAGGTCTTCTTGTTTTTCGGGGCCCTGAAGTCGAAGTCCATCTCACACTGGTCGAGCAGCCCCTCGGCGTTGGTGAGCAGCTGGCTGAACCCTCCGAAGGCATCCGCCATGGCGCCGGAAGGTTTGAATGTTTCGTCGGGCCGCGCGGTTTGTCCTGGCCCAAGCCGGCTCAGCACCACGTTGTGGTCGATGGCGCGCAGGTAGCGGTGCAGCTCGAAGTCGTGGCTGCCGGCAAAGGTGACCGGGTTCAGGGCCACCAGCCGCCGGGGCTGCCAGCGCAGTGGGGAGGTGACAAGGCGGGGGATGTCGCAGGGCCGTATGCCCGTGAAGACGTGCCCTGCCGCAAAGGCATCCGTTGTGTTTTTCCCGGTGGGCATGACCAAACCGCCATGGCCGGCGCGTGCAGGCCGCCCCGGAATGGCCTCAGATGAAGC
>Ga0114946_10003591_pt1 | contig 10428 bp, 5 predicted proteins | sample WalLakDeSediment_FD_88676 | JGI IMG/M metagenome (GOLD analysis project Ga0114946, IMG submission 88676) | Lake sediment microbial communities from Walker lake, Nevada to study Microbial Dark Matter (Phase II) - Walker Lake 11/02/13 Deep Sediment | ecosystem: Environmental > Aquatic > Freshwater...
AGGGCACCACCGCCGCGCCGCTCAACGCCGCCAGTCGCGCAGTGGCCGTGATGGTGCAGGTCGGCACGCCGAAGAACGGCACGAAGACGCTGTTGCGCGGACCGTGATTTTGATCGGGGGCGTACCAGACGGCGCGCCCGCGCTTGAAGGCGCGCAGCAGACCGCGCAGGTCTTCGCGCGACAGCGGCGGCAGCCGGGAGCGACGCTCGCGTTCGCGTTGCATCACGGCTTCGTACAGGGGATTCTTGTGGGGCCGGTACAAGGCATGAAATGATTGATGCCAGGTAATAAAGCGGGCGCCCAGTTCCAGGGTGGTGAAATGCCCGGTCAAAAGAATGACGCCCTTGCCGCGAGCCATGGCCCGTTCCAGATGTTCCACGCCCTCGACCCGCGCCAATCCGCGCAGTTGTTCGTCCGGCGCCCACCAGGCCATGGCGGTTTCGAACAGGGCCATGCCCAGCGCGGCGAAGTGTTCTTCCAGCAACTCGGCGCGTCGCGCGGCGGTCAGTTCCGGAAAACAGAGTTCCAGATTGATCGCGGCGATGCGGCGGCGCCGGCGGGCGATCCGGCCGAGCCAGCGGCCGCCGGTCCGGCCCAGGGCCAGTTGCCAGCGAAACGGCAGGGCGGCCATGATCTTCATCAGCCCCAGCCCCAGCCAGAGCGGCCAGTAGCGGGGAGCCAGAAAAGCCCCGGAAAAGGGTCGGTCGGTGGCGGGGGCGCTGGTGGTCACGGTATCTGCGGCGATCCAAAGCTATAATTGTAAAGGGCTCTGGTTTCGCAAGCATCCTTACTTTTAATGGTTGGGCCTGACTTTTCGGGGAGCGGTACATGACGCAGCCTTTTTTGGTGACCGGCGCGGCCGGTTTTATTGGCAGCCATTCCGTCGAGTGGTTGCTCGGACAGGGGTGGCCCGTGGTCGGCGTTGACAATCTGCGGACCGGCCGGCTGGAAAATCTGGCCGTCGCCCGCGCGATGCCCGATTTCCAGTGGGTGCTCGCCGACGCTGGCGATGAGGTGGCGATGCGCCTCTTGTTCCAACAACATCGCTTCGCCGGCGTGTTGCACCTGGCGGCGTTGGTCAGCGTTCCGGAAAGCTTTCGCGAGCCGGCGCTCAACTATCGACTCAATCTGGCCATGGCCGATAGCCTGGCTCGACTATGCCTCGAATTTGATTGCCGGCGCCTGGTGTTCGCGTCCTCGGCCGCCGTGTACGGCGCGAGCGAGGCGTTGCCCAACCGGGAATCGGCGCCGCCGCAACCCCAGTCCCCGTATGCCGCCGCCAAACTGGCCGCCGAGGTCATGCTGCTGGGTTACGCGGCCAGCTACGGCTTGGAAACCGTTTGCCTGCGCTACTTCAACGTCTTTGGTCCCCGTCAGGATCCCACGTCGCCTTATTCGGGGGTGCTGTCCATCTTCACCGACCGGTTCCAGCGCGGCTTGCCGGTCACGGTGTACGGCGATGGCGAGCAGACGCGGGATTTCATCTCGGTTCGGGATGTGGCGCGGGCCAACGGCGAGGCGTTGCAACGCCCAGGAGCGGACAGCGGTCGTTACAACGTCTGCACGGGGCGCGCGGTCTCCCTGAACCAGGTGCTGGCGATCTACCAGGAATTGTTTCCAGGGTCGCCGGCCCCGGAATATGCCGCCGCGAGGATCGGCGATATTCGCCATTCGCTCGGCGATCCGGAAGCGTTGCGACGCATGCTGGGATTCACCGCCGAGGCGCCGTTCGCGCGAGCGTTGCGCGAACTGGTTTATCGGGCGTGAAAATGAGGATTGACCGGAGTCCTGGCAGCGTGGAGTGGGTCAGCGAGCGAATGGCGCGGGAGATCGGGGGAGCGCGACCGGGGATTCATGAGGCGTTGGCCTCGCCCAGCCAGAGGACGGAAACAGTCCGCCCGGAGCAGGGTCGCCGGCAGGTCGCGGAAAAATCAGGCGCGCGCCAGTTCCTCCAACAGTAACTGGAGTTCCGCGGCGTACTGGTAATGGAGTTCCGGGTCGGCGGCCAGCGCTGGATCGCGCGCCCCGCTCAAGATGTCCTGCAGCTTGGCGATCAGCCGCCTGCCGTCGGGCGGAATGTTGGGGCTGGCCGCGATTTGATCCAGCTTGGCGGCCAGCGCATCGGTGTCGCCGACGCGGATCGCTCGAACGACCCGCGCGCATAGCTGGACGCCAGGGCTCGCGTTCTCGCCGCCCGCCCGCCGGTACTCCAGATATTTCTGAATCGCCTGCCGTCGCGCCTCGACGGCCACGTCGGGATTCTCGACCGCCTGGCCGACATCGCGCAAGCCCCGCCGGATCGCCCAATTGCGGGCCGTGGGACTCTCCGGCGGATTGCACTCGCTGGCGCGGTACAGTTCCTGGCGGGCCTCATCGGGTCGCCGCAACTGAATCAACACGTTAGCCAGCTTGTTGCGGCTGGCCTCTTCACCGCGGCCATCGCCGAGTTGCGCGTAGAGATCCGCCATGCGGCGATACGCCAGCGCCGATTCCTCCAGTTGGTTCAACACCTGATGCAAGTGGCCGAGTTCGCCCAACGTTTCGGCGATACCACCGCGATGACGCTGCTGTTCGTACAGGTACAGCGCACGCTGGCAGGCCTGGAGCGCCAAATCGATCTGCCCATTCAGCTTGCGAGCGCAGCCCAGTTGCCGCCAGGACTGGGCGGCGTCTTCCAGTTCGCCCAGCGTTTCAAAAATCCGACGAGCGGCATCGTAGGAAGCCGCGGCTTCGGCGTAATGACCCTGCCGCTGGCGCACCAGCCCCAATTGCATGTGGTGGGTAGCGACGGTGGGATTGGCCTCCTGGAGATCGAAGTGGTCGAGCGCCGCCTGATAGGCGGCGGCGGCATCCCGCAGGCGGCGCAGATCGGTCAGGCAATCCCCGGCTTCGGCGTCGGCGACCGCGGCCATGCGCCCGGCGCTGGCATTGCCCGCGTCGGCCAGCGCCTGAAATTGCCAGCGAGCCTCGACCAATTCTCGCACCGCCGGTTCGGCGGCGCCAACCAGCTTCAACAACTGACCCAGTTGTAAGTGCGCGCGCCCCAAGTCGTAGGCCGCCCCGTCGTAGGCGTCGATGCCCACCTCTTGACACTGGCTCAGCAACTGTCGCGCGGCCTTGAGCGCCTCTTCCAGCGATCCTTCGTCTCGGAGCCGTTCGACGTGCAACTGTTCGGTTTCAAAGCGGAGCCGGGTCCAACTCACCAGGGCCTGACTCGCGCGCGCGCGCGCCGCCACGACCTCGGCCAACGCCGCGGGGACGCCAAGATGCGTCAGCAGCGGCTCCAAATGGCTTGTGAGTTGCGCGATGCGTTCCGGTGCGGCATGTTGCTGATAGTCGCGCAATAGCGCCAGCAGGTTCGGCAATTCCAACCGGAGTAGCCGGGTCACGCGGGTGGGGTCCTTGAACTGTTGTCGATAGAGGGTCCCCAGTAACTGTTCCATGCCCACGCGCCATCGCTCGCGCCAGGTTGCGCGCGGACCCGGAGCCAGCCGAGCTTCCAGATGTCTCGACCAAGCCGGATCGAACCACAGGTGGCCATAACCCTGATCCTCAGCGATTTCCAGCGCGATGAGCCGTTCGCAGAACTGGTCGATAGCCACGGTATCGAGCGTCAGGGCGGATCGCAACGCGATCCGGCTGGCTCCTTGTTTGAAAAACGCCATGACATTCAGGAACTCCCGGTCTTGGTCCGACAGCCTGCGCAGGCTCAATTCCAGACTCAGGTAAAGCGGCCATTGTGGGTCGTCCTCGTGCAGGTTCAACAACTCGACTCGGAGCGCGCCGAGCATCGTCAGGGTCTCATCCATCCCGCAAGCGCTGATCTCATGCGCCAGAAGGCGCAGGCTGCCAGGATGCCCGCTGGCGAGCCCGACCAGATCGCGCAATGGCCGAAAACCGCTGTCGCTATCGATGGCGAGCGGGGCTTCTCCAATCGCGATCAGCGTTTGGCCAAGCAGGGCAATGGCGTCGCGTTCTTCCAGACCGATCAATCTGAGTTCTGTCCAGGGTCGGGCAAAAGCCGGCGGACCCAGCCGACCCAAAGCCAACAGGCGCAGCCCGGGCCATTGATCGGTCAGTTGTTTCCAGAACTGATCCAGCGAGTCGTCCTGCTCGGAAGGCCATCGATCCAGTTGATCGAGCACGATCAGAGTCGGGTCGGAGTCAAGCATCCGTCGGAGGTCATCGGTGGCCTGCCAGAGCGTTGGATAACGGTCGACCGACCAACGGTCGCCCGCCGGGAGAAGTTGCCGGCCCAGGGTTTTCAGCAGGCCGCGAATTTCCTCGGCATCATCATGACGGACATACGCGACGTGGCGATAACGACCACCCAGCGTCAACCAGCGGGCCAGGGCGATTCCCACAATGGTTTTGCCGCTTCCGCCCGGCCCGCGCAGGAAAATGTTGGTCTGATTTTCAAACAGGCGCTCGATGGTCAGCAACTCGCGCCCCCGCCCGATGCAACCGGCCGGTGGCGGTTCGGGTAACCGACCCAGCGATCCGGTCGCCGGTTGCTCGAGCAACCGGCGCCAGAGATCGAGAGGGGGACGCAGGGCGAGCTGAGGGTCTTGCTGGCCGAGATAGAGGACAAAGCCCGACCAGTCCCAAAGGTGTACCCCGCCACCGCCCAAACCGGGAGTGCGATAGCTGTCGCCGGCCAGCCGGCGTTGACCGGCGAACAAGGCTTGGCTGATTCGACTGCCCCGCAGCAATTCTTCGTAGAACGCCGCCCAGAAGCGACGCAGGGTTTCCGCCGGCAAGTCAGGATCCACGATCAGCGCCGCCGCGATACCGGCCGCCAACAGATCCGAGGCCAGTCCGACCGCCGTGGAGGAACCGGTCGCCGGTTTGTCGTGGACCAGGGCGACCAAGCGAACGCGGTAAGTGGCCAGCAGGGCCGCCAGCACCGGTAACGGGATGAAATGCGCGTCTCGGCGCCGCGGCCCGCGCAGGTCATGGCTGGCCTCGAATCCAAACAGGATCGCGCCGGTGTCGGGATCGGTCAGAAAGTAACCGTCCAAATGCAGGATCATGAACGATCGCCCGGCGGACCAGGCATCGTTCAATTTTTTTTCCAGCGCCGCCAAGCTCGGAGGGACCAGGACCCGGGATTCCACGAGACCGCCCAACCCTTGCAAAGCCTCGAGCAGTGGTAACGCGCCGCGCCGCGGGTCGGGATGACCGGTGGGTTCGGTATCGGGACGCGGACTGATCGTCAGGATGCGCAGGGGGATCGGTGAAGGCGGGACGATATCCCCTCCCCCAGGAAGCCGACGTTGAAAGCGGACCGGGCGTTGCTTCCGGATGAGGAAACCCGTCTCGTCATGCAGCAGTTCCCAGGCGAGATCGAGCACGGTCGCGGCGGCCGGGATCGCCACGTCCGCCCGCACCACCAACCGGCGCTTGTGGGATTCCGGTGCTTCGCCCCAGGCGGAGAGCAAGTCCCGCAGGTCCGGCGCGGCGAGCGTGACTCGATCAAGCGTGCGCCCCCAATCTTCCAGGGTGGTTTCGACCTGGTTCGCAAGTCGCCGGAGGGGATCGGTTGGCCAAAGCAGATGATCCTGCCAATACCAGCGCCAGAGCCGTGAGGGGAGCGGTGGGGGCAATGCATCGCTGAGGATGGTGGATTGGGCGGTCGAGACTTGCTCGGAGTCCAGGGACAGGCGCGCCACGAGTTGCCACGAGCCTGGGGTCGATGAATCGGCCAGTCCGAAAGTTAGTTCGAGTTCCGCCAGCGGCCGGATATCGCCTTCGGCGGCGATGGGATGGAATGGAGGTTGGCCCAGGGTCGACAGGAGGGCCGGCAATGCCGCGCCCAATCCGTCGGCGGTTATCCGAATGGGGGCAACTTGCGGCGTGGGGACGAACCAGCGACCGAGCAGGTCTGGATCCACCCCTGGCAGCAACAGTGGAATGACCCGGTAGGCGTCGGTGCGGCGGCGTTCCGTTTCCTGCGCGAGTTCGATTTCCCGGCGCAGCCAGGCCGGGTCGCCGGTATTGAGACTCAGCACCACGATGACCTGCCGGGCCTGCTCGATGGCCCAGCGCACTTCCGGGAGTAGACGGTCGCCGCCTCGCGAATGACGCGCATCGCGCCAGACTTCCAGCCGACAGGTTTCCAGCGCCAATTCTAGATCCCGGGCGAAGGCGGCGTCGGGGTGCGCGTGACAGATAAAGATCGAACCGGCGGCCATCGTGCGATTCCAAAGAGATACGGTCGAGGGTCAAATTCGGGTATAGCTTACCGCAAAAAATTTGCTGATCGGGTCCTTGAAATCCAGGGAAACATCCTTATTTTCCAAGCAGACCAAGGCGTTCTCGGAGACGCCGTAACCTGTAACAAAAGGAGGTCGACCATGGCTATCATGCGCTATGAACCCTTCAATCTGCTGAATCAATTGCAACGGGAAGTCAACCGGTTGCTGGATACCGGCCGCGCGGGCGACGAGGAAGCAGGCAGCATCCTGGCCGACTGGGCGCCGGCGGTGGATATCAAGGAAGAGCCGAATCAGTTCGTCATCCACGCCGACCTGCCGGGCGTCGATATCAAGGACATTGAAATCACTCTGGAAAACGGGGTCTTGAGCCTGCGGGGTCAGCGGACCGCCGAGAAGAAGGAAGAGACCGGGCAGTATCGCCGGGTCGAGCGGTTGCGCGGCGCGTTCCTGCGGCGGTTCTCGTTGCCGGACGTGGCCGACGCCGACAAGGTGACCGCCAAGTGCAAGGACGGCGTGCTGGAGGTGGTCGTGCCGAAGACCGAAGCGGCCCAGCCGCGCCGGATTGCCATTCAAAGCTGATGACGGCGGATTGAATATCGAGGCAAACCCAGCGGGGCGCCGGCGAAACCGCGTCCCGAAGGTCCAGCCGAAAGCGCGGGTTGCCGACCCGCGCTTTTTTTGCGCCGACGCTCAGTCGAGATCATGCACGATCTCGCCCAGTCCGGCCCGTCGGAGCGTTTCGTTGATCAGCCGGCGGACCTGCCAGACCGTGTCCAGCTCCAAAGCCTGGCGGGCCAATTCCCGGGCTTCCGCGCGGGTAAAGCTGCGGACCGCCCATTTGACCCGTGGGACGCTGACGGTGCTGGCGCTCAGACTGTCGATGCCCATTCCCAGCATCAGCACGGCGGCCCCGGGATCCGCGGCCATTTCCCCGCAGAGGTTGACCGGTCGTCCGCTCAGGCGGCCGCTCTCGATGATATGGGCGATGGTCTTCAGCATGGCCGGATGCAAGTGATCGTACAATCGGGCGACCCGGGCGTTGTCGCGGTCCACCGCCAGCAGATACTGCGTCAAGTCGTTGGTGCCGATCGAGAGAAAATCGACCCGGCTGGCCAGTTGTCCCGCTTGCCAGGCGGCGGAAGGCACTTCGATCATCACCCCGACCTGGGGTTGCGCCGCCGGCCAGCCGTCCTCCTCCAGTTCCTGATGGGCGTGGCGCAACAGTCGCAGCGCCTCATCCACCTCCTCGACGGTGGTGATCATCGGAAACAGAATTCGCAGGTTGCCGACGCCGGCGTTGGCCCGCAGCATGGCCCGCAACTGGGTCAGGAAAATGTCCGGGCGATCGAGGGTAAAGCGCATTCCGCGCCAGCCCAGGAACGGGTTGTTCTCGTCGATGGTAAAGTAGGGCAGGGTCTTGTCGCCGCCGATGTCCAGGGTGCGCATCACCACCGGTTCGGGCGCGAACGCCTCCAGCATGCGCCGGTAAATCTGGCATTGCTCTTCCTCCCCCGGGAAGGATTCGCGCACCATGTAGGCGAATTCGGTGCGATACAGCCCGATCCCCTCGGCGCCGCAAGCCCGGGCGGCGGCGATGTCGGTCAGCAGTCCCGCCTTGGCGTACAGAGGGATACGGTAGCCATCGCGGGTCTCGGCGGGTTGTTCGCGCAACCCCTCCAACTCGGCCGACAGTTTCGCCTCGGCGGCGATCAACTGCCGGTATTCGGCGCGCAGCGCCGGATCGGGATTGACGTAAACCCGGCCATGATAGCCGTCCACAATGATCTCGCAGCCCTCGAAGCGGCCGAGCGGACGGTCGCCCAGACCCATGACCGCGGGGATGCCCATGGCTCGCGCCAGCAGGGCGACGTGCGACAGGGCCGAACCGCGCAGGCAGACGATGGCGGCCAACTGCTCCGGCGGTAACGCCGCCAGGTGCGCCACGCTCATTTCCTCGGCCACCAGGACGCAGCGCTGGGGCGGAGAATCCGGCGGCGGGGTCGATGGAGTCGCGCGCAGGTGATTCAATACCCGGCGGCCCAGATCGCGCAGATCCTCGGCGCGGGTGCTGAGATACGGATCCTCGGCCTGTTCCAACAAGCGAATCCGGGACATGATCGCGTCGCGCCAGGCGGCCGGCGCCCAACGACCGGCCCGGATCCCGGCGAGGGTCTCGCCGATCAGGCTGTCGCTGCTCAGTATCATCCGATAGACGGCGAACAGGGCCTGCTCGGTCGGCGGCAGCAGCGGAGCCAGACGGTCGCTGGCTTGGCGCAGCTCTTGCTCGACCCGCGCGACGGCGGCGCGGAACCGCTTTTCCTCGGCGAGGGGGTCGGCGGCGGCGCGATCGGGAACATCCTCGAGTTCGGCCAGCAGATGGGGAATGGCGACCGTGCCGATGACCACGCCCGGCGCGCCGGGCACCCCCTGCAGGGCGCGGGCGCCGACGATCAGCGGATTGAGCAATTCCTGGGTCGTGCCGCTCAGCACGGCATGGTTGAGAATGCTGGCCAGTTGCGCGGCGATGGTGACCAGAAAATCCACCTCGCCGGGCTCGAACTGGCGGATGGCCGGGTGCTGGACCGTCAACACGCCCAGCACCCGCCGGTACTGGATCAGCGGCGTTCCCAGAAAGGCGTGATAATCGTCCTCGCACACCTCGCAAACCGGATGGAACCGCGGGTGGCGCGGCGCGTCTTCCAGATTCAGCGGCTCCCGGCGTTCGGCGACCAGGCCGATCAACCCCTGGCGAGCGTTCAAGCGGACTCGGCCGACCGCCTGGGGGTTCAGGCCGGCGGTCGCCATGAGCACGTATTCGCGATTGTCCTCGTCGGCCAGATAGACCGTGCAGGCGGCGACGCCCATGGCGTCCCGGATTCGATTGACCGTGATCGCCAGCGCGCTCGGCAGATCCGGCGCGGCGCTGACCTCCTGGACGATGCGGCGTAGGGTTCCGAGCATGGCGGCGGTCATCCTCAATTATGGCAAGCGGGGGTGCGGTACGGTGTGACGATCACGCCGCGGTCGGGTTCGAGGCGCGACGGTGGGGAAGGAGGGATTCCCGGCTACAATGTACCGCAATTTGTTGATGGAAGAATGAAGGCCGAAGCATGAAGACCACAAGCGATGAAACCCCACTGACTCTGGAGCCGGCCCGGGCCGCCCGCCTGATGCGGTGGGCGACCTATGCCTCGGTGACCACCGCCGCGGTGCTGATCGTTGGCAAGCTGGCGGCGGCCTTGTTGACCGGTTCGGTCAGCGTGCTGGCCTCCCTGGTGGATTCGATGATGGACGCGGCGGCGTCGCTCATCAACCTGATGGCGGTGCATTATTCCCTGCAACCGCCCGACCGCGACCACCGCTTCGGCCACGGCAAGGCCGAACCTTTGGCGGGGTTGGCGCAGGCGGCGTTCATCACCGGTTCGGCGCTGTTCCTAATCCTGCACGCGGTGGACCGGTTGCTGCATCCCCAGCCGATCAAGGAGGCGCTGGTCGGCGTCGGGGTGCTGGGATTCGCCATCGTCGCCACCGCGGCGCTGCTGGCGTTTCAACATTACGTGATTCGCCGCACCCAATCCACGGCCATTCGCGCCGATGCGCTGCACTACGCCACCGACCTGCTGACCAACGCCGCCACCATTCTGGCGCTGGGACTGGCCGTTCTGGGCTGGCCGAGCATGGATCCGATTTTCGCTCTCGGCATCGCGCTATACATCCTGTACAGCGCGGGGAAGATCGGCCACGAATCCATCCAGTTATTGATGGATCGCGAGCTGCCGCCCGAGGTCCACGTCCGCATCAAGAACCTGGCGTTCGCGCATCCACTGGTGCGGGGGGTCCACGACGTGCGCACCCGCAGTTCCGGGCAAACCTATTTTATCCAGCTTCATCTGATGCTGGATGACCATCTGCCGCTGGTGGAGGCGCACCAGGTATCCGACGAGGTGGAAATGGCCATCAAGGCGGTCTTTCCCAACGCCGACGTGTTGATCCATGAGGATCCGACCAGCGAGCCCCCGCCGCCGCCGTTGCCCGGTTAATCGGGATCGTTCATTAGAGTCGCGGTTCTTAGCTCCGCGGCAGCCGGCGCCATGTGGACCGTCAACTGGTCGAACGGAATGGTCCAGCCATACTGGTTGCAGGCGCTGACCGCCGTCCGTTGCAGGAAGCGGCGAATCGCCCAGTAATCCTCGGCGCCGGCGCCGGTGAA
>Ga0114946_10003592_pt1 | contig 10426 bp, 9 predicted proteins | sample WalLakDeSediment_FD_88676 | JGI IMG/M metagenome (GOLD analysis project Ga0114946, IMG submission 88676) | Lake sediment microbial communities from Walker lake, Nevada to study Microbial Dark Matter (Phase II) - Walker Lake 11/02/13 Deep Sediment | ecosystem: Environmental > Aquatic > Freshwater...
ACCCGGGATGGCCGGGAAAGGAAGATCGCCGACAGCGGGGCGCCGATCAAGGATAAAAACGGGACCATCATCGGGGTGGTGATGGTCTTCCGGGATATCACCGAGCAGTTGCGGACCGAAGAGGAACTGATCAAGGTCAAAAAACTGGAATCGATCGGGGTGCTGGCCGGCGGCTTGGCCCACGACTTCAACAATATCCTCACCGCGATTTCGGGCAACATCCAACTTGCCCTGCGAGAGTGGCAATTGCCGGAGGGAGTGCAGGCGCTGCTTGAGGGGGCGGCCAAAGCCTCTCAGCGGGCCCGCAACCTGACCGGCCAGTTGCTCACCTTTGCCAAGGGCGGCCAGCCGATCCGGGATACCGCCTCCCTGGAGGAGGTGATCAGGGATTCGGCCGAGTTTGTCCTGCGGGGCAGCAAATCGGCCTGCCGTTATCATTTCCCCGCCGATCTCTGGCTGGTGGACATTGACAAGGGGCAGATCAGCCAGGTGGTGCAAAACCTGATCCTCAACGCTGTCGAAGCCATGCCGGAGGGCGGCAACATCGAGGTTACCTGTGAAAATGTCAGCTCCGCGAAGGCCGGGGTTGCTCTCCCCGTCCCGGGCGACTATGTCAAGATGAGCGTTAAAGACCACGGGGTCGGCATTCCCGCCAATGTTCTCGATCGGCTGTTTGATCCTTATTATTCTACCAAGCAGCAGGGCAGCGGGCTGGGGCTGGCCATTGGTCATTCCATCGTCAGCAAGCATGACGGCCGGATTACGGTTGATTCCAGCCCCGGCCGGGGCACCACCTTCAGCGTATATCTGCCGGCCGCCCGCCAGGGGGACGCCGTCCGGCCCGAGGCCGCCCGGGTCGCTTCTCCGGGCAGGGAAGCGCGAATCCTGGTCATGGATGACGAGAGCATGATCCGTGATCTGGCCCGGACCTTACTGGGCAAAATGGGCCACGAGGTGCTGACCGCAGCCGATGGCGTTGAGGCGGTTCGGCTCTACCGGGAGGCCCTGGCCGCCGGGAAGCGGATTGATCTGGTTATCATGGATATGACCATTCCGGGCGGGATGGGGGGGCAGGAAGCGGTGGGGAAAATCCTGGCCCTGGATTCCGAGGCCAAAGTCATCGTTACCAGCGGCTACTCCAATGACCGGATCATGGCCAACTTCCAGGATTACGGTTTTCGGGCGGCCCTGGCCAAACCGTTTGAGATCGAGGAATTGATGGAGGTCGTTAATCGGCAACTGGCCTGAGCCGGCCCGAGCTGGCCTGAGGCCATAAGATCCTGACTCTTTGGGTTTTCTCCCCTCAAGAACGGCAATAGCCTGTAATCAAATGATTTTTACCAGCCATAAAATTAACAAGGTTAATTTAATTTGCTTTTGTCTTGCGATCGCCTGGGTCGTCGCTTTCACGGAGGTACGACCGGCGGCTGCCAGCGCCGGCGAAAGGGGCCCCGAGCCGGCCGGGCAATGGAGTCTGACCCTCTTCAACGGCATTCATACCGACAGGACCATCGGCCGGGCCACCTTCAATATTCCCGGCAGTTTTAACGACCACTACTTCCATGGCCTGGCATTGTCCCGGGGGATGGGCGAGTTGCGGCAGCATTTTTCCTGGGAGGTCGAGGGGACGGCGGCTTGGCATCGGGATCGGCGCAGCGGTGTCCGCCAGGATTATCAGGAATTCACGGCCGCCGCCCTGGTGCGCTATCACAACTTGCCCTGGAATCATCTTTTGCCGACCACCGTGGCGGCCGGCAATGGCCTGTCCTACGCCACCAGAAGTCCGCAAATCGAGGCGGACTTAAACGCTGGCCGGAGCAGGCATCTGTTGAATTACCTGGCCCTCGAACTGGCCGTGGCTCCCCCCCGCTTTGCGGGAGTGGAACTGGTTTATCGCATTCACCATCGATCCGGGGTATTCGGCTTGTTCGGCGGGGTTCGGGGAGCGTCGGATTTCTACCTGTTGGGGCTGCGGTACCGGTTTTGAGAAGCCTTTTTCGCTTCTTGCCCGTTTCGTGATCATTTATCCCGGCGTCTGTCTCCCCGATCAGCCCCAGACCCCCGCGATCTGCTCCCCGCAGGAAGGACAACGGCCGTCGGCCAGCTGGTTCCGGCCGATGCTGAAGCCGAAGCGTTCCAGGAGCAGGGCGTTGCAGGCGGGACAGTAGGTGCTTTCGCCGCCCTCGCCGGGGATGTTGCCCTCATAGACATGGCGCAGGCCGGCGGCCAGCCCGATTTTCCGGGCCTTGCGCAGGGTGGCGACCGGGGTCGGCGGCCGGTCCAGCATCTGGTAAGTGGGATAAAAGGCGGTGACGTGCCAGGGGATGGCCGGATCGACTTCCTTGATGAAGGCGGCAATCCGCCCCAGTTCGTCATCGCTGTCGTTCCAGCCGGGGATGATCAGGGTGGTGACCTCCACCCAGACCCCGAGCCGGCGCATGAGCCGGACATTATCCAGCACCGGCTGCAGGCGGGCCTTGCAGACCTGGTGGTAGAATTTTTCGCTGAAGGCCTTGATATCGATGTTGATGCCATCCAGCACCGGAGCCAGGTGCCGGGTAACCTCCTCTCCCATGTAGCCGTTGCTGACAAAGACGTTTTTGATCCCCCGCTGGTGGGCCAGCACCGCGCAGTCGTAAGCGAATTCGTAAAAGATGGTCGGCTCCACATAGGTGTAGCTGATGCTGCGGCAGTTGGCCTGCTGGGCGGCGTTGACCACGTCCTCGGGAGATCGCTCCCGGCCGATGATTTCGCCTTCGTGGGCGTGGGGATACTGGGAGATCTGGTAGTTCTGGCAGTGGGCGCAGCGGAAATTGCAGCCCACCGTGGAGATGGAATAAGATTTGCTGCCGGGCAGGAAATGAAAGAGCGGTTTTTTTTCGATGGGATCGATATTCTCGGAAACCAGCCGGCCGTAAACCAGGCTGTACAGCTTACCCTGCCGGTTTTCGCGGACCCCGCAGATCCCGCGCCGGCCCTCCTTGATATGGCAGTTATGGTGGCAGAGCCGGCAGAGGACGTTTAACTCTTTTTCCTGGTCATAAAACAGGGCTTCTTGCATGGCTGTAGTCTCCCGCGAGGAGGTCGATCGGGGGCGGAGTCTTCTGCCTGAGCGGTCCCGGTTAACCTTGCCGGTGGCGCTTATTAATTACAGCACAATCCCTTGGCTGCTGTCAAATGGGGCCGGGCCGGCGCCCCCGGCGGCTCCGCAATCCCTGGTTTTGATCCCGCTGGACCTTTGTTCTGATTTGTCGCATACTGTTAGTCAGAGTATTTGCCTTCGCTATCCTTAAATTCAATCGAATGAGCGCCCAAAATGACCATGCGGCATTGGCGGAGCGCGTTTTGGCTCGGGATTTATTTTATCATCGTCACCGCCCCGTTGCTGGCCATGCTGATTGAACCACCGCCGGGCCGGGGCTTCTGGCGGGAGTTCGCGGTCGGCCTTGGTTTTGCCGGCCTGTCGATGATGGGCCTGCAGTTTTTTCTGACCGGTCGCTTCCAGCATTTGACCGCCCCATACGGGATTGACGTGGTCTACCATTTTCATCGCAATATCTCCCTGATCGCCTTTGTTTTTCTTTTTCTCCATGTGGCGGTGCTGCTCAGCGCCAGCCCCGACCTTTTTCTCCTGTTGGCGCCGGCGGCGGCGCCGGTCTGGATGGTTACCGGGCTGATCAGTTTCGGGGCCTTTATCGTCATCATCATCACTTCCCTTTACCGCCTCAAGCTGGGCCTGCCCTACGAGGTCTGGCGTATCATACACGGTTATGTCTCGGTACTGGCCGTGCTGCTGGCCCTGCTCCATATCATCGGGATCGACTACTACACCGAAGGCCCGGTCAAGCGGGGAATCTGGATGGCCATGGCCGCCGCCTGGCTGCTGGCCCTGGTCCATGTCCGAATCATCAAGTCCTGCCGGATGCTGCGGCGGCCTTATATCGTGGAGGAGGTGGTCCCGGAGCATGGCCGCTCCTGGTCACTGCGCCTGCGTCCCGAAGGACATGAGGGGATGGATTTCAAGGCCGGTCAATTCGCCTGGCTGACCCTGGGCCGCTCGCCCTTTGCCATTACCGAGCATCCCTTTTCCTTTGCCTCCAGCGCTTTGGAGCAGGGCGGCCTGCGGCTGACCGTCAAGGAACTGGGTGACTTCAGTTCCCGGATCGGGGCCACCAGGACGGGTACCCGCGCCTATCTTGACGGGCCCTACGGCTCCTTTACCATCGAAGGCCGGGACGCCCCCGGGTTCTGCTTTATCGCCGGCGGGGTGGGCATTACCCCGATCATGAGCATTCTGCGGACCATGGCGGACCGGGGCGACCGCCGGCCGGTCCTGCTGCTCTATGGCAGCAAAAATTGGGATGATGTCACTTTCCGGGAAGAACTGGAGCGCCTTCGGCAGCGGCTCCGGCTGCAGCTGGTCCATGTTTTGGAAGAACCGCCGCCGGACTGGACCGGGGAACAGGGCCGGATCACCGTCGAGCTGATGGCCGCCTACCTGCCGGAAAACCGGATGGAACTGGAGTATTTCATCTGCGGGCCCGCCCCGATGCAGAAAGCAATTCAACGGGCGGTGGTCAAGTTGGGTTTGCCGACGGAGAATATCCACTCCGAAAGCTTCAACTTCGTGTAACCGGGCAGCAGGGCCGCATCTTGCGACGATCGGGTCGGCTCACATAGCAAACTATGCATCGCCGCCCCGCTTGCCGCAAGATGCGCCTCTGCTGCCCGGTTACAGCCGGAATGTCAAGGGTACCGCGGGCCGGGGGCGGGAGAGCGGTTCTTGTTTTGCTGAACGATCTGGGAGGTCTGCTGCATGCGGGAGTTATACTCTACCCAACTGGCCATTATTGTCGGGATCCTGGTGCTGATCGCCAGCGCGGCTTTCGCTTTTCTGCAATCGCCCGAACTGCTGGAGCAGCCCGACTCGGCGGCGGCCCGGGCGGTCCAGGTGGTTTCGCATCCGATCGCCGGCATGGAGGACTGCAGCCGCTGCCACGGCCTGCGGGGAACCAGTCCCTATCCCCGCAAGCACACCGGCTGGAGCGATGAAAGCTGCACCAGGTGTCATCAGCCCGCGTCCTGAGCGGCAGGATGATCGCTGCGGCGGTTGTCCCGGCCCGTCAATTCCTGACCCGGGGCGACCCGGTCTCCCGGAGACGACTATGATTATTGCCAGCTACTATAAAATCCCGGCGGTGCGCCGCCGGATGCTGGAATTTCTCGGTGGTTCCTCACCGGAGCAGGTCTCCGCCGTCTATCTGAGCCGCTGCGATATGCCGACCCCGGCGGACTTCCGCCCCCAGCCCCCGACCTCCCTCGACCAGTTCCTCGCCCAGGGCCTGGATGTAGGACGATCCTTGTGGGATCGCCATTACCTGGTAATTCACCTCGATCTTGAATATGTCAATTTCGACTTCCCCGCCGAACCGTATCTCGATGCCCAACGCACATTCGCCGTGCAGCAGCCGATGGTCGATGCCGTCCTCGCCCTGCTGGCCGACTTCGGCCTGCGGCCCTTGCACCTGCTGAGCGGCCGGGGGCATCACTTCGTCTGGCAGGTGCCGCGGGCCGGCGACGTTTTCAGCGCCCTGGCGGACCTGGTCGTCCTGCCGCCGCATCTGGCTGAAATCTACCGGGTTGCGCACCCGCCTTATGGCGAGCCGGTGGGTCTGGACCAGGGCCGGGCCTTTGCTGGCCTGGCCCTGGTGATCGAATATCTGGCCCATCTGATCAAGGAGCGGGCGGCGGCGGTTTCGCCGTTGCCGGTGGAACTGACCGCCGTAACCGTCGGTCCCCAGCAGCGGGGCCGGGAAATGGTATCGGTGGATATCAGCGAATATGCCGATCCCCTCCATCTGCGGATGATCCGGCTGCCCTTCAGCGTCTATCTCAAGCCCTGGCAGAAATCCGGCATCGTCAATCAAGCAACCCGGGATCGCATCCCGGTCATGTTCGCCGTCCCCGCCGACGGGATTGACCCGGAGCGCGCGGTGGCCGCCCTGCGCGATGCCGTCCTGGCCGCCGACCTGGCCGCCGTCGCCGATACCCGGATTCCGATTCAAACCGCCGGCACCGCCCGGCTGCTGGCAGCCTATCGCGCTTCGCCCCTGGCGCGATTTCATCGCCGCTTCTATGCCGCCGAACATGATCCGCCCCGGCAGTGGTCGGCGGGATACGATCTTTTTACCGGGGAGGAGTTGCCGCCCTGTGTGGGCCATATTCTCAACCACCCCAACGATCTGCTGCTGCGACCGGCCGAGATCCGCCAAGTGGTGACCACCCTGCTGGCCCTGGGCTGGCACCCCCGCCATATCGCCGGCCTGATTCGCTCCAAGTACGAAAGGGATTATGGCTGGGGCAGCAGTTGGTATCTTTATGACGCGGCCAGCCGGGCCGATTTCTATACCCGGGTCTTCGCCGGTCTTATTGCCGTCGGCCTTGATCGGCTCCAGGATTTCAACTGCGTTTCGGCCCGGGAAAAAGGGCTGTGCCGGGAGCCGCGGGCCGGCTGCGATCTGGAGAATTTGCGCGCAACCCTGCTCAACAGGAGTGAAATATGAGCGATTGGCCCGTGGGGCTGTCCACCGGCAGCTTTTACCGTCGCAGCATCATGGAGTGCCTGGAGCCGATCCGGACCCACGGCTTCACGATCCTGGAGATCTGCTCCCACCGGGATCACCTCGACTACCACGACCGGGAGCAGGTCCGGCGGATCGCCCGGCACCTGGAAGCCCTGGGCCTGGAAGCCTATTCCTTCCACGCTCCCTTTGCCAGGGATCTCGATATCACCGACCCAGATGAAGACAACCGGCGCCGCAGTATCGGGGAAATGCTGCGTGCCGCCGAGGCCGCTGCCATTATTGACGCGCGCTACCTGGTGCTGCATCCCGGACCGGAAAAGGAACTGGAGCTTGGGCCCGAAGAAAGTATGGCCCGCCAGCGCGCCGGAATCCTGGCCCTCAATGAAATTGCCGCCCGCTGCCGGGCCCTTAATCTCCGCCTGGTGCTGGAAAACATGCTCCCGCACCTCTCCTGCGGCGATATCAGCAACCTGTTGCGCTGCCTGGGGGCCATCCGGGGAGCGGAGGTCGGCACCTGCCTGGATACCGGGCATGGTTTTTTGAGCGGGGAGTTGGACCATATAACCACCGTGCTGGCCGGTTCGCTGAAAATGGTCCACGCCAGCGACAACGCCGGCCAGTACGACGATCATCTTCCCCCAGGCCGGGGCCGGATCGACTGGTTGCGCCTGTTGAGTCACTTGCGCCGGACGGGATTTGCCGGCAGCATTATCCTGGAGCTGAATGGCAACAGCGCCGAAAAACCGGCAAGCCTGCTCCGGCAGGCCCAGGCGGCCCGGCTTTACCTGCGGCGGTTGTTCCGGCGCCTGGATCTTGAGGCCGGCGCCGCCGGCCCTAAAATGCTGACCGAGGGACGGCCGGACTGAGCCGGCAATTGTTAAAGGAGACCGATTCATCTAAAATATGAAAACAAACAACAAACCTTACGGAGGTGACCAATGAAAGAACAAAAAGCGGTGAATCTGCTCATCGTGGCAGTGTTGCTGGCTGTTTGGGGCCTTGCCGGGATAAGTTTCGCGGCCACGGAGCCCGATAAAACGACCCGGGAAGATGTGAAGGAGGAAACCCGTGAACTGATGGAAGCGCTCAGGAGCTATGGTGCCGACCAGCGCGAGGAAGCCCGGGCCAAAGCCAAAAAAGCCCTGGCCGATCTCGATGCCCGGATCAAAGCCCTCGAAGGCAGGATTCAGGAGAACTGGGACAAGATGAGCAAAGCCGCCCGTGAGAAGGCCGGCGAGAACCTGGAGGCCCTGCGCGAGCAACGGGAGAAGGTGGCGGAATGGTACGATCGTCTGGCCAGCGGCTCCGTTACCGTCTGGGACCAGGTGAAAAAGGGTTTTTCGGATGCCTACACCTCGTTGGCCGAGACCTGGGATAAAGCGACCCGGGAGTTTGAGGCCGAGGAGGAGAGCGGAGCCGCCAAGGAACCGGAACCGGCCCGTTAAGGGTCCGTGCGTCCAGTGTCATGCCGATTCATAACGCGGATGTGGCCGCCATTTTCGACCGGGTTGCCGACTTCCTGGAGATCGCCGCCGCCAATCCCTTCCGGATTAGGGCCTATCGCAACGCCGCCCGAACCATCGCGGACTTGCCCCAGAGTGTGGCCGGGCTGGTGGCGGCAGGGGAGGATCTTTCCCGGTTGCCGGGGATCGGCCACGATCTGGCGGAAAAAATCGCCGAAATTGTGGCCACCGGCACCCTCGGAATGCTCGATGAGCTTACCCGGGAGTTGCCGGCCGAGTTGACCGATCTGTTGCAGGTGGCCCAGCTCGGTCCCAAGCGGGTGGCGATCCTCTACCGTCAGCTTGGCATCAGCAACCTGGCCGAGTTGGCCGCCGCCGCCCGGGCGCAACAGATTCGCCGACTCAAGGGATTCGGGGAGAAAACCGAAAACAAAATCCTGACGGAACTGCAATGGCGCCACCGGGAGCAAGGCAGGATCAAACTCATCCGGGCCGAGCAGGTGGCCGAACCCTTGCTGGCCTATCTGGCCGCGGTGCCGGGGGTGACGCGGGCGGTGGCGGCCGGCAGCTATCGCCGGCGCCGGGAAACGGTGGGTGATCTCGATATCCTGGTGACCTGCCGACCGGCCAGCCCGGTGATGGAGCGTATGGTCGCCTACGAGGATGTCGCCGCGGTGCTCGGCCGGGGCGACACCAAGTCGACGGTGCGCCTGCGGGACGGGTTGCAGGTCGATCTGCGGGTGGTGCCGGATGAGTGCTACGGCGCCGCCCTTTATCATTTCACCGGTTCCAAGGAGCATAACGTCGCGGTGCGCAAGATCGCGGTCCAAAAGGGGCTGAAGATCAACGAGTACGGCATCTTCGGGGGCGAGGACCATGGGCGGCGCCTGGCCGGGGCCAGCGAGGAGGAGGTTCTGGGGGCCATCGGGCTCCCATTCATTGAGCCGGAACTGCGTGAAAACCAAGGGGAAATCGAGGCCGCCCGGAGCGGCCGGCTGCCCGAGCTCATTGTTGCCGACGATATCCGGGGCGATCTCCATGTCCATACCAAGGCCACCGACGGCCGCGCCTCCCTGGGGGAAATGGTCGCGGCGGCCCGCGAGCTGGGTTACGAATACCTGGCCATCACCGAACACAGCCGGGCCATCGCGGTGGCCCACGGCCTGGATCGCCGACGGCTGGAACAACAGCTGGCTGAAATCGACCGGCTCGCCGAGCAATATCCCGACTTCCGCATCCTCAAGGGCATCGAGGTGGATATCCTCGCCGACGGTTCCCTGGATCTGCCTGACACGGTCCTCAAAAAGCTCGACCTCACCGTATGCTCGGTCCACTCCGGCTTCAATCTGCCGGCCGCCCGGCAGACCGAACGGATTATCCGGGCCATGGATAACCCCCATTGCCGGATCATCGGCCATCCCACCGGGCGGCTGATCAACGAGCGGGCCCCCTACGGGGTGGACATGGAGCAAATCATGGCGGCGGCCCGGGAGCGGGGCTGTTTTCTCGAACTCAACGCCAATCCCGATCGCCTTGACTTGACCGACCACCATTGTCGCCTGGCTAAAGAATTTGGAGTCAAGGTCGCCATTTCAACCGACGCCCACTCAGTTGCCGGGTTGGCCAACATCAAGTACGGCCTTGATCAGGCTCGCCGGGGCTGGTTGAACCGGGACGATGTCCTCAATACCCGCCCGGTTTCAGAGTTGCTGCACCTCTTGCGAAGATAACCCCAGCTGGAGACCGCCGCCGTCGCCACCGCGGCAACCGCCCTCGGTCAGCGTGAGGAGGGGCTTCGGCGGCTGGATCAGGTCCGATTGGAACTCCGTGCCTGAAATCCCCGCCCGAGGGTTGTTGTCCCCGGCCGGATCGGGTGGATAGCCGGAATCATAAACCCTGCAGAAAGGAGGAAAGCCATGGGATTCAAAGATGATGTCAAAAATGCCGTCAACTGGGACGTTCCCGGGGTTGCCCCGACCGATACCCTGCGGGTCGCCATGCAGATCATGGCCGACCACCGGCTCTCGGCCCTCGTTGTGCGGCGGGACGGCGAGGTGGCGGGAGTGGTGACCGATATGGATATTGTGGCCAGCATTGGCGGTCAGGAAGATCTTGACGGCATGCAGGTAGCTGACATCATGACCGGCTGCCAGCTGATCACCGGCAAGTCGGCCAAAATTCCCTGCGTTCAGCTTGCTTCCGGCCACAGCGTGAAATTGGCCCTGGATGTTATGAAGCAGGGCGGCATTCGCAACCTGGTGGTTGCGGGCGAAGACGATAAGCCCGTGGCGGTGTTTTCAGCCCTGGATCTGTTCCGCCGGCTGCTGGAACCGGACGGGTCGTGATCGGGATATGCGCCCCACCGCGGCATTGCCGCCG
>Ga0114946_10003593_pt1 | contig 10425 bp, 9 predicted proteins | sample WalLakDeSediment_FD_88676 | JGI IMG/M metagenome (GOLD analysis project Ga0114946, IMG submission 88676) | Lake sediment microbial communities from Walker lake, Nevada to study Microbial Dark Matter (Phase II) - Walker Lake 11/02/13 Deep Sediment | ecosystem: Environmental > Aquatic > Freshwater...
CTCCACATCCAAGGCATCTTGGAACGTCTCCCAACCTGCATTCTTGATGGCCTCCCCCTTCAATCGCTGCAACTCTTCGAGGCAGTCCTGATGGGGGATCTGTCCGTTCTGGGCGAGGCAGTCGATGTGCTGGACTTCGGCCCTGAGGGCCTCGAGGGTCTTGCCCTGCCGGTGAAACCGCTGGGCAGCGAGCTCAAGTAGAGGAGCGGCCTTCTCGAAGTCCTGATACATGTAGTTCAGGTGGCCCATCCTGCCGATGATACCTGCCACCTCCTCGGGGTCCCGGGAGTGTTCTCTGGCGATGCCCAGGAACCGAAGGGCTTCTGGAATGGCCCCGGCGGTCTTGGCCCGATCGGCTGCCTCGATAGAGTACCTCACAGCTTCGTCCGCTTCGCCAGCCCTGTGGAAGTGCACGGCTAGTTCTTCCGGCGGTGGATTCTCCCTGGTCCTGAGAGTGTATTGGGCCACCCTTTTGTGCAGCAGTGCTTTTCTGGTTTGATCGAGCTTCTGGTAGACCGTCTGGCGTATGAGCTCGTGACGAATCTCCTCGGCACCATGGCGCACCACCATGCGGAAGTCGTGGAGTTGGTCGAGTCCGGCCAAGCATTGGGCCCCTGACAGCCGAGCGATCCGGGCCAGCTCAGGTACGTTCAAGGGCTTGTTGTACACCGCCAGGGCCTCCAGGACACGCTTGGCGTCATCCGAGAGCTGTGAGAGCCGACGCTTAAGGACCTGGAGAATCGAGAACGGAATGGAGACGATGTCCTGCGGGGGGAGGACCTCCGGCTCGAGGCGGCCGGCCAGGAACTCCAACGTAAGCTCGATCAGGAAGAATGGGTTGCCACCTGCCAGCGAGTGCAGGTAACGGACGCTCCCGGCGTCCCGGGCTCCGGGGGATAGATGCTCGATCAGGGCCTCGCTCGCGGCGTCGTCCAGGTCACCCAATGAAATCTCTAAGAAGCCTGCGAAGGATCGGAGGTTCTCCAGGAACCGCGCCAGCACGGGGGCTCGATTCACCTCCTCGGACCGGACCGAGAGCACCATCTGGAACCCACCCTGGTCCCAACGCCGGATCAAGAACTCCAAGACGGAAAGGGTGGTCTCGTCGGCCCAATGGAGATCTTCCAGGACGAGGATGACGGGCCCCTCCTCCACCAGGGACAACAGGAACTGGTGGAAGGCTTCGAAGAGCCGGCGAGGCACGCTCCCAGCCTGGATGTGGGGAGCCTCGGGGATGGGGTACTCACCTGCGTAGTGGGACGGCATCACCCCAAACAGGACCGTTCGCCAAGGCTCATCCAGGTTTCGGAGCGTGACGCCGACTTGAGGGCCGGCGAAGGCCTCGATCAGAGGGTTGAGGGGGATCATCTGCTCGAGTTCCGCCATTCCCGTGGTAAAAACCCGGTGCCCGTCCAGCGAGATCCCGAGAAGGGCTTCTCGGATGAGGCGAGATTTCCCGATTCCCGCCTCGCCCTTGATGAGGATCGTTCGGACCTCCTGCCGGGGCACTCGGTTGAGGCTCGCCCGAAGCAATACCTTCTCCTCGCTCCTGCCCAGGAGGGGAGGCTCGGGGATGGCGGCAGGAATCCTGCGAGTGTCCCAGTCGGCTTCCTGGAGCGCCAGGGATTCGATCTCGTCCAGCATCTTGAGGGTGGCGGCGCTGGGCTCCCAGGCTCGACACCGGGCCTCCTCGAACCGGATCTGGAACTCGTGAGCGGCCTCCTCGGCTTTCTCCGGGGGGCCGGTCTTGGCCCGGGCCTCCAACACCTTTCGCAGGCGCTTCTCGTCCTGGGGGGACAATCGGAGGAGCGTCTCCGCAGCAATTCTGGCTCCTTCCCAGTCCTCATCCCGCTCGGCCTCAAGCCAGGCCCGCTCGGCCCTGGTCCTGAGGCTGCGGCGAAGCTCGGCCTCCCGCGACTCCACCCAGATGGAAAGGTGACGGCTTGCCGTGGCTGCAACCTTTGGGAGGAACCCCAGCTCAAGCTGCTCGGCACAGGGCAGGAGGGCTCCCTCCCTCAAATCCCTCTCGAACTGTCGGAGATCGGATGCCACCCGGATTCCGGACCAGTGGATGTCGTCTCCGCGGGTCCAGAATACCGGAGGATCCCCGATGCGCTTCTTCAGGCTGTAGAGGAGTTGGTTGAGGCACCTCCGGGCCTTGCGCTGTTCCTCGTCGGGCCAGAACATGGCCACGACTTGGCTCCTTCCCATGACCTCCTTCCCGGTACCGAACAGAAATCCGAGAAAGGACTCCTGCTGCGACGAAAGGGGCACCTCCTCTCCGAGCCGGAAGAGGCGCGGCCCGCCGAATACCTCAATCCGGATGGCCTCGTCGTTTCTGGGATGCCGGGACATGGGTCGCCCTCGGGAGAACGTGGCCAATGGGCCACCGGATCGGTCTTTCCTCGCGCGGGAGGAATCTGGGCCACTCCTCCGGCCCAAGGCAAATGTGCGCGGAGCGACGGTCATGGGTGCCTGGACTTTCCGGTGACCTGAATGCCCTTGGGGCTTTCCTCAGCCACCCACAACGATCTTCCCGCATGGGGGATCGTTGCGCCGGATACGGCGGCCTCCTGGCCCAGCGGCCCGGCGCCGGCCCGCCGAAACAGCGTCGTCCGAAGAGCGGGCCCGAGGCCGCCCGACCCCGCCTCCTGGAAGAGCCATGACTCCACGATCCACTCCCAGCCGAAGCACTCCCTCATGATCGACGGCCTGAGCCCTATGAGCCGCTTCATCTGGTTGCTGAGTGCGAAGCCGTCGGGGTAACCGAGGTCGCACCCGATGGCGAAGAGATTGGCGGAAGGATCCTGGAGACGGATGGCGGCCTGAAGGATCCTGCCGAAGTGGAGCCAGTGGGAGGGCACCGGGAGGCCTCGACTCATGAAGCGCCGGCCTAGGGCTCGCCGGGACATGTAGAGGGCTCGCGACAGACCGCTGACTGTGCGCAGCTCCCCCGACAGCTCCAGGATCTTGCGGAGAAGGCGGCGAGTGTCCTGGTCCAGGTCCATCCCTCGCCACTGCAGGTAGTCCATCACTTCCACCGCGAGCTCCGAGGGGAACCTCTTGAGCACTGCCACCAGCTCCTCCGTGTCGACCTCCTCCATCGCGGGGAGTACGCTGTGGGGACGGCAGTTGTCCATGAGGTTCAGCAAAGCACCGGTGGGTTCCCAGCAGGAGGTAGGGGGGAGGAGGATGAAGAGGGCGACTCCTGGTGGCCGGTCTCTTACGGCGCGTCCGGCCCGCGCCCGGTCCCCGGCGGCCATGTTCCAGATGAGGACCGACCCCCGATTCGGGAGGGGGCCCACGGGAATCTGCCCCGGATGACCCAGACCCTCCACGGTGCGGTAGGGAGGAAAGAACCCAAGATACTGATGCCTTTCGATGGGGAATCGCATGGTTCGCCTCCGGGCGTGAGGTGCGTCGCGGGTTGTGCGTCGTCGAGTGAGACGATAGATGTCCCGGGTCAGTGCACTATCAGCGCCTTCAGGAGATCTCGCGTGGGAGTCCTCAAGTGCCCCGTAGCGGTGCCCGTTCAGGGGCCCCTGGTGCCCTCTCGCTTCGTCCAACGCCACAACCGATTTTTGGTCCAGGTGGTCTTGGAGGATTCGGGCGACGCAGTGGATGCCCACATGGCCGACCCAGGGCGCTTGCGGGAGCTCCTGCTGCCTGGAAGTAGGATCTGGCTCCAGCCCGCTTCGAGCCCCAGCCGAAAGACCCAATGGACGGCCGTCCTGGTGGAGAGCTCCGACAAGCGGGAGCTGGTGTCCCTGGACACAACGCTTCCCAACCGCCTCATTCGGAGAGCCTTGGAAGAGGACGCCCTGCCGGAGGTGGCCGGATGGACCCTGGTTCGGGCCGAGTTCCCCCTTGGGCGATCGCGCCTGGATTTCCTCCTGGAGGACGCCGGAGGGAGGCAGATGGCCATGGAGGTCAAGAGCGTGACTCTGGTGGAGGAAGAGGTGGCCCTCTTCCCCGACGCCGTGACGGAGCGGGGCGCCCGGCACGTGAAGGAGCTGGGGGAGCTGGCCAGGAAGGGTGAATGGGAGGCGGCGGTTCTCTTTGTGGTCCAGCGTTCCGATGCCAAGAAGGTCCGTGCGGCCCGTAGCATCGATCCGAAGTTCGCCCAAGCCCTGGAGGATGCAAAGCTCGATGGGCTTCGCGTCCTGGGCCGCAGATGTCACGTGTTTCTCGATCGGGTGGAGCTGGGTGCTTCCTTACCGGCGGATGTGGGATAGGGGAGGGGTCAGGAGAAGGGGGGTATCGGGCTCGGCCTGGGGATGGTCATCCGGGAGTGGGATCGGCTGTGAGTTCCTCGGGTGCGGGGTAGGGAGGAAGAACCACGACCGCGGGATGCTGGGAACGTGTCGGCAAGTTTGTCCGCACGAACTCGTAGGCTTCCCGGCCGTCCCAGTCTCGGCTATCCAGAGGATCCCGGGAGCCTGGGATGCAGACAAGGAGAAGAGGCAATGCCAGAGGTACCAGCCAGAGGGTCCAGGCGGAGTGTCTCATGTCGCTCCATTGTTGAGGTCGGAAGGGTGTCGACGGACGCACCATCTTGAACGTCTTTACGAGTGGGACGCGGAAAAGATTCGGATGGTGGAGGGGCACGGGCAACCGCAGCTCTGGGGCTGGTCTTCCCCGGGACCCACAGGGGCTCTGACCTGGGGGATGCTTCCCGCAGGCTGCGCGCACGATCCCCGACCCTGGCCAGACTCGGTGGGCCCTGGAATGCGCGATCGTTGACCTGGAATCAAGTGCGTAGTATATAGAATAGAATTAATCTTCTACTTCGTCTTTTGTGGAGCGGCCTGCAATGGACGAGATTGTTTCCGAAGGAAGCTCGGAAGTCCCGGAATCGAGGTTCGAAGATCCGGTGGACGGTGAGGGCTCGTCGGAGGGCAGTGCGAAAGCGTTAGAGGGCGAGGCTGATGCGCCCGGGGTCCGGCCGCCTAAGCAGGAGCGAAGCCGAAAGACCCTGGAGCGGATCGTTGCGGCCGCTTTGGAGCTGCTCCAGGAGTCGGGGGTGGAGGGCACCACCGTCTCCGACATCGTCGAGCGGGCGAATACCTCCGTAGGTTCCTTCTATGCCCGCTTCAAGGGAAAGGACGATCTGCTGCGGTACCTTCGGGACCGGTTTCGGGATGAGGTCCTTGACCGTTGGGACCAGGGAGTGGAAACCGTGGAGTGGGCGGCCCTTCCCCTTGGAGCCCGTGTAGCGGAGGCGGTGGCGCTCCTGGTGGAGGCCTTCCGGAAGGATTGGAGGCTCAGCCAGGTCCTTGGGGGGGTGGAGGGGGAGGGTGGATGGTGGGCCCGGGAGTTCCGCAAACACGCGCTGGGAACTTTGGTTCCTGCGTTGGTGGTCAGACCGGAGGAACTGGCGCACGGCAGTCCCGCGCAGGCGGTGGAGGTGGGCTACCGGATGGCTGCCGGGGCCATCCGGGACGCGGTGGAAGTGGATCGGGACGGGGCGAAAGACGACGGTCCGGGCGGCTTCGCCTCACTGGCCTCGGAGTTGGCCCGGGCATGGACGGCGTACCTCGAGTCCTGGCAACCCGAGCCAGCCGCCGCGGCGGAAGAGGAGCCCGGGCCAGAGCTTGCCGCCGAGGCGGAAGAGAAAGCCACGGCCGAGCTGGAGGGCGAGGCTGGCTCAGCGCCCGAAGCACAGTCGGAAGCGGTGCTCGCTGCACTGGAGGCGCCGGCACCCGCACCCGCCCCCAGGCCGGCGACGCCAACGGAGGTCGACTTCTTCGACCCGTGGGGTTGATGGTCAGGGCGCCCTCGCTCCGGCCCGGGGGGCTATCCAGCTGCCCCGGGGGTGCGGGATGACCCTGGAAAGAGAATCCCTTCCGAAACGGTGCTCCTACCGAGGCTTCCACCCCCGGATGAGGCCGCTCCGGATGGAGGCCATGAAGGCCACCGCCGCCTCTCGCTCTTCCGGGTGTCCCGCAAGAAACTCCTGTATCGCCGGATCCGCCGTGAGGAGGTCTGTGGGGTAGGCCTTCTCCTCGGCGATCTCCACGTCTGTGAGACCGGCTTTCCTCAACCCGTCGAGGTACTCGTCCTGCTGGACGGGGAGGCACCCCACCAGGGCTTCCTCGGACTCCAGGAGGAAGTCAGGGGTGGGGAAGAGGGAGATGAGGTCCGAGATCATGATCCTCCCTCCGGGCCTCAGGACCCGGGCGACCTCGGCGAACACGCGCTCCCTTGAAGGGGAGAGGTTCAGGACGCAGTTGGAGATGACGACGTCCACGCTGGAGTCCGCCACGGGAAGGGCTTCGATCTCACCCAGGCGGAACTCCACGTTGTCGTAGCCCCCGGCCCGGGCAGCTCTCCTGGCCCTCTCCACCATGTCCGGGGTCATGTCCACCCCGATCACTTGCCCCCGGGGCCCCACCGCCTTCGCCGCCAGGAAGCAGTCGAATCCGGCGCCGGATCCCAGGTCCAGGACCGTCTCCCCCTCCCTGAGGCTGGCCAGGGAGGTGGGGTTGCCGCATCCCAGGCCCAGGTTGGTGCCCTCGGGGACGGCCTCGAGCTCGGTTCCCGAGTAGCCGATGGCCTGGCCGATGGTGATGCTGTCGGCGACGGCCACCTCGCCCCCGGTATCTCCCTCTCCGCATGAGCACCCGCACCCGCATCCGATGCTTCCGGTGCGGGCGATGGAGCCGTAGCGGTCCCGCACGGCTCGGCGAATCTCTTCTTCCTTCATCGGTCTATGGCTCCATAATCGTTGGATGACTTGTTCGGCGCCCACACTCCGCTACTGCGGCTCAACGCAGGCGTGGGAAGCCAGGGGTGGCATGTGTGCTCGGTTCATGAACAGCAGGAGGGGCCGGGGTCCCCGGCACCCCGTCTCGCCACCACGGACGCCAGCCGCTCCAGGAGCGTGGGCAGAGCCCACCGGACCTCCGGTTCGAACCCCTCCAGGAGCTCCATATATTCAGCCGTTAAGTCGTTCAGGATTCGGCGGGAAAGGCGGTGGCCCGCCTCCGTGACCTGAAGCATCACTACCCGCCCGTCGGAGCGGGCGGCCCTCTTGCGAACGAGCTCTTTGTCCAGGAGGCTGCCCGCAAGACGGCTGGCAGTACTCTTCTCCAGGTAGAGATGGGCTGCCAGGTCGTTCACCGTCATGGGCCCCTGCCGCACCAGAGCCTCGAGCGCGTGGCACTGGCTCGCGGAAAGGTCATAGCAGCAGGCACGGTCCCGATCCCGGAAGCGGACGACGCGCATGAGCTCCGTAAGGGCCTCCTGGAGCCGTCCGGCGTCTCGCATGAGGGAAGGATGAAAAGGTGCAAGGGTCTCGGGGGTCATGGTCGTTTCGGAGGACCGCCTCAGGGAGCACATACGTCAAGAGCTGTCGGCCAGCCCAGATAGATATAGTTGCATGATACAACTATATCTGACTCGTGGCAAGATCTAGGCTTCCGCTGCCCCTACCCCCCGCTCTTGGCGAGCCAGTCGTCGTAGGCCCCGGCGCCCCTGGCGGCTACCTCTTCCCGGCCGGTCATGGAAACGGTGCGACCCTGGCCGTCCACCACCACCAGGGTGGGAATCCAGCGGACGTCATAGCGCCGGGTGAGGGCCTGGGACTTCTCGCCCCCGAAGGGGAGAGCAAGCCATGGCATGCCGAGGTCTGCCATGTAGGCGAACATGTCCTGGGCGCTGGACTCAAAGCTCACCAAGACCACCTCGAAAGATCTGCCGGTCTCCTGGAGATCGTCGTAGGTATTCAGGAGAAGGGGGGTGAACGCACCGCAGGCCGGACACCCGCGAGCCGAGAAGTAGATGGCGACGAGGGCCTTTCCTTCAACGGCCTCGATCCCCACGGAGCTTCCGTCCGCCTTGTGGAAGACGGTGCCCAGGAGATCGGCAAGGGACGCTGGGGGCTCGAGCTCCACGATGCCGTTGTCACCGCCGCAGGAGACGAGAAGCCCGGAGAGGAGGGCTGAAGCAGCGATGCGGGTGAGAGCCCCGCCTCGCAAAGAGTGTCTATTCATGGTTCCTCCCTTTTCGCGAACCGTCTGCGGCCCGCCGTGCGCCAACGCTGAGGGTGCCCCGTCCCTCTCACACCACCCTTCCCGGCCGCCTCCCCGTATGGATACCCCCCTCAACCACCGGTGCCCCATTGACAAGGACGTGGAGGATCCCGATTGGGAAGCGGTGAGGGTCGTCGAAGGTGGCCTCGTCCCTCACCGTGGCAGCATCGAACACCACCAGGTCCGCCTTCATTCCCCGGGCGACGCGTCCCCGGTCCCGGATCCCCACCTGGTCCGCCGGCATGCTGGTCATCTTGCGGACGGCGGTGGGGAGATCGAAGAGCTGGCGTTCCCGGGTGTAGTGACCCAGAACCCGGGGGAAGGTCCCGTAGCTCCGGGGGTGGGGGCGGCTCCGGGCCGCTTCCGTGGGAGGAGCCATGCTGGAGCCGTCGGACCCGATCATGACCAGGGGGTGGGCGAGCACCACTTCAACGTTCTCGGGGCTCATCCCGTGGCCGATGAAGCTCACCGAGCCCCCCTCCTCCATCAGGAGTCGGAGAAGGGCGTCCACAGGCTCCTCTCCCCGGACTTCGGCGATCTCCTCCAGGTTGAGACCCACCACGGGTCGGTTCTCGTCGGTCCTGACGCTGCTGATGACGATGAGGTGGAAGGCGCCGGGGTCCAGCAGAACCCTCTGCAGCAGCTCAGCCCGGATCCGGGCCCGTTGGCCGGGATCGTCCAGGCGCCGGGCCAGGGCTTCCCACCCACCGGCCATGGCCCAGGCCGGCATGAAGATGGTGAGGCCCGTGGAATAGGCCGTGTAGGGATAGGCGTCCGCCAGGACGTCCACCCCCGCCGTCCGGGCGCCTACGATGAGATCCAGGGCCGCCACCTGCTTCCCCCAGTTGGGCATCCCCGCCGCCTTGAGATGGGCGATCTGCACCCGGGCCCCGGTCTCCCGGCCGATTCGGATGGCTTCGTCCACCGCTTCCAGGAGCATGGACTCCTCGTTGCGGATGTGGGTGGCGTAGAGCCCTCCCCTCCGGGCCACCGCCCGGGCCATGGCCACGATCTCCTCCGTGGGGGTGAATCGTCCCGGCACGTATTCCAGCCCGGTGGAGATCCCCACGGCCCCCTGGTCCATCCCCTCCTCCACCATGCGGAGCACGGCGGCCATCTCCCCCGGGGTCAGGGGCCGGTCCTGGGATCCCGCCACTATTTCCCGAAGGGTTCCCTGCCCCAGGAGAAGAGCGTGGTTCACCGAGATCCCTTCCTCCTCCAGGACACGGAAGTAGGAGGCCACGTCGGACCAGACGGGCCGGGTCTCGGAAACTCCGATGGCATCCGCTGGGGGAGCGGCGATCTCCGGGTCGGCGCCCGTCTCTTCCGGCCCCCGGGGCGCCGCCGAGCCCCCGCAGTTCCCGGTGATCTCAGTGGTGACCCCCTGCATGACCCGTGAGTCAGCGGTTGGGTAGCGGAGGATGGAGCCATCGGAGTGGCTGTGGATGTCGATGAAGCCGGGGCTCACCATGAGGCCGGCGACGTCCAGCACCCGGCTGCCCTGGGCAGGATCGATGTCCCCCAGGGCGGCGATGGTGTCCCCCACGATGCCCAGGTCGGCCCGAAACGGCGGACCCCCGGTGCCGCCCATGACCATCCCTCCCCGGATCACAAGGTCGAAGGAGGGCCGGGCCCAGATCCCCGAAGGGAGGAAGGCCATCCCCAGGGCGGCGGTGCCGGTCCGGGCCAGGAACTCCCGGCGGGCCAGTGCTTCCCGGCGGGGGAGTGGGGGGCGAGGGGAGACGGGTTCGGGCATGGGGGGGCTCGTGGTAGAGGGGTCTCGCTAACTCGCGGGAAAAGAGCTCGTGGCCTCGGTGCCTCTCGGTTTCCCAAGTCAAGTTGGCCACCGGTGGTGTGGGCGGGCAAGGCGGGGGGTTCGGTTGGACCGGGGACGGTGCATGTGCTGCGGCTGGGCTGCCGCCGAAACCCGACCAGCGCCGCCGGAAGGCCCTTTCCGGCATGGTCCCGCCCAGCCTGAGCCAGTACGCTCCTGGGTGGACAGAGCCTGGGCATCTGCGGCGGCTGGCTCTCAGGTGTATCCCCGTTGCGTCAGGTGCAGGGCGCGTGGGGCGCAAAGAAGCCCTTCCCATACATATGGGTCGAGTGTTATGGTCTTATGTATGAAAACCACCGTGGAGATCGTGGACCCTCTGCTGGCCGAGGCCAAGCGTGTGGCCACCCGGGAGGGCACGACGGTGAGAGCCCTCATCGAGGAGGGACTGCGACGGGTCATCGAGGAGCGCCAGGCCCGGTCGGCTTTCACGCTCCGGCGCGCCACCTTCCGGGGCGACGGCCTCACGGCCGAGGTCCGGGAGGGTTCGTGGGAGCGCATCCGGGAGCTCGTGTACAAGGGCCACGGCGCGTGATCGCCGTCGACACGAACCTCCTGGTC
>Ga0114946_10003594_pt1 | contig 10424 bp, 7 predicted proteins | sample WalLakDeSediment_FD_88676 | JGI IMG/M metagenome (GOLD analysis project Ga0114946, IMG submission 88676) | Lake sediment microbial communities from Walker lake, Nevada to study Microbial Dark Matter (Phase II) - Walker Lake 11/02/13 Deep Sediment | ecosystem: Environmental > Aquatic > Freshwater...
AGGACCGCGTCAGGGAAGTACCCCCGTTCGCCGCCGTAGTAGTGGTCCCGGAAGCGGAGGTGGAGGACGCGCCACCAGGTGTGGAAGAGGGTGGCCTCGGTGCTGTTGGGCTCAGCTTGCCGGTCCCAGCCCTCCAGGCGGAGGGCGAGCTCCTCCAGACCGGCGGCCCGGAAGGCCTCCACGGCGTGAGGGAGCTGGCGGTCCACGAAGGCGCTGCCGGGGTCCATCTGGATGGCCAGGAGGCTTTGGGCGTCATGGAGGTCCTGGGCCTCCAGGAGCTCGGAGATCCGCTGAGCCCGGTACGGCGAGGCCCAGTTGCCGTCGCTTACCCGCCGAGCCCTCTCGTCCCGTCCCTGGGCGTTGTTGGCGGTGGCGATGTACCCCCTCCCGGGGGCCAGGAGGTGTGGCTTCTCTTCAAAGGGGACCCAGCCCACCCAGTCGTGATCTCCGGTCCAGCCGGGCACAGGGAGGTGAGGAGGGGGGCCCGAAGCCCGCAGGGGGACCCGGCCCCCCATCCAGTACCCCCAGGCGCCGGCGGTGTCGGCGAACACCACGTTCTGGTGGGGGTTGTCGAAGTCCCGGAGGGCGTCGATGAACTCGTCGGCGCTCCGGGCCTCGGCCATCCCAAGGAGGGCTTGAAAGGTTCCGGCCGGGTAGTGGGCCACCCATTGAAAGGCCAGGACCTGGTCGCCGGCTCCCTCGGAGGCCGGGACGCCGGTTTCATGCGCCGCCGGGACGCCGGCCCTCTCCTCCACGGGGGTGATGACGGGGCCGTGGCTTGTGGACCGGACGGTCATGGTCACCGGGTCGCCTCCTCTCACCCGGATGATCTCCTCACGGGTCTCGAAGGGGGCCCAGCCTTCGGGCGTCAGGTACTGGTCCGGATATTCAGGGTTGACCTGCTCAAGGAAGAAGTCCGAGTCGTCCACCTGGGCGTTGGTGAACCCCCAGGCCACGGCCCGGGAGTGGCCCGCCACCACGCCGGGTGCCCCGGGGATGCTCATCCCCACCACATCCATCCCGGGTGCGTGGAGCCCCACCAGGAACCAGATGTTGGGGGCCTCCAGGGACAGGTGCATGTCGTTGGCCAGGACGGGCTTTCCGGAGCGGGATCGTTCCCCTCCAACCACCCAGGAGTTGGACGCCCTCACGATGCTACCGAGCTCCAGGAACCTGGCCGCCTCTTCCGTGAGGAACGCTCGGGCCAGGAACTCCGCGGGCGCGGAGGGGGGAAGCGGGGAGGCGATGCGTTGCGGAGTGGGGGCCTCGGCCGCAGGCGGCTGGTCAGCGCCCCCGGTCACGGAGCCCGGCGACCCTACGTCCCCGGTCACGGAGCCCGGCGACCCTACGTCCCCGGTGTTCTCCGGCCACCCGTCCACGATGGTCACACCCCACTCGGGGTAGCGGGGGAGGAGGGGGGCCAGGGCCGAGTCCCCCAGGACTTCCCGGGCCGCCGCCAGGTTCAGTCCGGTCTGGTAATCCGATAGGTCCCATGCCATGAGCTTCTCGATCCCCTGGACGAGGACGGGGGTCCAGGGCTCGGGCCGGAAGCGCAGGAGGACGAACTCCGGCGGCAGGAGCCCCCGCCACCCGGCGATGGCGGCGTTCACCCCCGTGGTATAGCGATCCATGAGCTCGTACATGGGGGTGCCGGGGGGCGGTGTGCCGGCCCGGGCAGCCTTTTCCATGCCGATGGTCCGCAGGAAACGATCGGTGTCCAGGGTCCGCTCCCCGAAGATCTCGCTGAGCCTCCCTTGGAGGACCCGGCGGAACATCTCCATCTGCCAGAGGCGATGGGTGGCGTGGACATAGCCCTGGGCCAGGAAGAGGTCCTCCACCGAGGCAGCGAAGATGTGGGGAACGCCCATGGAGTCGTAGAGAATCTCCACCGGCTCTTCGAGACCTTCCAGTTCCAGGGTCCCGGAGCGGATCTGGGGCCCGGTCCGGAGCTGGTGGCCGTAGTAGAGGGTCAGCGGCCCCAGCACTGCGACGAAGACTGCCCCCACCATGAACGCCTTGCGAATCATCCTGTCTGACCCCCTCGGATGGTTGAACGCCGCGACCCGGCCCCGGAGCCGTCCGCGGCCCCGGGGAGTCTGGGATCAGTGAGGGGGGTTTGGCAATGAGAGAGGGGAGGGCGTGCGCCCGGCGCTTGTCCCGGGGGATAGCAGGAACCGGGTGACGGGCGTGCCTCCTCCTTTACATCTACATCCTCCGCAGCCGGACGTTGCCGGAGCCCGTGTCCACCACGATGCTCCCCCGGCCTCCGCCCACCTGGCCCTCCAGGCGGCCGCGCCGGCTCCGGGTCACGGTGACGGGGAAGTCGGTGTCGATACTTCCGCTGCCCGTGTCGAGAACGAGATGGGCGCTGAGGTTCTCGGGGAGCCAGAGGTTCACGCTACCGGAGCCCGTGTCCACCATGAGGCGGTCGATGTCACCGGCGATCTCTGCCGTCACCGAGCCGCTCCCCGTGTCGATCAAGACGTCCCGGGCCTCCGAGCGCCGCACCTCGACCTTGCCGGAGCCTGTGTCGATGACGAGCCGCTCCGTCAGCAAGTCGCCCGCCACCACGCTCCCGGAGCCGGTGTCGATGGAAATGCGATCGGCGGTGACGTCGGCGGCCCGCACGCTCCCGGAGCCGGTGTCGATGAGGAGGTCGCCTTCCATCCCGGCTACCTCCACGTTGCCGGAGCCCGTGTCGATGGTGAGAGAGCCGGACATACGGTGGGCCTCCACCGCGCCGGAGTGGGTATCCAGGCGGATGCGCCCATCCACGTTCTCTGCCCAGATGCGTCCCACGGCGAGGTGGATGTCGATTCCCTGGCCCCGGGGCACCATCACCAGCAGGTCCGCGTGGGCCTCCAGGCCGGAGCCCCGGCTGGAGACCCTCACCCGCTGGCCGCCGCCGAAGAGGAAGCCGGTGCTGCCGCCCCAGGTCCCGTCCCGCTGTACCCGGAGGTTGGTGCTCCCGCTCCAACGACTTCCGGCGGTGTAGACGACCCGGTCGCCGGGGTAGATGACCCGTAGGGTTTCCCGGCCCCCGATGGCTCCCACCTGCACGCTGAGCTCGGCGCCGTCCCTACCGCCCCTCCTCACCTCCACGCTCACCTGGGATCCGGCGGCGCCCACCACCTCGATCTCCCCGGCCAGGTTGTAGAGGGCCACGTGATCGCCCGTGAGTGTGTGGCGCTCCTGGGCCGCCACCGGGGCGACGGCCCCCGGTCCGGCAAGCAGCACCAACGCCGTCACGGCCAGGGCCGTCGGCCTTTGGGTGAAACTCGTGGCATGGGACATCTCAGCCTCCTCCGTTCGTGGTTGCCCTGCTTTCTGATCTACAGACGGCGGAGGGGTGCGGTGGGTTTCAGTTAGAGGAGGATGGATTGGAGACGCCGGCGTTTCAGCTTCTCAGCTTCACCCGGGCCAAGCGGACGATGATGCCCTCCCGCCCGATGCCCAGGACCTCACTCCGGCCCTCGGCTACGGCCTCCCGACTGGTGGTCCGGCTGTGGGCCGCAGGGTTGCGGAGGTCCATGATGCGCCGCAGGCAGTGGGGGAGCTCGCCCAGCAACCAGGTGTGATCGTGGGAGAACGCCTGCCGGATCCCCGCCTGCATCGCGGGCTTCTTCTCCAGCATCAGGAGGAGGGTTCCCAGGGATTGGGGAGGCACTCGCTGCCCCAGGTCCAGGAGGCGGTCATCCAGGCGGATCGAGCGATCAGCCACGGGCTTGCCGGCGAGCCGTTTGCGCAGGGCCGGAAAGAGGAGATGGTTCACCTCCGTCTCCACGGCCTTGGCGTACGCCACGGCGGGTCCCGAGAAGTCGAAGCCGGGATCGTCCTTCCGGGTCCGGAACACGGCTTCCGCCGAGGCCAGGAAGGTGCGGGTGGATGGCTCCAAGGCGCTCCAGACGTCCGGGCCCAAAAGGTTGTCCCGGAGTTCCTTGTGCATGCGCTCGGTCTCGCTCTTGAGCTCCGACTCCTTCTGGGCCCAGAGCTGACCTTCCGTCAGGAGGTCCCTGTCGGCGAACCAGGCAACGCCGTCCTCTCGTGTGACGATGAGGGGGAGCTCCACCATCCCCCCGTAGAGGGAGACGGGACGGTCGTGATAGCGGGTGTTCCTGAGGCGCCTGAGCTCGTCGATGACGGCGGGAGTGTCGTCGGCCACCAGGCGCCGGATGTCCCAGAGCTGGAACCAGAAGTCGGCGAACTGATTCCGGTAGTACACGGGCATATGGTCCAGCTCGTCGGGTTGCTCCGCGGGGAGGTGCTCGGCGGTGACCTCCCCCACCCAGGCCACGTAGAGGGACCGGTAGTCCGTGAGGTAAAGATGGGTCTCCACACCCTCCCGGACCTGAGCGTCCAGGGCGGCGATGGCTTCACCGTGGGGGAGGGCGTCCTTCCGGTTGGGGGAGCGAAGGCGGCCCCACCAGACGTAGGCTTCGTCCCCGTCCGCTTCCCCTCGCTGCCACCGCCCGGCCCAGTCCAGGAGCACCCGGAGGTGCTCGTCCATGGCGTCGGCGGCGTAGGACGGGTTCCACAAGGTGACCAGGTGATGGGGAAGGGGCATGGGTGGGCCTCGAGGTTCAGGGCCCCGAGGGGCCGGACGCGCCTGGAAGGGCGGGCGGACGGGAAGGTGGCTCTATTTCGGTGGGCCCGTCCCCCAGGGGTGCGCCGCCGTCCGCCACCCAGGGCCTCACCGCTTCCCGCACCCATCCCCGGGCCTCCGGCGGCTCGAGGACGCGGGCATCGGGCCCGTACTGCAGGACGTGCCGGACGATCCAGCGGGGATCCGCTACCTGATGGGTGACGGTGAATCCTCCGTCCGAGTCCCACTCCCCGGGTTCCCGCTCGGCGATCCAGCGGGCGATGCGTGGGGAGTATCGGACCCGGGTCCGTGTCTCCTCCGCTGCCCGGTAGACCCGGTGGGCCTGGAGGTACTCCGACGGGTCGAAGTCGTCAGGGACCTCGAACGGTGTGCCTGAGGCCGAGGCCTCCATGATGCGGTCGAAGCGGAAGACGCGGACTTCGCCGGACTGTTCGGAGTGGGCCAGGAGGTACCACTGCCCCTCGCCGTGGGCCAGGGCGTAGGGATGGACGATCCGGTCCGAGGGCGCCTCGTCCCCCGGCCTACAGTAACTCAGGCTCACCGCCGTCTTCTCCTGGAGCCCCCGGATGACCGTGTCCCGGATGCCGGCGGCAGGGGGCCGGAGGTCCGGGGCGTCCATCTCCCGGAGGAGGTCACCGGGATCGGCGGCGGCCAGGGTTCGCTCCAGGCCGGCAAGGGCGGGGTCGTGGGGCCCGACCCCCCGGGCGCCCCGCAGGGCCAGCCCCAGGCACACGGCCTCCGGCAGGGAGAGGCGCACCGGGCGCTGGAACTGTCCGGTGGTCCAGATGGAGACGCGGTTGCCGGAGAGGGTGATCTGAAGGTCGCTGCCGCTGCCGGCAGGGTGGTAGTAGGCCCGGGCGGTGACGGCGGTGATGTCCGCCACCACGTCGTCCCTGTTCACGTCCAGTTGCCGGGCCAACTCATCGATCTTCATGCCTCCATCCCGGGCCGCGGCGGGAAGGATGAAGAGGATGCGCTCCAGCTGATCCGCAGCCGTCCGGGACGCAGCAGCCCGGCAGCCTCCCTGGGAGGCTTCGTTGGCCGCCGCCGCTCGGGGTGGCCCGTCCGCCCCACGCGCCCCCCATCTCCTCCCCTCAGGCATTCCCGACTCCTTCGTACAGGGCTGCCACCTCCCGGGCCATGGCCCGGAGGCCTTCCCTCAGCTCCGGGGGAGACGCGATGTCCGCCTCCCCTTCCAGGGAGAGGATCCACCGGAGGAAGGCGTGGGGCTGACGCACCTGGAACTCCCGGAGGCTGGAGCCGTCGGGGGCCTCCTGGACCCTGCTGCCGTAGCCGTTCCGCTCCGCCCAGAGGGAGGTGGGGAAGCGGAACCAGGCCCGGGCCACGAGGGTCTCGTCGGCCTCCCCCAGCTCCCAGGCTTCCCGACCGCGGTAGCGTTCCAGGACGTCTTCCTCGGGCGCTTCGAAGTCCGGCGTGTGCGGGCGCTGTGCGTTCTTCTCCACGTCCTCCATCCGGTCCACCCGGAAGAGGCGCTCTGCCTGGCGGTCCTCGTCCCACCCTACCAGGTACCAGTGGGAGTGCTGGAAGAGGAGGGCGTAGGGGCGGACCTGACGTCGGGTGGCTTCGCCCCGGTGGATGCCATGGTAGAGGAAGGTGGCCACCTTTCTCTTCTGGAGGGCATCGGAGAGGAGGCGCATGCTCTCCACGGAACGGGCCGTGTCGGGCGGCACGGCGAACAGGACGGGAGCGTCGCCGAAGGCCTCGGGGTCCAGGTCGAAGGTGAACTTCCGAAGAGCGCTCCGGGCGGCGCCGGCCAGGGGGAAGGCCGGGAGGAGGGAGAGGGACCGAAGGCCGTGGACGGCGGCGGCAGCGTCGGACCGGGAGAACTCCACCCCGGCCTCCCGCACTTCACCTCCCTCGGTAAGACGTCGTGGCGCAGGTGGCCCCGACCCCTCCCCGTCCGCCGCCGCGCCCTCCCTTGTGCTCTTCTCCCCGTTCGCCCCTTCCTCCGCCAGGAGCCTCAGATAGGGCAGGTAGAAGTCCCTCCTGGAGATCCGGTATCCCTCCATGGGCTCACGGCCGAACCCCACCGTATACGGCACCGTCTCGATGGGGATCCCCATGGCCCGGAGCTCGTCCTTGTCCCGCTCGAACTTCCTGCGGACGCTGGCCCTGGCCGTGTCGTCGCCCTCCATCCAGTCACGGGCGTAGGCCGGGAGCCCCTCCAGGAGATCCTCCACCGATATGGGAAGACGCCGGCCCACAAGGTAGGCGATGAGATCCAGCCAGCGCTGGACCTTTGAGATGGGCTCGGCAGGCATGGTGCCCATGGCTGAGGTTCGGGCCGTGGACCGCCGTCAGGGAGCCGGGGCTCCCCGGCGGGGTCCTCATCGATCAGTTCAACGATAGGGGGCGGGTCCGGCCATGGCCAGGGTCGGGGACCCGGGCTGGTGGGCCCGGACTCCCTGGGCTCCTGGGTCCGTGGTCCGGGGCGCCGCCGACGTCATGAGCTCTGGTGCCCTCGGGAGCCGCCCACATCAGAACCTCCTTCGCCGCTGGCTGGGGCGGGCGATGGGTCCGCCCTCGGGGGCGGAGCGGGTCCATCCCGCCTGGTTCTGGCGGCTCCGGGCCGGGAAGGCCGACAGGTGGAGCGTGTGCCCCTCGTTCACCAGCTCGCCCCCCAGGACGACGCCGTGGAGGACGCGGTACTCTCCAAGGCCCACGGAGTCGGACGGGGCCCGGGGGGCCTGGCGCACCGCCTCCACGAACTGCAGGGCCAGATCGGCTCTTGCCCGGCGCCGCTTCGGTCTTCCCGGTCCAGTGGCGGGGTCCGGGCTCCCCTTCGTGGGCTCGCTGTGGCCTCCAGCCGACTCTAGGCCGTCCATGGCGTCCAGCACGTACCCGGTAAGGAGGCGGCGGTGGAGCTTGCCGAAGAGTCCAGGGGATCCCACGGCGTCCACCCCGAGGGGTGTGTTCCTCATGAAGGCCACCAGGCCCACCTGGAGGGGGAGGAGGGGGAAGGCCTCGATCCAGAGATGCAACTGATCCTGATGATGCACGAACAGGGCGTCCAGGGCGCCGGTGGAAGAGGCTCCGCCAAGCTTGTCGCCCATCTCCCTGATCTCGTCCCAGATCTCGCCCTGGGCCATCTGGAGGTCCCGGTGGCTGGAACGCTCGCCGGAGCCCCGGGCGGCGGCTTCGTGCACGGCCAGCACCTCCATCTCCCGGGCCCTCCGACGGACCTTGGACGGGGCGTTCTGGGGTGCCGGCGCGAACTCCTCGCTCACGAAGTGCCACCGCCCGTGCTCCATGCAGGACACGGGGATCTCCACGGTGCTCATGGCCGGCAGGAGGATGGTCCGGTTGGTCATGCGGTTCTGCCGGGCCCCCACCAACTGCTCGCCGTCCAGGACGAGGACGGGTTGGGGGCCGGAGTTCCTCGCAAGGAGGAAGGGCACCGTGCCCTCTCCTTTCTCGGAGATGGTGAGGGTGCCCGACGCCAGGGCCTCGGCCATGAGTACGTAGGGCAGGTCCCGATCCGCCTGGGCCAGGATCGGGAATAGCGTCAGGTTCTCGTGGTGCTGGGCCTTACTGATGGATGCCTCGAACATGTGTTCCCCCCTTGTGGATGCCGAGCCGGCCCCGGGGTGTCCCGCCCTCTGCGGGTCACCCGGAGCCGTCCGGCCTGTAGAAAAGGGTATCAGGGGGGTCTGACAGCGGGGCGCTGGGATGGAGGAGCCGCCGGACCGCTACGTCTTCCTCTCCCGGTTCTTCTTCTGCTTCTCCAGGACCAGGTTCTGGGTGAAGCGATAGGAGGAGTAGGCGGCTTCCACCTCGCCGACGCTCAGGTCTGCCAGCTCCGGCGGGGCCTCCTGAGCCACCTCCACCGCGCCCATTTCGGCGGCCAGCGTGTTCCACTTGGCCTGGTGGCGCTCGGTGCGAGTCTCGGCCCTCTGGAGGTAGTAGTGGGAGATCATGTGCAGGACGTCCCCCTTCCCCACGTCGAAGGAGACGGCCACCGGGGCCTCGCCGTAGCGCTCCCCCAGCTCCCTGCTGGTGATGAGGACCCTCACCCGCTCGGCGTCCAGGATGCGGATGGGGTAGCTGCTTCCCTCCAGCCACCAGAGGGGATCGGACTTCTCGGTGAAAAGCCCGGTCAGGAAGGGTTCGTCACCCCCCCGGAGCTCGATGCGGACCACCTCGTCGCCCGTGGGCTTCCCGTTATAGGCGATGAATCCGGGGAAGGCCTGCTCCACCACGTTTTTCAGGGTCCAGTCCGTGGTGATGAGGCTCCCGCCCCCCTCCACGAACGTTCGGATGGCGGTGATGCCTGCTCGGTCCAGGTTGCCGGGGCAGTTGATGATGACCATCTGCTCCGGCCTGAAGGTGTACTCACCCACGGTGGCGGGGTGGATGACCACGTGCTTGAGCTTCACCAGCTCGAAGACGTCCTCCACACGGTCGTACTGGCCCCGGACCACCACCACGTCGTGGGCGTCCATGTCTTCAAGGATCTTGCGGTCTTCGGGGCTGAGGTCCCGCTCGGCGAGCAGGCCCGCGGCCCGGTATGCGTTCATCATGCTGGCGGTCATGGGGCCTCCTCGTCGGCCGTTGGTGTGCTGGGCTGGCCGACGGAGTCGCCGCCAGGTGAGGGGTGAGGGTGTGCGGCATCGACGGTGTCGACGCTGTTGCCGGTGTCGAGCGGGTTCTCCGGAGGTCCGTCGGAAGCCAGGCGCTCCAACCCGTAGGCCACGACCTCCTCTATCGCTGCTTTCCGCTCGGGATCCACAGGTGCCCGGACCAGCATCTCCACCTCGTCGGCCAGGGAGATGCGGTGCCAGAGGCTGGCCGTCCTCCCTGGGGCCGCCGAGGATGCCGGGGCTGCAGGGAGTACAGGCGACGAAGGGGCCGCCGAGGATGCCGGGAATGCCGGGAGTACAGGCGACGGTGGGGCCGCCGAGGATGCCGGGGATGCCGAAGGGGCGGCGCCCACGGGAACCCTCCAGGCTGCAAGCTCCTCGCCGAGCACCGGCTCCTCATGGGCTGGGGCCTTCTCGAGCCACAGGTCTCCGGCCGGGCTCGTCCGGGCTTCCCGCACCGTGCCGTAGACCAGGGAGAGGGGGACTTCCCGGAGGATCCCTGCCGTGGGCGAGGGCCCTTCCGGGGTTTCCCCCACTGCAGGATGCTCCCCCCGGTCGAAGGATTCCACCAGGTTCTCCACGTCCTCCAGGGAATAACGGTCGAGGATGCTTTTCACGGCCCCCAGCTTGATGCCTGCGGTCTGCAGATGCTGGATGAGGCGGAGCCTCAACTCGTGTTCGCGCTGGAATTCCAGGCGGGTGCTGGTGCCCCCGGCAGGGGGGAGGAGTCCCTCGGCCAGGTAGTAGCGGATGGTGCGCTTCGTCGTTCCGGCCCGCTGGGCAAGCTCGGCAGTGGTCATGGATTCAGCCGTGTTGTGACGTGTAACGTAATGCGTCACCAACGATGGTGAAAGGGTCGCACGGCGTCAAGAGGAAGGGGGGAGACGGCGTCCCGGGGCGGGGCGGGGCGCCGGGGGCGACTCGCTGTCAGGCTGGAGGGCCCCGATTTCAGCTTCGGGTGCGGCGCGCCACCCTGGCCTGGACTTCGCCGCGCCCCATTTCGCCCCGAAGCCCGGTTGCCGCGCCCCATTTCGCCCGAAGCCCGGCTGCCGCGCCCCAATTCGCCCCGAAGCCCGGCTGCCGCACCCCAATTCGCCCCGGAGCCCGGCTGCCGGGCCCCAATTCGCCCCGAAGCCGAGAAGAAAGTAGAGAGCGACGTTGGCTCGCCCAACGTCATCCACCTTTTGCTCGCTTTTCGAGCAGAAGGCAGAAGCGGATGC
>Ga0114946_10003595_pt1 | contig 10423 bp, 9 predicted proteins | sample WalLakDeSediment_FD_88676 | JGI IMG/M metagenome (GOLD analysis project Ga0114946, IMG submission 88676) | Lake sediment microbial communities from Walker lake, Nevada to study Microbial Dark Matter (Phase II) - Walker Lake 11/02/13 Deep Sediment | ecosystem: Environmental > Aquatic > Freshwater...
AGCCCAGATATCTTTGACCCCTCTTAGGATGGGATGGTCCTCCTGTTGGGCGATACCGTCGATCAGAGCTCTTGCTCCTTCCTTTCCATGGTCCCCATGATGGGCTACCCAGGTTTCGCCCAGTATTTTTTGTCCAAATCCGCCTTTCCACCCCTCGTCATTATTTCTCCAGTCATATTTGGCATAAGGGCTATTCTTGTTTTTTTCTATGTGGAATGCATGGGTGGCTGTTCTCATTCCGATAATAGGCTTTCCGGCCATGATATATTCATGAAAATATTTGGTCTGTTCATCAGGTAATTCTCTGAATCTGGTCAGCAAAATCATGAGATCAGCTGTTTCAAGATGTTCCAAACCGGGGATATTGTTTTGATAGGAGGGAACGATATGGCCTGTTTCCGGTTCGATGGGAAAAAGCACCGTACAGGTAAATCCATAATGTTTTGCCAGTAATTTGCCCAGCATGGGCATCCCTTCTTCGGAGCGGTATTCGTCATCACCGCTGACTAGGACTATATGTTTCCCCTTACCCGGTCCCGATGTTCCTTCAAAACGGAGCCAGGTTTTGCCTTCCTGTGCCTGACAGGCTATTGTGACAAAGAATTGAAGGATTATCAAAAAGAGCAGATTTTGTCTTTTTAAAATATTCTTGTTTCCAAAGGAAAAAGGTTTATTGGGCATTGGTTTAAGGATTAGTGGAGAAATCAGATTAATTACTTCTCCAAAATATACCTTGAAAACCTAATTGAAAAAAGTGATTTTTGATAAGTTTTGGTCCTTCATACCAAAAATGCCAACAAACCACATTGAATTGGAAAAATACTATTTATTTTCTGATCAAAGTTCCCACTACTTAAAAAATAGCTATATCAATTTTTCATTGACTTGTAAATGTCTATTCCAGATTCATTTTTCTAATGATCAATTTCGGTGCAGGGGGTAGGCCGGTTACCTTGAGGATTTCTTCTTCATTTAGGTTTTCTTTTTCCAATAAGGATTGTGCCAGTGCATCCAATGCCTTTCTATGTTCTTTAAGCAGTTTTTTGGCCTCTTCATGGCATTCCTGAATAATCCTGACCACTTCAGCGTCTATTCTTTTGGCAGTATCTTCGCTATAAGGTTTCTGTCCGGAATTTACCCCGAGGTATTCATTTCTTGGGCCGGATAATTGGATCAATCCTAAATCTTTGCTCATTCCCCAGCGGGTAACCATGGCCCTGGCAATTTCAGTTGCCTGCTGTATGTCATTTTCAGCCCCTGTGGTTTTGGTGCCAAATACCACTTCCTCAGCAGACCGTCCACCTAGAATGCCGATAATCCTTGCGCGAAGGTATTCCTCCTCATAATTGTATTTGTCCTTGTCAGGGCGCTGGTAGGTTATCCCTAATGCCTGTCCGCGAGGAACGATCGAGACCCTGTTTACAGGATCTGCTCCCGGTACCAATAGACCAAGTATGGCATGACCGCTTTCATGATAGGCAATGCGTTCTTTGTCTTCTTTGGTAAGTAAAATTGGTCTTTCAGGTCCGAGTACTATTTTCTCCAATGCGGCCATAAAGTGTTTTGGAGTTACTTTGGAATTGTTTTCCTTGGCTGCTTGTAGTGCGGCTTCATTGACCAGGTTTTTCAGGTCTGCACCGGTAAATCCCGGAGTAGCACCTGCAATTTCCTCATAGCTGAAATCATTAGACAGCGGTACCTTACGTGTATGGACCTGAAGAATGGCAATCCTACCGGTTTTATCCGGTGGATTAACGACTACCCTGCGGTCAAACCTTCCTGCCCGCAGCAAGGCTTTATCTAAGATGTCAGGTTGGTTGGTAGCTGCCAAAACGATGATTCCTTCTTTGCTGGAGAACCCATCCATTTCAGTCAGGATCTGATTGAGTGTTTGTTCTTGTTCGCTGGCTCCGCCCAAGATATATTGCCCCCTTGACCTTCCGATGGAATCCAATTCATCAATGAAAATGATGGCTGGGGCATTTTCCCTGGCTACACGGAACAGGTCTCTAACACGGGCAGCACCTACTCCCACTATCATCTCCACAAATTCAGATCCGCTCATGGAAAAGAAAGGAACTCCCGATTCTCCCGCCACAGCCCTGGCCAAAAGGGTTTTTCCCGTTCCCGGAGGACCTACTAAGAGAACGCCTTTGGGTGCAGCACCTCCCAGTTTGGTATATTTTTCAGGATTTTTCAAAAAATCCACGACTTCAACCAGTTCATTTTCTGCTTCATCTATGCCGGCCACATCATCGAAGTTAACCCTTTGATCGGTATCCTGATCGAAGCGTTTGGCTTTGCTCTGTCCCATTCCCATCATACCTCCCATACCTCCCTGTCCCTGTGCCCTTCTGAAGAGCCAGACGTAGAATAAAATTATTAATAAGGCTGGACCAAAATAGGCCAACATAGACAAAATAGAAAAGCCATCCTCCACAACGGGGTCAGCCACAATTTCCACTCCTTTTTCTTCCAACAGCATCTCTAATCCCTGATCTGCAAAAGAAGGAATGGTGGTTGAGAATAGGCTTACTTCTTTACTTTTTGGCTTAGCTTCCTTTTTGTTGGGGTCCTTATGGGTATAGGTAATCTCATTTTCGAATTTCCCGGAGATATGTTCTCCTTTGGTGTAGATGGCTTTGACATTGCCAGAGGCTACCTGTTCTTTGAACAGGCTGTAAGGAATAGTAATGTCAGACTCTTTTTCGGGGAAGAAATAGTTGACCAAGAGATAATTGCCTATCAGGATGGCTAAAAAGATAAGCAGGATTCTTGAGTAAGGAAGCTTAGGTTTGTTATTTCTGTCGGGCTCTTTTTCTATTGATCCCTTGGTTTGCGAAGTTGGAGATTTCAAGTTTTTCTTCATATAAAGAGCTTCAATTTTCCAAAGGAAATAATGGATAATGTAATAAAATAGTGGTGCTTGGTTTATCTTGTTAAGATAATGATTTATCTAAGAACAGCCATTACTTCCCATGGCGATTTAGTAATACTATTCACTGATGATCTTTTATTAACTCCCGAAAAACTTAGATAATTGGCTAAATTGGGTTGAGCGTAAGTGGATTGAAATTTATCAAACCAATTCTTGCAGGGTGTTTACCTGTCATCAATCCTGCTCTAGAGGGAGAGCATACAAGGCTTGAGGAATAAGCATCAGAAAACAAAAGGCCACCTTTTGCCAGGGAATCAAGGTAATGTTTCATTATAAGGATTGCCATAGCAACCTAAATCAGTGTATCCTAAATCACCGGTTAGAATAAAAATAATATTTGGCTTTTGGGCATAGCTATTTTTCAAAAAAACCAACATCAAAACTAATTGAACTATTACTCTCATAAATTTTAAGAAGTTATCAAAATTTCCCCTGATCCACATCCTTGACAAACTTGATCAGGCCAGCAAAGAAAACTTTTTGATCATCGTATTGGGACAAATGGCTGCCTTCAGGGCAGAAAAGGTACCTTCCGTTTTGAACTTCTGTGGACATCCATTCCATATGTTGGGGATCCATGGTGTCATGCCCTGCACCGACGACCAAAGTCGGCACTTTGATATTTTTCAGGTCGGCCCTTCTGTCCCAACCTTTTAAAGTGGCTCCGGCAGTGATACCAAATTCAGAGTGTCCCTGCATATACACATATACATTGGGGTTGACATGTTTTAGGGAACGCATCACCGCCTCCGGCCATTGATCCAAAGGCATCCTCAGAACGTGATACTGGTAATGGTGTTCCATGAGCAGTTCTTCATACCTGGGGTTGTCAAAATCACCTGTTTCTTCAATTTTAAGGATTTCCTCAAAAACCCCCTCCGGCATTTGGGGGCCTAAAACCCCCTTCGCATATTTTTCATATTCATCCAGACTGGCCATCATATTGGAAATCACCAGTCCTTTCAAATTGTCCTGATGCTTTAAAGCATATTCCATAGCCAGCATACCGCCCCATGATTGCCCATAGAGATAAAAATTATCCTTATTCAGTCCCAAAGCTTTTCTCACCTGCTCCACTTCATCAACAAAGCGTTCAATGGTCCATAAATCCTGGTCCTCCGGCTGATCTGAATAGTAAGAACCCAATTGATCGTAATAAATATATTCTATGCCTTCTGAAGGAAGATACCCGTCAAAACAGGAATAAAGCTCATGGGTCATCCCGGGACCTCCGTGAAGCAATAAGACCTTCATTTTAGGATTGTTGCCGACCCTCTTGGTCCAGACTTTAAATTCACCTTTTGGAGTGGAAACCGGAATCATGCGGATGCCACCTTCAAACTGATCATTCCGGTTGGAAAAATCAAGATAAGAAGCTGTGACATGGTCATGATCTTCATGTTTGTGGCTTTCCGGAGAACAGGAAATCCCCAAAAAAGAAATAATTGCCATTAAGAGGAGCGCATTTCTCATAACAAGGTTGGTAAAAGGTGAATACAAACGGCTTTTAAAATAACAAATGATTTGATCCCAAACAAATTACAGATTGCCAATACCTCTTTATCAACAGGTCCTGTCATCATAAATCCAAACCTTGGATGAGACAGCAAAAGCGTCAATAAAAAAGCCGGGATTTTGTCAAACCCTATGGATTTTTTTCAAAAGTTCTTCTTTGAAGGACTTGCTGATGGGTATGATTTTACTGTTAATTTCCAGATAGTTATCCGATAAAGCATCTAGGTGTGTAATATTTACCAAAAATGAGCGGTGTACCCTTACCAGATTTTTATTGGCAATATTTTCACATAAGGTGCCTAAAGGGCTGACAACGGTGAATATTTCTTTATGGGTGATTATTTTGCAATAGTTTCTTTCCGCCTCGATAAATAAGATTTCATCCAACATGATTTTGACCAGTTTATTCTGGTTTCTTATAAAAATCCTGTCATCCAGTGATTCGATAAGTGATGAAGGGAATAAATCCTCTTCTTTGCTTTCCTTTATTTTTTCCACTACCAATGCTATGCTTCTTTCAAGATTGAGTTTGTTGAATGGTTTGGATATAAAGGCAAATGGATGGGTTTCTTTTGCTTTTTGGAATGAAACTTCATCTATATTGGCTGTAAGGTATATCAAAGGGATTTGGTGTTCCAATTGAATGGTTTTAGCAGTTTCTATACCATCAATTTTTCCTTTTAGGTTAATGTCCATCAGTATTATATCCGGTCTGTTTTCCCTGGCGTGATTGATGGCATCTTCTCCCCTGGACTCGATTCCTGTCACCTCATATCCCAGTTTGGTCAGTTGAAGGGAAATATTGGAGGCAATGATCATGTCATCCTCGACAATTAAAATCCTGATATTATCACTCATGCGGCATGGTGGGTTTGAAATTGAAAATAGACAGCCGTGCCACTATCAGAAATGAGTTCCATTTCCCCATCTAATTGTTTGCAGAGCATATTGATAAGTTGGGTACCGAATCCTGTTCCCATATTTGGAGAATTTTTAGGGTATCCGATTCCATTGTCAGATACTTTGAGCTGAAGTTGTCCCTGGATTTCCCTCAAGTTGATCTTGATCTGTCCATTTCTGTTATCAGGGAATGCATATTTCAAAGCATTGGTAAGAAGTTCATTGATGATCAGACCTATTGGGATGGCCCTGTCAATGTCCAGATCAAGGGGTTCCATTTGACATTCAATTGAAATCCTGCCCATTGCTCCAAATGTATCCAGAATATAATTTCCAAGATTTTGGAAATATTGCTTCATTTCTATTGAAGCTAAATCCTCCTCCAAGTAGAGGTTTTGATGGATCAAGCCCATGCTGTGGACCCGGTTTTGACTTTCTGTCATTATTGTTCTCAGTTTTTCATCTTCAATTTCTTCAGCTTGCAGCGCAAGCAAACTGGAAATGATTTCCAGGTTGTTCTTAACCCGATGGTGGATTTCCTTCAGCAGAAACTCTTTTTCCTTATTTTGCTTTTCCAATACTTTACTGTATTTCTTTTTCCTTATAAAAAAACCGTATAGAACGGCCAAAAATATCAGGAGCAGACCTGCCATGATCAAAATGAAAACCTGCAGTATATGTTGTTGGTTTAATCTGGCCTCTTGAAGAGAAATGGTTGCTTCTTTTTGGGATATATCCATTTGGGTTTGAAGCAAGGTGATTCTTTTATCGGCTTCTTCATTGAAAACATCTTCATGAAATCGGTTGTGGATTTTATAAGCTTGAAGGGATTCTTTGAGTCTGTTATTTCCTTCATAAGCCTTACTTAGCTCTTCATAGGCAAGACCAAGATAAAATTTATCCCCAAAATCTGGGGTGGCAATCTCAATGCTTTTTTGCAGGTATTCAATTGCAAAATCAAATTCACCCATATAGTTTTTCAACCTACCAAGTTGAAGAAGGGAACGCATGATCATGAAATCATTTTCCAATAATTCAGCGTATTTTAAGGCCTCATTGGCTGCATATTCCGCATTTGAAAAATTTCCCAATTCTCCATTTAATTCTGCCAATGCAATATATGTATCACTGAGGTTGTTGTAGAAACCATATTGCTCCCCGATTTTGACAGAAGCTTCAAAATAGCTCAAGGCCTCCTCAAATCTTTTTAGAGCAATCAGATTGTTCCCGACCAAATGAAAGGTAAAATCGTAATCCAGGTCATTTATTCCTCTTTTTTTGAAAAGATCAAGGGATATCAAACCATACTCCAAACCCTTGTCGAATTTTCCCTGTTTCCAAAATAGATTGGATAGATCCGAATAGGCCATGGCCATAGCTTTGGTATCTTGGTATTTTTTCCCCATTTCCAGGTTATTGGAAGCTATTGCAAAGGCTTCACCCAGATCTCCCCTTCTTTCATAAACATAGCCCAAATTGGTATAAAGCAACCAACGCTCATGTTCCGGGATTTTTTCGATAGCGCTTCTTAAAGTCATTTCCGCCAAATCCAATTCCTCCATTCTAAGCAAAACTGCTCCTAGGGATACCTGCAGTTTGCCTTCCCAATACATATTTTCTAAGGTTCTTGCTTGTTCCAAACCTATATTGATGATTTCAAGGGATTTTTTAAGATTACGGGTATGGTAATAATAACCAAGGTCATTGATGATTTTTAGGCGAAGCGTGTCTATTGAAATTCTGGGATATACTTTTTCCATTACTTCCAGGTATTCTTTGTCGAATACATCAGTTTCCACAAAAACCTCCTGATAGTAAAAAGAACCATTCAATTCCCTTACCTGAGCATTCATAGCCACAGGATAAAAAACCAATAAGAATTGAAAAATTATTTTCATTACGAAATATAATGAAATATCTGTATCAGACTTTCAGCTAATTTTGAATTATATGAAAACACAAAAAATAGATTAGGAAAAGTGATTCATTTTTAAAATGAACATTCGATAAAAACTTTTGAAAAAGCCTATTAATTTTTTGGCCTTTCAGATTTTTTTTCAATAATTATCGGAGTTAGGGGGGGGGAGGAGCTGATCAAATCAAATCATTAAACCCCAGAACTTCCAAATGCCAAACTCCATTGGGTAAATTTTTTGTGCCCTTCGGACAAAATTAAGTTTAGTTCGTCCTTTTTCAAGATTCATTTAGGAAATTGAAGTGTACATTATGCTATCATTAAAAATCAAAATACCATCAAACATGAAATCCAACATATTGCCTACTTGGAGATAAAATCTGAAAGAAGATTTTATCTTGGTATGGCAACTTTTATGTTGTTGATAGTTTTGGTGGGGTTTTCAAAAAGCTTTTTTTTCCGGCCCTTGTTTTCAGAAATGAAAAATGTTTCCACAGAACTATTTTTTTATGGGCACGGGCTTGTTTTTACCTTTTGGTTTATTCTTTTGTTGATACAGCCTTATTTGATTCAATCTGAAAATTTCAAATGGCACAAAAGGTTGGGGGTCCTTGGAGCAATAATCGCTCTTTTTATGTTGGGAACAGGAATCTTGGCCGGATTTATTACCGCGGCAAGGCCTGAAAGTTTCCAAGGAACAGAAGCCGGTCCAATTGAGTTTTTGATGATTCCAATTTCAGGGGTTTGTATATTTTTCATTCTTATTGCCTTTGCTTTCAGCTTTAGAAAGAAAGGACAATACCATAAACGCTTGATGCTGTTAGGTTCCATAGTACTCCTCGATGCACCTTTGCGCCGCTTACCGTTTGACCAATTGATATTTTCGTGGCCAGCAACCTATTTCACCGGAGATATGATTGTGCTTTTTATGGTATTTCCCATTATTGCCTGGGATATTTTTTCTATTGGAAGGCTACATCATGCAACTATCTTTGGCGGATTTGCTATATTGATTTTCAATCCTTTACGGGCTTTGTTGGTTCAAACAGAAACTTGGATAAGCTTTGCCGAATGGGGTATGGAAATGGTTACCTCAAACCCCATTCAATTATAAAATTGGAAAGGGTAAGCTTCCCTTAGATTAATTAATAACTTATATTCCTGTGTTATGAAGAAGATATTGATGCTTTCATTTATGGTACACCTCATGGCATCATGTCAAAATAAAGAGGCTGTTAGGTATACTGAGAATTCACCTGAAATTGAAACTGTCAGGGCCATGTTCAATGATTTTTTGGCAGGCAATTGGGTAGGATTTAAAACGCACTACGCGAATGGAGCCAGGATTTATTGGAATGGCTTTGGGGATAATTATTCCAGTGTAGAAGAAACCATAGCGGGTGAGAGTGCTTTTGTAGCCTTACTTTCTTCACATACCTTTGTGGAAGACCAAGAGTTTTTTCAAATGGTGGTGGATGATCAGGGAAATACCTGGGTGAACTTCTGGGGAGTTTGGAGGGGAACATTGGCAGTGAATGAACAATCTTTTGAATTTCCCGTGCATTTTACATTCCGATTTGAGGAAGGTAAAATTATTGAAGAACGAGGATATGCAGATTACTCCCGGTTAAACCAATCCTTACTGACATTTGAAGCAGGTGAATTTATTGATACAGAAACTCAGGAATTTTGAGTTTTGGCGGAAAAATACCTCACATTTACCTCTGGAAAATTTTTAAGATCCTTTTGGCGTTTCGGAATGTTTTCCCACTTAATCTTTTTTTACTGGGGAAAAAATTCATGGCATTCGGACAGAAAAACCGTTCATTCGTCCTAATTCGGTTTATCAGCCGACTGATTTTATTAATTTAACTTTTTCTTGGAAAAGATCAGGAATTGAAAGTGTAAAAAAGTACAGGAACTTTCATCAAGAATTGGAATTACCTTCAGGGAAATGAATTATTTGGAAAAAAAATCAATGAAATATCTTAAAAATGAGTAACTTATAAAAGAATAATTGACTAAAGATTTATTCAATTATTGTATTGAACAAGAAGAGTGAAATCATTAAAAATCACATTACCCTAAACGAATTTAAACATGAAATTTTTAGTAGTAGACGATGAAAGGGACGTTGAGTTTTTGTTTCGTCAAAAACTCAGAAAGGAAGTCCGAAGCGGTGAGATTGAGCTGGAATTTGCTTTTTCCGGAAATGAGGCTTTGGAATTTCTTAGAAGTCATCAACCTCCGGAAGTGATGTATATTTTCTCTGATATCAATATGCCCGGGATGACAGGACTTGAGTTGTTGGATAAAGTTAAAGCCGAATTTCCCGCAATACAGGTTAGCATGATATCGGCCTATGGAGACAGTGAAAATTACAACAGGGCGATTAGTTCAGGAGCCAAAGGATTTTTTGTAAAGCCCATTGATTTTGACTCTTTGAAAGGGGAGTTGAATCAGATTATCGAGGATAACAGAGGGTAAAAATGATTCCGGATAACCTGAATAATAAAACCGGAACCGTTATTATCCGATTGGGTATTAAAATTAAATATGATAACTCAGGTTATCCATCTAGTTTATTTAAAGATATTTTGATTCTGATAAAGTTTCCGGCTGTTTTTCACGACAGCCGTTTATTTTTACACCTAATACCTCCTTGAATTATTTCAAATTTAAGGACTGCCGGATTACACATTACTTTACCCTCCCTGAGATGATGTAAGTCTGCGATTTTATTTCCCCAAGATAATCTTATTATGAAAACAGGCAAACAGCCGGAGTCAGAGGCCTTAAAAGTATATCATCTCTACTGGGACAGCTATACCAAAGGAAACCTGGAAACCTTCGCCTCCACACTCGACGAGGAATTCGAAATGATAGGCACTTCGGAAAGTGAAGTGGCCCACAATAAGGCAGAAGGCATCGCCTTTTTCAAGGCGCAAATGGAAGAGGTGGTTGGAAAAGCGGATATGAGAAACCGACAGATCTCAGCCAAACCCCTGGGCGATATGGTTTTGGTCAATGAGACCTGTGATATCTACGTTTTGGGCGAACCGGAATGGACTTTTTATTCCAAAATCCGTATATCTACAATTCTGCATGAGACCAATTCCGGCTGGAAAGTAATTCAGCAGCACGGTTCCCTGCCT
>Ga0114946_10003596_pt1 | contig 10422 bp, 5 predicted proteins | sample WalLakDeSediment_FD_88676 | JGI IMG/M metagenome (GOLD analysis project Ga0114946, IMG submission 88676) | Lake sediment microbial communities from Walker lake, Nevada to study Microbial Dark Matter (Phase II) - Walker Lake 11/02/13 Deep Sediment | ecosystem: Environmental > Aquatic > Freshwater...
CTCGCGGCGGCCGCGTAAGATACCCGTTGGTATGCAGCCACCATCATCCTAGGTAGGATGGCGCGCATGAGACACAAGGTCGATGAGCAGGCGACCGTCGAGGACCTGCGCCGCGAACTCGAGCGGCGGAAGGGCGAACGGAGCCGGGCGCGCGCCCGCGTACTGCATCGACTGGCTTGGGAGATGCGCAACACCGATGCTTCGGTCACGCACGATCTCGCCGAGGAGGCCCTGAGCCTGGCGCGCTCGCTCGGCGACGTCGACGCCGAGGCCTTCGCCCTCGTGGCTCGCGCGTACGCCGCGGTGCGCCGCTCGCACGGGGCCGACGCCATCGAGGACGCGAGGTCGGCCGTGCAGATGTTCCGCGAGAGCGGGAACGCCGTCGGCCTGGCGCGCGCGCTGAACACCATGGGGATCTGCTACGGCGACTCGAGCCGCTTCATGGACGCGCTCGAGACCTTCCTCGACCTGCTGCAGATCTGCGAGGAGACCGGCGACCGCATCGGCGAGGCGGACGCCCTGAACAACGTCGGCATCGTCTACGTCAACCTGGACGACCACGCCGCCGCGCTCGAGTACCACATGCGCTCGTTGCGGCTCGCGCGGGAGATCGGCTACGCGGGCGGCGAGGTGCGCACGCTGACGAACCTCGGCTCCGTCGCCTACGAGCTCGGCCGCCACGACGAGGCGCTCGTCCACCTCGAGGAGAGCCTCGCGAGGCGCGAGGAGGGTCGCGACCCGCACACCTACGGCATCACCCTGGTGAACGTCGGCCGCTGCTACCAGAAGCTGGGGCGCCACGACGAGGCGCTCGAGGTGCTCGAGCGCGCCCGCCAGCTGCTCGCCAGCATCGACCACACGCTCGGCATCGCGTACGCGCTCGACTCGATGGCCGCGGTGCAGCTGGACCGCGCCGACCCGCGGGCGGCGCTCGAGATGCTGCAGTCGAGCCTGGCGATCAAGGGGCAGGCGGCCGATCGCAAGGGCCAGGCGTCGACGCTGCTCGACATCGCGCAAGGCTACCGCCAGCTGGGCGATGACGACGCGGCCACCGAAGCGCTCGAGAGCGCGCTGGCCCACGCCACCGAGATCGGCGCGCGCACCGAGGTGTACCGCGCCCACCTGCGGCTGTCCGAGATCGCCGAGTCCCGCGGCGACCTGAGCACGGCGCTCGGCCACTTCAAGACCTACAACCGCGTCAAGGACGAGCTCTTCAACGAGGACTCCGACATCAAGCTCCGTGTGCTGCGCGTCGGCTTCGAGGTCGAGCAGGCCCACAAGGAGAGCGAGATCTACCGGCTCAAGAACGTCGAGCTGGCCCACGCCAACCACGAGCTCGAGGTGCTGGCGCGCTCGCTGCGCGAAGCCGACGCCCAGAAGAGCCGGCTGCTGCGGCAGGTCGAACGGCAGGCCCGCGAGGACGCCCTCACGGGCCTCAGCAACCGCCGGCACTTCGATCGCGAGATCGGCGAGGCCTTCCCCAACTACCGGCGCCAACGGCGGCCGTTCAGCGTGGCGCTGTGCGACATCGACGACTTCAAGAGAGTCAACGACACCTTCGGCCACGCGATCGGCGACCGCGTCCTGAAGGCCGTCGGCCGCGTGATGAAGGCCAGCATCCGGGAGCAGGACCTCGTCGCCCGCTACGGCGGCGAGGAGTTCATCGTGATGTTCCCGGACGCGCCCGCGGCGACCGCGCGAGGCATCTGCGAGCGCATGCGCCGCGCGCTGGAGGGGTACGACTGGACGCCGATCGCCCCGGGGCTCCGGGTCACGCTGAGCTTCGGCGTCGCGTCCGATCCGAACGTCAAGCACCACGAACGCCTGATCTCCGTCGCCGACGAACTCCTGTACCAGGCCAAGGCGGCGGGCAAGAACCGCGTGGTCGACGATGCGGGACTCGCGGATGCCGACGGGGTTACCGTCGCCGCGCCCGAGGAGACGCCCGCGGCGCGCGCGGCGCAGGTCGGCGGGGGCGCAGCGGCGCCCAGCGCGGCGCCGATCGTGCCGGCCGGCCTCATGCTGCGCACCCACGAGCAACCGCTGGAGACCGTCACGACCCTCATCGGCTCGATCGCGCTCCTCGCGACCCGCCCCAACCTCGAGGTGAGCGAGGGGATGCTCGACGAGGGCGGGCGCATGACGCTCGTTCCCCCGCAACCCGGGCTGGGCGCCGCCCCGGAGCTGTACTACGTCCTCGAAGGACGGCTCACGTGTGAGCTCCCGAACGAGCGCTTCGAGCTTCGCGCCGGCGACCACCTCATCGTCGAGGACCTCGAGCAGCCCGTCATCCTGACCGCGGCCAGCCATGTCCGCTTCCTGTACGCCTCGCCCGAGCCATCCTTCCACTACATGAGCCAGGAACTCGACCAGCTGCGCAAGCTCGCGGTCAGCGTGGAGTTCGTCGACGGCTACACGGCCGCGCACTGCGGCCGCCTGCAGACGATCGCCTACGCGATCGGCGAGGCGCTCGGCCTGCCGAAGCACCGTCTGCACGTCCTCGACTACGCGGCGTACCTCCACGACGTCGGCAAGGTCAAGGTGCCGCGCGAGATCCTCACCAGTCCCAACCCGCTGACCGAGGCGGAGTGGGAGATCATCCGGCAGCACCCGCAGTACGGCGCAGCCATGCTCGCCGACACCTTCATGGCCGACGCCGGCCCGATTATTGCGCAACACCACGAGCGACTCGACGGCAGCGGCTACCCGCTCGGCCTCTCCGGCGACGCGATCCTGCTCGAGTCGCACATCGTGGCCGTCGCCGACACCTTCGACGCGATGACGTCGAACCGGCCGTACCGCAAGGCCCTGCCCAAGGAGACGGCCCTCGCGGAACTGCGCAGCCTGAGCGGACGCCGTTTCCCGGCCGAGGTCATCGACGCCTTCGAACGGGTCCTCCCGAACCTCGCGCTCTAGCCGATCGCGCCCACCGACGCCGCGCGCGGTCCGCGCTCGTCCGCGACCCCGCGCGGGCGAGGGCGCGCGTCGGTCGCTTCGGCGCCGCGGCGAGCACCGCTCGTCGCGCGTAAGAGACCCGTCATGGCGGCACCAGAGAACCGAGAGCCACCATCGGCCAACCTGGGCGTACCCAGTGTCTGCCGCTGCGCCACAAGGGGCGCAGACAACTATCGACACCGAAAGGAGGCACAACGCAACCGATACGGGGCGACGACCCGCAGCCCACACCCGGGCACTTCGACTGCGGCGAGCCAGTAGTGCGACCGACGTATTCAGTAGATCGAAAGGAAGCCACCGTGAGCCATCGAATCCTCTCCCCGATCAACTCCTCGACCCGAGGCGGACCGACGGTCTCCGACCGCTTCCGCTTCAACCGCTAGGGAGCCATCATGCGCAACCTGAAGAAACTCACGCTCCCTCGCGCCGCATCCGGCTGGCTCTGGGCCGGGATCCTCGTGCTGCTCCTGGCAGCCTGCGGAACCCTCGAGGCGCAGCCGCCCGGCACCGAGCCCGTGCCCGCCAGCGCCGATCATGCCTTCATCGCTACCGTCGCCATCACCGACGCCGACACCCCGGAAGCCATCGCGGCCGCGTACGGCGGCGACATCGTCGTGTGGCGCCCCGAAGCCAGCTTCGCGATCCTCGGCCTGCCCGATCCGGACGACGCCATCGGCACCCTCGGGCGACCGACCGACGGCCCTGGAGCTCGGCCCAAGCTGCCGATGCCCGCGAACGCCACACCGAACCAAGACGCCTTCTCCGTGCCGCGATTCGATGACGCGTCCGCCCTGGGCGTCAACGCCTGGGCCGGCGGCGTCAGCGCCTGGGCCGGCGGCGTCAGCGCCTGGGCCGGCGGCGTCAACGCCTGGGCCGGCGGCGTCGACAACCCCTTCCCCGGCAACGAGGGCGCCTGGACGCAGATGCAGCTCGGCGAGGCCCAGGACGCCACCGCCAACCGCGGTCAGGGCATCGTCATCGCCGTCATCGACACCGGCATCGACCTGAACCACGTCGCCTTCACCCACCGCCTCGCCCCCAGCAGCACCTGGCTCGACCTCGTCGACGGCGACATGAACCCCCACGAGGGATACGTCACCGGTTGCATCTTGGTGCGCGGAAGGACCTGCCACAAGACCGGCCTCGTCAAGACGGGTGACGGCCCCTTCTTCGGGCACGGCACCGCCGTCGCCGGCGTCGCCCTGCAGGCCGCCCTCAACGCCACCATCCTCCCCATCCGCGTCCTGAACTCCTGGGGCTACGGCAGCGCCACCCACGTCGCCCAGGCCATCGACCACGCGATCAAGCAGGGCGCGACGGTCATCAACCTCTCCCTCGGCACCTTCGAGCAGGTCCCCGCGATCGACCAGATGATCGCCTTCGCGGGGCAGAACGGCGTCCGGGTCGTGGCCGCCAGCGGCAACACCGGTGACCTCAACGTCTGGTACCCCGCTCGCACCGCCGCCGGACCCGACTTCCCGCACGCCATCAGCGTCGGCTCCGTCGGCAGCGCCGACGCGAAGTCCTGGTTCTCGACCTTCGGCGCCGGCCTCGTCGAGATGGTCGCCTTCGGCGAAGGCGTTGCCACCCTCTACCCCGGCGACATGATGGCCTACGGCTACGGCACCTCCTTCTCCGCGCCCTGGGTAGCCGGGACCGTCGCGCTCATGCTCGGCGACGCCACCGGCGCACGCGCCGCCAACGCGGCGCCCACCGTCGTCGACACCAGCGACGCCATCGCCGACTACCACTACCAAAACGGCCTCCTCGGCAACGGCCGGCTCAACGCGCTCACGGCCGTCAGGCACGCGCTAGAGCGCTGACGACCAAGCACGCGGCGCGAACCGCGTCGCCCGCGCCACGCGAACCCACGTGCGCCCCGGCCACCAACGGCCGGGGCGCACGTCTCGTGACGCATGTCCTCGTGCAGCGACCCGCGCGGTCGACCGACCGCGACGTCGTGCCCGACAACCTGCCAGAGCATGGGTCGTCGTGCGAGGGGCCCGACGGAGCCCGAGAGACCGCGAGAATACGCTCGTCGGTGGCCATACCAGCCGCCCCACCAGCGAGAACGTGGGTGATCGAGGCGGGTGGCGCCGCCAGACGGCTCGGATTCCCCGTTGCCAGTGGAGCGTGAGGCGGTCCGCAAGCGCTCGTTCAGCGTGAACCTGCAGCGTCTGGGTCGAATGACAAGCCGCTCGGCGGGCGGGTGCCGCCGCGCTTGCGGATGAGGTCGAAGATCGAGGCGGGCACCTTGTCGAGGGCGTGAGCGATGTCGGTCTGCGACTGGCCCACCTTCCAGCGAGCCCAGATCTCAGCTCATCGTCGATCCGTGCAGCCGTACGTACGTGGAGCCGCGTCCGCCGTCCGCACCGCCGAGGGCTGGGGCACGCGGAGGCGACCGTCCAGGAAAGCCCCGATCTCATCCGCCGGCATCGGCCGGGAGAAGTGATACCCCTGCGCCTCGTCGCACTTCCTGCTGCGCAGGAACGCGAGCTGCGCGTCGGTCTCCACACCCTCCGCGATCACCTTCATGCCCAGGGTCCGGGCCAGGTCGATGATCACGTTGGCGACCGCTTCCTCCCTGCCGCCCGCGTCGATCCCCTGGATGAACTGCATGGCCAGCTTCACGCGGTCGATCGGCAGCTGCGCCAACCGGCTCAGGGAGGAGTAGTCCGTGCCGAAGTCGTCGATCGAGACCGTCACGCCGAGTGCCTTCAGCGCCGCCAGCTTCGCCAGGACGTCGTCGGACTCGTCGACGGCCGTGCTCTCGGTGATCTCGAGCTCGAGATCCGCGGGCCGCATGCCGGTGTCGCGCAGCGCGCGCTCGACGATGCCAACCAGTGCGTGCGCGCGGAACTGTTGAAGCGACAGGTTGACCGCCATCCGCATCGGCGGCAGCGCCTGCTGGCGCCAGTCCACGCTCTGCCGGCAGGCCTCGCGCAGCACCCACTCGCCGATGGCGTGGATGAGGCCCGTCTGCTCGGCGAGGGGGATGAACACGCCCGGCGAGACGAGGCCGAGTTCCGGATGCCGCCAGCGCAGCAGGGCCTCGACGCCGACGATCCGGCCGTCGGCAACCGACACCTGCGGCTGGTAGTGCAGGACGAACTCGCCGCGCTCCTGGGCCCGGTACAGCGCGTTGATGAGGCGCATCCGTTGCTGGACGTCGTCCTTCAGTTCGGGTGTGCAGAAGACGTGGCGGTTCTTGCCGCGGGCCTTGGCCGCGTACATCGCCAGGTCGGCGTTCTTGATGAGCGTGTCGGCGTCGTCGCCGTCGGCCGGGAACACGGCGACGCCCGCGCTGGCGGTCAAGAAGAACTCCTGGCCCTGGATCACGAACGGCTCGCCGAACGCGGCCATCACGTGGTCCGCCACGATGTGGAGGTCGTCCGGCCGCTCGACCTGGGGGACCACGATCACGAACTCGTCGCCGCCGAAGCGGGCGACCGTGTCGTAGCGGCGCACGCGTCCGGCCAGCCGCTCCGCCAGCCGGCGCAGCAACTCGTCGCCGGCCTCGTGACCGACGGTGTCGTTCACCGCCTTGAACGCGTCGAGATCGATCAGCATCACGCCGACGAGCGCCTCGCTGCGCGCGGCCAGCGGGAGGGCTTGCTCGAGGCGATCCCGGAGCAGCGTGCGGTTCGGCAGGCCCGTCACGGGGTCCAGGTAGGCCATGCGGTGGATCTCCGCCTCGGCCTCGACCTTCCCCAGCGCGTCGCTCGTCAGGTTCGCCAGCACGCGCAGCATGCCGCGGTGCGCCCCATGCCAGGACGGCCCGCTCCCGACGTCGTCCAGGCCGAGGAACCCGTACAGGCTGCCCCTGTGCCACACGGGCACCGAGAGGAGCGCGCGGATGTGCTGAGATTCCAGCGCCTCGCGCTCGGCGGCGGCCTCCGGCGGCAGCGCCGCCACGTCGGCGACGTGCAGCGCCTCGCCCCCCTCGAGCTGTCGCATCCACCAGGGGAAGCCGTCCAGGGCGAACTCGGCGCCCTCGGGTAGGCCGGGCTCGACACCGGGAGCGCACCACTCATCGGTGTACGTCATCGTCCCGTGCTCATGATCGAAGGTGAAGAGGTAGGCGCGATCGGCCCGGCACGCCGCGCCGGTGGCGGCGACCAGGCTCGACAACTTGTCGGGCAGGTTCGCCGCGGACACCGTCACGAACTCGCCGGAGATGCGAGAGATCGTCCGCTGCAGGACCACCTGCTCCTCGTTCGCCGCGAGCCGCCGCATGTACACGCCGTTCATGTAGTACGCCAGCACGAAGCCGATGCCGTAGAGCGTGAGCCTGGCCGCGTGGTCCACGGCGCCGACGTCGACCGTCAACGCAGGCACGCGGATCCACAGGGCGACCTGGCTGAGCGCCGTGGTCCCCGCGAGGACGAACAGCATGCGCCGCCGCTCGAAGATCGCCGAGATGCTCATGAGGATGAGCGGCACCGGCCACACGATGTTGCTGGCGTACGCGTCGGCGAACCGGAACAAGATGAGCGGGATCGACAGCGCGACCACGAGCATCATGACGTGGTCCTGACGCGCGTGGCCGCCCGGTAGCCTCGGCGTGATCAGGAGGACCAGGCCGATGAGGTGCAGGGCGGCGCTGAACGCCACGACGGGCACCAGGGCGGTGTCGTAGAAGAAGTAGTGCAGCCCGTTGAGCAGGCCGCCGACGACGTACGCCAGCGCCAGGTGCCGGTAGAACTGGGCGCGCTTCTCGTCGCTGAGGATCATGCCGGCGTCGGCGCTCTGGCGCCGCGCCGGCGCGGCCATGAGGCCGAACCGGCGCATGGCGACGACGAACGCCACGACGGGCACGAGGATGACGAGCGGCGCCGTCTGCGGCAGCGCGACCGTCAGCAACGTGTTCGCGATGCGGTCGGTGAGTGACCCCAGCACCAGCGCGGCCACGAAGGCCATGGTCAGCATCCGCGCCTGAGCACGGACCGCCGGGTCATCCGAGCGCGCACCCCAGCGGCCGATCGCCGCGACGCTGACGAGCACCGCGGCCGCGTAGTACGCGAAGAACAGCCAGTTCGCTGCGGTGTTGGCCGCGATCGCCGTCCATCCCGCCGCGGTGGCCACCACGTCGCTGTTCCGCACCGCCAGATCGCCGCGCAGCGCGAACACGTACACGCTGGCCGCAGCCGGGAGGTACAGCACCACGTACGCGAGCCGGCTCGCCAGGACCCGACGCCGCCCGGTGAGCTCCAACACGAAGTGGAGAAGGACGGCGAACAGCGTGGCCCAACCGACCGCGCCGACGCGGCGCCAGACCATGGCGGCATCGGGGTCGGGCGCAATGCCGCCGAGCGACAGGGCGAACGCCCACACAGCCATGCTGGCGGCCATGAGCACGAACAGGCGCCCGACGGCATGCCGCGGATGGAGGGACAGCACGTGGAAGCCGAACAGCACGTAGACCGCACACGCCGCAGCGAGCGCGAGCGGATACGCCTGCGGCAGCCACGTCACCGCCGGACCCCACGTCCCGGCAAGCCCGTGGGCCCGCGTGCTGCGAGGCGCAGCGCGCTGACGGCAACGGGATCGCGTGGCTCGCGCAGCGGCATGTTCGATGGCATCGTAGCGCGCAGGCACTAACGGTTCTCACACGAGACGATCGTGCCGTCGAGCGGCGTCCCTCAGGGCATCCGAACGCGACGCCGTCATCCGGGCGTAAGGGAACCGAGAGCAGCCATCGGCCACCCTGGTCGTACCCAGGGTCGACCGCCGCGACCAGCGAGGCGCAGGCGACGACCGCGACGAAGGGAGGGCGACACCAACCATACGGGGCGACGACCCGCAGCCTCACACCCGGGCACTTCGACTGCGGCGAGCCAGTAGTGCGACCGACGTATCCAGCATGTGGACGAAGGGAACCCATGAACGACTCACGAACCCTGCGCCTCATCCCACGCCTCGCCTTCCGCTTCAACCGATAAGGAAAGGAACCGACATGCGCAACCTCCTCAGCAACCCCCTGGCACGACCCGCCACCACCCGCTGGCTCCGAGCCGGCATCCTCGTCCTGCTGCTGGCCACCTATGCGGCCCTCGCGGCACCCACCACGGGCGCCGAACCCGTCCAGACCACCGGCGCGCACGCTGCCGTCGTCACGGTCCACATCGCCGAAGGCGACGGCGGCGACACCCTCGCGTGGCTGCGGAACTTCGACGGCCCATCGATGCCGAGCACCGACGGTGTCCACGCCTGGGCCGGCTAGGCCGCAGGCGACCTCCCCCTCTTCACGTGCGCCCCGTCGTCGACGGGGCGCACGACGTGTTCCGGTCCGTACGGTGCCTCCTACCCAGACGCGCAGCCCGCAGGACCGCATCCCGGTCCCGCGGGCCACTGCACGCTCGTCGTCCTGGGCGCTTGCGAGGGCACCGGATCCGTCGGCGTCCTCTCGCCGCCTCCACGCCATCGGGGGTCGGGCGACCGGCGTGGATGGGTTCAGCACGGCCCTCGATCTGAGCGACCCGGTCGTCGGAGTCCGTGCCGTCGGTGTTCACACCGCTGGCGCCGTCGATGCCTGGGCGCGTGGCAAGGCGCGGCATGGACGCGAACGATGGATCAAGGGATCGTCACCCGGAACCGGAACTCGCCCGCCTGCCCGGGCAGCAGCGCCTCGGACACCGTCACCCCGTCCGCCCGCGTGGCCGTGTCCAGCACGCACGCGTCCGCCAGGTCGAACGCCACCGCCGTGGTGGCCCCCGACGTCACGAACGCGGCCGAACCGTCCGGGCACGACACGCGTACGTCCCGGCCCGCGCCGTACGCGTCGACCACGAACGCGGCCTCCGGCGGCACGCCGTCGGCGAGCTCGAGGTCGAACACCGGCGGCCCGAAGCGCTCGAAGGCCACGCGGTACTCCAGTTCGTCGCCGGGCACGCCCGTTTGGCTGGTCGTGAAGTTCGCAGGGTCGCCGCAATCCGTGGTGCTGGCGTTGCACACCGACTTCGACAACGCCAGGCCGCTGACGGTGATCGCCACGCCGTCGCTGTTGTCGGCGGGGTTGGGATCGGCCTGGTCGCCAGCGACGGGATCGTGCCGATGGTGCACACCGGCACGCCGCCAGGGTCCTCGGCGCACCCCGAGGTCGTCAGGACGAGCAAGCCCGTCGGGAGGGACTCGCCGATCTGCACACCGCTCGCTGGGGCAGGGCTCAGGTTGGTGATCGTGAGCTGGTAGACGACCTCGTCGCCCGGCTCGGGGCCGGTCAGGCTGGCGAGCTTCGCGAGCGACAGGTCGATCTGGCACCGGTAGCCCGCCGTGCTCCCCGGCGTGTCGTCGGCGGCGGCCACCACGACAACGACGCCGCTCGCGCCCGTTGCCGCACCGTGCGCCGGTCCTCCCGGAGCGTTGTCGCTGCTGCCGCTCCAGTACGTGCCGCCGCCGCCCGCGGTGCCCGGCGCGCCGCGCGCGTAGTCGCCGCTGCGGGCGGTGCCGGTGGGGTACCCGCCCCAG
>Ga0114946_10003597_pt1 | contig 10421 bp, 6 predicted proteins | sample WalLakDeSediment_FD_88676 | JGI IMG/M metagenome (GOLD analysis project Ga0114946, IMG submission 88676) | Lake sediment microbial communities from Walker lake, Nevada to study Microbial Dark Matter (Phase II) - Walker Lake 11/02/13 Deep Sediment | ecosystem: Environmental > Aquatic > Freshwater...
CTGATTTGATCATAGATCAATTCGTCCTCTACGGTGATTGCATCAAATGATTCGTTGAGCAGGTCCCTGATAATCGAGGAGGCCATGCTCATTTCTCCGATAACTTTGTCGCGACCTTTGGCTTTGCCCAGTTTTTTCATCCCATCTTCCCAAGTCGTCAGCAGGTTTCTAAGGTCTTTATCCAGTTCGGTAACCGACTGGCCTTCGGCCACAGTTCTTATGATGACGCCAAAATTGGCGGGTTTAATGGAGGTGATCAAGCGTACAAGTCTCTTTCTTTCTTCAGCACTGCGTATTTTTTTGGATACGTTGACTGTGTCTGAAAAAGGGACAAGTACCAGGTAACGACCAGCTAAAGAGAGCTCGCACGATAATCTTGGACCTTTGGTAGAGATAGGTTCTTTGACTACCTGTACCAAAACTTGCTGGTTTTTTGAAAGGACATTGGAAATTTTCCCAAGCTTTTCTATGTCAGCATCCTTCTCAAAGCCTTTGAGGTTATAAGCTGAGGAATTATTGTTACGGATTAGTTTGGTAAAATTGTTCAGGCTATTGATCTGTGGACCCAGATCCTGATAATGCAGGAAAGCATCCTTTTCATAGCCTACATCAATAAAGGCAGCATTTAGCCCATTGACGATTTTACGCACTGTTCCTAAATAAATATCCCCGACTTTGAACGTGTTTTCTCCTCCCTCTGAGTGGAGTTCTACAAGGCTCTTGTCTTTTAGAAGTGCAATCCGATTACCGTTTTGAGTAGAATCAATAATTAATTCTGTGCTCAATCGTGTCTGGTTTTATGATTTTAAATGAACGTGTTTGTTAAAAACTCAAAAAGAAGAAGTGTATTACTTCTTCTTATGTCTGTTTTTTCTCAGTCTTTTCTTACGCTTGTGCGTAGCGATCTTATGTCTTTTTCTTTTCTTACCGCAAGGCATAGTTTTAAAGATTTAAAGTGGAACAATTGGTTATAGCCTACCCAGATAGCTTTCCACACTTGCCAGAACCATAGGGTCTGTTGTCATACGTTGGACTTCCTGGAATTGCTTTTTGGCTTTGTTGTTTTGTTTGGATTCGAAATAACTCACCCCAAGGTAAAATTGCCCTTGAAGATTGTCCGGATGATAACGCACCAATTCTTCGAATCGTTCAGCAGCTCTTTTATACTGACCTGACTGCATGGACAATACGCCCATGTTGAATAACCCGTCTTCATTGGTTGGGTCTTCTTCCAAAATCTCCCTCAACATGGTAATACCCTGCATGGGGTTGGACGATGACACATAGGTCATGGCCACTTTGGTTTTCAAATCCAGGCGTTTTGGATCTTTTTCCAAAACTTTATTTAAGTAAACTCTGGTTTTATCTGCTAGATAAGCAATTTTTTGCTCATTCAATGCAAATGTGAACGCTTCATAATAGGCATTCCCTGTTTTTTCCTGACTTTCAACTGTTTCCATACGGATAGCAGCCTGTTCCAGAAAGTAAGCAGCAGAATCAAATTTCCCTATCTGAGTGTATAAAGAGGCCAAAGTATCGGTCAATGCAGCAAATTTTTCCCTATTCCCTTCTGACTCCAGTTGAGAAGCAAGAGCAGACAATGCTTCTCTTGCTTCCACTGGGACAGGTGCATCATGCAGTTCTTCTACTTGGGACGAAGATGCCGGGGCATCTTCTGCAACAATCGAGGCATCACCTTCTTCATTGTCAACCACTACTCTTGGCAGTGTGAACAACAATCCGATTAATGCTGCCCCAAGGATGAGAAGGATGATTTGGGATTTTTTCATAAGGGAAAATAGCCTTCAGGATTATTCCTGAGGAGCTAATTCTTTAATTTTTTTGCTGTTTTTGATCTTTTCAATAAATACCTTCGATGGCTTAAATGCCGGCACATAGTGCTCGTCAATCACGATCGCAGTGTTTTTTGAAATGTTTCTCGCGATTTTCTTAGCTCTTTTCTTGTTGATGAAGCTGCCAAAACCTCTTACGTAAATATTCTCTCCCTCCGCCATGGAATCTTTTACCACTTTGAAGAATGCCTCAATTGTCTGAGTCACATCGTCTTTCTGAATTCCAGTTTTGTCCGAAATCTTGGTGATTACTTCTGCTTTAGTCACTGTTTGATGAATTTAAATTATTGTAGAATTAAGCTTAAAGACCTATTAACCAACTATTTTTGGGACTGCAAATTTAAAGGAAGCAATCCAATATAAAAACAAAATCTTTAAAATAAGATTGATTTGTTTAACATTGCCTTAATACGTTAAAATTGAACCGTTTTGAATACTGAGCACTTTGTCCATAGATTATTGGAGTGGTATCCCCTTAATAAAAGAGATTTACCTTGGAGAAACACCAGTAACCCATATATCATTTGGTTATCGGAAATTATTTTACAGCAAACCAGGGTGGCCCAAGGCCTGCCTTATTTTGAGCGTTACCTTGAAACTTATCCAACTTTGGAAGATCTGGCAGTAGCTCCCTCTGAGGAAGTGATGAGGTTATGGCAAGGTCTCGGCTATTACAGCCGTGCCAGAAATCTCCATGATTGTGCCAAAGATCTCCATTATAATAATGGAGGCAACTTTCCTGAAAACTATGCTGAACTTCTGAAATTAAAGGGAGTAGGCTCTTATACTGCTGCTGCTATCGCTTCATTTGCCTTTGAAGAGCCCGTAGCGGTGGTAGATGGGAATGTCTTCAGGGTTTTGAGCAGGTATTTTGGAATTGCGACGGATATTACCAGTACGAGGGGGAAAAAGGAATTTGAACAATTGGCTAACCGCATTATCCCTCAGGAAAGACCGGGTGAGTTCAATCAGGCCATCATGGAATTCGGTGCTTTGCAATGTGTACCCAAAAACCCTGATTGTGAGAATTGCCCCTTAAAAATTTCATGCTTTGCTTATCATAAGAGCATGGTGGGTGAACTACCGGTTAAAGCCAAAAAATTAAAAATCCGTGAACGTTATTTTCAATATTACCACATTGTATGTGGGGAATATACTGTTGTAAAAAAAAGAGCAGAAGGGGATATCTGGCAGGGGCTTTATGATTTTCCTTTGGAGGAAGGGGAAGAATTTTTGAAAAATAACAGCAACTTGCCTCAATTTCTCAATCATATTTTAAATTTTGGGACAATTGATGTCATTATCGATGAGCATATATATAAACATATACTTACACATCAAAGAATTTTTGCCAACTTTGTAAAGTTTGTGGTGGATGAAAAATCGCGTTTTGGGCTTGAGCGTTGGGTATCTTGTAACAATTTCCAGTTGGTGGATTTAGCGGATCTGGAAAATTTGGCCAAGCCAAGGTTAATCCTGAAGTATTTGAACGAAGAAAAATAATCCTTAAATTTATACATGAACTTTTTGTTAAACCTTTAAACAACAACAATTATGGCCGGAGTTAATAAAGTTATTTTAGTAGGCAATTTGGGAGCAGACCCAGAAGTAAAGCATTTGGAAGGGGACAAAGTGGTGGCAAACCTGAGGTTGGCCACAACGGAGGCCTATAAGGACAAAATGGGCAATCGGGTGGAAAACACCGAGTGGCATGACTTGGAGCTTTGGGATGGACAGGCAAGAATTGCCGAACAGTACCTTAAAAAGGGCATGCAGCTATATGTGGAAGGCAAAATCAAAACGGACACCTGGCAGGATGAGCAGGGTAATAACAGGAAGAGGGTGAGAATCAGAGTGTTGAGCTTTACCATGCTTGGAGGGAAACCTGATGGAGCTGGGGTACAAGGTCAGGGGGCCAACTATGGGACAAATCCTTCTCCTTCACCTATGCCTTCAGTGGCAGAGGGTCCGGGAGAGGAAGATGATTTGCCCTTCTAAAAACAAAAAATTGAAGAATTGATCAAGAATTGATTAATTTTGCAATCATCATCTCCTTAATTTAATGGACGACCCATACCCGAGTCTTATGTTGCTGGTTGAAATTAACCAAGTTTCAGCCAGCTACATTATAGCCAATATAGCCATTTTTGTGCTTTTATTGGTTTTGTCCGGACTGGTTTCCGGAACTGAAGTGGCATTTTTTTCTTTGAATTCGGATGATATTTCCAGCTTTGACGATAGGAACAAAAGCGAAGAAAAAGTGATTATGCTTTTGGAAGCACCCAAGAGCCTTTTGAGTACAGTCCTTATCCTCAATAATCTAATTAATATTGGGATAGTCACCCTGACCACATTTTTCACCTGGAGTTTGTTCGGGCTGAATGCCACAGGTATTTTGATTATTCTGATCCAAACCATAGGGGTGACATTTGCAATTGTGTTTTTTGGTGAAATTGTACCTAAAGTATACGCCACCAAAGCCAAAGTTGAATTTGCGAAAATGATGGCTCCGCCGATCTACTTTTTTTCTTTGATTCTCAAACCACTTTCATCTTTATTGATGGCTATCAGTAATATAATAGAGAAAAGGATAGAGAAAAGGGGATATTCCCTGTCGGTAGATCAATTGAACCAGGCCCTTGAAATAACCACAGAAGATACCACAGAAGAGGAAAAGGATATTCTGAAAGGGATTGTAAATTTCAGTACCCTTTCAGTTCGGCAGGTCATGCAGTCCAGGATGGATATCACAGCTGTTGAAATCGAAACTGATTTCCATGAGCTCATGGATAAAATCAATAAGAGCGGATATTCCAGGATTCCGGTATACAAGGAAACCATTGACCATATTGAAGGAATTTTATACATCAAGGATCTACTGCCCTTTATAGAAAAAGATGAGAATTTCGAATGGCAAAAACTGATCAGAAAAGGCTTTTTTGTTCCTGAAAACAAGAAAATAGATACCCTTCTGAAAGATTTCCAAAAGAAAAGAGTCCATATGGCCATTGTGGTGGATGAATATGGCGGTACCTCAGGCCTTGTGACATTGGAAGACCTTATTGAAGAAATCATAGGAGAAATCAATGATGAGTTTGACGATGCGGTAGATTTCTTTTTCAAAGAACTGGACAAAAATACCTTTATTTTTGAGGGGAAGATCTCTTTGAATGACTTTTGCAAAAAACTCGAGATAGATCAACAGATATTCGACGAGGTAAAAGGGGAGAGCGAATCCCTTGGCGGATTATTATTGGAACTGAATTCAAACTTGCCTAAGAACGGTTCTAAAATCAGGTTTGAATCATTTGAATTTACCATCCTTGCCGTAGACTCAAAAAGAATCAAAAAGGTAAAAGTTCAGCTGCTTCCCGGAGATAAAGAAATGGAAGGTCACAATCAAGATTGAGATAAAAGTCCGCAAAATAAAATTTCTCAGCACAGTCATTTTTCAATTTATTAATTGGCGTTTTTCGTTGGCGTTTTTTGTAAAAGATTAACAACTGAATTCCACTTACATAAAAAACCGTAAAAAAAATTGATTTTTTTACCACAGCCGGATTTTTTTAAAACATTACATTTATTGTAAATTATGGTTAAAAAATGAAGCCCATTCTTAAGTTTTTTAATAAAAATTACAATTATTAATATAAAAACAAACCAATATAATATTTTTATTAAAGGCAAATTAGTGCCAAGTCCGATATCAACTATTCATTTCTAAGCCTGTTTTATTGCTTCAATTTTAATAAAAGGAAATTTTTTTGTAATTTTTGCAACTCATTTTATGAAACCTATTAAACTTAATAATAATGAATCAAGGACTATATCGTGATGCTTTTGAACACGATTCCTGTGGGATTGGAGCGGTAGTAAACGTCAAAGGTATAAAGAGTCATGAGACCATAAGCGATGCGCTTTTTATGCTTAGCAATATGGAGCATCGTGGAGGGCGTGGCAGTGATCCCAAAACAGGTGATGGAGCAGGGATTTTGATACAGATTCCCCATACATTCCTTAAGGAAGTAACCCTGAGAGCTGGATTTGAGATTCCAGAAGAAGGTAGTTATGGTGTGGGAATGACCTTTTTCCCAAAAAACAAACAACTCTATAAAAAATCGAAAACCGTACTCAACAATATAATTGATGACTTGGGTTTCAATCTACTTGGGTACAGAGATGTTCCTGTGGATGAAACTGTTCCTGGCTCAGGGGCATTGGAGGTCATGCCAAATATCGAAATGCTTTTTGTCAGCCATAAAGATGGGCTGACAGGCATTGACTTGGAAAGAAAATTATATGTTCTCCGCAATTTCTCATCGAGGACCATTAACAACACCATTCCAGGGGTGAATTCTGCCTTTTATTTTGCCAGTTTATCCGCTTTCACATTAATATATAAAGGACAGCTTCGGACCGATCAGGTGCTTCCGTTTTATAAGGATCTTCAGAATAACAGGATTACTTCCGGTTTGGCTATTGTCCATTCCAGGTTTTCCACCAATACTTTCCCTAATTGGAGATTGGCACAGCCTTTCAGGTATTTATCCCATAATGGTGAAATCAATACCATTAGGGGGAATCTCAACAAAATGAAATCCAAGGAGACCTTGATGCGTTCTGCGTATTTTACCGATGATGAGCTGTCCAAATTAATGCCTGTTACCAATAAGAAAAATTCAGATTCAGCCAACCTGGATGCTTTGGTAGAGTTATTGACTTTGAGCGGTAGGTCTCTTCCCCATGTTATGATGATGCTTGTGCCTGAGGCATGGCAGGACAATCAGATGATGGATAAGGACAGAAAAGCATTTTATAAATTCCATGCTGCTTTAATGGAGCCCTGGGATGGTCCAGCTGCATTGATTTTTACAGATGGGAAATCTTTGGGTGCAACTTTGGATAGAAATGGTTTACGCCCTTTACGTTATTTTATCACCAATGATGATCGTCTGATTCTATCCTCAGAAGCGGGAGCTTTACCGATAAGAGAAGCCACGATTTCAGAAAAAGGAAGAATCAGCCCTGGAAGGATGTTATTGGCTGATCTGGCGAAAGGAAAGATTTCCTTTGACGATGAGATCAAATCCAATGTATGTGATAACAAACCCTATGATAATTGGGTAAAGGGAGAAAGGCTCAAACTACGTCTAATGCCCGATCCGGAATCGTTGGAACATTCCTACACCACAGAGGATATCAAGAAAAGACAGACCATATTTGGGTATACTTCTGAAGAAATCAAGGTAGTTCTTGCCCCTATGGGTGAATCAGGATATGAGGCAGTAGGCTCTATGGGAGCGGATACCCCATTGGCTGTCTTATCGAAACAAAGCCAACACATCTCCAATTACTTCAAACAGCTTTTTGCCCAGGTAAGTAATCCACCAATAGATCCGATCAGAGAAAGGTTGGTGATGTCTTTGTTTACCAGGATTGGGGAAAGCCATAATATTTTGGCAGAAAGTCCAAGACATACCAGACAGATCCATATTTCCCAGCCGGTATTATTGAATGAGGATTTAGAGAAAATCAAGCATTTGGAGGATCAGGGCTATAGAACAGTCACTCTGTATGCTCATTTTGAAACAGACCATCAGCCTGGCAGAATGTTGGAGGCCTTGAACTTATTGTGCAGAGAGGCAGAGGGAGCAATTTATGCGGGAAAGAATATAATCATCATATCAGATAGAAACAGTACAGAAAAGAGGGCTCCTATCCCTTCACTCCTTGCCATTGGAGCGGTGCATCACCACTTGGTTAAGAAAAAAATCAGAACAAGAGCAGGACTGGTGGTGGAAGCAGGAGACATTAGGGAAACCCATCATTTTGCAACTGTAATTGGGTATGGTGCTTCGGCTATTAATCCTTATTTAGCCTTGGAGTCCCTGATACATATCAACAAAAAGGGTGGGTTTGGCAAAGAGATCAACCAAAAGCAGCTTTTCCAGAATTACCAGAATGCCATTGGAAAAGGCTTGTTGAAGGTATTGTCGAAAATGGGAATAAGCACCTTACAGTCCTATCAAAGTGCCCAGATATTCGAGGCTATTGGTTTAGGTCCGGAAGTAATCGATAGATGTTTTAAAGGTACTGTGAGCAGGATTTCGGGAATTTCATTTGACGAGTTGGCTGAAGAAGTGTTGATCCGCCATCATGCAGCCTATGAGACCGAAAGTCCCATTTTGGAGACCGGAGGGGTTTATCAATGGAAAAGAAGGGGAGAAAAACACCTGTTTAATCCGGAAACCATTCATTTATTGCAAAAATCCACCAGGTTGAATGATTATAACCTGTACAAAAAATTTGCACAAAAAATCAATGATCAAAGCAAAGATGCCTTGACGCTTAGAGGTCTTTTTGAATTCAAAAAGAGAATTTCCATTCCTATTGAAGAGGTAGAACCAGTAGAATCCATCCTTAAGCGCTTTGCTACAGGGGCTATGTCCTTTGGATCGATTTCCCATGAGGCACATTCCACTTTGGCTATTGCCATGAACCGGATTGGGGCAAAAAGCAACAGTGGAGAAGGCGGGGAAGATGAAATAAGGTTTGAAAAGAAACCCAATGGGGATTGGGAAAGATCAGCCATCAAGCAGGTGGCATCCGGAAGGTTTGGTGTAACAAGTAATTACCTCACTAATGCGGAAGAATTACAGATCAAGATGGCACAGGGAGCCAAACCGGGAGAAGGAGGACAGCTTCCGGGTCATAAAGTAGACGATTGGATCGGAAGAGTACGTCATTCAACCCCTGGGGTGGGATTGATTTCGCCTCCCCCCCATCACGATATTTATTCTATTGAAGATCTGGCGCAATTGATTTATGATTTGAAAAATGCCAATAGAAAAGCCAGAATCAATGTGAAACTAGTTTCACAGGCCGGAGTAGGCACTGTGGCGGCCGGAGTAGCCAAAGCTCAGGCGGATGTCATTTTGATATCAGGAGCCGATGGAGGTACAGGGGCTTCTCCTTTAAGTTCAATCAGGCATGCAGGATTACCTTGGGAGTTGGGACTTTCAGAAGCCCACCAGACTTTGGTGAAGAATAATCTCAGGAGCAGGGTAGTATTGCAGACGGATGGTCAATTGAGAACGGGAAGGGATATTGCCATTGCCACTTTATTGGGTGCTGAAGAATGGGGGATTTCTACCGGGGCATTGGTAGTAGAAGGTTGTATCATGATGAGAAAATGTCACTTGAACACTTGTCCTGTAGGAATTGCAACCCAAAATCCTGAATTGAGAAAATTATTTACCGGCGATCCGGATCATGTGGTCAATTACTTTATGTTCCTGGTTCAGGACTTGAGGGAAATTATGGCTTCTTTAGGCTTCCATACTATTGATGAAATGGTCGGTCAAAGTGACGTGTTGAAAGCCACAGGTCAAATGAACCATTGGAAATGGGATAAAGTGGATTTAACACCAATTTTCCATAAAGTGGAAGTGCCCGACCATGTAGGCGTTTACAAACAAATTGATCAGGAGTTTGAGCTGAAAAGAATACTGGACAGGAAATTGATCAAAGAAGCTATGCCGGCATTGGAACAGGCCAATCAGGTTAAAGGGGAGTTCAAAATAAAAAACACTGACAGAACTGTCGGGGCAATGCTTTCCAATGAAATTTCGAAAATTTACGGAAGTCCTGGGCTACCAGAGGATACCATACATTACAAGTTCAATGGTTCTGCCGGTCAGACTTTTGGTGGCTTCCTTGCAAAAGGGGTAACCTTTGAATTAGAAGGAGAATCCAACGATTATTTTGGAAAGGGATTGTCGGGGGGGAAATTGATAATTTACCCAAGCAGGAATGCGCATTTCAAAGCCCATGAAAATATTATCATCGGTAATGTGGCCTTTTATGGTGCGACTTCAGGAGAGGCGTACATCAACGGTAAGGGAGGAGAGAGGTTCTGCGTAAGAAACTCCGGTGTAAAAGCAGTGATAGAAGGAATCGGTGATCATGGTTGCGAATACATGACAGGTGGCTTGGTAATCAATATTGGTGAAATCGGAAGGAACTTCGCCGCGGGAATGAGCGGAGGAATAGCTTATATTCTGAAAGATTATATCCATTTGATAAATCAGGAGATGGTGGATTTGGATCCTTTGAATGAGGATGATTTTGTTACCATCAAAGATCAGTTGAATAAACACATAAACCTTACCAGCAGCCCACTTGGAGTGGAATTCCTGGAAAGCTGGGATGAAAACAGAAATAGGTTTATCAAAGTAATTCCAAGGGATTACAAAGAAGTATTAAGAAAAAGAGCATTGGAACAAACAACAACATTGGTATAATATGGGAGCGAAAGAAGGGTTTTTATTATTTAAGAGAGAATTGCCGGAGTCGCGTTCTCCTGAAGATAGAATTCATGATTATAAAGAGATTTATAAACCTTTTGATGCAAAGAAACTGAATCAGCAGGCTGCAAGATGTATGGATTGTGGCATTCCATTTTGTCATCAAGGGTGTCCACTGGGCAATATCATACCGGAGTTTAACGATGCAGTATACAGAAATGAATGGGAAGAAGCATACCAGATTTTAAGGAGCACCAATAAC
>Ga0114946_10003598_pt1 | contig 10416 bp, 8 predicted proteins | sample WalLakDeSediment_FD_88676 | JGI IMG/M metagenome (GOLD analysis project Ga0114946, IMG submission 88676) | Lake sediment microbial communities from Walker lake, Nevada to study Microbial Dark Matter (Phase II) - Walker Lake 11/02/13 Deep Sediment | ecosystem: Environmental > Aquatic > Freshwater...
CTCGACGGGCTCGGGCTCGGGCTCGGGCTCGGGCTCGGGCGGCGCGGCCGGCGTGGCCTTGGCCGGCTTGGCCGCCTTCGCCGGCTTGACGGGCTCGGGCTCGGCCGGCTGCTCGTCGCGGATGAGCCCCTCGCGCTCCGCCTTGCGGCGGACGCGGTCGGCCTGGGCGTCGACGACGCTCGAGGAGTGGCTCTTCACCCCGATGCCGAGGTCGTCACAGAGGTCGAGCGTCTCTTTGTTGGTGAGCCCGAGCTCTCGTGCCAGCTCGTACACGCGGATCTTCGCTGCCAAGTGCGGGTCAGCCCCTTGTGGGTTCGTGGTGTCGCGGTCTCTCAGTCTCGCGCAGGCTCGCCCCGGGCACGAACGGACACGTCAGGAGCACCGAGGCGATCGGCGAGATCGGCGATCGCCGCGGCGCTGATCGGCGCCCGGAGGGCCCGGGGGATGGCCCGACGGCGGACGGCGAGCCGCACGCAGTCGGGAGAGCCGGCGCACAACCATGCACCGCGTCCCCCGAGTGTAGGACCGATGGCCAGGGATCCGTCGGCGGTCCGGCTCAGGCGGACGAGGTCGGCGGGATCCGCCACCCGGCGACACCCGATGCAGGTGCGGCGCGGTGCCGCGGGGCGGGCCGGGGCTACGCCCCGCTCCCCTCGTCGGCGGCGTCCTCCACGGCCAGGTCGTCGAGGCGGGCCCGGCCGCCGTCGAGCACGGCGGCCTCCTCGGCGTCGAGGGGCGTGGGGTCACCGTCGGGGTTCTCGCCCGCGGCGCCCGCGCCGAGATCCTCGTCGCCGGCCCGGGCCGACCACTCGTCGGCCGACAGGGCGGGCCCGCCCTCGGCGGGCTGCCACACCTGCTCGCCGGTCTCGGGATCGACGATCCACTCGCCCTCGGCCCACTCCTGGTTGGCGTAGGCCTCCTCCTCGGCCAGCTGCGTCTCGCTCTTGATGTCGACGCGCCACCCGGTGAGCCGGGCGGCCAGGCGGGCGTTCTGCCCCTCCTTGCCGATGGCCAGCGAGAGCTGGTAGTCGGGGACGATCACCGTGGCGGTGCCGGTCTCCTCGTCGATGCGCACCTCTTTGACCTTGGCCGGCGAGAGGGCCTTCATGACGAAGTCGGTGGGCTCCTCGGAGAACGGGACGATGTCGATCTTCTCGCCCCGCAGCTCGTTCACGACCATGCGGACCCGGGCGCCCCGGGCCCCCACGCACGCCCCGACCGGATCGACGTTCTGGTCGTTCGACCACACCGCGATCTTGGTGCGGTGGCCGGGCTCGCGGGCGCACGCCTTGATCTCGACGATGCCGTCGGCGATCTCGGGCACCTCGAGCTCGAACAGGCGCTTGATGAGCCCGGGGTGGGTCCGGCTCACCACGATCTGGGGGCCCTTGGCCGTCTTGCGGACCTCGACGATGTAGGCCTTCAGCCGGCCGTTGGGCTCGGGCCGCTCGTAGGGGACCTGCTCGGCCTGGGGCAGGAGGGCCTCCACCCGGCCGAGGTCGAGCAGGGTGTAGCGGCTGTCGCTCTGCTGGACGATGCCGGTGACGATGTCGCCCTCGCGCCCGGCGTACTCCTCGTACTTCAGCTCGCGCTCGGCCTCGCGGATCCGCTGCATCATCACCTGCTTGGCGGTCTGGGCCGCGATGCGCCCGAAGTCGGCCGGCGTGGCGTCGATCTCGGGCCCGTGGGGCTCGCCCTCCTCGTCGAGCTCCTGGGCGAGCACCCGGATCTCGAACGTGTCGGGGTCGATCGTGACCCACGCGTACTCGTAGGCGTTCGGCATCCGCTTGTAGGCCGACTCGAGGGCATCGGCGAGGGCGGCGAAGAGCGTGTCGACGGAGATCCCCTTGTCGGCGGCCAGCGCCTGGATCGCTTCCATCATCTCGGGATTGCTCAACGCACCGACCTCCTCGTGCCCGCCTGGGGCGTACCTGCGTGCTTCGGGCCCGCGGGCCCCTTGGCTCCACCCGGCTTGGGCGCCGGCCCCCACTCGAACACGGTGCGGGCCCGCTCGACGTCGGCGATCGCGATCCGCCGGCGCCGGGGCTCGCCAGCGTCGTCGAGGAGGGGACCACCGCCCGGATCGAGCAGGCCGACCACGACGGACCGGTCGTCGGACTCCACCAGCGTGCCCCGCACCCGCCGGTCGCCGTCGACGCCGGGGAGCGTCTTGACGATGACGGTCTCCCCCACGGCCCGGCGGAAGTGGGCCGGTGTGCGCAACGGGCGCTCGAGCCCGGGGCTCGACACCTCGAGGGTGTAGCGGCCCGAGATGGGATCGGCGTCGTCGAGGGCGCGCGACACCGACCGGGTGAGCGCGCTGATGTCGTCGATCCCGACCCCGCCCTCGCGGTCGACCAGCACCCGGACGACGCCGCCCTGCTGCTCGAGGTCGTACAGCTCGAGGCCGCGCTCGGTGACCAAGGGGGCGACGAGCGATCGGATGCGATCGGTCGTGGTCATCGATGGTCACCTCCTCGACGGCGGGATGGTCCGGTTCAGGACGAAGGCGTGGGCGGAGCCCACGCCTTCGGTCGAGAACGCGTCCTGGAACGAGCCGCGAGTATACCCCGGGGCCGTGCCCGGGGTTCCCGGCGCCGGCCGCTCAGTAGGCCCGGGCGACCAGGGCCACGAGGTCGGGCTCGTCGTCGGCGTCGGGGACCGACCCGTCGGGTCGCTGCAGGCACCGCACGGTGACCCCGTGCTCGGCCAGGCGGTCCTCGCCGTCGTCGCCCACGAGGGCCCAGGGGATCCGGGCCCACCCCACGGAGGCCGCGTCGACGGCCTCGGGGATGCCGGCCACGTCGACCAGGCGCGACGCGCTGCGCGCCGCGGCCTGGTCGTGCAGCGAGCGCTGGACCTCGACCAGGGTGCGCTCGATCTCGGGCCGCATGTCGACCACACCGATGGGGCGCTTGCGCCCCGGGTCGTCGGGCCCCAGGTCGCGGCGCACCATGGTGACCACCCCCTGGGCGAGGTCGCGCGGCCCCACCTCGATGCGCACCGGCACGCCCTTCAGCTCCCAGTCGGTGGCCCGCCGCCCGAAGGAGACCTCGACGCGGTCGTCGAGCACCACGCGCACGCCGTCGAGGCGCAGCTCCTCGGCCATGAGCCGGGCCCGTTCGAGGCACTCGGCGTCGTCGCGGACGACCTGCACCACCACCTGGGTGGGCGCGAGCGCGGGCGGGACGCGCAGGCCGGCGTCGTCGCCGTGGCCCATGATGAGCCCGCCGACCATCCGGGTCGACACCCCCCACGAGGTGGTCCACACGTGCTGCTGGACGCCCTCGCGGTCGAGGAACGAGATGTCGAAGGCCCGGGCGAAGTTCTGACCGAGCTCGTGGCTCGTCCCCATCTGGAGGGCCTTGCCGTCGCCCATCATCGCCTCGCAGGCCAGCGTGTTCACCGCGCCGGCGAAGCGCTCCCGCGCCGTCTTGCGCCCGACCTGCACGGGCAGGGCGAGCACGTCGACCATGAACGAGCGGTAGACGTCGAGCAGGATCCGCACCGCGTAGCGGTGGGCCTCCTCGGCGGTGGCGTGCGCGGTGTGGCCCTCCTGCCAGAGGAACTCGGTGGTGCGCAGGAACACCCGGGGGCGCAGCTCCCAGCGCACGACGTTGGCCCACTGGTTGAGCAACAGCGGCAGGTCGCGGTGGCCCTGCACCCACTTGGCCATGTACTCGCCGAACACGGTCTCGCTGGTGGGCCGCACCACGACCGGCTCCTCGAGCTCCTTGCCCCCGGCGTGGGTGACGACCGCGAGCTCGGGGCTGAACCCCTCCACGTGCTCGGCCTCGCGGTGCAGGTAGGACTCGGGGATGAACAACGGGAAGTAGACGTTGTCGGCCCCGGCGGCCTTGATGCGGTCGTCGACCTCGCGCTGCATCCGCTCCCAGATGGCGAACCCGTAGGGACGGATGACCATGGTGCCCCGCACCGGACCGTTGTCGGCCAGCTCCGCCTTGGCGACGACGTCCTGGTACCAGCGGGGGAAGTCCTCCGCCTGCGGGGTGAGCACGGGTGCGGCCATGGGTGGCGAGCCTACCGGCCGCTCCGGGGGCCGGGCCCGGTCAGATCTTGCGGATGAGCTCGACCCGCGTGCCGGCGTCGTTGGCGTCGTCGCCCTGCTCGTCGAGCAGCGCAGCCCGATCGCGCTCGGCCTCGCGTCGGGCCTTCTCGGTGTCGACACGGGCGAGGGCGGCCTCCGTGCCGTGCTCGGCGATGAACTCGGCCCACTCCACCAGCGCGGCGACCATCTCGTCCTCGGGGACGACGGCCACGTTCTGTCCCTTGACGAACAGGTGGCCCCGCTTGCGCCCGGCCGCGATGCCGAGGTCGGCGTCGCGGGCCTCGCCGGGACCGTTGACCACGCACCCCATCACCGCGACCTGCAGGGGCAGCTCGCGGTCGCCGAACGCGGCCTGGGCCTCGGCCGCCACCCGGATGACGTCGATCTCGGCCCGCCCGCAGCTCGGGCAGGCGATGAGGTCGATGTTCTTGCGCTCCCGCAGCCCCATGGCCTCGAGCAGCTGGCGTCCGGCCCGGGCCTCCTCCACGGGGTCCGCGGTGAGCGAGTAGCGGATCGTGTCGCCGATGCCCTCGGCGAGCAGGGTGGCGATCCCCGCGGTGGCCTTCACCAGACCGGCGGGCGGGGGTCCGGCCTCGGTGACGCCGAGGTGGAGGGGGTGGTCGGTGGCCTCGGACAGCTGGCGGTACGCCTCGATCATCAGCGGGACGTTCGAGGCCTTGACCGAGATCTTCACGTCGTGGAAGTCGACCTCGGCGAAGTACGCCAGCTCGAGGAGGGCCGACTCGACCATGGCCTCGGGGGTGACCCGCCCCCCGTACTTGTCGTAGAGCGCGGGATCGAGCGAGCCGCCGTTCACGCCGATGCGGATGGGCACGCCCCGGTCGCGGGCCTCCGCGGCCACGGCCTTGATGTGCTCGGGCTTGCGGATGTTGCCCGGGTTGAGCCGCAGTCCCTGCACACCCGCTTCGAGGGCGGCGAGGGCCATCCGGTGCTGGTGGTGGATGTCGGCGATGATCGGCACCGGCGACCGGGGCACGATCTGGGCCAGCCCCTCGGCGGCGGCGAGGTCGTTGCACGTGCAGCGCACGATGTCGCACCCGGCCCCGGCCAGCGCGTAGATCTGGGCGAGCGTGCCCTCCACGTCGGCGGTCTTGGTGGTGGTCATCGACTGGATCGTGATCGGCGCGCCGTCGCCGATCGGCACCGACCCGACCTGGATGCGCCGGGTGCGGCGGCGGGGGAAGACGACGGCTCCGGCGTCCACGGGTCTCCTAGTTGGGGAGGTTCACGGGATCGACGATGTCGAGGTAGAGCGCGAGGACCCCGATCCCGACGAGGCCGATGACCACGGCGTAGGTGAGCGGCAGGAGCTTGGCCACGTCGGCGTGGTAGCGGGTGCCGGTGCGGGCCATCAGCTCGCGGACCTTCTCGTAGGTGGCCACGGCCACGTGCCCGCCGTCGAGCGGCAGCAGGGGCACCAGGTTGAAGATCCCGATGAAGATGTTGATGAGCACCAGGAACCCGAGGAGCCCGGCCAGGCCGGTGTCGGTGGCCTGGGCCCCGATGCGGGCCGCGCCGAAGATCGACAGCACCCGCCCCTCGCCCTCGACCGCCGGGTCGCCCCCCGGCGTGTCCGGCGCGGGGTCGGCGGTGCGGTCGACCGCCTGGGACACGAAGCTCGACAGCCCGCTCGGGGTGAAGAACCGGCCGAGGGCCGCGGTGGACTCCCAGGTGAACCGCCCGAACTCGGTGACCGTGCGCTCGAGGGCCGGCACCGGGCCGAGCCGCTCGGACGGGAAGTAGGGGCCGATGCCGAGGAACGCGTTGCCGTCGGGCGTCGCGCCCAGCGTGACCGGCACGGTGACGAGCCCGCCGGCGCGGGCCACGACCACGTCGACCGTGGTGCCCGGCGGGTGGGCGCCGACCGCGGCGCGCAGGTCGTCGAAGGTGACGACGACGGCGCCGTCGATCGAGACGATGTCGTCGCCGACCTCGATGCCGGCTGCGGCGGCCGGGCTCGGCGACTCGTCGAGCGAGGCCAGCCGGCCCACGTCCCACCGGGCGTCGTCGGTGACGCCGTAGGCGGTGAAGAGCACGAACAGGCAGGTGAGGGCGATGAGGAAGTGCATGGTGGACCCGGCGACGGCCACCGACATCCGCCGCCAGTACGACTTCTGGCGGTAGGTCCGCGACTCGTCGGCCGGGTCGACCTCGTCGAGGTTGTTCATCCCGATGATCCGCACGTACGCGCCGGCGGGGATCCCCTTGACGCCGTACTCGGTCTCGCCCCGGCGGACCGACCAGAGCTTGGGCCCGAAGCCGATGAAGAACTCGGTGACCTTCATGCCCGACCAGCGCGCCGTGACGTAGTGCCCGAGCTCGTGCAGGAAGATCATGACGACGATCGCCAGGACCACGATGACGGCCGACACGCCGGCGACCAACCCGAGGGCGACGACCGCGAGCCCGAGCATGGCCAGGCGCACACCGCCCTGGGCGGCTTCGCCGGGCGCTGCGCCGGTCCCGGGCCCCGGCGCGCCCGGGCGACCGGGGGGCGTCGGGGGCGGGGGGGTGCGGGCGTCGGTCACGTGCGTCTCTCGATCTCTTGCCGGGCGGCGGCGCGGGCCCGGGCGTCGGCCTCGATCACGGCCTCGACCGACTCGGCCCGCCCTCCATCATGCCGGTCGAGGACCCGTTTGCAGACGTCGGGGATGTCGATCCAGGCGATGGCGCCGTCGAGGAAGGCGGCCACCGCCACCTCGTTCGCCGCGTTCAACCACGCCGGCGCGGTCTCACCGAGCCGTCCTGCGGCGTAGGCCAGCCCGAGCGCGGGGAACGCGTCGAGGTCCGGGGACTCGAAGTCGAGGCGCCCGAGCGCGGACCAGTCGATCCGGCCGAAGGGCGTGGCGATGCGGTCGGGCCAGGCCAGCGCGTACCCGATGGGCAGGCGCATGTCGGGCAGGGAGAGCTGGGCGATGGTGGAACCGTCGGTGAACTCGACCATGGAGTGGACGATCGACTGGGGATGGACCACCACCTCGATGCGGTCGTAGTCGGCGCCGAACAGCTCGTGGGCCTCGATCACCTCGAGACCCTTGTTCATGAGCGTGGAGGAGTCGACGGTGATCTTCGGACCCATAGCCCAGGTGGGGTGGGCCAGCGCGTCGGCGACGGTGACGTCGGCCAGGTCGGCCGCGGCGCGCCCGCGGAAGGGGCCGCCGCTCGCGGTGAGCACGATCCGGGCCAGACGCTCGGGCCGGTCGTTGGCGCGCAGGCACTGGTGGACGGCCGCGTGCTCGCTGTCGACCGGCACCAGCTCGGCACCGGGCGTGGCCCGGGCCCGCCGCACGACCGGGCCCGCGGCGATGAGCGACTCCTTGTTGGCCAGCCCGAGCCGATGGCCGGCGCCGAGCACGGCCAGGGTGACGCCGAGGCCGGCGAAGCCCACGACGCCGTTGATGGCGACGTCGGCGGTGACGGCGGCGTCGGCCAGGGCGGTGGGGCCGGCCAGCACCTCGATCCCGGCCGGGAGGGCCGCCCGGAGCTCACCGGCCCGGGCCGGGTCGGCGATGGCCACCACCTCGGGGCGGACCCGCCGGGCCTGGTCGGCGAGGGCGTCCACCGACGATCCCGCGCCCAGGGCCACGATCCGGAAGCGGTCGGGCTCGGCCGCGACCACCTCGAGGGTCTGGGTGCCGATCGAGCCGGTCGACCCGAGGACGGCCACCCGGGTGGGCGGCCGGTCCGGGTCCGCCTCAGAGCACGACACGCGCCAGATAGTAGGTGGCCGGGAGGGCGAAGAGCAGGGCGTCGAAGCGATCGAGCAGCCCGCCGTGACCGGGCAGGATCGTGCCCATGTCCTTGATGCCGAGGTCGCGCTTCACCAGCGACTCGGACAGGTCGCCGAGTGGTGCCACCAGGGCGATGACCAGCCCGAGGAGGAGCGCGTCGCCGACCTGGGTGAAGGGCTCGATCCGCGCCGTGACGAGCACGGTGACGACGATCGCGGCGAGGCCGCCACCGATCGTGCCCTCGACGGTCTTGTTGGGGCTCGCCGCGCTGAGCGGCGCTCGCCCCATGACCCGCCCGACGGCGAAGCCCCCGACGTCGTAGGCGACGGTGCCGATGATCGCGGCGAGGAGCAACCCGATGCCGTCGGGGGACCGCAGCAAGAGCGCAGCGTACGACCCGAGCAGCGCGACCCAGGCGACCCCGAGCAGCGTGGCACCGAGGTTCGGCACCACCCGACCGGTGCCCGCGCCGCTGAGCCACCACAGCAGCCCGACGACCAGGGTGAGGGTGAGCCCGAGCGGGAGAGCGGCGTCGCCCCGCCAGTAGGCGGCCAACGGCAGGGTGGCGGTGGCGGCCAGCCCGACGAGGGTGGCCGGGTGGTACCCGACCCGCCGTAGCGACGCGAAGAGCTCGGCCGCGGCGAGCACGAGCAGAACCACGACCAGGCCCAAGGCTGCGGCCGGGCCGATGTTGAACAGCACGAGCGCCGCGGCGGCGAGGCCCACCCCGACGCCGATCGCGACCGGCAGGTTGCGGCCCGCGGCCGGGGCGGCCCCGGCGTCGAGGAGCGGTTCGGCGTGCGGGTCGGCGGGCTCGCCGGGCACGAGACGGCGGTCGGGCGGCGCCGCGGTGTCGTCGAACGTGAAGAACCCGCCGCCGTCGTCGGCGTCGGGGTCGGGCATGCCGACCGACGCGAGGTCGTCGCCGAACCCGGTGAGGTCGCCGTCGTCCCAGTCGGAGGCCTGACCCCGCCAGCGCGGCGTGGCGCTGGTGAGCGTCGACCACACCGCGAGGTCGTCGTCGCCCTCGCCCCCGATCACGCGGGGGACCTCGCCGGTGGGTGGCTCGGTCCAGTGGGGCAGCTCGGGTGCGACCACCTCGGGCTCGGGGAGATCGGGGGGCGGGGCGTCGGGACGGATCACCGGGATCGGCCCGAACTGGTTGGGATCGTGGGGCCGGGCGGGCGGCTCGGTGTCGGCGCTCTCGCTGGGCTCGTGATCGGACTTTCGGGTTGTGTCGTCCACGACGGGACCTCCTGGCCTCGGTGGGGCCCGCGCCGGCGAGCGGCGTCAGACCTCGAGGAGCTCGGCTTCCTTCAGGGCGACCGCGGCGTCGATCTCCGCCTCGTGGGCGTGCGTGCGCTTGTCGAGCTCCTTCTCGGCACGGACGAGATCGTCGGAGGAGATGTCGCCGTCGCGCTCGACGCGCTCGAGCTCCTTGCGGGCCTCGCGCCGCGCGCCACGCACCGCGATGCGACCCTCCTCGGCCATGTGCTTGACGACCTTGACGAGCTCCTTGCGCCGCTCCTCGGTGAGGGGCGGGAAGCTGAGGCGGACCGAGTGGCCGTCGTTGCTCGGGTTGAGCCCGAGGTCGGAGTGCTGGATGGCCTTCTCGATGGCACCGAGGTTCGCCTTGTCGAACGGCGTGATGAGCAGCTGGCGCGCCTCGGGCACCGTGAAGCTGGCCACCTGCTGCATCGGCAGCTCCTCGCCGTACGCCTCGACGATGATCCGCTCGACGAGCGCCGGCGCGGCCCGGCCGGTGCGGATCGTGGAGAACTCCTGGCGGGCGTGGTGCACCGCCTTGGCCATCTTCTCGCTCGCCTCGTCGAGCGCCAGCTCGATCAGCTCATCGCTCATCGGACCAGGGTACCGATCGGCTCACCGGCGAGGATGGACCGCACGTTGCCCTCGCCGAGCAGGTCGAACATCACGATCGGCAGGTGGTTGTCCATGCAGAGCGTGATCGCCGTGGAGTCCATGGCCCGCAGGCCCCGAGCGATGACGTCGAGGTGGGTCACCTCGTCGAGCTTCACCGCGGTGGGGTCGGTGCGCGGGTCGGCGGTGTAGATGCCGTCGGTCCCCGAGTGGGTGCCCTTGAGCAGCGCGCCCGCCTCGATCTCGACGGCGCGGAGGGCGGCGGTGGTGTCGGTGGTGAAGAACGGGTTGCCGTTGCCGCCGGCGAAGATCACCACTCGCCCCTTCTCCAGGTGGCGGATGGCGCGGCGCCGGATGTAGGGCTCGGCCACCTGCGCCATGTGGATGGCCGACTGCACCCGAGTGGGCTGACCGAGCTGCTCGAGCGTGTCCTGCAGGGCCAGCGCGTTGATCACCGTGGCCAGCATGCCCATGTAGTGGGCCGTGGCCTCTTGGATGGCGGCGTTGCCAGCCGTGAACGAGCCTCCCCGAAGGATGTTGCCGCCGCCGATCACCACGGCCAGCTCCACGCCCCGCCCCACGGCCTGGACGATCTGCCGGGCGATGTGGACGACCTCCTCCATCGAGATTCCCCGCTCGCCGGCCCGCGCGAAGCTCTCGCCGGAGAGCTTGAGCAGCACGCGGCGGTAGGGGGTGGAGGTCATCCGCCCAGCTTCA
>Ga0114946_10003599_pt1 | contig 10411 bp, 11 predicted proteins | sample WalLakDeSediment_FD_88676 | JGI IMG/M metagenome (GOLD analysis project Ga0114946, IMG submission 88676) | Lake sediment microbial communities from Walker lake, Nevada to study Microbial Dark Matter (Phase II) - Walker Lake 11/02/13 Deep Sediment | ecosystem: Environmental > Aquatic >...
AACGTACTCGCACTGCCTCTTTGTACTCTAATATACTGCCTCTTGTCATGCCACCTCCGTCAGTAACATCTTTTATGAGGCAACTATATCACTTTCGGTAACTTTTATTATGAGTCAATTCGCACGCTTGCCAAGTAAGAGGGGCGAGTGTAGAATATAAGATCATAATAGAAGCAGGCCTTTTTCGGCTTCGGAGGTGAAGGAGGTAGGATGGAGAAGGGCACATGGACGGTTAAAACAGGGCTCGCCCAGATGTTGAAGGGCGGCGTGATTATGGACGTGACCACCCCGGAACATGCCAAGATAGCCGAGGAGGCGGGGGCGTGCGCGGTTATGGCGCTGGAGAGGGTTCCTGCGGATATTCGCGCCTCCGGGGGCGTGGCACGGATGGCAGACCCGACGGTTATCTTGGCCATCATGGAGACAGTGAGCATACCGGTTATGGCCAAGTGCAGGATCGGACACTTCGTCGAGGCCCAGGTGCTAGAGGAACTGGGGGTGGACTATATCGATGAGTCAGAGGTCCTTACCCCCGCCGATGAGGCCCATCACATATATAAGCATGAGTTCAAGGTTCCGTTCGTCTGTGGCTGTCGCGACCTCGGAGAGGCGCTACGCAGGCTCGGTGAGGGAGCGGCGATGATTCGGACCAAGGGAGAGGCGGGGACAGGCAATATTGTCGAAGCAGTGAGGCATATGAGAGCAGTGATGGATGGTATCAGGAAGCTGCAGAGCATGCCCGCCGATGAGTTGATGTCTGAGGCGAAGGCTCTGGGCGCTCCTTTCGAGTTGGTGCAGGAGGTACATCGTACCGGAAAGATGCCGGTGGTTAACTTCGCTGCCGGTGGCGTGGCCACTCCTGCCGATGCTGCGCTGATGATGCAACTCGGGGCTGACGGCGTCTTTGTCGGTTCCGGCATATTCAAGTCCACTGATCCTGAATCCATGGCCAAAGCTATCGTTAAAGCTACGACCCACTACAGAGACGCGGGGATCATCGCCCAGGTCTCCAAGGGGTTGGGGGCGGCTATGCCCGGACTGGATGTAAGGGCGATCCCAGAGGAAGAGTTGCTGGCACCCCGTGGGTGGTAGGCTTAGCCGAAAGGTATATAGGGCTGCTAGTCACTCCTGAAAGGAGCTCATAAAATGGATTATCGAAAAAAGAGTAAGGAAATCCTGATGGAAAGAGTAGGAGTCTTATCTAAAAAAGAACTTGATGAGGTGCTGACTTTCGTTGAGTTCCTGAAGATTAGAGAAAAGCCGTGGTTTATTGACTATGTAAATGAAAGGACAAGTGAAGCACTGCAAGCCAAAGAAGGGGAAGAGAGGTTTGTGACTATCGAAGAACTCCAAAGAGAACTCAGCTAGGGCTGGCTATATGGCTGTCAAGTATAGGCTCGAGCTATCGCCAGCAGCAAGGCGTGACTTAAAGAGACTACCAAAAGATGTTCAACGGGAAATAGCGTACGAGCATCTACCTTTAATTCAAAGTAATCCGCTCAGAGTTGGTGATCGTTTAGTTGGAACTCTTAAAGGGGAGCGGTCCTACCGTTTCGGTAGAAAGCCCGAATATCGCATACTCTATTTTGTAGAAGGTGATTTAGTTATCATCACTATCGTGGGGACAAGAGAAGGAATCTACAAACGCGCCCGAAGAAGATGACATAAGATCAGTGGTTAAAGAAGATGAAGAAGGTAGGCGTTCTGGCGTTGCAGGGTGGCTTTTTGGAACATATAGCTGCTCTGCACAGGTTGGGGGCGGGGGCGTTCCCCGTACGCTTGCCCAAGGAACTCAAGGGGATTGACGGGCTGGTGATACCTGGAGGCGAGAGCACTACTATCGGCAAGCTGATGAAGGAGTACCACCTCGAGGACGAGTTGAATAGGCTCATTGCCGAGGGGGTACCGGTTTTCGGTACTTGTGCCGGCATGGTTCTGCTGGCGAGAAAGGTTTCCGGCATGGACCTGCAGCCCCTGGGTGCTATGGATATCGAGGTGAGGCGTAATGCCTTTGGCCGTCAGGTGGACAGCTTTGAAGCTGACCTCGAGGTTCCGGTGATGGGCCAGCATCCGTTCCACGCCGTCTTTATTCGCGCCCCTTTGATCGAGAGGGTAGGGGGTAGCGTGGAGATCCTCGCGAGTCTGCCCGATGGGACACCCGTTGCTGCCAGGGAGAATAACCTGGTGGCCACTGCCTTTCACCCTGAGCTTACTACTGACCTCCGCTTCCACGAGTACTTCTTGACCATCGTCGACGATAAGCTCAAAGCAAAGGCGGCTTAGATGTGATGATTCGTTCCCTTCGTCTGGGTGACGTCGCTGCGTTGCTTTTGTTCTTGGGAAAGTCCCCAAGTGACGAGGCAAGGGTGCGAGGGAGGCTTAACGATAGGGGTTGGGAACTAGCGTTACTCTTTCCTCTGCTAAAAGACTGCCTGGTTTCAGGTGACACGGGGCGTAGCTTCGTCTGTTTCCAACGTGGGGCTATTCGGGGCTTGGCCTGTCTTCGGAGCTGCCGTGGGCCCAGCGCGTGGGAGATAGAGCGGCTCCTTCTAGCCCCGGGTTATGAGGGATGCAGTCTCGACTTGCTGGAGGGGTTGGGCTCTGCGGATGGGGCGGCCTGGGCGGGGCGGCTTTTCCTGCGTCTCCACTCCAGCAGCCCCGCGGTTGACACGGCAAAACAGGCTGGCTTCAGCCATTACCTCACCGAATCCCTCTACCATCTGGGAGGGCAGAAGCAGGCAGAGTCACCAGAGCCCTCGGTTGCCCTGAGGCCCAAGTCCAGCGCTGACGAGTATAGGCTGTTTCGGCTATATACCGCCGCTGCGCCCCTTCAGGTTCGAAGCGTGGAGGGGATGACCTTTGAGGAATGGAGCCAGGGCAGGGATAGAGGCGCGGTTAGAGAGTTAGTTCTTGAAGACGGAGGCGAAGTTACCGCTTGGTTACGAATCCGGGCTGATGGCAAGGCAAGGCAATTCGATATAGTGGCTGGTCCGGGATCAACTGATGTGAGTCTTCTGGTGGATTACTGCTTGGCTGTTCTGAGCGGAAGAAGTCCTGTATACTGCCTTGTGCCAGAATTTCAGCCACAGTTGCGGAGTATTCTCGAAGAGCAGGATTTTCATCAAGTGGCGGAGTACTACTGTTTGAGCAAGGAACTCGTAGCCCGGGTTCGTGAACCGCAGCTTGTGCCCTTGTCAGCCTAGGGGGTGGTTGCAGATCATGCAGAAAGTGATTACTGATGACCTGGATGCGCTTCTAGATGTACTGCCTCCACACATCTCCGAACCGCTGAGCCAGACAGATGCCCGCGGCGAGTTCATGGAGGTGGTCATGGACCTGGGGCGGCAGCCCGAGGCGCGCTACTTGAACAGGGATATGGTTCTAAGCTCCAAAGAGGTGACCGCTGAGGACATAGATTACGTGGTGCGTCACATAGGCGCCTTCGGCGATGACAATCGCGCTGGCATCGAACGTACTCTTCATCGCATCTCGGCTATTCGCAATCGCGAGGGGCGCATCGTAGGGCTCTCCTGTCGGGTTGGGAGAGCGGTCTTTGGTACCATCACTCTAATAAGGGATTTGGTTGAGTCGGGACAGAGCATTCTTCTCCTGGGGCGGCCCGGGGTGGGCAAGACGACCATGCTGCGCGAGGTGGCCCGTGTTCTTGCTGACGACCTTGGTAAGAGGGTGATAATAGTCGATACATCAAATGAGATTGGCGGTGACGGCGATATCCCTCACCCTGCGATAGGACGTGCGCGGAGAATGCAGGTCTCCACTCCTCTCAGGCAGCATGCGGTTATGATCGAGGCGGTGGAGAATCACATGCCCGAGGTGATAGTGATCGATGAGATCGGCACTGAGCTTGAGGCTCTGGCGTCGCGCACTATTGCGGAACGGGGGGTGCAGCTTGTCGGTACTGCGCACGGCAATACTCTGGACAACCTGATGATGAACCCTACTCTTTCCGACCTCATCGGCGGTATCCAGACAGTGACCCTGGGCGACGAGGAGGCGAGGCGTCGGGGGACTCAGAAGTCGATCCTGGAGCGCAAGGCACCACCGACCTTCGATGTGGTGGTGGAGATTCAAAGCTGGGAGCGGGTCGCCATTCATCCGGATGTCGCTGCTGTGGTCGATGCTACCTTGAGAGGACACCTTATCCCGTTAGAGGTACGCTGGTTCGAAAACGGGGAGGTGAAAAGCGAAAAGGCGCTGCCCTACGCCCCCCCGGAGCCAGATGTAACCAGGAAACAAACCCGGGGGGATGAGCCCAAAAACATCCTGCCGTTCGGCATCAGCCGGGTCCGGCTGGAAGAGAGCATCAAGAGGATGAGATTACACGTAAACATTGTCAGCGACCTCAAGGAAGCCGATCTGCTGATGACCTCGAAGAGCCATTACCGCAGAAAGTCACAGGTCCTCAGAGATGCCGAACTCAGGGGAACCCCCATCTATGTCATTAGGAGCGATAAGACATCCCAAATGGAACAGGGCCTGGCCAATATCTATCGGGTTGAAGAGTACTCAGACTCTGTGGCCGTGGCTCTTATGGAAACAGAGCAGGCCATCGAGGAGATTCAGCGCACAGGGCAAACGATGGAACTGAGCCCGCAGAATGCCTTCATCCGCCGCCTGCAGCATCAACTGGCGGAGAAATATGACCTGATCACCAGGAGCACAGGGAAGGCGCCGCGGCGCCGCGTACTCATTTCCGCGGGCGATGGTGAGGCTAGACGGGGACTGGAGCCTGTATAAACCTGCATTCACTGCGTTGAGATGCGAGCCTAGGCTGGGTCCTATCGGGGAACATCTAAGGGTAAGAATCTCCCTCCAGAGTCTTGACAGCCAGCGGCTGAGACCATAGTATTACGGGCACACACGAGGGTGCTCCATTACTATTTCATAGTTGGGTGTTAAAATGGCAGATCCCGTATTCATCGTCTTCGAGGGTGGGGAGGGTAGCGGGAAGTCTACACAGGCAAGGGCGTTGTATAGCCGGCTCCGAAAGGTTGGCTACAACGTGGTGTACACCCACGAGCCGGGCGGCACCATGCTCGGCGAAAAGCTGCGTCGCTGGGTCAAGTGGGGCAGAGATGTTACCATACCTGCCGAGCTGCTTCTCTTCCTCGCTTCACGAAGCCAACTGGTTACAAAGGTCATCCGCCCCGCTTTAGAAAAGGGTAGCATTGTAGTATGTGACCGCTTTACCGCTTCCACAATCGCCTATCAAGGCTACGGACGGGGGATGGATTTGGGATTACTCGAATCCTTGAATAACTTTGTTACCGACGGCCTGGCGCCCGATTTGGTGTTTCTGATGGACCTGGATGCAGAAGAGGGACTGTCGCGCAAGAAGCGTAAGTGGGATGCCTTCGAGCGCGAGGAGTTCATCTTCCATCAGAAGGTGCGGGACGGTTATATGGAGATAGCTATTGCTGACCCCGAAAAGTGGGTGGTGATCAATGCTGAGCTTCCCGAAGTGCAGGTCGGAGAGATAATCTGGGAGCAGGTAAGAGATTTTCTGACCTACGGCAGACGATCTGTTTCCCCTGCCACCAGATCTCTATAGATAATCATCAGTCTCTCGGTTACCTCGCCCGTTTCCCCTTTTTCACTCTGCCCACCGATGTGCTTGCCATCGACCTCTCTGAGGGGCATAAGCTCCAGCAGGGAGTTGGTGATGAAGGCTTCGTCGGCTTGTAAAAGCTCCTCTAACTGAATCTCTCGCTGTGCAACAGGTATACCGATTTCTGCAGCCAGCTCTATCACAGCCTGACGGGTAACGCCGGACAAGCAGCCGCACTCTTCATTTGGGGTGATAAGGGCATGCCCCTTTACCAGAAACACGTTGCTGGTACTTCCCTCGCAGAGAGAGCCGCGCTCGTTGAGCAGCAGGGCTTCGTCGGCTCCTGCTGCCCTGGCCTCCTTCCTTGCGAGGAGGTTGTTCAGGTAGTTGGCCGATTTCAAGCGGGAAAGGGGAGACTGGCTGTTCTGTCGTATCGAGGACACGATTGTTTTGAAGCCGCTTCGGTATGTCTCGGGAGAAGGAGGGGTGTAGTCTGAAGCTGAGATGAGCACGGTAGGCCTGGGGTGTGGTGGGGGGTCGGGGGCGCTTTCCCCTTCTCCTATCGAGACGGTCAGCCTGATGCGGGCATCCTCAAGGTTATTGGCCGTCAGCGTATCGTAGCAGGCTTTTGCTAGGTCGAAGTGGTCCAAAGGCAGGCTGAGGAAGTTCGCTGAGCATGTAAGGCGGTCGAGGTGCTGCTGCAAGCGAAAGATATGCCCAGAGTAGGCGCGCATGGTTTCAAAAAGGCTGTAGCCGTAGAGGAAGCCGTGGTCGAAAGGGGAGATTACGGCCTGGCCTTGGGGGAGCAGGGCGCCGTTCAGGTATACTAGTTGCTCCATAGCGGTTCAGAGAAGCTGAGAAACCTCCTCAGTACATCGTGGCCGACATCGGTCAGGATTGATTCAGGGTGGAACTGGATTCCCTCCACCACGTACTCCTTATGACGAACTCCCATAATCACCCCGTCTTCCGTCCACGCTGAGACCTCCAGGCAATCGGAGAAGGTGTCCGGCTCGATGAGCAACGAGTGGTAGCGTCCCCCGGGGAAGGGGTTGGGCAGGCCGCTGTAGATGGTTCTGCCATCGTGGTGTACGTAGGAAGTCTTGCCGTGCACGGGGAGAGCCGCTCTGCCGATGACACCGCCATTGACATAACCAATGCTTTGATGCCCGAGACAGACGCCGAGGATGGGAATCTTGCCGCTGAATTGACGCACCACATCGTTGGAGATACCGGCCTCCAGCGGGGTGCAGGGGCCTGGAGAGATAACAATATGGCTTGGGGACAGTTTTTCTATCTCCTCCAGACCGATGGCGTCGTTGCGGTGGACCACTGGTTCCCAGCCCAGCTCGCCAATGTACTGCGCCAGGTTGTATACAAAGGAGTCGTAGTTATCTATGAGCAGAATCATCTTTTGCCCTCCGTCACCAGCTCTGGAACCATGCTCAAGGCGTGGATCAGGGCCTTGGCCTTGTCCAGCGTTTCGATATACTCCCCCTCGGGGTCGGAATCGTAGACCACCGCCCCACCCACCTGGAAATAGGCCCTGCCCTCCTTGATCAGAATGGTGCGGATGACGATATTGAGGTCGAGCCCCCCGTCGAAGCCCAGGTAGCCGATGGAGCCAGTGTAGACGCTTCTCCTGGTGGGCTCAAGCTCGTCGATGATCTCCATAGCCCTCACCTTGGGCGCACCGGTGATAGAGCCGCCGGGGAACGTGGCCTTGAGCAGGTCGATGATCCCCTTGCCGGGGCGAAGCCGTCCCTCAACGGTTGAGGTGAGGTGGAACACGGTGGCGTACTTCTCCAGGGCCGCCAGTTCGCTGACCTTCACTGTCCCGTAGCGGCAAACACGCCCCAGATCGTTCCTCTCCAGGTCAACGATCATTACGTGCTCCGCCTGATCCTTGATGCTGCGCACCAGTTCCCTAGCCAGTGCCTCATCTGATGCCGGGTCCTTGCCGCGGGGCCTGGTACCCTTTACGGGGCGGGTCTCTACCAGATCGCCGCGAACGCGCAGAAATCTCTCCGGGGAGGCGCTGACCACGGTCACGCCGTCGAAGTTGAGGTAGCTGGCGAAGGGTGCGGGGTTGATACGCCGCAGCCGGCGGTAGAGATCGTAAGGGGGGAGGGGCATATCGGACTCGAAACGCTGGGAGATATTAGCCTGGAAGATATCACCGGCTCTGATGTATTCCCTGACGGCCTCCACCGCCTCGACGTAGCCCTCGTGGGTGAAGTTGGAGCGCAGGCCGATAGGGCTTTCGACGGGCTGGTCGAAGTGTGCGCCTTCATGATCCTCCAGGCGGGGTGCTTCGGCCAGGGTGCGCCGCAGTTCTTCGAGGCGAACCTCGGCCCTGGCATGCCGGGCACTCCCCTTGTCAGGGAAGCCGGTGGCAGCAACATAGGCCCGGCCCTCGAGGTGGTCGAAGGCAATCACCGCGTCGTAGAAAGCGAGATAGCACTCGGGTAGCTGCAGGTCATCCACCGCTGTGGAGGGCAGCTTCTCGATGAAATGGCCCAGGTCATAGCTCAGGTAGCCCACCGCTCCCCCGATGAAGGGTAGCGCAGAGGGGTTTTCATCAAGCCTGTATTCGTGGAGCAGTTCACCCAGCACATCGAAGGGATTGCCCGAGCCCGTTTTCTCCCCTTCAGGGCTGAGAAGCGTGATCTCGCTCCCGCGGCTTCTCATTACCAGAAAGGGGCCGCTGCCCATGAAGGAGTACCGCCCCAGCCTCTGGGGGCCCATCCCGCTGTCGAGGAAGAAGCTGAAGGGCTTGTCCCTGAATCGCTCAAAAGCCTGAGGAGCAGTAGGTGGATTATGGATCTCCTCCACCAGGGGCAGGCGTCTGCTCGTATCAGCCTTGTTCATCAACTCACCACGGAATCACACTTCGTTTGCGCTTTGGCTAAATTATAGGGGATTGGGAAACGGTTCACAAGGTTGGTATCCCCCCACGGGGGCTCATGCCTCCGGCGTCGCGAGGCCTATCTCCTGGTCATTCGGGGTAGGGGCACGGCATGCCGTGCCCCTACTTTTCTATATTCAAAATATAATGATAAAATATGTATGCCTTTTTTGAACGGGAGCTCCCTGCCCTGCTGGAGTGGTGGGAGCAGGAACGCAGTAGTTGGGCTAGTCACAGGAGGAGTGCACGGGACTGACCTGATGTGCCCAGGACACGGTTGGAGGTAGAGCGTTATGGCCAATTATTCCATTGTCGCGGAGGATCTGACCTACTGGTATGGTGATTTAATCGCTGTGGATCATATCAACTTCCACATCGCCGAGGGCGAGATCCTGGGATTCCTCGGCCCTAACGGCGCTGGCAAAACAACTGCCTGGAAGATGCTCACTGGCCAGATTAAACCCAAAGGTGGTAGAGCAACCGTGCTGGGGTTGGATATCGCCAGGGATGCCGAGAAGGTGCAAGGGGAAATAGGAGTTTGTTTTGAGTACACAAATCTCTATGAGCAGATGAGCGCCAGCGAAAACCTGAGATTGTTTGCACGCTTATTTGGCATAAGTGGATTTGATGATGATGCGCTCCTGAAGCGTATCGGCCTTGAAGGTTGGGGGAAACGCAGGGTAGAGGAGTTCTCCAAGGGAATGAAGCAGCGCCTTATGGTAGCGCGCAGCCTGGTCAATCGGCCCAAGATCCTGTTCCTTGATGAGCCTACCTCCGGCCTGGATCCCGTGTCATCTGAGGCAATTCGTACCATTATCCTCGAAGAGCGTGAGCGCGGGGCCACCATCTTTCTGACCACCCACGACATGATGGAGGCCGACAAGCTCAGCGACCGTGTGGCCTTCATCAACCAGGGGAAGATCGTTGCTCTGGACACACCGCATAGCCTCAAACAGACCTACGGCAAACGTGCGCTCAAGGCGGAGGTGGCAGCCGATGGCGGGCTTGAGTATCTTGAGATTCCGCTGGACGCCGCTGAGACTCCCGAGGCCGTACATGACCTTTTCTCACGGCGGAAGGTGGTCACCATTCACAGCGAGGAGGCCACCCTGGAAGACACCTTCATTCAGATCACAGGCAGAAGGCTGCAGGCATGAATTGGCGCTCCATCGGTGCCATAGCCAGGGACCTCCAATCGTTCTTCGCCAGTATGAAGATTATGGGGATTCTCCTCTATGCCCCCGCGCTTGTCTACCTGTTTCCGGGGATACCTCAGTGGATTGGGAAGGTCTTCCCCACGTACTACATCATTGCGCCAGTCGTCGAGATAAGCCAGCGGGGCGGTGGCTGGCCCGAAATCGCCGCGGAAGTGTTTATCCTCGTCGGGCTGAACATAGTGCTGATCGCCCTGGTGGCCTTTACAATAAGCAGAAAAAAGCAGTATGCAGTCTAGCGTAGCGAATCAGCTTGGGTAGGTTGGCCGACGTCGGCCAACCTACCCAAGAGAAACCTGCCGCTTATCTCAGGGATACACGAGTCTGCCATCTTCATACTGATAGATTGCCAGCGGGGCGGAGCAATCCCATCACGTCCGTCGATTATTGTATGCCCGCGGAGGCATAGGGTTATATTCCCCTCAGACGCGCCAGAATACGGAAAAGAGGAACGAAACTATAGAACTCAGGGGGAAACCCCAGCCCGATGGCAAATCGGGGGCAGTGGCGCTTAGAAAGCGAGCCCGTCGGTTTGGAAGGGCGGCTACGCCTGGCCGCCGGGGGTTGCGGCGTCTGGTCTAGAGAACCTCGGTCAGCAGAATCCTGAGACCGAGGCCTATGAGGACTACCCCGCCGAGAACCTCGGCCCACTTCCCTAGCAGATTTCCGATTCTTCGGCCGAAGTAGAAGCCTGCTGCTGTAAAGAGGAAGGCCACACTC
>Ga0114946_10003600_pt1 | contig 10408 bp, 6 predicted proteins | sample WalLakDeSediment_FD_88676 | JGI IMG/M metagenome (GOLD analysis project Ga0114946, IMG submission 88676) | Lake sediment microbial communities from Walker lake, Nevada to study Microbial Dark Matter (Phase II) - Walker Lake 11/02/13 Deep Sediment | ecosystem: Environmental > Aquatic > Freshwater...
ACATCTTTGTTTCCGGATTCCCACTCTTTCAATAGTATTCTTACCTGCTTTTTAACCGAATCGTCTTTTTCATACATCCTGGCTCCTTTTAAATAATACTCATCAACGAAATGGTCGGGCTTTTTATTTTCGCTTTCCGGAGTTTTCCCCTTGCCAAACTTCTCATATGCCCAAACACCCTTCATTACATGAATACCGCGGTCATTATTTACCGCATCAAGAATAACCTCAGCGCCTGCATTCTCCAGCAAATTGTGTACCGCCATACCCAAAACATTATTTCTGACATGACCTATATGAAGGGTTTTTATGGTATTGGGAGATGTGTGCTCTAACAGATACTTTTTACCTTTAAGCACCTCCGAGCTTCCGTATTCCGAACCTTTTCTTGCTATTTCCGAAAGCTCATCGATTAAAACTTCCTCCTTTATTTTGAAATTGATAAACCCGGGACCTGCGACTTTAATATCTGATACATTCTTTACCACCTCTTTTTCCCTGAGAAGTTTTTCAACAATATTCTTGGCAATCTCATTCACTCCCACGCCTGTATCTTTATTCTCAGAAGCAAGCTCCATAGCAACACTTGAAGAGTAATCTCCGTGAATTCCATACTCCGGGGTTTGCAGTCTGATTCTTTTCTTACCCGTCACCCTTTTGAGGGCATTTTCGATCTTATCCCTTATCATAAAACTATTTTATATCCAAGCGACAAAAAACTCCAATGCACTTAAAATATATGCCTTGTTTTTACTTGTTAATCCGTAATCGATCATCTTTATATGCTTGATTTTTATAATTAACACCCGTTCACACTGAGAGTTATTCTTATTACGCGTTCAGAAGAAAGACAACCACCTGATTCTTGATTTCTGTATAGAAACAAATCATCTGTGATTATTCATTTTTTATTTACCGAAGATTGGGCTCACGCAACTTTCCTTCAATTTTTACAAGTATCGGACATTTTGGATCACCACACTTTTCGAGTACTTTCTTACTAATTCCTTTTAAAGGACGATAAAATCCTTTTCTATGTCTTCTATTCTTGAAAGCATTATTAATTGACTCCTCAACCAATGAACTTATTAACGGACAGTCTGAACAATAAAGAATCCTATCTTTCGACATGCCACGCATTATATATAATCACAACAATCACTTCAATAACAATAATAATTTTTCTCCCGACGCTTTTTAAATAAAAAATATACCACCAGAAAAATTATAATGTATTTAGAAACATGAGTACTTATTGTACGAATCTCAACAAAAAATTGCATGAGATATTTTGATACATATACCCTACCAGGATGATCAGTTTTCAAACAGGTTAATTATAAAAATCAACAGCTATTTAACTTATCAAAATAATAAAACTGTCCAGCCTCAATTTATATCTTTCCCGAACTTGAGTTAACTCAATAAACTTTTAAAAACGACAGGTAATTTCTCATTTATAAACCACCGACTATTAAATTAAGGGCATGTAAAACACTCCTATTCTTCCTTGCATATCATAATGTATCATTGTGTATCTACCAACCACACCGATAGTGTAATACCTTACATCACAACCACTACCCCCCACCGTATATTGTGGCAATCTCCTACAATGAGTGCTAACATCAAAGCTGATTAGTAAAACGTCAGTCATTTATTGAAGATAAACTCGCCGAAAGGACTGAAAAAAAGCATTATTTATATTTAATTAACATTTTTTAACCTCCCCGAAACAAAACGCCAAAACTTTCCCTTTAAAGGTACTATTATTGAAAATAAACAGTAAAACCTAAAAAGTCAACTGCATTGCATATAAATTGCTCCATAATATCTAAAGACAATCAAAGTAAAGCATACTTTCAGGCATAGCCTGCCTATTTTTACCCACATATCTTCACCTTTACACACCTGTAAACAATTCATGTCAGTTAACAGTCACAAAATTTTTATTAAAAGTCTTTAAGCTACTTATCAACTCACATCAGAAGTTTATTTTACAGATCCGTAAAATTTAAAAGATAAAACAACACTTTTAAATTCCAAAAAAGGTATGCCCTCCCTATTTTTGTTTTGTTAAAAATTTTACAAAAATGTCATTACGTTTTCCCGGTGATAATTTGGACCCCGTATAACCGTACCGCTTTGTCTTTTTTCTTTTTCTGCAACAGTTATCAGTCACCTTATAGTTAATATATAATTTTTAAATCAACATCCTTTTATGTTGTTTCAAGACACGTATTTTTCCGGATAAAACAATTCTTTTTTTTAAGTATTTCTTTTACAATCATTAACGAAATTATTCCCTTTCTTAACTTCTAAAATAAAAATGCTACAACGAGTAATAATGATACTCGGTAATATATAGCCCGTATATAAGGGCAAATAATCAATATTTAAGCTGGTAAAACAGGTAAGTATTTCTCCTTATTTGCATTTTATTTTCCCACTCCCCCGTTAAGTATCGGGTAATTTTTATCAAAGAAAGAACCTATTAAATGTTTTAATCTTAACGACCCGTCTTCCATCGTTTTTAAAAAATATTTTTTAAATATTTTAAAAAACCCTTAAAATGATTTGCAGTTGTTAATAACAATTACGTAACCATTTTAAAAAATAATGTCTCTCATATATCAGTAAAAATGTTTTCCTAAACCTCACAGAATCAATTGAGAAGAGTTATATATGAATTTAAATACCTTTCCCTATCCAAAACTGGCAGACGCCAAACGAAAGCGGATCTGAAAGACAAATGTTGTTTGTCTTTTATTCAACTAAAATATTAAGAAGTCTTCCCGGCACAAATATCTCTTTCACTCTTTTTTTCCCCTGTATCCATTTTTTTACTTTTAAATCCTTTTCAGCCAGCTTAAGAACTTCATCTCCGTCTTCGGATTTGTCGGCTTGCACTCTGACAGTTGAACGTAATTTACCATTTACTTGTACCGGTATTGTTTTTTCTTTCTCAATTATACTGCTCTCACTATATCCGGGCCACGGCTGAAGATGTACCGAATATTTATTGTTGAGCCTATTAACCCAAATCTCCTCCGAAAAAAACGGTGCAAAAGGAGACAACATTAAAGTTAATGTTTTTAAATACCCGTTCCAGAGTATTTTGCCTGAAACTTCTTCTTCGTTGTTTTCCATTTCTTCTTTAAGCAAGTTGACATACTCCATGATTGCAGATAAAGCTGTGTTGTAATGGAAACATGATATGTCCTCGGTTACTTTTTTTAACGTTTGATGCATTTTAGTTTTAATCCTGCGTTCAACGGAAATGACCCTCTCATCAGCTTTTTCTTCCCCTTTTTCCTTAACACCTGTACCGAGAGTGTCCGCCTTGTTAAAAAGCTCCCATATGCGATCTAAAAACCTTCTCATACCTTCAATGCCTGTATCACGGAAATCAGGATATCCTTCCATGGGACCCATGAACATAAGGTACATCCTCAAAGTGTCAGCGCCGTATTTTTCAACATATTCGTCCGGATTTACAACATTTCCCTTGCTTTTACTCATCTTCGCACCGTCTTTGATCATCAACCCGTGGGCGAAAAACCTTGAAAAAGGCTCTTCAAACGTCAGATGCTTCAAATCAAAAAGGACCATTGTGACAAACCTGGCGTACATAAGATGTAAAACGGCATGTTCCGCCCCCCCGAAATAAAGGTCAACAGGAAGCCATTTTCCTGTAATTTCAGGATCAAAAGGTAAAGTTCCTGATTTTTTTCCACCAACCGAAGGATACCTCAAAAAATACCAGGACGAGTCAAGGAAAGTATCTGATACATCCGTTTCTCTTTTCGCCTTTGATTTGCAGTGTGGACATTTTACCTCAAAAAACTCCGGGAAATTATCCAGCGGGCCTTTACCTGTACCTTTGGGTTTGTAGTTTTTCAAAAAAGGAAGCTCTACAGGCAAACTTTCCTCAGGCCACCACCCTAAATGGTCCCACCCGGATTGGTTCTTAAATAAAAGGTTTTTGTCCTTTCTTTCGGAAAGGTATGATTTTTTTCTTTTTTGACAACTTTCGCAAAATATCATAGGAATAGGAGGTCCCCAATACCTTTGTCTAGATATCAACCAGTCGCGCAGGTGATAACTTGTCTCTCTTTTTCCCCAACCCTTTTTTTCAATATCTGAAATGATCTTTCCCATCTGCTGCGGGACTTTAATACCGTTCCAGTCTCCCGAATTCATAATCATACCTCCGCCCTCATAAGCTTCCTTACCACAATTACCTCCCGAAACAACCTCCACCGTTTTAATACCGTTTTTCTTCGCAAAGTCCCAATCCCTCTGATCGTGTGCCGGAACTCCCATAACAGCGCCTGTCCCGTAATCCATTAAAACGTAATCGGATAAATAAACCGGAATCTTTGCATTCGTGGCAGGGTTGATTACATAAATACCTGAGAAAACACCCGTTTTCTCTCTTTCTCTTGAAATATTGTTTGCTAATAGCTTACGAGCCCTTTTGATATATTCTGATACCTCCTCTTTTGTTTTTTCGGGTATATTAAACTTCGAGTCTGTCAGCGATAAAGCCAAAGGATGGTCATAGGAAAGGATAAAAAATGTTGCTCCGTACAAAGTGTCCGGTCTTGTTGTAAAAGCGGGAATATTTAAATCTGATCCTTCTACCTTGAAATTTATTACTGCCCCGTCTGATTTTCCTATCCAGTTTATTTGAGCCGTTTTAACTCTGTCTGACCAGTTGATGTCTTTGATGTTACCAAGAAGTCTTTCTGCATAATTTGTAATCCTAAAAAACCACTGCTCAAGAGCTTTGATCTCTATTTCGGAATTACACCTTTCGCATCTTCCCGCGATTACCTGTTCATCCGCTATCACTGTTTTACAAGAAGGGCAAAAGTTTACATCCGCCTTTTTTCTGTATGCCAATCCCGCTTTAAACATTTCCAAAAAAAGCCACTGTGTCCATCTATAATATTCTATATCATAAGTATTCACCGTACGCTTCCAATCATACGCATGACCTAAACTTTTTAATTGCTTTTCGTAATTGGCCAATGTCTTCCTTAAAACATCCGTTGGATGCATGTTTTTGGATATTGCATAGTTTTCCGAGTGTATTCCGAAAGAATCGTAACCTATCGGTTGAAAGACCTTCTTTCCTGTCATCCGCATAAATCTCCCGAAAACATCACTGCCCGTTGAGGCAAACGCGTGCCCCGCATGCAATCCGTCCGCTGAAGGATACGGAAACATCCAAAGATTAAAAAATTTATCCTTCTCTCCTTCCTTTGCTACGTTCGGCGAATACAATCCGCTTGCCTCCCACCTTTTTCTCCAATAAACCTCTACTTTCCTATGTTGGTATTTTTGCCGCTTCATGATCTATACAGATATTATATATCTAATTTATAATTTTCCAACATTTTGTTCTTTTAAACATTCTTAAAATATATACAATTTCAATAACCGCATCATGCCGTTATTGCATCAATATTTTTCACTCACTTTGTTTACAAGTCATACTTATTTATTTTTCTTAAATGAACCGCTTCATCATTGTAATTTTTTCAGTCCGTACTGTCAGAACATATTTTTTGCTTTTTATCAAAACAACAGTAAAATATTAATCAGTAATATTTTTAGCACTCTGGCTTTGTGTTTGCCATTGAAGTCTTTGTGTGTTTTACAATCTATTCAGATATTTTTGTTTTCTTCTACCGTTTCACAAATATTTGCCTTTTAATACTGACACTGTTTTTTATATTTCCGCACTTAAATATCAAACTATTTAGCAAATAATACCTATATATACGTAGTTAATTTAATATTTAAGGCCAGATTTTAGCTTATCAAAATACCAACAAAAAAATATTTTTTTATTTCAAACACCTATCCCTAAAAACACATTGACATTATTACTTCTTACTTTCATTATGCCGTTTGTCACCGGAATCCTATGCTCATCCCCGTTTTTATCCCTGTATATCAATTCCCTTTCAACTAAAGTTATAAAATTTGCATGTTCCCTTAATACATCAAATCTTCCCATTTTATTAAAAGAGGTAATGGATTCAACATCTTCTCTGTATAATTCTTTATCCCTGTTTCTTATCATTAATTTAAGCATGACCTTACTTTTTTATCTCGGATAAACTTCCCAGATATAAAAGCTTCTCCTCGGGTATCTCATCGTATTTCCCCACGATAATCGCATTTACATCCTCAATCGTATTCTCAAGAGGAACGGATACGCCGGGTTCTCCCCTCTGGTTTTCCGCCACAAAAAACCTCTGAGTCATATAATTCCTGAGTCTTCTTGCCCTTTTATAGGCAATCTGATCCTCCTTTGAAAGTTCGCTTTCACCCACAAGAGATACTATCCTTTCCAAGGATTGACCTTGTTTGAGTATATTCTTTGCATTAAGTGCTATTTCATAGTGTTTTTCTCCGACATATTCAGGAGATAAAACTGTTGACGTTGACGATAAGATATCAACCGCAGGTACCAGGCCTTGCTGATAAACATCTCTTGACAGAACAATTATTGATTCAAGATAGGGATAAATCGCCTGAACCGCATGATCCAAAAGATCATCCGCCGGAACGTATATAGCCTCAATCACACTCAAAGAAGCGTTTTTCGTAGGTACAAGACGTTCATGGAAGTCGGCCATCTCCCCCTCCAGGGTTGCTTGATATCCGTCCTCTGAAGGAAGCAGATTCATAAGCGTTGAAAGCTCGCTTCCGGCCTGAGCAAACCTGAATACATTATCTATAAAAAAAAGAACGTCTTTTCCGAGTTTGTCGCGGTAATACTCAGCTAAACTCACGGCGGAAAATGCCGACAAATAACGTATTGCGGGATTTTCCCCCATGGTTCCGAAAACCAAAGAAGACCTGTCCAAAACCCCGCTTCCTTCCAGGGCTTGATAAAGTTCAAGTCCTTCTCTCGTCCTCTCGCCCACCCCAGCAAAAACTGAAACGGCACTCTTATCCCCCCCATGCACGATATTGTGAAGAATTTCCGTTAAAAGCAACGTCTTTCCGACACCCGCCCCTCCGAAAAGACCCATTTTACCTCCCTTTACCAACGGAGAAAAAAGATCCACCACCTTAATTCCCGTTGCTAAAATTGACATTTTTTCTCCGTCCAAAGACTCAGTCTGGGGTTTTTTACGCACAGGCCTGAATTCCTGGGTATTTATCTCCCCTAACGTATCAAAAGGGTTTCCGAAAATATCAACGGCCCTTCCGAGCATTTCCTTACCCACCGGAAACATCACCGGTTCCTGGGTGTTTCTGACTAAAGCTCCCCTGTAAAGATCGTTCACATCCGTTAGCCCCAAGCAGTAAAAGGTATCAGAGCCCGAGGATAAGTAAACCTCCATCTTAACTTCAGGTTTTTCCTCAAGCACCAAAACATCATGCACCATGGGTTTTCCGTCACCGAAATAAACTTCAACTACATGACCTCTTACGCTTACTATTTTGCCCCTGATATTTTTTTCCATATCTAAAATTATCTCAAAAACAAGCTTGACATACTGTTTAATTGCTTTTTATTGGCCACCCTGTGGTTTGCTTTTAATTTATCAATATTGAGTTTATTTATATAATTTTTGATATTTTCCGAGGCTTTGTCCATGGCAACGACTCTTGATGCATTTTTGGCAAGCTCTGATTCATAAACCGCCTGCTCGAAAAGCGAAGCAAAAATCTCCTTTTCGAAAAACATCAATATACCCTCCAGGGTGGGTTCAAAAATGTAAGGTATTGAAGTTATTTCTCCACCTTCTGAAAGTGATATTTCCGCCGATATGGAAAACATCGTCGGTTTTTGGCTTATCACATTTAAAAATCTTCCGTAATATACATGAATTTCTTCATACTGAACGATATGCTTGATAATCTCTGCCATCTGTTCGGGTTTTGCATTATTGTCAGGAAGGTCAAAAAAAGTGTAAGGAGCGTCGGGTTTCTCCTGCATGTAAAGGGACAAGCCGTACCTTCCGACTATGGTTACCTCCGAGCCTTTCTCCTTTACTTCCTGCATAAAAGTTCCGAAGGTGTTTTTTACAATATCTCCGTAAAGACCCGTATTTGCAGAAAGAAAAACCGCAACGGTCCTTCCGTTGTGTGATAAAAAAGTAAGCCTTTCACTCCCCTTGCTGCCTCTCTTTTTCGCAAGAATTTTAACTTTCCTTGCGTAAGATATCCTTACCTCTTCGAATATTTTATTTATTTCATCCAAAAACACCCTACCTGTTAACACGGCATCCCGGGAATTTTTCATTCTTATAGAGGCTATCTCCTCATAAGCGTGAGTTAATACCCTTAAACTGTTGAACCGCTGAATTTCCTCCTTGATTTGTTTCTCGCTTGCCATTTTTTCAAAACTCCTTTTTTAACATAAAAAAAAGCTCATCCCCGTTTAATTTCATCGCCTCAACAAGCGATGCGAAATCTTTATGTACAGATACGGCATCATTTACTTTTTGCCTAAACTTTTCATCTCTTTTGTAGTGCTCAACCAGAATGTCAATATCGCTTTTTAACTTATTAACACTTGAGTCTCTCCAATATCCTCCCCAAAGAGCGGAGATTATAACCACGTTAAGGTTAAGCGGGACAACTGAATGTGATTTCTGATCAAAAAAGGCATGAAGCTTGTCCCCCAGGTACAATACTCTTTTGGTAGCTTCACTTAACTCCGCACCGAAATGCATAAAATCACGCAGCTTATTAAGGGAAACCAGAAATTTGGTAAGCTGCCTGTTTAAGTCCCTTAAAAGCATGCTTTGAGCCTGTCGCCCGACCCTGGTCACCGATAAAAAAGTATTGATTGCCGGTCTTTTTCCCTGATTGTAAATAACATTTTAAAAGAAAATATGCCCGTCAGTCATTGCCATCAGATTTGTCTGTATATAGCCTGAGAAATCACTCAACACCAGTTCCGCGATGGGAAGACATGTAATTGCCGCCTCTTTCTCTTCAATTTTTCCTTCGTCTGTTTTCATTTTGACTGTAAAATTCCCGGCTCTTTCAAGGAGACGCGAGTGAACGTAAAATATGTCCCCGGGGTATGAACTTCTTCCGGGAAAACGCCTGGCTAAAAGCGTTATTTCCCTGTAATATTTGGCGTGGGCACTCATATCATCCAGGATAATAAGTACGTTTTCCACACGGTCACGAAAATACTCAGCCATAGTCATGGCGGAATAGGGAGTTAAAAAAACAAGTCCCGCGGGATCGTCTGATTTCGTAGCAACAATCAACACATTCCGGCTTATATTTTTTTCCTTTACAAAATCCTCAATCAGTTTTATGTCGAGTTTTTTTTTGGCTATCGTTGTATAAATACAAACCGTTCCCCTTAAAGCCTGTGTATGCATCACCTGCAATAAAAACTGTGTTTTGCCCGTCTTCCTATCCCCGACAATCAATTCCCTTTGACCCGTACCCAAAGGAACGACAAGGTCAACCAAAGTAACACCCGTTTCAAAGGGTTTATTGATATTTCTTCTCATTGTCATTCCCGGAGGAGATATGTCTATTTTTCTTGACTCAAGTTTTACGTCACCGGGCTTGCGTTGGGTATCTTGATCGGGATCCATTTTACTAACAACGTTACCTAAGGGATCCACTACTTTTCCTAACAATTCATCGCCCACAACCACCTGGAGAACACGGTCCGTCCTTGCCACCCGTGTGCCCACTTTAACTTGAGATATTGAAAGAAGAACCACTTCCACGAAATCACCGTCAAGAGATAAAACATAGCCGGTTTCCCCTGATTCAAAAACCACAACCTCGTTTATTTTTGCACCGGGAATACCCTTGACATACACAATTGAGTGCAAAACTCTATCGGCAAAGCCGACCTCTTCCAGTTTTTCAAGATACGTATCAAAAACATCCATTTTTCCTTTTCAAGAAAGCACCTGTGCGGCTCCTTTAACGTATTTATCGTGAGTTTTTATATATCTTTCCCTAAACTCCTTTTCCAAAGAAAAGTCTTTGTATCTTCCCTTATATGAAATCGTTGCTCCTGCAATGATTGAAGGATTCACAAAAAACTCAGCAACAGCACCCTCCCCCACGTTTTCTTTCACCCAAGCACCGATTCTTTCCATTGTTTTTTCGCTTAATTCCAATGCCACCGTTATTTTTACGGATTCCATCTTTTTAAGTTCATCTTTAAGTTCTTCCAAAAGCTTTCCGTAATCGCTTCCTTTCACAAAAAGCGTCTCTTTCAAAAAAGATGATGTTTTCGCCCGCACCCCGGAACTTAATACTTGGTTGAAACCACCCTCCCCTTTTTTATAATACGAAGCCAACAAGACATCTATCTCGTCGGCTAATTTTATCGCTTCTTCTTTTGTTGTTATTGTTTTTAATATCTCAGAATACATATTTTTTTTCTTTA
>Ga0114946_10003602_pt1 | contig 10407 bp, 10 predicted proteins | sample WalLakDeSediment_FD_88676 | JGI IMG/M metagenome (GOLD analysis project Ga0114946, IMG submission 88676) | Lake sediment microbial communities from Walker lake, Nevada to study Microbial Dark Matter (Phase II) - Walker Lake 11/02/13 Deep Sediment | ecosystem: Environmental > Aquatic >...
GGAATTTTTCATGTGTTTATTTTTGTTCTTTCTACTTCTTACTTTTTACTATCTACTTGTCACTGAGATAGATGCATTGTTAAAATAATCATACGCCTGTGTGTCAAAGCGTTTGACATGGGTATTTCATCTGTTTATTTTTGTTCTTTCTACTTCTTACTTTTTACTATCTACTTGTCAATGAGATAGATGCATTGTTAAAATAATCATACGTCTGTATGTCAAGGCAATTGTCATGGAATTTTTCACCTTATGCCGGTAATTTTCCTTTCATAATGATAATATGTCTGGCAGGCGCCTTCCGATGACACCATGCACGCGCCGACAGGATCTTCCGGCGTGCAGGATTCAGCGAAGAGCAAACATTCCTGCGGCTGCTTCAGCCCCTTCAGCACTTCTCCGCAAAGGCAGGATGAGGGTTCTTTGATTTCATAGTCAGGCAAGCTGAACACTGTTCGTGCGTCAAATTCACGATACCGGGAACACAAGCTTAACCCGCTGTTCTTCAGTACGCCGAGCCCGCGCCACCAGTCGTCGGCAGGTTCAAATACCTCCCTGATCAGCGCCATGGCTTTGGGGTTACCCTCCGGCCTGACGGCCCGTGTGTACTGGATCTCTACTTTCGGTGCATCCTCAACAACCTGTCGCATTAGCATATGGATGGTTTGCAGCAGGTCAAGGGGCTCAAAACCGGAAATAACACATCCCACCTGGTGTTTATCCACTATGCCGTTATAGATGGAAGTGCCCGTAATGGTGCTCACATGTCCCGGACAAATATATCCGTTCACCGGGATGCCGGCGCTGATGATGGCATCCATGGCCGGGGGCATGACCTTATGTGCACTCAGCACAAAGAAATTGCGGTTTTTGCGTTCCCTTGCCCTTAAGATGGCCGCCGCCGTTGCCGGTGCAGTCGTCTCAAAACCTATCCCAAGAAAAATAATTTTTTTCGTGGGATGGTCAATTGCTGTCTGCAACGCCTGAAGGCTCGACAGCACCACTTGAATTTTGTGTCCTGCCGCCCTGGCCTGTTCCAGGCTGCCGCCAGTCCCCGGCACCCGCAGCAGGTCTCCGTAAGTACATATAATATTGTCGGGCTGCCTCGCCAGGTAAATGGCCTGGTCAATATACAGGCGGCTGGTAACGCAAACCGGGCAGCCGGGCCCCGACAGCAACCTGATTGACGAAGGCAGCAGGGAGGGAATACCAAATTTTCTGATGGCCATGGTATGCCCCCCGCATACTTCCATGAAACAAAATGACCGGTCCGCCATACGGTGGATATGCCCGGTCACAATGTCGCACAACTCTCTGGAACGATATGCTTCAAGGTGTTGCATGCAATTATAATTGGTCAAAAGTCTGAATTTCAAAAAGTCTGAAGGTCTGAAGGTCAGAAGGTCGCTCTTATCCGAACGCCTCCTTGCCCAATGCCCTGCGCGAATAATCATCCTCCTGTGTGTGATAAATCTCCATCACGGGCCACACGCATATGCCGGATAATCTCAAGGCTGGCCTCCGCTTCCTTGCTGTCGATGATCTGTATGGCAAAACCCGAGTGGATCAGCACAAAATCTCCCGGCTTCAGGTCGTTCAGCATCACGGACGACACCTGCATTTTAACGCCTTCCACCGAAACCAGGGCCTGATCCCCTTGCACTGATATGACTTCTGCTGGTACACTCAAGCACATATGATTTTCCTCCTTTATTTAGTTATCTGTTGCCTGTTTCCTTGCTGCAGCCACGGCCAGCTGCCCCAATGCGATGCCACCGTCGTTGGCGGGTACCTGTCTGTTAACCAGCACCTGCATCCCCGCTGATTTGATTCTCTTTGACAGGTGAAACAGCAGGTAACGGTTCTGGAATGTACCTCCCGACAGCACCACCTTATCGATGCCATATTCCTGGCATGCCTTGCAAGCCGCCATGCTTGCCGCTTCCACAACAAAGTTATGAAACCTGGCCGATATGGCACCCGGCGGCTTCCCTGTTCTCAGGTCGTGCAGTATCCCTTCAATCACTGGCGCAACGCTGATGATGCCTTCCTTGCTGATGCTTACGGGATAGCTGTCGCGCCTGCGACGGTCGATGCAGGCTTCCAGCCTCATCGGCCCTTCCGCGTCAAACCCGGCCACATGGCATAAGCCCAGCAGGGATGCCACCGCGTCGAACAGCCGGCCGATACCGGATGTCTGCGTGATATTGATGTTGTTGCCAAGGGCATATTGCACCATGTCGATGGATTTGCTGTCGATACCGTGGAACAAGGAGAGTGCTGAATCCGGTATGTGCTTTCCAAAGGCATTGTAAAGACACCCAAGCGCCATGCGCCACGGCTCTTCGATGGCCTTGTCGCCGCCCGGCATCGGGAGGTACTCCAAATGGCCCAGCCGTTCAAACCCCTGCAGGTTGCAGCGCATGATCTCACTGCCCCAGATATGTCCATCGGTGCCATAACCAGTGCCATCGAAGCCCAGACCGACCACGGTTTCATTGAGCCGGTGCTCTGCCAGGCACGAGGCGATATGCGCGTGATGATGCTGAACGTATTCAATGGGTAATTCCTGCTTACGGCTCCATGCTGCCGTGAGGAAATCCGGGTGAAGGTCGGTGGCAATCATGGCCGGCTCAAACCTGAACAGCCGTCTCGCCTTCTCGACCGTTTCGCAGAAGAAGGAAAAGGTCTCCAGGTTTTTCAGGTCGCCGATATACTGGCTCATGATGGCCGTGTTGCCCTTGCCGATACAGAAACAGTTTTTCAGCTCACCCCCCGTGGCCAGTATACCCTCCGCATCCATTGCCAGCCACACCGGACCAGGAGCATAAGCCCTCGAACGGCGGATGATCTGCGTTTGCCTGCCGGTAAGATGAACCACCGGGTCATCGGTACGGTTTACGATTTCACGGTTGTAATCAATGATGAAATCAAAACCATTTCCAAGTTTTTTTATGGCTTCCCAACGGTCTGTGATGATTGGCTCCTGCGACAGGTTCCCGCTGGTAAGGATGATTGCTTTTGTTTTGAGATGCCTGAACATCAGGTAATGAAAAGGCATATAAGGCAGAATGGCGCCAATGGTGTTTAAGCCGGAATTAACTTCTTCAGGAATATTTTTTTCCGGAATACTCTTTTCCGGAATATTTTTCTTGCTTTTGAGCAGAACCACAGGCCGCCTCCAGGAATTCAGCACCAACTCTTCCGATTTGGTGAGCAGCGCAAATTCCCTGACAGCTTCCGTAGATGGAAACATTACCGCAAATGGTTTCCCTTCGCGGAGTTTTTCCGTTCTCAGCCGTATAACCGTTTCCCGGTTCAGGTCATTACAGACCAGGTGAAAACCTCCGCTCCCTTTCAGGGCAACAATCAGCCCGCTGTCGATCAGCCTGGCGGCCTCCTCAGGCAGGTTACTGCATGCCACCTGATGGTTGCCAGGTGTGAATAGCGCATATTCCGGGCCGCAAATGTTACAGGCAACCGGCTGGGCATGAAACCGCCTGTCAAGGATGTCGTGGTACTCTGCCGAGCACCGGCTGCACATGGTGAACCCAGCCATGGAAGTTTGAAGCCGGTCGTAGGGGATATCCCTGATGATACTGAAACGGGGACCGCAATTGGTGCAGTTGATGAGCGGATAGTTGATGCGGTGCGGCTGCTCCTGCATGTCGTTCAGACAATCGCTGCAAACAGCTATGTCGGGCGATATGTCGGTGATTCCCTGGCCGGATCCTGTGCTGGCGATGATGTGAAAGCCCCGTTCTCCATTGCGCCGGGAGGGATGCATGATCAACTCCTTGATTTCTGCCACCGGAGGAGCATGATCCACCACATCCCTCAGGAAACAGACCAGGTCTTTACCCTTGCCCACAGCCTTGATGTGGACGCCATTCACGGTATTGTTCACCCATCCTTCAATGCCGTGGTTCATCGCCATCCTGTATACATGGGGCCGGAAGCCCACTCCCTGTACCAACCCGGTGATGCGGATTATGACAGCCCGGGAAGTTCGAAGATCCTTATTACTTGCAAATAACCGGTCGAGATTCGCAGGAATTTTCATTGATGGATAGCTCTTCAGGAACGAGTGCAATACATTTTTATCGACAGCCAATATACCCAATATTTTCAAATAGCGGGGTCAAAAAAATACATCCCACAAACAGAATTCAAAAAAATACATCCCACAAACAGAATTCAAAAAAATACATCCCACAAGCAGAATTCAAAATTACATCGTGAAGACCAGGCAAATAATGATATAAATCATGTATTTAAATTACTTATTTAAAATTTTTGAAAATTAATAAAAGATTCCTAAATTGCGCTCAATTCTGATTTGTCAGCCGGTTGAACATCTAAATCCGTTTCATGTCCATTATAAGTGTTACCTGCGATGAATGCCCTGTGCACAGGAAGTCCACCTTCAAGGGGATTGACGAGAATGACATGCTGGATTTAAGTATCAAGAAGACCTGTTATTTTTACAAGAAAGGACAGATTATTTTCTATGAGGGCAAGGGGGCCCTGGGCATCTATTGTATTCATTCGGGCAGGGTCAAGGTATACAAGCTTGGCGCGGAAGGCAAGGAACAGATCATCAGGGTTGCACTACCCGGGCAACTGCTGGGTTTGCGTTCCGTAATTTCCGGAAGATCCCATTCTGCCTCTGCCACTGCACTTGAAGATTCGGTTTGTTGTTTCATATCGAAGCGGAAATTTTTCCAACTGACCATCAAATACCCCGACATTTCCCAGCGTATTATGGTTACCCTCAGTCAATTGCTTGATGGCGCAGAAAACAAGATCACTTCATTGGCCCAGAAATCCGTCAGGGAACGTCTGGCCGAGACACTGCTCACACTCGATGAAACATTCAGGTCGGAGCAGCAATCGGATGGTACCATTATTAATCTTTCACGCGAAGACCTTGCCAACCTGGTGGGAACAGCTACGGAGACGGTTATCCGGCTGCTTTCGGAGTTTAAGCATGATAAACTCGTTGAGGTTCGCGGAAGGAAGATCAAGTTGCTGAACAAGAGAATGTTGCTAAAGATCGGCAAGACTTTGCCAACATGACAAAAATCATTTTTTTTTCTGACGCCCGTCATTGTTATACTTATCACAACATGATAATATTGGACCGACAATCGTTTTGACAATCAACCATCATAAAACGTTTGCATGGCCAAATATTACGAGCTTGAAGGCAAAGCCTGGGATGCGGCTTTGGCGGGCATTCTGGGCAGTTACCGGGTATATGCGCCTGTTATGGGAGTGAAAGCCCTTGACTATGAGCTCATAACCGCTGCGCATATCCCCCACATCGTTTACAATACGCCCAAACCCGTTGTTCCTTTAAAGACCTTTTTTCTGCCTGTCAAAGAGAATGTGGTTGCCGGCAGCACGCAGATCCATCCCACCGTCATTATGGGCATACCAGGATGTGACCTGGGGGCACTCGATCTGCTTGACAAATTTTTTCTTGACGAGGAATATCCTGACCATTACTATGCCAGCCGGCGTCGTGCCACCATATTGATCGGCACCGACTGCTATTCATTGGCAGATCATTGCCATTGTACCAGTTATGGCCTGAATCCTTATCCGGAGAACCACCTCGACATGTCGGTCAACCGCCTGAACGGCCATATCTGGCTGTCAGTGCATTCTGAGAAGGGCGAGCAATTGTTGTCGGGCATGCTGGGTTCTGTTCCCTCAGAAGGCCTGGACGAGGTTCCTGAGGAGATAAAGCAGATCAGGCAGCGGATCAAAAGGGAGCTGGAAAAAAAGAACAGGAAGCTTCCCAACTACCAGGAAACCACTGATGCCGTGCTCAATGCAGAGCCATCCGTCTGGCATACATTTTCAAGGAAGTGTGTTGCTTGCGGAGCCTGTGCAACCATTTGTCCTACCTGCACCTGTTTTCTTCTGATAGACCGTCCGGGCTTTGAAAAGGTACGGCAGATGGATGCATGTCAATACCCTGGTTTTGAGCGTACTGCAGGAGGGGAGGATCCTCTGAAAAAGCTCGAAGACAGGTTCAGGAACCGTTACCTGTGCAAATACCTGTACCGTCCGGAGAAATATGATGCCCTGGCCTGCACGGGATGCGGCCGCTGCATTGAGACCTGCATAGGTAAGATAGATAAGAATGAATTGCTTGTTGAACTGACAAAATAAAGGTATCAGGTGGCAAACAATAAAAACATTTACAAACCCATTAAGGCCGTCGTGGAAAAGGTCATTGAGGAATCGCCTCTGATCAAGACGTTTGTTTTGGTGCCGGAGGAGGAGTTCAGTTTCCAGACCGGCGAATTTATTGAGCTGACCCTCGATGGCATCGGCGAGGCCCCGTTTACTCCGTCATCGTCGCCCCTGGTGAAGGAACGCTTTGACGTGACCATTATGAAGGCCGGTTACGTGACCGATTTGATGCACAAGCTGCAGCCGGGTGCTGTGCTCGGGGTGCGGGGACCTTATGGCAGGGGCTATCCGGTGGAGAAGTTTGTTGACAAGGAGGTGGTGATACTCAGCGGCGGCTGTGGCCTGGCGCCCATCCGCTCGCTGCTGTATATGCTGATCGACATGAAAGACAAGCTCAGGAAGGTAACCCTGTGCTACGGGTCTAAAACCCCGCAGGATTGCATCTACAAACCTTTGTTCAGCCAGCTGAACCGCATCGAAAATTTCAGCACCCTGCGCACCGTCGATTTTGCCGATAAATATTGGGAAGAACATGTTGGTGTTGCCACCGTTCTGCTCGACAACATCGAAATAGATCTGCCCAATGCGGTGGCCGTGGTATGCGGTCCGCCGGTGATGATGAAGTACGGTACCTTTAAGCTGCTTGAGATGGGTTTCCCGGAACATCTTATCTACCTGTCGATGGAGAAAAACATGTCGTGCGGCCTGGGCAAATGCGGCCACTGCATGCTCGGCGGCTACTTCGTCTGCCGCGACGGTCCCGTTTTTACCTATGATGAAATCAAGGAGCAACCGCATATATGGTAAAAAAAGCCCTGATGGCAATGTACACCGTTTTTTATAGAGCACTACAATGAGTAAACGGATCCTTATCGACTTGATGAAATGCAGGGAATGCGAATCTTGCGCCGTTGAATGCATTTATCCGTTTCATCCCGGGAACAACGGGATGAACAGCCTGCTTGAGCTGGCAGCGTTCCAGCTTACCTGCCGGCGCTGCGAGGAGGCACCCTGTGTGGAGGTATGCCCGGCCGACGCCCTGGAACGCTCCCGGCAAGGTGCCGTGGAAAGGTCCCTGAACCTTTGTGTCACCTGCAAATCATGCGTAACAGCATGTCCTTTCGGCACCATCATGAACCATCTGTTTGAGGTGCGTAAGTCCATCTGCGATTATTGCCATTTTGATGAATCAACAGTAAGCCTGAGGTGTATCGATACCTGTCCGGAAGGAGCCCTCTCCTTTACAGACCTGGAGCCTGATGAAACCCATGATCTCTATTTGCTCGACGATCGTGTTTTGGTCAGGGAATATGCCTGGGAAAAAATTAAAGAATCGAAGTAATTATGGCAACTGTTTTTTACTTTCTCATTTTTCCCGGCCTGTTGTTTGCTTCCATAGGTGGCGGTTTTCTATCATGGTTTGACCGCAAGCTGACAGCGAGGCTGCAATTCCGGGTTGGCCCGCCCTTGCTGCAGCCCTTTTATGATTTTGTGAAGCTGCTGGGCAAGGAAACCATCATTTCGTCGGAGGCCGCCAAAACGCTGTTTTTGTTATCTCCGGTTTTTGCGGTGACGGGCGCCTGCCTGTCGAGTGTGCTGATACTATCACCGGTATTTGGTATCACCAATGGCTTTCAGGGCGACCTGATCGTGGTGTTCTACCTGATGATGATTCCTTCGGTGTCATACATACTGGGCGCACTGGCCAGCGGCAATCCGATCGCCAACCTGGGTGCATCGCGCGAGATGAAACTGATCATCGGGTATGAGCTCAGCATGCTGCTGGTACTGGCAGCCGTGATGATGAAAGCCGGCAATACCGTCAGCCTCAGCGAGATCATCGCAGTGCAGCAACAACAGGGCGCATTCATCGGAAGCCTGTCGGGGGTTCTCTTGTTCATTCCGCTCATGATGTGCGTGCAGGCCAAACTGGCATTCGTGCCCTTCGACCTGGCCGATGCCGAAACGGAAATTGCCGGCGGCATCTTTCTGGAATTCTCAGGACTGACACTGGCACTGGTGAAACTGGCAAAATACATCATGATGCTGGTGCTGCCAGCCTTCGTGGTGGTCGTCCTGCTGGGCGGTTTCCGCCTCGATGGCTTCCATATACTCTGGTCCGTACTGAAACTGCTTGGCGTGGTGCTGCTGATCACCCTGGTAAGAAACACCAATCCAAGGCTTACCATCGGACAGTCGATGAGGTTCTTCTTCATCTGGATGAACCTGATTGCCGTTATAGCAATTATTCTGGCGTATTTAGGACTTTAAACCTTTCAGGCCGTGGGATTAACAAGTTACTGCTTTAAAAAGTCATTGTGGCTCTTTCATTTTGCCGGAGCATCTTGCAATAACTGTGACATAGAGTTGCTCGACTGCCTTACACCCCGTTTCGATGTGGAGCGTTTTGGGATGCTTCTGGTAGGAAGTGTCAGGCATGCCGACGTGCTGCTGGTGTCGGGCTCCATCAACCAAAAGTGCAGGTCGCGGCTGCTCGACATCTACCGCCAGGCCCCAAAACCGGTTCTGGTGGTCGCCATAGGTGCCTGCGGCTGCACCGGAGGCATCTTCGCAGAAGGAAATACCTTCGGCGGCCCCGTCGATAAACTCATTCCCGTTGACCTGTACATACCGGGATGCCCGCCAAAACCCGAAGCCCTGCTTGCCGGAATTGTCAAACTGTTGAATAAATAACAGGGAAAAAATGGATACCACCGAGTTCATAGAATTGATGAAGTTCAAGTTCAAACTGAATGTGATCAGGGCATACATCAGGTATAAAAACAGGGTGTTGATCGACCTGAACAAAGATGCATTCTTCAAGGCAGCGACATTCCTTTCCAAAGAACTACACTTCAGGTTTATCATCGCTACCGGGCGCGACAATGACAAAACATTCGAAATTGTTTACCATTTCAGCAATGACAAAACAGGCCTGATCGCGAACATCAGGGTCAATATACCCAAGAAGAAACCGCAAATAGAATCACTGACACCCCTGTTCGTCGCCGCCGACTGGATTGAACGCGAGATGCATGAACTCCTGGGTATCGAATTCCTGAACCATCCCAATATGAGAAGCCTTTTATCACACCAAAACTGGGACAAGGGTACCTATCCCTACAGGATTGAAAATCAGCCGGAACATAAAAGAGGAACCGAGCGATAAAGAACATTAAATGTATTTGATCATAAATCAGATTCCTGCATGTCAGAAAAAACGATCATACCAATTGGCCCTTACCACCCCCTTCAGGAAGAACCAGAGTTGTTCAAGCTTTATTGCGACGGTGAAATCGTCACCGACATAGAATGGGAGACGGGTTATAATCACCGCGGCATCGAAAAGATCAACGAGTCGAAGACCTTTGAGCAGATCTTCTTTGTGGTGGAGCGCATCTGCGGGATATGTTCCACGTCGCATCCCTTTGCCTATGCCAATGCCATGGAGGAAATTGCCCATGTGAACATTCCCGACAGGGCGAAATACATACGTTCGATTGTCGGGGAGCTGGAGAGGATACACAGTCATTTGCTCTGGGTGGGATTGGCAGGGCATTTCATTGGTTACAACACGGTATTCATGTGGGCGTGGAAATACCGGGAACCGATTCTTGACCTGTTCGAGATCATCACAGGAAACCGCAACAGTTATGCGATGTTTAAGATTGGGGGGGTCAGGCGTGATATTGATGAGAGCGACTTTCCGACCATTCTGAAGATCCTTGACGGGGTGAAGCCCAAGGCAGAGATGTTGATGAAGGCAGTGATCGACGATCCGGTCATTCACATGCGTACCAAGGGGGTGGGTATACTTACCCGGCAGGACATCCTCGATTATTGTGCCGTGGGCCCGACGGCGAGGGCGTCGGGCGTCGACATCGACATCAGGCGCGACGACCCCTATGCGGCCTATCCGCTGGTAAACTGGAAAGTGATCGTGGCCCAGGAGGGCGATATTTTCGCCAAGGCCGTGGTCCGTTTTCTGGAGATCTTTGAGTCAATCAGCATCATCGAGCAGTGCATCGGGAAGATGACGAAGGAGAAGCCCGGCGACATCGAAACAAAAGTGAAGAACATCCCTTCAGGCGACGGGGCGGGCAGGGCGGAAGCCCCCCGCGGCGAGGTCTTCCACTATGTGATCTCCGACGGGTCAAACTCACCTGTAAGGCACAAAATACGCGCACCCAGCTACGCAAA
>Ga0114946_10003603_pt1 | contig 10404 bp, 7 predicted proteins | sample WalLakDeSediment_FD_88676 | JGI IMG/M metagenome (GOLD analysis project Ga0114946, IMG submission 88676) | Lake sediment microbial communities from Walker lake, Nevada to study Microbial Dark Matter (Phase II) - Walker Lake 11/02/13 Deep Sediment | ecosystem: Environmental > Aquatic > Freshwater...
CCGTCTGTATCCTTCAGCGTTCAATCACTCACGCTTCAGACCAGAAGGGATCCGTCGGCCGGACCCTCTCGACGGCGGTCCTCCCCAAGCCGATCCTTCTCGAAGGTACGGACGGGGATCGGCTGATCCGCCAGGTGCTGCTCCCCGAGGGGTCATCTCTCCCTGCCAAAGCCCGGTTTACCTTTGCCGTAGCAGACCCGAGCGGTTTCATTCGTTTGCCTGTCTATCAGGAGAGCAGGATCATCAAGGAGCTTCAGGCCAACGTGGGAAATGTTCCGGCAGGTACTCCGGTCGATGTGGAGATTGCATGCGATGAGCAGGTCCGTATAGAGGTGAGATTTTCAATCGGGGAAGAGAAGTTCGGTGGGAGCATCGAGCCCCCGCCTCCCGATGCGGTTCCTTCGGAATACGAAGTCAAACAGATTGACGTCCGATTTCAGAAGGCGCTAGCATCGCTCGAAAAGCAGGATTCTTCCAGGCTTAGCGAGGTCTATCAAAGAACTCGCAGGGATTTGGTGGAGGCGGCAGCCGGTGTGGATTACCCCAAGGTCATCCAAAGGGCTGCCGAACTGGAAGGGCTGGTCCGTGAGGCCCGCCTCCTCGAGCCGCTTCACCCTCCTTTGAGCGTTCTGGAAGAAAACGTAGCATCATGCCTGCATCTCCTTTCCAAAATTGCGGAAAAGGCCGCCCAGCTGGGTTTTTCCACACTTCAGCGCGACCTAGAGATGATGCTTGAAAGGGCAAGGGGGGCATTCCGGCTGCGGGATCGTCAAACCTATATGGACGCCGCCCAGGCAATCGATGCAACTTTGCAGTTCTTGGCGGGCCTGTCTAGTCTGAACATCACCGAGGAAACGGACATCGATATCACCGTGAGGGCAAGCGTGGCCTTGGATCAGGCCAGGCAGGCAACCCAATTCCTGTTGATCCACTCTTTGATGGGAGGCCACAAAGAATCGCTCGGGGGAATCTCCCAGCAACTCGAGGAGATCAAACTCCTGGAGGAAGAAATCGGGAAGGATCCGAACGGGGTCCTCGACCGGTGCCGGGTGATGATGACGGAAGCGAGGCGGATCTACAAGCAAATCACCCCTGAAGAGAAGGGCAGAACCGACCTTGATGGACTTCTTAGAGTCAACGCCGGGAATTATACCGGAGATTTGGGTGTTTCGGGCAAGCTCTTTGGAAAATCTTGAAATTTCACTGCAAGACTTTTTGAGGATAGATCATGAAAGTCATTTGTCCGGTAAGCTTCTGCAGGGCCGTAAACGATGTTCACACCGAGGAATGTAAGCGTTGCGGCATACCTCTTCGGGCGTATGCCCGGCTGGCCCTCTATCCGGCTCATCTCTTCAATTCAGGACTTGATGCAGCACGGCAGGGCAACATGAAACGGGCGCGCGAATTTTTTGCCGCAGTCGTACACTGGTGCCCGATGGATTCTGAGGCCCGTAACGCGCTGGCAATGGCCTGCTTTGGCGAGGGGGATTTTGCGGAGGCCCGATACCATTGGGAAACGGTACTGACGCAATTCACATCCGACCCAATCGCACGACGCGGGCTCGACGAGATCGCGGCCGCAACTGAATCTAGAAAACCGAGTGCGGTGAGGGAGCCATCTAAAGGCCGATCCGGGAAGAAGCGCCGGCGATCAAAGGAGCGCCGGTAAGTTAGCGAGCCGGCTGAGTGGGTACAGGTATCCGTGGGGGAATGAATATTCTCGTGATCTGTGCAACCTAAGTGTAGGCGGTATCGGGAGCACGACTGTTTTCGGCCTCTGCTCACCACATACGGATAGGCCTTTGGGCTGCAGCGACAAGATCTGGAATGTCTGGGAGTGGTCCTCAATATCCATGAATGAAGGCAAGGATGTGTTCATCGCCATGGGCGCTGGATGGGACCACTATCTCCAGCAACTTGAAATCCCCCTCGATCGTTGGTACCGAAATCGCAGCGTTGGATTCCGAGTGACAAGCAGAAGTTTCAGGAATGATTTAGTGTGCAATTCTCAATTAGCTGTAATAGCTTAAAATTTTCTTACTGAGTCTGTGGAACCCATGAATCCTGGATCACATAGCCCATGCGCTCCAGGCTCAAGCCGATGAAGAGTGTGGCCAAGATGTTGTGAGCTCATCGTCCTTATCTGCTCAATTGGTTTCGGTACAAAAACTAGGTGTCGAACTCAGGATGACATCGATCAGCTCCGGGCAATCCGTCCAAAACCAGCCGGATTTGGCGGCTTCACCCGGAGGGGTTGTCCAGATAAATCCTTTACTCAGATTGTAAAGGGCAGCGGTTCTAGATGATTTATGATCATATAATATTCTATCCAATCAAGACACATTTCTTTTTATTTTTGTTAAAATTAATTCTATAAATTCATCAAATTCTTCACTATGCTTCCCAAATTTTCCAATATCCAGAAGAATTACTTCATCATGATTCATAAATCTCTTATATTTAACTTTCTTTCTTGTTGTAAATAACATCCCTATATAGAGAAATGGATAAATTAATAAAGCCGTATAAACTATTTTTTCATATTTTAAAATGCTTATTTCATAGAAAATTATGAAAAATAAAATGAAAAATAAAAAAGTCACTTGTACAAATCTAAATTTTTTATAGAATAATGTATCCGGTACAGGCTTCAAAACTTTCATATCTATATTCATATAGATATCAGGACCAAAAATACTCTTTTCCGTGATTTTTAATTTTTGGTCATCAATCTCATATTTCCGGATGAACCCAATCTTTTTTTCTATGTAGGTATTCTTCATTTTTTCACTAACCTTTCAACCTATTGTAGAATCAGAGTTTTTTCTAAACTGTGTGTAAATGTCTAACCTTCTACCGCCTCCAACTTTTTGCGCTCACGACAAGAAGGGCTCTTGTTAATCCCTTCAAAAAGCTTCTGGATCACTTCCTGTGATTGTTTTTCCAGCAATTGTCCCGCCTGTCTGAGCTCTTCATTCTGTCCGATCTCATTGCAGATCATATCCAACCGCCAGAAGTTCCCAAATAGCAGCTTGAAGAGTGGTGTCGGGATTTTACTTTTGCCCCAGGGCAGATCAACCCGAAGAAAGGACCCAAAGTCGCGGGAGAGTTTGGGATATAGCTTGAGCGCAATCTGAGGTACTCGTGACAAGGCTTCTCCGTCCAGCTGGTTCAAAAGACTCAGGAAATTCGAGATTGGTGGCTGTGGATAAACCTCAACAAAAAATTGCTGCACATCCTTGTTGATAATCCTGCGCAAATCGCAAAGTTCGCCGCTTAGGCAAAGATAAAGCAGCTCAATGGCCCAACGAAACCAAGCAAGCTCAAAATGGTTGGCAGCAGCCATGCCCACAAATTGATCTTCATGCCATGCGGCCTGAAAAATATGACGGCCCACCTTACCGAGGATTTCGTCGACTTGCTTGGCTTGGGCTGACTCTGTCTGTTCTTTGTCAAGCATTGTAAGGGTTTTCTGCCTAAACATGGAAAGGCGCAGGAAATAGACTTCATGTCCAAGATGCATGATCTTAACGAAGCGTTCATCAAAAATCGGATATTCAGAGCTTTGATAGATATCTTCCAGGATCAGGCTATAGGTTAGCCGGTAATCCATTTCAGTCAGACAGAAATAATAGACAGGCATTCCGGTGTTAAGTTTCCTGACCTGAAGCTTACATTCAAACTCTCCAAGATCCAGGAGCATTGACCGTATGCTTTCCTGGTGTGTGAGAGCAATTTTGTGGGAATGTCTCAATCCTTTCACTGAAAATTCCTCGTTCAGTGTATTTATGATCATAACTGGAAGATTCAATGTTCCACCGATATCCTCGATTTGTTTTCTGAGCCGGTCATACTTGAACAGCTGTTTGACAAACGGCTCTATCGCCAGATTGAACTTCTTGCGGCTTAATTTTCGCGGGGAATAATTCCAGTTCTGACAAAAATATCCCTCGTAAGTGTTGCTTTTGAATTTGCGGCTTTTTGATCTGCTCTTTGTTCCGTAAACATTTGTCATAATTCTTCACCTCAGCATTACCGTCTATTCATGCTCTTGCGCTGCTCCTTCATGCAATAGGCTATGTACAGACTAATTTCAGCTGCCACAGCAGAAGGATTCATGAGATCTTTTTTATTGACGGGAATTACCTTGTCTAGCAGGTCCTCCAAACCAGTTTTTGCTTCAAGGCCTAAAGCCACCAGTGTTGTATGCAGCCTGCCCTCAAATTTCCTGTAGCTTGCCTGATAATAGTCATACACTTCTTGTCTTGCGCTTTTTGAGTTAGCAAAGCTTATAACCCATTGACAATCAGTGATATGCACCAGATAAATCATTCGTCCCCGGGCAATCTCTTCAGCTTCCTTCATCATGAAAGCTAACGACAGCACATCACCTTGTCCCCCTGTTCCTGTATCTGGCAGAGAAACCAGTGCCTTGATTGCATCACGCCGTCCAATAGCAGGTGTTTTTTTGGGATGATAAAGCCACTTAACAAGAGGTGCGTAAATACCACTTCTAACGATGTCTGTGTTATAAACTCCTGCCAGAACTGAGATACTTTTGCCAACCGTGGCATTGAGCCAGGCACAGGTTATGTTTTTAAGCATCCAGGTGGGCTCCCGGTAGAGGGAACCAGAACCGTCGCAGACGATAAGCAAAACCGGCTTTCCTCTCTTATCCGGCTGCATCTCCACCCGATATCGTCGGAAAATAGCCGGGCAAACATCAGCCAGAGGAAGTCTTTCGGGATCCAACGCTCCGCTTGATCGTATTCTTTCCATTTCCGGCATATGCACCAGGTTTGGATAGAGTGTCCTTCGAAGCTGCTCTGTCATAGGCCTGGCAGACTCCAATAAGGCCTCAAGACCAACAAAATCATCAGAAAGTTCCATGGCTCGATCATATATTTCACCGACTGCTTCCTGTCCGTCACCAAGGGAAACAGTTACAGAATTGCCGTCAGCCGGGTTACCCTGAATGGGGCTTTCTTTGAAACCAGAGATTCGAGATGCTTGTTCCAACAGGTCTGAGCGCATGTCCTCAGCTGATTGAGATTGACCTCCAGCCAGGTCAATGCTCTGTGCTAATTGTTGGATTATCTCCACCGCACGTTCTATGAGGGTCTTCTCTTCCTTGTTATTTTCACCCTGTTCATTTTTTGGAGCTAACTTGTCCATTCCATAAGTTTGAGCGACCTTGACGAAAGAGCTTTCATCTTCGAACAATGTCGGGGGGCGTTTCGCGTTCAAGGGGGCCAAGTTGTTAATTTGATTAAAACATTTTTTGTCCTTCTTTTTTGAAAAGGCCCATCCCTTTTCTTGAGAACCATCTTGTCCGGCTATTCTATTGTCTTCAGTTTCAGGAGGGGGCAGAAATGGTGACAAGCTTAGACAGACAGCCCTGACCCATGCCGAACCCAGTTCAATCATATATTGCGGCTTTGTACTGGGGAGCTTTTGGAAAAAGGGTTCACTGGCTAATGCAATACTATGCAAAATGTCTTTTATCATGGGGTGCAGGTCCATTTTGGACCAATCAGGAATCAGATCTCCGAAAAAGATAACGGCTCTGATGATTTCAGGGACTGACTGAAACTTCAGGGTTTCCTGAGAAGCCAGGAAAAATCGATAGATTTCAATGGAACCAATAGCACGAAGTTTAGATAGATCTTCAAGGAGAAGACGGGCCTGCACGTTTTCTGTAACCACCAGCGCAATCCTTTTATAGGTCTCCTGGTCGACGTTAACCTGGTCCTCAACTGATGGATTCTCAAGAAATTTATTCAGGTATAAATTTAAAATTTTTTCTTTTACACACTGTTGGTATTCAAGAAACGCGGTCAGTCCAAGTGAGGCTGTGATGGCCAGGGCAGATGGATAGCTAGTGTAAGCCGGACCTATCTGCGGCTTAACTTTCGGAACATAGCTTTGAGTCACAGAAGGATTGATATGTCTAACTACGGATAGCTGAGTATTTTTGCATAGTTGATAGTAATGCCTTTGTGCCGTTAGTCTCACAGAATAGTCCAGATTTGCCTTGAAGGCGTCTCTGAATGATACACCAGCCCAATCCTCTTTTGAGCGACATTTCCCCATTGAGCCGATTCCATAGCAATCGCTGTATGAGTTCCTGTAATCCATTTTGATTTCTCCCAATCAAAAGTGGTTTATGCCAATAGAAGGATCTTCAGCGTCAACCGTCTGCAGACCAAAAACCTTATTCAGAACTCCAGTAACCTGTCTTCGATCCTCCTTGCTGCAAAGTCCCAGCAATGTATACATGGACACCTCTTGAGGAGTCAGATGAGGCAGCCTTCCGGCCATGCGCAAGAAAGCCAGATACCCGCAGATAGTGGGCATGGGAACGGAAAGCAGGTTACCTTCCAGCTTCTGGCTGCGGATTTCCTGACCAAGCTTAACAACCTTTTCAATCAATTCATCCGAAGGAACAACAGGAGCCAACAGGGGTTCCACTTTAATTATCTCTTTTAAAATCTGAATCTCCTGTTCATAAGACATGTAATCCATGGTAATGTTGTTCACGAATCTTCTTTTTAAGGCATCATCAAAAACAACAAGCGTATGTGTGGCATCACTTTCAGCCTGGTAGTTACTGTCTGCAATCCAGGCGATCCCCAGGCCTTTTATTTTCGATTTGTCAGGAAGATTGATGAAGCCAGTAGTGATTAAATCCAGCAGGCCGCCCTGAACGCTTGGTGTGTGCACGCGGCCAAGTTCACGCAGCCATATGAGCGGATAGGTCTTTTCACGCAGTCCGCTTGCCTCCTCAATACACCCCACCAGCCGGCTTTTTTCATCATAGGTAGTACCATTCTTAAGGGCGCGTCGCTGCAAAAGTTCACCCGGTGTTTCGTACACGACCATTTCAATGTAAAAGACTTTGAGAGGCATCACGCGATATCCCATGGCGAGACAAAGGGCCTCGAAGTTTTCCGGTACAAGGTCAATGGTTTCCAAAAGGGAACTTTTGGCGGTGCCTGTAGGTCCGGAAATGTGACACACCTCATGATTACAGATGGAAGTTGTCAAAACTTCCAGATCTTTCTTTTTCATGAATAAAGGATGGTGTCCTGGAACCGGCAACATTTCAATCAGATCTCCGCTGCCAGCCCTTCGAAATTCCTCAACTTCTTTGAGACGAAAAATGTTATTAGCCATGAAGCTCTCCCCCTTTTTTATTCTTTTACGATCAGTTCACCTTGATGATCCGCGGTAATGGCCAGTTTTTTTAATTTTGACCGGCCGTTTCCCCGCATCCATCGAAGCACTGCCTGTGCGGCGAGATTTCGACCGTGCTCGAGAAGCGCTCGGGCACCGAAGGAAATCAGGTTCGCATCAAGACTTTTCAAGACCATTTCTCCTGTTCCTGATTCGATGATAACTTTTGAAATACTTAACTTGAGGCGGGTTGCGGCAGATATTGCTGCCTCCTCAACAGCGCGTTCCACAATGAGTGCCAGAGCCTTCCCGTCCAGAGGGTCGAACACTATGGGGGTGCCCACTCGACTGAGGAAAGCGCCCGAGAGCATGGACTTAATTTCCTCTGAAACACGGCGTTTCATGTTACTCCGGCTTTGGTTGTAATAGAAACCAATACCTTTGTGCAGCTTTTCATCCATTCCACCTGGAAGATTCATGGTGAAGACAAGAATGACGTTTGCGCAGGAAAACATGGCTCCAACAGAGCTTTGAGCCTCTCCAGTATCCAGAACCTGAAGGAAAAGGTCTGCCAGAGACGCTCGCACGGAAGGTACTGCATGATCCAGATCGCTAATTTCAAGAACAACTCCGGTGTGGTGTTTTGCCGCCTGCTCAAGGCGACCGCTTTGATGAGACCCGACAATTCCGCGACCAGAACCGAGTAGTTGTGACGTTGCTGTGTGATGATCAGACATGCTTGCGGCATCGATATTGACATAAGGGATATCCAGGATTCTTGCCAAAAGGACTGCAGATTGAGACTTGCCAGTACCAGGCGGGCTCTGGGCGCAATAGCGCAGGGGCTGATGAAGCGGCCTGGTCAGACATTCCATCTCTAAACGTTGACAGAGTTGATAGAGGGCATGATCCTGAGCCAGGAGATGATCTTTAAAAAAAGTCAAAAGCTCAGGATTTGTCAGCACTCGAGTGAAACGTTCCTGAACTTCAGCATTTCGGATTGTCTTCGGCCGCGCACTCAATCCGCAAAGGGTTTCAGATATTGCGGCCGTTTTAATGACAAATGCCGCCATGTTTTCAGAGCAGGGCTTCTTTCCCGAAGCCCACATTGCAACGTTTCTCATGGCCAGGGCCGGGATTATCCTTGCCCGCCCTTCTTCAGGAATAGAGTTCAAGGATTTATTGGATTCCGCTATAAGTTCTTCAAGGGCTGCTTCAGGAATACCGCCTATGCGGCTTCCAGCGGACATGACAGCGAATCGGGTCAGGATATCCAGGCGGATCTCAGGTACACGCCGTAATGCTGGTACAATAGGGTCGACAATCGCTCCCTGACCACCATGGAAGATGGCCTGGAGCTCATCGTATCTTCCAGTGAAAACTACAGGGGTATTACGCTTGGACAGGGAGGTCATGAGTGAACGCATTTCATTGGCCAGCTCATATGGATTTGTTCCAAGATTGATCTTAACCGCTTCAACCATTACTGTTCCGGGTGCTTTGCGGCTGATCTCCATAAGGCCACGAGCGTTGATTCCTGGTGTAATCAGGTTGCCAAGACTTCGGCCATGCCCAAGCAGTGTACCAGAGATTAAAGCCAGAGCGGCCTCGAGGCATATTTGATGTGGCGCAGCAACTGCAACGTTTATAGACCCGCTTAATAACTCGGAGATTTCCTCTGCCCATTCGATTAGTGCCATGTCCTCACGATTTTTGTGATCAGTCCAGGGATGAACAGGCTCCAGGACTTCTGCGACAGGGCTGTAAAGTTTAATGAGTTCAGCATCGCTAAGAGCTGCTGGAAGTTGCCTCTGGAGGAGAACTGCCAACTGTTTCAGGTTGGAAAGCTCAACCATAAGAGCCTCGGCCCGGGTGATTGAAAGAGGCGATGCCTGGACCTTAAGCTCAACCCATAAGGAACTCTGACCAGGCTTAACTTCCTTAGGCTTTACCAGTCTGATCCGATCACCCATATTTGAGAGATGTCGAAAAAAAGCATCCGAGGAAACCCTTGCTTCATTTGGACCTCTGTACAACTCAAAATTTACCAGGATAAGGCCTTCGTCCAAACTGCCAGCAGCTGACACAATACCGCTTGGCAAGGTTTGCTCGTCGGACTTCAAGACAAAGGATGAGCCGTCCAGGGCTATATTGAGGTTCAGGGAGGCGGCCTTTTTACACAGCTCGGCCACCTGCCGAAGGGTTTCCTGCTGGTCTTCCTTAGTCCAGATAACGGCATGCTGTGACTCCATGCTTGATTTCTCCCTGTTTCAGAGGAATTGTTGAGTTTTTAAGGTTCCTGTAGAATACATGGCAAATAATGTTCCAAATATTTATTGTGTGTTATTTCAAGATTTTAATCGTAGATGATATGCAATAAGGTTGAGTTTGGTGAGTTGATTTTACTAAGACTAAAAAAACAGCTGAACAGGGGGAGTAAAAAATCTATTTTACTGAGGGCTGTAGATAAGGGAATGATTGACCCATCAGTTTTAATGCTTGACTTTATTCATTATGATGTGTTTATTTTTTTTATAAAGTTGCATAATTTATTGTGACTAGTTGCTCTAAAAAAATTCTTTTGATCATCTCCACACTTTTTTTATTTCCTCCCTAACCGATACATCGGGGTAAATTATGGCTAAACCATCTTTTCCAGTGCCGGCAGTCCGTCTCATTGTCACAGACTCAATTGGCAGGGTGTTAATTGTGAAAAGAGACGGCACATCCCATTCAAAAGGGGCCTGGTGTCTGCCTGGCGGCAAGGTGGATTACGGCGAGACGGTTGATCAAGCCGCGACTAAAGAGCTGTTTGAAGAGACGTCGTTGAAAAACAAATCAATGGAGTTCCTTTTTTATCAGGACAGCCTGCCTCCCAATCCAGGCGAAATGCATTGCATTAATTTTTATTTTGAATGCGAGACTGAAGGCGATCTTGTCCTGAATAAAGAGTCCAGCGCTTATGCCTGGATTGGACCCGAAGACCTCAAAAGATACAACATTGTCTTTAGAAACGACCTGGGACTGAAACGTTATTGGGCTCAAAAAGTTGTTCCACAACAATCCTGATAGATTCTGTATTTTGCCTAATTGGTCAGATACTGAGTTTTTTAAACAAGTTATTATAATTGGCCAGATTGCGGCTGTTAATTTGAAAAGATGGCAGCTTAAAGATTTAAGATCAATCTATCACTCGTAAGGAGGGCAGGCCGTGGCTGAAAAGAAATA
>Ga0114946_10003605_pt1 | contig 10403 bp, 8 predicted proteins | sample WalLakDeSediment_FD_88676 | JGI IMG/M metagenome (GOLD analysis project Ga0114946, IMG submission 88676) | Lake sediment microbial communities from Walker lake, Nevada to study Microbial Dark Matter (Phase II) - Walker Lake 11/02/13 Deep Sediment | ecosystem: Environmental > Aquatic > Freshwater...
CGAGCGCCACGGTCGGCTCGTCGAGGAAGAGCAGGTCGGGATCGCCGACGATCGCCAGCGCGAAGTAGAGCCGCTGCCGCTCACCGCCGGACAGCGTCGACACCAGCGCGCCGGCCTTCCCCTCCAGCCCGGCGCGCGCGAGCACCTCGCCGACCGGCAGCGCGAACGGGTAGTAGCGGGCGAACAGCGACACCAGCTCACGCACCCGCAGCGAGGTCGGGACCCCCGACTCCTGCAGCATGACGCCGACCCTGCCCCGCGCCTCGCGGCGGTCGGGTGGCCCGCCGAACAGCAGCGCCTCACCGCGCGTCGGCGGCGTGAGGCCGAGCATCACCCGGATCGACGTCGTCTTGCCGGCCCCGTTCGGCCCCAGGAAGCCGACCACCTCGCCCGGCGCCACCGCCAGGTCGACGCCCGCGAGCGCCTGCACGTCGCCGAAACGCTTCTCCACGGCGCGCATCTCGACCACCATGTACCCACCTCCTGTGGACCCAGGGTAGCCGCGCACGGCGTCGGTCCGCCTCCGCCATCGGGTGTAGCGGGCTCCGACGAAATGGGGAGAAGAGGCGCCTACTCGCCCTGCCCCAGCGAGTACCCGGGCAGGCCGTCGAAGTCGTAGAGGTGCTCGGTCTTGATGACCTCGTGGCCGGCACCGTGGACGGCGGCCAGCAGCTCCAGCACCGCCCCGAAGCCGGGCACGCCGCCGTCCGCGGGGTGGAAGCGGCAGCGCCAGTGGTCGGTGCAGGAGGTCTCCGCGAAGCCCTCGGGCCACACCTTGACGCCGCGGTTGGTGACCATCTTGAGCGACCAGCCGACCGCGCGCGCGGCGGCGGCGAGCGCCGGGCCGATGACCTCGGGATCCCGACCCGCCTCGTCCCAGTCGACGAACACGTCGACGCCACGCAGCTCCTTGCGCTCGAACGGCGGCTCGGGCACCTCGACCCGCAGGTCGTGCCTGCGGTAGTGCACCGGCGGGAGGTGCCTGGGGTCCTCGCCCAGCCGCGCGTTGACGGCGTCGGCGAAGCCGTCGGTGCCGACCCGCTCGATGCTGGTGCCGACGCGGTAGAGGTCGCCGGTGTGGACGCCGTCCTCCAGCGTGCGCAGCCAGGCGTTGCCGATGCGCTCGGCGACCTCCGCCTGGCCCACGTGCACCAGCATCTGCACGGCCGCGAGCAGCATGCCCGACGGGTTGGCGATGCCCCGCCCGGCGATGTCGGGGGCGCTGCCGTGCACCGCCTCGAACATCGCGACGCCGTCGCCGACGTTGGCCGAGCCGCCCAGCCCGACCGAGCCGGCGATCTGCGAGGCGATGTCGGAGAGGACGTCGCCGTAGAGGTTGAGGGTGACGATGACGTCGAAGCGCTCCGGGGTGTCGGCGAGGCGCGCGGCGCCGATGTCGACGATCAGGTGCTCGGCCTCGAGGTCGGGGTACTCGGCCGCGACCGCGTCGAAGGTCCGGTGGAAGAGGCCGTCGGTCAGCTTCATGATGTTGTCCTTCGTCATGCAGGTGACCTTGCGGCGGCCGTAGGCGCGGGCGTAAGCGAAGGCGAAGCGCACGATGCGCTCGGTTCCGGGCCGGCTGACCAACTTGAGCGACTGCGTGACCTCGCGCGTCTGGCGGTGCTCGATGCCGGCGTAGAGGTCCTCCTCGTTCTCGCGCACGATGACCAGGTTCATGTCGGCGTGGCGCGTCGGCACGTACGGGCCGTACGACTTGGTCTCGCGCACGTTGGCGTACAGGCCCAGGCTCTTGCGGAGCGTGACGTTGACGCTCTTGTAGCCGCCGCCCTGCGGCGTGGTGATGGGCCCCTTGAGCAGCACCCTGTGCCGCCGCAGCGCTCTCCAGGCGTCGTCGGGCACGCCGGTGGCGACGCCGCGTTCGTACGCCACCTGGCCGAGCACGACCGGCTTCCAGTCGATGCGGGCGCCGGCGGCCTCGAGGATGCGCAGGGTGGCACGGGTGATCTCGGGCCCGATGCCGTCGCCCTCGGCGACGACGACGGTCGTGGGGGCGTGGGGAACGCTCATGGGGGCCAGGGTATGCCGCTCGGCCGGTCCCACGCCAGCGCGGCCACGACGGCGTGGATGGCGCGCGGGCCCGCCGCCGCAGCCGGCGAGCGGACTCCGCCGCCGCAGCCGGCGCGCGACCCGGCCGCCGCCGCCGGCGCGCGGGACACCGCCGCCGGCCAGCGTCAGGCGTACTCCCGCGCGAGGCGGCGCTCGCGCGCCAGCGCCAGGGCCAGCCGCGGGTCGCCGGGCGGCATCGCCGCGGCCGCCGCCTCCCACAACGCCAGGTCGTCGCCCAACCGGTCGGCCAGCTCGAACAGGGCGTCGGCGTCGCCGCTCAGCAGCGCCGCCTGCCGCAGCGCCTCCTCCAGCGTCTCGCGCGCCTCGCGCACGCCCGGGGCATCGCTGAGCGGCAGCAGCGGCCCCTGCCACAGCGCGATCGCCTCACGCACGCGGCCCTCGGCCAGCAGCGAGCGCGCGTCCGCGACGTCGGCCGCGAACGCGACGGCCCAACGGTAGGGCGCCTCGCTGACCGGGAGCAGGGCGCGGAGCCGCGTGAGCAGTCCGCGCAGCCCGCCGCTGCTGAAGGGCGTCTGGCCGTCGGGCGTGAGGAAGTCGTTGAGCGCGTCCCGCGAGAGACCCTCGGGGTGCAGCGTCAGCGCTAGGGCCGCCTCCGCCAGCCGTGGCGGCAGGCCGACCGGCGTGCCCTCCAGACGGCAGGCCACCTCCCCGAAGAAGCGCAGGCGCAGCGCCGGACCCCCACCGCCGACCGCATCCCACACGGGCGCGAACACGGCGGCGGGACCGGCGAAGAGGCGCAGCGCCACCGGATGCAGCGTGCCGAGCAGCCGCGCCAGGTCGTCGGGCACGTGGTGGGCGGCCCCACCGCTGGCGACCAGGTAGTGCAGCGCGCCGGCAGCCGCAGCTCCGCCGCCATGTCGCCCGCGGTCATGACGGCGAGCAGGTCGTCGCGGGCGCGCTCGAACGCCACCTGGCCGCCCTCGGCGCCGCCGAGGGCCCCCGCGACGGTATCGGCCATGCCGCGCGCGAGGCGGGCGACGCGGCGCGCGTGGTTGCCCATGCCCTCGGCCAGCTCGACGGCGTCGGCCGCGACCGTGGCGGCCTCGCCGACGCGTCCCAGCTCGAGCAGTACCCGCACCGCCTGCTGCGCGAACGCCGCGCGGCGGTCGCGGGGCGCCGCCTCGACCAGTGGGCGCAACAGCTCCAGCGCGGCCGCGGGCCGGTCACTCACCAACTCGACGGCCGCCCACGTGCCGCGGACCAGGTCGGCCACCGCCGGCATGGCGCCCGCCAACGCGGCCGCGGTGTCCGCCAGGCCGCGCCGGAGCCCCGCCAGGTCGCCCGTCAGCAGGCGCGCGAAGGCCAGGTCGTTCACCAACCGCAAGCGGCGTGCTCCGTCACGCAGTTGGTGCTGGTCGAACACGCCCAACGCGAACTGCGACCAGGCGCGGGCGCGGGCGAACTCGCCGACGTGCAGCAGCTTGGCCGCCAGCGTGCCCGCGTTGCGCGCCACCTCGTGTGGCGTCCCGAAGTCCTCGGCGAGGCGGACGCTCTCTTCCAGCAGCCTCGCGGCCGCGCCGAAGTCGGGATGCATGCGCCCGAACTGCCACAGCGTGAGCGGGGTCCTGCGGGCCTCCACCGCGTGGGCCGCGAGCGCGAAGCCCTCCGCGGGCGGGAGGGTGCCCGCGCGTCGCGCCCGCAGCTCGGGCGCGACGTGCGCGGCCAGGTGCGCGTCGACGTCGTGCGCCACCGAGGGCAGCTCGCCGGCGTCCAGGGCCGCCAGCAGCCGCCACTCCAGCACCCGCTCCTGGCGTGCATAGGTCGGCGGCAGCGCGGAGAGCAGCAGGTGCAACCGCCGCGTGAGGCCGCGCTCGTGGTACGCGGGACCGGCCATGCGCAGCACGTCGTCGACCAACTCGGGGGCGCCGAGCACGGCCAGCTCCAGCGCCTCGATCCAGGCGCCGTCGCGCGCCATGGCGCGCACGGCCAACGGGGTAGGCACGGCCTCGCCCCGGCCGGCGGGGAGCAGGGCGCCCTCGGGCGCAGGCACGCGCAGGCGCGGCAGCTCGATCGCCTCGTGGGCGCTTCGCATGAGCTCCGTGAAACGACCGCCGCACGAGCGCCACAACGCCGTCACCCGCTCGAGGCCGAGGCCGCCCGGCATCACCTGCGCGGCTTCCTCGTGCGAGAGCCGCAGCCGATCGGGCCCGATCACCCGGCAACCGTGGACCCAGGCGTGGGCGGGCGGCACGTCGGCGCCGCGCAGGTCGATCACGACGCCGAAACCGGCGTCGTGGAGCCCCACGAGCTCGCCCAGCAGGGGCGCGTCGGCGACCTCGGCGGTGACCGCGAGCCACAATGGACGCAGGTCCTCCGCGTGGTGACGAAGTCCCTGGACGTGCGCGCGGTAGGGCAGCGCCTGGGCGAAGAGCGGCGCCTCCAGGACCCGGTTCAGCGCCTCGGCCAGGGCGTTCCCCTGGGCGACGTCGTCCTCGGCGGCCCGCAGTGCCAACGTCCACCAGGCCGTGCGGCGGCGCACACGCAGCGCGTCGAGGACGAACGGCACGCCGTACCGCTCACCACCGACCAGGAGCACGGGGCGATCGGCGTCGAGGACCGCGTCGAGCTGACGCGTGAGCCACACGCCCGCACGATAGCGCGCCCCCGAGGGGCCCGTCCCTCGTCGTTACGGCAGCGGTGACACCCGCGTGCCGAGTCCGTTGGCCCCGCCTCGGCCCAAGGCCCAGGCCGGGTCCCACGCGCTCGCGACCGGCTCCGGCGCCTCGGCCCCTTCGTGCCGCAGCTGGTCGACGGCGCGCAGCCAGCGCACCTCGCGCAGCCACACGCGGCCGTCCCGGATGTCGAACCCGCTCGACGCCTCGATCCGGCGTCGCGCCTCGATGTGGGTCATGAACACCTCCCTGGCGTGCCGGAGAGTACGCGAGGGCCCGCTCCAACCCCGCACCATGCTTCGGAGGCGGCATGAAGCGCTCTTGGAGCGGGGTCGCGGCTACGGTGCGGCATCTCGGGAGGTGACCATGCCGTTCCTCACCCGCGCGCTCCGCATCACCCTCGCCACCCTCGTCGTGCTGGGGATGGCCACCGCCACGGTCGGCGCCGCCGTGCCGGCCTCCATGGCGGGTAGTTCGGGCCAGCCCGGCGACATCGACGTGGGCGCCAGCCCCCTGGCCCCCGCGCTCCTGCTGGCCGGCAGCTCCGGTCAACCCGGCGACCCAGACGCCGGCTGAGACCTCGTCCGACAGGACGAGACCTCGTCCGACAGGACGAGCCCTCGTCCGTCAGGACGAGACCTCGTCCCTCGGGGCGTCCGCCGCGTTCGGTGGCAGCCTTCCGGCGGCGCCTTCCTGATGGGAGTCTGCGCCCGCCCACCCGGGCGGGCGCACCACGTCCGAACCCATGGCCGATCCCCCTCACCCGCCCCCGTCACTCGAGCAGCTCGGCTTCCAGTACCAGCCGGTCGCGCCCCTGCAGCCGGGTCTGGCTGGTTGGCACGAGGCGCTGGTGCGCTGGCACCTGCCCGACGGCACCATCCGCGGCCCGCTCGACGTGCTCCCGTATTGGCTCGGGCCGCATCGCCAACCGACCTTCACCCGCTTCACCGTCGACCATGCGGCCGCCGTGCTGCAGCGCGACACCCACGCCCGCCTGAGCATCAACCTCAGCCCCCGGCAGGTCGTCCACCCCAACGCGCTGGCGTCGCTCGAGGGCGTGCTGCCGGCGCTGCGTGGGCGGCTGATCGTCGAGGTCACCGAGCAGCGCTACCGCGACGTCGGGGGGCTGTGGTCGAGCCTCGAGGCGCTCGCCGAGCGCTGCGACCTGGTGATCCTGGACGACCTCACCCTCGACGACCTCGACCTCGAGTCGCGCGCCCACGCGCCGGTCGACGGCATCAAGCTCGACCGCAGCGTGCTGGCGGCCCTCGTCGACCCGGATCGGCGTGCCGCGACGGCCGAGGCGGTCCGCGCGACCGCCGGACGCTACACGATCGTCGTGGCCGAGGGGCTGGAGGACCCGCGGCACGTCGAGGCGCTCGACGGCCTGGGCGTGACGCACGTGCAGGGCTTCGGGATCGGGCACCCCGCCGCCCAGCTCGATGCCGTGGCGGTGCCCTGGCTGTCCGATGCGCCCGTCCGTCCCGACGTGGGTGCCCACCGGCCGCGCCCCGCGCGCTATCGTCGGGGCTGACCCCCGGCAACGCCGCGACCCCCGCCGACGGCGGCGGCGCGCGCCGCGCGGAGGAGGAGCCCATGGCCGTCGACACCCTCGCCACCGATCCGTCGTCCACCGTCGGCGTAGCCGCCACCCTCCTGACCCGCCAGCGCGCCGTGCTGCTCCCGGTCCAGAGCCGCATGCTGTACTACGGCGACCGCCCGCTCGCGGTCGCGCGCGGCCAAGGCGACTGGCTGTGGGACGTCGAGGGGAACCGCTACCTCGACTTCTTCGGCGGCATCCTCACGGTCTCGGTCGGGCATGCCAACCCCGACGTGGTCGAGGCCACCGTCCGCCAGATGCGCACCGTGGGGCACACCAGCACCCTCTACCTCAACGAGATCACCATCCAGGTCGCCGAGAAGCTCGCCGCCATCACCCCCGGCCGCCTCGCGGTGTCCTTCTTCACCAACAGCGGCACCGAGGCGGACGAGATGGCGATCCTGGCCGCCCGCACCTTCACGGGGAACCGCGACGTCGTCTCGCTGCGGCACGCCTACGCCGGTCGCAGCGCCTCGATGATGGCCATGACCGCGCACGCCAACTGGAAGCAGGGCGGCGTGTACGACGGTCACATCAAGCAGGTGCGCAGCCCCAATCCCTTCCGCAAGCCGGCCGGCATGACCGACGACGCCTACCTCGACTTCCTCGTCGACGACCTCGCCGACTTCCTCGCCACCTGCACCGACGGCAAGATCGCCGCCTTCATGGCCGAGCCCATCCAGGGCGTCGGCGGCTTCGCGGTGGCGCCGCCCGACTACTTCCGCCGGGTCGAACCGCTCGTTCGCGAGGCCGGCGGCCTCCTGATCATCGACGAGGTCCAGACCGGCTGGGGCCGAACCGGTCGATACTGGTGCGGCATCGAGCACTGGGGCGTCGAGCCCGACATCGTCACCTTCGCCAAGGGCATCGCCAACGGCGCGCCCGTCGGCGCCACGGTCATGACGCCCGAGGTCGCCGAGTCGGTGAAGGCGCTGACGCTGTCGACCTTCGGCGGCAACCCGGTCTCGATGGCGCAGGCGCTGGCCACGATCGAGTTCATCGAGCGACACCGGCTGTGGGAGAACGCCGAGACCCAGGGAGGGCGCCTGCGCGAGCACCTCGAACTGCTCATGGCCACCCACGACTTCATCGGCGACGTCCGCGGCATGGGCCTCATGCAGGGCGTCGAGATCGTGGGCCCCGGCACCACCGAGCCCGACCCGGCACGCGCCAACGCGCTCGTGAACGCCGCCCGCGACGAGGGCCTGCTCGTCGGCAAGGGCGGCCGCTGGGGCAACGTGCTGCGCATCGCCCCCATGCTCAACGTCACGCCGGCACTGATCGACGAGGGGTGCGAGCGGCTGACGCGGGCGGCGTCGAAGGTGGCCTGACCGCCGACGCGACGGGGCGGCCGGCCACCGCCGACCGCCCCGCGAGACGCGCCGGGTCGCGGCCCGCCGCTAGAAGCCCAGTCCCGGCGGCATCGGCACGAAGGTCATGCCGCCGCCGTCGTTGCCGCCCACGCTGGAGTACGTGACGGTGCGCGTCGGCGTGAGCATGCGGGTCCCCGCGCCGGAAGCCGGGTTCATGACCCGCGCCACCTTCTCCTCGTTGCCGACCCACAGGGCGCCCTCGGCGTCGAGCGCGACCAGGTAGGGGTACTCGACCCCCGTGACCACCAGGTAGGCGCTCCCCTGCGGGTAGTGCACGCCCGTCAGGGCGCCGGCGCCATCGAAGCGGGTAACGTAGTCCTCGCCCCAGTTGCCGACGTACAGGCGGCCCGCGGCGTCCACCGCGATGCTGGCCGGGTCGTACAGCGTGTAGTCGCCGCCGGGCGGCGGGCTCGTGGCGATGGTCTCGATGATCTGCAGGTTGGGGACGCGGTCGAGAACGCTGCCGTTCAGCGACGTGATGCCGTCGATCCGCGTGATCGTCTCCGAGTCGTGGTCGAGCACCCACAACCTGTCCTGCGCGTCGACCAGCACCTGGTAGATGCCGTACCAGGGGAGCACGCCGGCGCCGGGGTCGGCGACGGTCAGCACCACGTCGGCCGCGCGGTTCTGGTTCCCGCTGAGCGTGGCGACGCCGCGAAAGGCAAGCACGTACTCCTCGTTGTAGTCGCCGACCCACAGGGCGCCCGTGCTGTCGAACGCGAGGCCGCAGGGGCCGGACATCTCGGGCGAGTTCAGGGTGGCGAGCCGCGCCGGCGAGCCGCCGGCCAACGCCGACGCGAGCGCGTAGACGACGATCTCCCCGTTGTCGTAGTCGGCCACGTAGAGGCGGTCGCCGGCGCCCACCGCGACGCCGCAGGGGCCGCTGGCGGCGCCGACGTTCAGCGGCGTGCCGCGCGCCATGGCGTCGAGGTCGCCGGTGGTCGAGAGCACCTGGACCTTGCCGTCCCAGTAGTCCGAGACGAGCAGCCAAACGGGATCGGGCTCGGGGCCGCCGCCGGGGCCGCTGCAGGCGGCCATGACGATGGCTGCCACACCGAGCAAGAGCGTACCCAGGGAACGTCCGGTCATCGGGTCTCCTTCGGGCCCGGCACGGCGGGCGCTGCGAGTTGGCCAGACGTATACCAGCGCCGGGCGTGGGTAGCCGTGCATCGGTCACACCCGCGGGCGACCGTGCGTCGGTCCCGTCCCGGGGTGCCCGGCGGCCGGGCCGCCGGCGCCGGCCGCGTGCCCAGCGACGCGACGCCCCCCGCGCCCGCCTGGTAGCGTCGGGGTACCTGAGTGCACCCTCCAAGGAGGCGACATGAACCGCCAAGACGTCCTCGAGCTGCAGCGCCACCGCAGCCACCCATCCGTCAGCATCCTGCTCCCCACGCATCGCACGTCGCCCGACAACAAGCGCGACCCCATCGTTCTGAAGAACCTCGTCGGCGAGGCCACCGATCGCCTCATCGAGTTGCTCGGCAAGCGCGACGCGGCGCCGCTCCTGCGGCGGCTCGAGGCACAGGTGGCCGCCCTCGACCTGCGCCGCACCCTCGACGGACTGGCGATCTTCGTCAGCGCGGAGCACGCCGGCGCCTACCTGCTGCCGGTGCCGCTGACGCCGCGGGTGGTCATCGACGACACCTTCGCTACCCGCGACCTGGTGTTCGCCCTGAACCGCTCGCCGCGCTACTGGGTGCTGGCCCTCTCCGAGCAGCCCACCCGGCTGTTCGAGGGCGTGCGCGACACGCTGGTCGAGGTGCGCGGCGGCGGCTTCCCCATGGTCCACACCGGCCCCGGCGGCGCCGCGTCCCTGCCGAAGCTGATCGACAAGTCGAGGTACGAGGACGAGCACCACCAGCAGTTCTTCCGCCGCGTCGACCAGGCGCTCGCACCCTTCGTCAAGGCCGACCCGCTGTCGGTCTGCGTCGTCGGCGTCGAGCGCTGGCTGTCGCACTACCAGAGCGTCACCTCCCAGAAGGGCATCGTCGCCACGGTGACCGGCAACCACGACCAGACGCCGGCGCACGAACTCGGCAAGCTGGTGTGGCCGGTGGTCGCCGACGCGCTGTCGGTCAAGCGCCAACGCGCGCTCGACGCCCTCGACGCCGCCGTCGGCGCGCAGCGCTTCGCCTCCGGGCTGGGCGAGGCGTGGCGCCGTGCCGGGGAGGGGCGCGGCGAGCTGCTGTTGGTCGAGCAGAACTACCACCAGGCCGCGCGCCTCGACGAAGCCGCGGGCCAGTTGCACCTCGTCGACGAGGGCAACGCGGGCGCCAACATGGCGGACGCCGTGGACGACCTCATCGAGCTCGTGCTGGCCAAGCAGGGCGAGGTGGTCTTCGTCGACGACGGCGCGCTCGAGGGACACCAGCGCGTCGCGCTGACGCTGCGGTACTGAGGCGCCGCTCCGGACTCCGCGGGGCATCGACGTCGGCCCGTTCACCGCGGGTTCGGGCCCGGGTCGCCGGGGCGCTACCATGGGGACGAGCGAGGGGTCCCGTGACGACGCCGCGAACGACCGTACGCCAACCCCCGCCCCCCTCGCAACGCAAGAGCGACCCAGACCCGCGGACGACGGCCCCCGCCATCGAGCGCCGCGGTGAGGTTTGGCACCTGCGCTCGTACCGTGCCGTGCGGCAGGTCCTGCGCGACGCCGACGCCACCCGCCAGGCCGGCTTCAACGCCGAGCTCGCGGGCCGCAGCTCGCTGCGCCAGCCAGTGCTCTTCCAG
>Ga0114946_10003606_pt1 | contig 10403 bp, 6 predicted proteins | sample WalLakDeSediment_FD_88676 | JGI IMG/M metagenome (GOLD analysis project Ga0114946, IMG submission 88676) | Lake sediment microbial communities from Walker lake, Nevada to study Microbial Dark Matter (Phase II) - Walker Lake 11/02/13 Deep Sediment | ecosystem: Environmental > Aquatic > Freshwater...
GGAAAAGCTGGATGATCGCCGCGCCCACGTAGCCCTCGACGCCGTGCAGCCCCGTGGTCAGGATGAGCAGGCGCTGGGGGTGGGGCGGAACGGCCGTGATCCACTCAATCGCCAGTTCAGGCGCGTAGGGCAGCGGGTAGCGCTCCAACTGCGCCGCCGGATAATAGCTCCGCACCTGCGCCAGGCTCGCCCGCAAGCGGTCGCGCGCCGTGTAAAAACCGTCAGGAAAGAAATCACGCATTACGCATCACTCGCGCGTGCCACGCGCCACGCGCCACGCGCCACGCGCGACGCGCCACGCATCAAAACGGCCCATAGTTAATCGCCACCCCGATCGCCAGGAAAACCAGCGTGACCACCAGCACGCCCAACCACAGCCGCGCCGTCCAGCGGATCCAGGTCGGATAGCCCACCACCGTCAGCCCCAGGCTGATCAGCAGCACCGGGTTGGTCGGATAGGCCAGGTTGGAGAAGCCGTCGCCGAAGCAGTAGGCCGTCACCACCACCTGGCGCGTCACCCCCACCAGGTCGCCCAGCGGCACCAGGATCGGCATCAGCAAAAAGGCCTTGGCCGAGCCGGAGGCGACGAAAAACTCGATGATCAGCGCCAGAAAGTAGATCAGCACCGCCGAGGGGAAGGGGCCGGCGTCGCCGAAGGCCTGCGCCGTGTTGTGCAGAATCGTGTCCAGGATGCCCCCCTGCGCGACGATGTGCTTGATGCTGGCGGCCATCAGGATCAGCGGGATGCTGGGCGCAATCCCGACCAGCCCCTCCCGGACCGCGCGCCCCACGGCCGAACGGCCGATACCCGACCGCAGCGCCGCCCCAATTCCGCCGGCTAGAAAGAGCAGCCCCACCAGCGGCAGCGCCACGTCGCTCAGCGCGGGCACGAACGGCCCCAGCACCAGCACCAGCACGATTAGCGCCACGCTCACAAACAGCAGGCGCGTGGCGCGTCCCAACTGCACGTCGGCCGTCGCCAGGGCGTCCAGGTCCTGGTCCCGGTAGCGCGCGCGCAGCGCCTGGTCCAGCTTGTAAACCGGCGAGGCCTGCGGATCGGCGTCGATGCGGCGCGCGTAGCGCACCAGGAAAATAGCCAGGACGCCATACACCGCCGCGAAGATGAAAATGCGCAGCCACGCCCCCGAAAAGAGGGGCAGTTCGGCCAGCCGCTGCGCCACGCCGATGGTAAAGGGATTGGTGATGGCGGCCGAAAAGCCCAGGTTGGTGGCCAGGATGCTCATCCCCAGCCCCACCAGCGCGTCCCAGCCCAGCATGTAGGCCAGCGCCACCATCAGCGGGATCAGCGGCACGATCTCTTCGAAGATGCCGAAAAAGGCCCCCAGCAGCATGAAGAAAAAGCTCACCACCAGCAGCAGGGCGTATTTGCGGTGGCCGTAGGCTTTCACCAGCCGCCCCACCGCCGCCGTGAGAATGCCGCTGCGGTCCAGCGCGGCGAAGGCGCTGCCGACCATTAGCAGGAAAACGATGATGGTGATGATGATGACCGCGTCGGGGCCCCACAGCACCTCGATGGGGGCCGTGAACCAGCGCCAGACGGGGTAAGCGGGCCGGGCGCTGAGCGTGAAGGATTGAGGGTCGATCAGTTCACGGCCGTTTTCAACCACGCGCGCATACGACCCGGCCGGCACGACGCGCGTCAGCGCCCCGGCCGCCAGCATGAGAAACAGCAAGATGAGCAGCGCTTGGACAAACGCCCTGGTACTGATTTGCGCCCCGGCTTTTTCCGGCATGTGGGTTCCTCCTGATGCGGTTGTTGTGGCTTGGGGTCAGCCTGATTTGATTGGGATTATATTGCCGATTGGGCCGCGCGACCAAATTGTATCTGAGACAAAGCCGCCGGCCGTATTCTGGCTGTGAAATTTGCCCTGGACCTTTGCGAATACCCCTATTATCTACATTGCCATTATTGGCGAAGAGCCTTACACTGAAGAGTATAGAAATACCATAAGAAATGTCAAAGGAACCAAACAATGACCCCCACCCTCCCTTACCGCGATCCATCTTTACCCATTGAGGCGCGCCTGGCCGATCTGCTGCCGCGCATGACGCTGGCCGAAAAGTGCGCCCAGCTGGCCGGGCCCTTTGTGGCCGGGGATGACGACGGCCGTTTCTCCCGCGACTTCGCCCGCCAGCATTACCAGGACGGCGTCGCCTGGATCACCACCCACCACCGCCGCCGCAATACGCGCCAGACGGTCGCTTTTCTCAACGCCGTGCAGCAATTCCTGCGCGAAGAAACCCGGCTGGGCATCCCTGCCCTGGGCCTGGGCGAAGGGCTGCACGGCTACATGGCCCACGAAGCGACCAGTTTCCCCCAGGCGATTGGGCTGGCCAGCGCCTGGGACGTTGAGCTGCACGAGCGCATTTTTACGGCCGTCGCGCGCGAGATGCGGGCGCGCGGGGCGCACTACGTCCTGTCGCCCGTGCTGGACCTGGCCCGCGACCCGCGCTGGGGGCGCACCGAGGAAACCTATGGCGAAGACCCCTACCTCGTTTCCCGCTTAGGGGTGGCGGCCACGCGCGGCTTCCAGGGCGAGCGCTTCAGCGGCGCGCCGGAACGGGTGTTGGCCACGGCCAAACATTTTGCCGCCCACGGCCAGCCGGAGGCCGGCACGAACTGCGGCCCGGCCAACTATGCCGGGCGTATCCTGCGCGAAGAGCTGTTCGCCCCTTTCGAGGCGGTCGTCCGCGCGGCCCGAATCGGCTCAGTGATGGCCTCCTACAATGAGATCGACGGCATTCCGTCCCATATCAACCGCTGGCTGCTCCACGATCTGCTGCGCGACGAATGGGGCTTTGCCGGCTTCGTCATCTCCGACGGCTGGGGCGTGGATGATCTGGTCCGGCTCCATTTTGTGGCCGCCGATGCGGCCGAAGCGGCCGAGAAAGCGTTTACCAGCGGCGTGGATGTGGAGTTAGGGCGCTGTTTCCGTCACCTGGAAACGGCCGTGCGCGACGGCCGTATTGCTGAGTCAGCCCTGGACGCCGCCGTGGCCAAAATGCTGCGCGTCAAGCTCCAGTTGGGCCTGTTTGAAAATCCATTTGTCGATGAAGAAACGGCCGCCGCCGTCACCAACTGCGCCGCGCACAAAGCGCTGGCGCTGGAAGCCGCGCACAAAGCCATCGTCCTGCTCAAGAACGAGGGCGGTCTGCTGCCCTTGCACCTCTCCAGCCTGGGCGCGCTGGCCGTGATTGGCCCCAACGCCGCCCCCATCCGCCTCGGCGGCTACAGCGGCAACCCCGGCTGCGCCGTGTCGGTTCTCGACGGTATCCGCCGTAAGGTCGGCGACACGGTCACCATTCTCTACGCCGAGGGGTGTGGGCTGACCCAATCGACCCATGACGCCGGGCAGATGTGGCACGACGACGAGGTTCTCCCGCCCGACCCAGAGCGCGATGCCGCCCTGATTGCCGCCGCGGTGGAAACGGCCCGGCAGGCCGACGTTGTGCTGCTGGTCCTGGGCGATAATGAACAGACCTGCCGCGAAGGCTGGTCGGAAAGCCACCTGGGCGACCGGGACAGCCTCGATTTGCCCGGCCGGCAGGAAGAACTGCTGCAAGCGGTGATGGAGACGGGTAAGCCGGTGGTGTTGCTGCTGCTAAACGGCCGTCCCGCCAGCATCAACTACGCCGCCGCGCACGTTCCGGCCATTTTGGAAGGGTGGTATCTCGGCCAGGCCGCCGGCACGGCCGTGGCCGACGTCCTCTTCGGCGACGCCAACCCCGGTGGCAAACTGCCCATCACCTTCCCCCGCTCGGTGGGGCAAATTCCGGCCTACTATTACCACAAGCCGTCGGCGCGGCGCGGCTACCTGTTTACCAGCAAGGAACCGCTGTTCCCCTTTGGGCACGGGCTGAGCTACACCCGCTTCAGCTACAGCAATCTGGGCCTCAGCGCCGACCCCATCCGCGTGGACGAAACCGCCACGCTCACCGTAGACGTGACCAACAGCGGTGACCGTCCTGGCGACGAGGTGGTGCAATTTTACGTGCGGGACTTGTTGAGCAGCCGCGTCACCCGCCCGGTCAAGCTGCTCAAAGGCTTTCAGCGCATCAGCCTGCAGCCGGGCGAAACCCGACGGGTGACCTTTCCGGTGGGCCGGGAACAGCTTCAATACCTGGATGAATCCATGCGCCTGACGGTGGAGCCGGGGCAGTTTGAGCTGCTGGTGGGCGGTAGTTCCCACCATACCCTCAGCCTGACGTTGACAGTTGTTTAGATTCAGGGCGTTTATACTGCTGTATTTAGAAAGCCTTTTCCGGAGGACGCATCAGCAGGCTGGCGACGGCCAGAATGAGCGCCAGCCAGGCTAGCAGGGTTAGCGCCAGGTGATAGCTGCCCAATCCGTCGCGCGCCAGGGCGAAGGGGATAGGTCCCAGGGCTGCGCCAACCACCAGGATGGCGGCGGCGGCGCCGCTGATGCTGCCTAAATGCGCCCGGCCGAAGTAGTGGGCAAAGACAACGGCCGTTACCGTGCGATGGAGCCCCATCGATGCGCCCAGAGCCACGCCGTAGCCTATGGCCAGGGGACTACTGCTCAGGCGCTGCGCCAGCGCCAGCGCCAGCGCCATGAGCAGCAGCGAGGCGGCCAGGATCCAGCGCAGGGGCAGGCGGTCGGCCAGAAAACCGCTGCCCAGGGTGGCGACGGCCGTGGCGACGGCAATCGGGGTATACACGGTCGCCGCCATGGCGGCGGGCAAGCCGTTGTCCTTGAAAAGGCTGACCATGTGGAAGAATAGACCGGTACCGATCAGAACCAACAAGGCCATACTGCCGGACACCAGCCAGAAAACAGGCGTGCGTAACGCTTCGCCCAACGTCCAGTTTGTTTCTGCCCGCGTCGGTAAGGTTGCGGGGTTGACGCTGGTGATTGGGAAACGGCCGTCGGGCTGCAAACCATACTGCTCCGGCCGTTCGCGGAAAAAGATCAGGCCCAAGGGGGCCATTACCAACAGCACGAAACCGCCCAGCAGCGCGTAGCTCATACGCCAGCCAAAGAGCGGGATCAGCCAGTTGATCAGCGCCGGAAAGGCGCTCAAACCCAGCAGCGATGACGCCACCCCGGAAAGCCCCATCATTGTCCCGCGCCGCTGCTGCCACCATTGGTTGATCACGTTTTGGCTCACCAGCCCCAGGCTGCCTTGCCCCAACATGCGAATCGCCACAAAGCCCAGGGCCAGCGTCATAGCGCCGCGCACCAGCCCCATGTAGATGCAGGCCAGGCCAAACAACAGTGAAATAATGACCACCATCACCCGCGAGCCGCGCCGGTCAATTTGTCGCCCAACCAGGGGCAGCGCCAGGCTGCCGGACAGCGTGCCGACGGCATACAGCGTGCTGACCAACGAGCGGCTGAGACCCAGGTCGGCGATAAAATGCTCGATGAAAATCGAAACAGCGTAAGTTTGGCCAGGGCTGGTCATAATGATCCCCAGCGTACCGACGGCAAGCACCACCCAGCCGTAGAAAAACGGCGTCTTCTGCACCAGGCGGCTGACTTTCGTCGCCGGCAATGACTCTATTTGCAATCGTTGCGCTCCTGTTAATAAGTGAGTTGCAGGCAAGTGGATAACAAGCGCTATCTCTAGGGCAAAGCGGCGCCCCTATGGTAGTGGCGTAATCGCTATAGCTCCTGGTTCGACTTGCGATAACTTTCCATTGCCCGGTTCAGCGCCAGCACCAGCAGGCTGGCTTGCTCCGGCGTAATGTAGATGTTGGTTTCTTCCGCTTTGAAGAGCCGCTCTTCCTCCGCGCAATCCTCATAAATTGAAATGCAGATGTCGTCGTCGAACCCGCTGTCGGATTCCTCGAAAAAGATGTCGATTTTTAAGCTACCATCCAGAAGTAAAATTGACATAGTTGCCGCTCCATTTTTCTCACTGTATTGTTAACCTCATTACTCTATATTTTCTCCATACGCCCACAGCTTGGCAAGTGCCGCCGCCAACAGGCTGGGCTAATGATGACATTGCGCCATTTTTCAGGTGACATCTGTCACTACTGAGAAACATCCTTTTTCTTTACTATCTGCGCATAGACTTGGGCTATGCCGTCTGATTCTGTGGCCTGGTTGGCCGCCAGGCAACACGCTTTCAAGGATGGTGATAGAGCCGAGAACTAGCTGTAAAAGTGGGAGCCGGCCTGTGTTGAAACCCAATTGAACGCTTTTTTATTAGACCTTGTGGGAGGTAGTTTCATGGATGTGACATTGCTTGCGCGACTACAGTTCGCCGTGACGACTGTCTATCACTTTTTCTTTGTACCGCTGACGCTGGGGCTGTCGATTTTGGTGGCCGTCATGCAGACCATTTACTTCCGCACCGGCGACGAAACGTACAAAAAGATGACGAAGTTTTGGGGCAAGCTGTTCCTGATCAACTTCGCTTTAGGCGTCGTCACCGGCATTGTGCAGGAGTTCCAGTTCGGCATGAACTGGTCCGAATATTCCCGTTTTGTGGGCGACATTTTTGGCGCGCCCCTGGCGATCGAGGCGCTGCTGGCCTTTTTCCTGGAGTCGACCTTCCTGGGGCTGTGGATTTTTGGCTGGGACCGCGTGTCGAAGCGCGTGCACCTGGCCAGCATCTGGCTGGCGGCGATTGGGGCCAACATTTCGGCTTTCTGGATCCTGCTGGCCAACGCCTTTATGCAGCAGCCGTTGGGCTTCGTGCTGCAAAACGGCCGTGCCGAAATGAACGACTTCCTCTCGCTGCTTTTCAACCCCACCCTCTGGAAGATGTTCCCCCACACCTTCTACTCCGGCCTGGCCACGGCCGCTTTCTTCATCATGGGCATTAGCGCCTACCACCTGGTGCGCAAGAGCAACCCGGAAATGTTCCGCCGCTCCTTCCAGATTGGCGCGATTGTGGCCATCCTGGGCAGCCTGCTGGTGGCGCTGACCGGCCACAGCCAGATGCAGCACCTGGTGGAAACGCAGCCCATGAAGGTCGCCGCGGCCGAGGCGCTCTGGAATACGGAAAATCCGGCCGCGTTGTCGCTCTTTACCGTGGGCAACGAGCGCGAACGGCGCGACGTCTTTGCCATCCGTCTACCATTTGCCTTGAGCATTCTGGCGTTTAACCAGCTTTATGGCACAGTGGAGGGCATTAACAATTTGCAGGAAAGCTACACGGCCGCCTACGGTCCCGGCGATTACGTGCCGCCGGTGGCGATTTCCTACTGGAGCTTCCGCATTATGGTGGGCGCCGGCACGTTGATGGTGCTGCTGGCGTTCTACGCCATCTTCCTGGTGATGGGCGAGCAGTTGACGCAGAATCCGCCGCGCCTGCTGGGCTGGTTTACGCTGGCGATTGGGCTGCCCTACCTGGCCAACAGTGCCGGCTGGATTTTGACCGAGGTCGGCCGCCAGCCGTGGGTGGTGCATGGGCTGATGCGCGTGGAAACGGCCGTCTCCCCCAACGTTACGGCCGGCATGCTGCTTACCTCGCTGATTGGCTTCACCCTGATTTACGGTATTCTGGCCGCCGCCGACGTCTACCTGATTACCAAGTTTGCCCGCGCCGGCGGCGCCAAACTGGAGGCCCAACCGGCCGACGAGCCGCGCATTTCGCTGATCCCCGGCGACTAGAAGTAAAAGGAACAGACCATGTTGGACCTAAACATTACCTGGTTTCTACTGATCGCTATCCTGTACACGGGCTTTTTCGTGCTGGAAGGCTTCGACTTCGGCGTTGGCATCTTGCTGCCCTTTCTGGGCCGCGACGACAAGCGCCGGCGCATGATCATCAACACGATCGGCCCCCACTGGGACGGCAACGAAGTCTGGCTGCTGACCGCCGGCGGCGCTACCTTTGCCGCCTTTCCCCATTGGTACGCCACCCTGTTCAGCGGCTTTTACATGGCCTTCTTCCTGCTGCTGCTGGCGCTGATTGTGCGCGGCGTCGCCTTTGAGTTCCGCAGTAAAGACGAACGGCCGCTCTGGCGCGCTACCTGGGATTGGGCCATTTTTGTCGGCAGCGCCGTCCCGGCCTTGCTGCTGGGCGTGGCCTTCGCCAACCTGGCGCGCGGCGTGCCCATCGACGCCAGCATGACCTACGTGGGCGGTTTCTGGAATCTGCTCAACCCCTACGCGCTGCTGGGCGGCCTGACGACGCTGGCGCTATTTACCCTCCACGGCGCCATTTTCCTGGCGCTTAAGACCAGCGGCGACCTGATGGAAGGCGCGCGCAAGGCCGCCGCACGCCTCTGGATTCCGGTGGTGGTCTTGATTTTCGCCTTCTTCGGCGCGACCTACGTCGCCACGGATGCCCTACAGCAGTTGGGGCTGAACCCCGGCGTCGTTCCGCTGGCGGGCGGCGCGGCGATTTTGCTCGTCGGCTACTTCCTGCGCAAACGGCGCGAGGGCTACGCCTTTATGCTCACGATTGTGACGATCATCACCGCCACGGCCACCATCTTCATGATCATGTTCCCGCGCGTGATGATTTCCAGCCTGGACCCGGCCTGGAGCCTGACGATTTACAACGCCTCCTCCAGCCCCTACACCCTGCGCGTGATGACCTTTGTCGCCCTGATCTTTGTGCCGGTGGTGCTGGCCTACCAGGGCTGGACCTACTGGATTTTCCGCCGCCGCATTACGGAACAGTCGGCGTTGGAATACTGAGTCTCAAGTGCCAGGCACTTCAGAAGTGCCTGGCACTTAAAAAGGATGTTTGATCGCAGCCTGTGGCGTTGGGCCCGGCGCAGCCGCTGGCTGCTGGCGCTGAGCGTGCTGTGCGCCGCCGCCGGCGGCGCCCTGGCGGTCCTGCAGGCCGCGCGCCTGAGCGCGCTGATCAACGCCGTTTTTCTGCGGCGCGCGGCCCCAGCGGACGTCGGCCATCTCCTGGCGGCGCTCCTGCTGCTTGTGCTGCTGCGCGCGCTGCTGGTGGGGGGCGGCGAAGCGGCGGCGCGCGCGCTGGCCATCCGCGTCAAGCAGGCGCTGCGCCACGGGCTGCTGGCCCACCTGCTGGCGCTGGGGCCGGCCTATACGCGTGGGGAACGGACGGGAGAGTTGGTTAACACGGCCGTTTCCGGCGTCGAAACCCTCGAGGACTACTTCAGCCAATACCTGCCCCAGCTTTTCAGCGCCGTCCTGGTCCCGCTGATCATTCTGCTGTTTGTCTTCCCCATCGACTGGCTCTCGGCGCTGGTGCTGCTGGTAACGGCCCCGCTCATTCCCCTCTTCATGTGGCTGATCGGCAAGCTGGCCGAGCGGCTTACCCATCGTCAATGGCAGACGCTCAGCCTGATGAGCGCTCATTTCCTCGACGTGCTGCAGGGGCTGAAGACGCTCAAGGAGCTGGGCCAGAGCCGCGCCCAGGCGCGCAACGTCGCGCGCATCAGCGACGACTTCCGCGTTGTGACGCTGCAGGTGCTGCGCGTCGCCTTTCTCTCGGCGCTGGCGCTGGAGCTGCTGGCGACGCTGAGCACGGCCATTGTGGCGGTGGAGATTGGGCTGCGGCTGCTGTACGGCCGTCTCCTTTTTGAGCAGGCCCTCTTCGTCCTCATCCTGGCCCCCGAATTTTACCTGCCCCTGCGGTTGCTGGGTACGCGCTTCCACGCCGGCATGTCCGGCGTGGAAGCCGCGCGCCGCATTGACGCCATTTTCGCGCTTCCGCCGCCGCCGCCGGCAGCGCCGATTGTCGCCCATGCGCAGCCCTTCCGTCACATTCGCCTGCAAGATGTGCACGTCGCTTACGACGCGGGACAGCGCCCCGCGCTGCAAGGCGTCACGCTCGACCTGCGCGCCGGGCAGACCGTGGCGCTGGTAGGCGCCAGCGGCGCCGGCAAATCGACTCTGGCCGACCTGCTGCTGCGCTTTGCGAGCCCGCAGCAGGGCGCGATTTGGGTGGACGGGCAGCCCCTGGATAGCTGGGATGCGGCCGCGTGGCGCGCCCAGATCGCCTGGGTCCCGCAGCAGCCTTACCTCTTTAACGATACCCTCGCCGCCAACATCAGCCTGGGCCGCCCCGACGCCGGCCAGACGGCTGTGGAGACCGCCGCCCGCCGCGCTCATATCCACGACTTCATCGCCGGCTTGCCGGACGGCTACGCGACCGTCGTCGGCGAGCGCGGGGCGCGCCTCAGCGGCGGCCAGGCGCAGCGCGTCGCCCTGGCGCGCGCCTTCCTGCAGAACGCGCCGCTGCTGATCCTCGACGAGCCCACCTCCAACCTGGATCCGGCGCTGGAGGCGGATCTGCAGGCCGCCACGGCCGAACTGATGCAGGGCCGCACCGTGCTGATCAGCGCCCATCGCCTGAGCACCGTCTATGCCGCCGATCTGATAGTGGTGCTGGACCAGGGGCGCGTGGTCGAGCAGGGGACCCACGCCGGCCTCCTCGCCCGCCGCGGCCCCTACCACCGCCTCGTCACCGCTTCCCAC
>Ga0114946_10003607_pt1 | contig 10402 bp, 5 predicted proteins | sample WalLakDeSediment_FD_88676 | JGI IMG/M metagenome (GOLD analysis project Ga0114946, IMG submission 88676) | Lake sediment microbial communities from Walker lake, Nevada to study Microbial Dark Matter (Phase II) - Walker Lake 11/02/13 Deep Sediment | ecosystem: Environmental > Aquatic > Freshwater...
CAGGAAACGCAGCACGTAATACCCATTCTCCTGCAGGAGCGCGTCCTTCCGGCGGTCCCGTCGATAGGCCGCGGGGTCAGCCAGGTGCTGGGCGCCGTCCAGTTCGATGACCAAGCGCGCGTCGCTGCAGAGAAAATCAACCTCCATGCGGCCCGCCGCGTCGAAAGGTATGGGCAGCTGCGCGTTCAAGCGGAACCGGCCGGCGGTGTCGGGCAAGGTTTCGAGTCGACGGAACAGAAACGCCTCGGAGGCGCTTCGGGCGCGGTCGACCCCTTCGGTTTGCGCCGAGGGCGCGGCGGCGGCATGAACGAACAGGTTTGCCAGTGGCGGGGTCACACCGTCCCGGATCAAGCGTTGGACGCTGGCGGCATAATCTCGTTTCCAGTTGGGGTCCACGGGCAAGGGGACATCGGCGGGCCATCCGGGGAGGGCGCTGGCCGGCACGAGGATGGTGTAACCGACGGCTTCATAGCCCTGGCACCGACGGTCGAACATCCGGGACAACATCGGGATGTCGAGGTCGGCATAGTCGTAGACCTGCACCTCGCGTTTGCCGTCGTAAAGCCGATGCAGGCGGCCGACGTATTGGGCGATGGTGCCACGCCAGGAGACCGGCAGGCCGAGAAACAGGGTGTCGAGCCGGGGATCATCGAACCCTTCGCCCGCGTAACGTCCGGTAGCCAGCAAGACGCGGCCGGTCGGATCCGGCGCCGATTTGAGCGCGGCGAGGGTTTCGCGCAGCCGTTTCTTGCGCATGCCACCGCGGAGGAGGATGACCTGTGCGACCATGGGCCGAAGGCGCTCGGCGAGTTGCTCGAGGTGGTCGATGCGTTCGGTCAGAACCAGCGGCGATCGACCCGCGCGCACGGCCGTTGCCACATCCTCGCAGATCAGGCGATTTCGGCTGTCGCACGCCGCCAGGGCCTCGAGCAGGTTCCGAAATTCCAGCCGCGGATCCGGGTCAGCCATAAACGGTTGCCGGAACCCGGTGGAACGAACGATCACCTGGTGGGTGAACGGCCGCGCTGCCGCCTGTTGCCGGGCATCGACCCGGTGACGAACCGGGCCGCATTGCATGAAGACGATCGGATGATGCCCATCCTTGCGCGTGACGGTCGCCGACAGACCGGTGACGAACCGTGCCTTGGCGCGGCGCGCGACTTGTTCGAAGCTGTAGGCGGAAAGGTGATGACACTCGTCCACCACGAGATGTCCGTAATCGGCCACCCGATCGTCCACTGTGCCCTTCCGCACCAGGCTCTGCAGCAGCGCCACATCCAATCCACCCGACAGCTTCTTGCGTCCGCCGCCCAGCCGCCCGATCGTGGTGGCGGGGATTTCGAGGAAGGTCGCGAGCCGTTCAATCCATTGTTCGAGGAGTTGCTGGCGATGAACCAAGACCAGGGTGTTCACTTGGCGCCGGGCGATCAGCCACGCCGCCACGACTGTCTTGCCAAAGGCCGTGGTGGCCGACAACACCCCGATATCATGCGCCGTCATCGCCTCCGCGGCGCGGAGTTGTTCGGGCCGTAACTCGCCGTGAAATGCGACCGCCAGGGGACGACCGCCAAACCGTTCGTCCCGCACTGTGCAAGGGAGGTTGAGACCGCTGAACACCGCGCGGACCTCGGCCAGACAACCGCGGGGCAGTCCAATGTAATCGGGATGATCCTCGGCACAGGCGATGAACCGCGGCTTGGCGTAGGTCGGCAGCCGCATTGCCTGCGCCTGTTGGAATTCGGGGTTCTGAAATGCCGCCAACCGGATCAACCGATTGCGCAGGGCGGGTGGCAGAGCGGCCTTCGGAACGTAAACCTGGTCGGCCAGCACCAGTTCGACACGCTCGGGAAAGGGACCCGCCAGCGGCAGTTCCTTTCGGCGTCGCGATGGCGGCGCCGTCCACGGCGCGGATTCCTCGCCTGCCGACTCCGCCATACGCACCCCCATAATCCGCTCGTGACGTTCGGCGTCCCAGACCTGCCGCTCGATCTCGGCGCGGGACAGTCGGCGGACCGCAGCCAGGAACGCCCACGGATCGGGGTGCGGCTGAAACGCATCATCGAGGAACAGGGTGTTGCCGTGGTCCCGGGCTTGGCGTTGGAGTGGCAGGGCGATGAGGTTGCCGAACCCGCCCCGCGGCAGGGTGTCCTGGTTGGGGAACAGCCGGTCGTAAGATCGCAGGCCGAGGTCGGGCCGCCGTTCCATGGTCTCGGTAAGCAGATACGACCCGAACTTACGAGCCAGCCAGGCCGGAACGGCTTGGGCAAAGAACCACCAGAGATGAGCGCCGTCGCCCGACCGCGAACGCTCCAACACCGTGGAGATGGATAGTTTCTGGCCGATCTCGAGCACGGCGGCCGCGTCGTCCCGCCAGTGCTGGCCGTCGAGGTCCATGGCCAGGAAATGGCAGGTCTCGTCCCGCAACAGGGGATACAAGCCCATGACGAACTCGCGGCCCCGGTCATCCCGACCGGACAAATGCCAGCGCACGACCTCATCGGTCACTGGCAGGAACCGTTGGTTGGGACAATCGGAGCATTTGACCCGCGGTTTGTCGCACACCCCACGCGCCCATTCGTTGGCGCAGGCCGGTTGATATCCCGACCGACCCGTCTTCCGGCTCTCGAACCGCCGGGGATATACATCCTCGCGTCCCCGAAAAAGTGAGCGAAAAAGCGCGATTTTGGCGGCAGCCGAGGCGTGTTGTGTGACGGGTGCAGCTATACCCGGGGTGGGGTCGGATGCCTCACCCGGCATGCCTGCGCTCTGCCCTCCCTCCCTGGTCACGGTGGGCAGGCTACCAAGTCGACCCGAACAAGTCCAGGTCTGGGCCAAGTTTTGTCTTTTCCCGTTCCCCGCGACGAACTAGAATGCCACTCTGTCAGTCAAGGGTAAATCGAGCATGAAGACTTCTTCGTCCCAGGCCCGCAAAGGGCTGCTGGCCGGCGGCAATTGGATTGTTGACCAGGTCAAACTTATTGACGTGTATCCCGAGCCGGAGAAACTGGCCAACATTCGGGATCAGCTACCGGGCACCGGTGGGGCTCCCTACAACGTATTAATCAACCTGGCCAAGCTGGGCGCCGGGTTCCCCTTGGCGGGAGCCGGTTTGGTGGGCAAGGACGCCCTCGGCCAACAGATCCTGGAGGACTGCCGGAAACACAAGATCGACACCCGGCAACTGCTGCCCACCGGGGCCGCTGCCACTTCCTACACGGACGTGATGACGGAGGCCAACGGCGGCCGGCGCACCTTCTTTCATTATCGGGGAGCCAACGCCCATTGGGATGGGAAAGGGCTGGACTTCGCCAAGCAAAAGGCGCGCATCTTTCACCTGGGTTATCTGCTGCTGTTAGACGCCTTGGACGCGCCGGACAAGAAACACGGCACCAAAGCAGCCGCCCTGCTCCGGGCTGCCCAGGAGGCCGGGCTCAAGACCAGCGTCGATGTGGTCAGTGAGAACAGTGATCGCTTCAGCCGAGTGGTCGCACCCGCCCTCAAGTTTGTCGATTATTGCATCATCAACGAATTTGAGGCCGGCAAGATCACCGGGTTCAAGATCCGCGAACCCGACGGCAAACTCGATCCGGTGGCGGTGCGGCATGCCGCCGGTGCCATCCTCCAACTTGGGGTCCGCGAACTTGTGGTGATCCATTTTCCCGAGGGCGGTTTCGCCCGCACCCGCAAAGGCGAGGATAGCTGGCGCACGTCGCTCAATGTCCCGGCCAAGCAGATCGCCGGCACCGCCGGTGCCGGGGATGCCTTCTGCGCGGGGGTGCTGCTGGGGTTGCACGAAGGCTGGCCTTTGGGTGAGGGCTTGCAACTGGCGGTCTGCGCCGCAGCCGCGTCGTTGTTCGATGCCACCTGCACCGCCAGCATGAAGCCTCTCAACGAGGTGCTCAACTTGGCGCGAAAATACCGCCCCCGCGCTCCGCTTGAATGAGTCGACGGCCCGCCCCCAGCCAGGAGTGCGAACCAAGGTTATCCGCGGACGATCTCCGGAGTACCCTTCCCTGAGACCCGATGCACCGACCCCCCCTTTTGACTTGCGCGGTCGGTCGGTCCTGGTGGCCGGCGGCAACCGCGGCTTGGGGCTGGGGTTGGCCGGGGTCCTGGAAGCGCCGGTGGCACCGGCGGGGTTATGGCGGTTGATGGCGGCGCTCGGGCGGCCGTTGTTTAAGCAGTGCCCATGAACCTCGAGAATCGACCGCCTACGGCCACCCATCAGGCAGCCTCGGCGGTTTCACCCACTGCCTGGGTCGACCGGAAGTTTCCCGCTATCCCCCCCGATTTGCGCGCACAAGCCCAGCAACTCAGTTTGTTGGGTGTGGATTACGCGCGCACTTCAACCGGCGACGGTGGGGAGCTTTACCTGACCCGCTTCGGCCTGCCTTTCTGGAAGCATCTGCTGCCCGAAAACTGGTATGCACCCGACTGGTTCGGCCTGCACCGCAAACGGCTGCAAGGCACCAGCGCCGTCTATCGTGTGCCCACCCGGAACATCCAAGGCCGTGCCCTGGACCTGGTGGTGAAATTCTCGCGTGTGGGCGAGGTGGTGCCGGTGGACACCTTGACCGTCTGCCAGTTCATCAACGCCGAGTTCAACAGCCCCTTTGAGGAGTTTGCCTTGCTCATGGAACTGCGCCGGGGCCGGACCGGACCGCGGGCCATCCGCATCCTCACGCAGCGGCCCTTGGCCATCTATGCGCCCTCGAAACGTCTGGCGCTCTGGCAAACCGGACGCTCCGAGCACAAGATCCAGGCCAAAATCGCCCAGCACCCAGGGGTGGAAATCGACATCCTACGCGAATACGTGCTCCTGTTCGGCTGGGTCAAGGGCCTTGACGCCGTCGAGACCGCGGATTACTGGCGGCTGGACACCCAGCGACGAAAGGGTTTCTTGTCCCAAACCAACAGCCTGGTCATCCACGAACTGGCGCAGAAAGGCTATCGGGTGGTGGACATGAAACCGCAACACATCATCCTGCGCCCGCGCAAGGACCGTGCCCTGTTGCGCGATCGCCATCGGCAGATCGTCTATGCCCTGGTCGATTACGAATTGCTCCAGCGCACCCCCGAGCACGAGCAGAGCGTCCGCCACGCCAGCCGCCAGTTCTATCTCTGGCACATGGCGCGCCGCTTCGATTCCGGAAGGGCCGGACCCCTGCCGTCACACCTGGCGGCGGTGAACCTGCTCGGAGTGGATTATGTGTTTGGTCAAGCCGAGAGCACCGGTGGCTGGCTGTGGGTGGTCGGCAAAGATCCGGACCTGTTCAACTACTTCCTGCCCGAACGCTGGCGGCGCACCCCCAAAAAAGGTCTTTCCACGCGCAATCACGTCTTCTTCACCCGCACCAAAGACAGCGTCAATCTGGTCTGGAAGGTCTCGCGCATGGGCGAACTTCCGTGCCTAGCCAACACCTCGGCGCATCGCGCGGCCTTGGCGCACGGGTTCAACAGTCCGTTCGAAGAGTTTGCGCTGGCGCTGGAACTGACCCGCGCTGGCGTTCGCACTGTGTATCCGCGGGCCATCTACATGACCGGCAGCCAGCGCGGCGAACCACTGGGCCCGGCCGACGACCGGCGTTACCGCACGCTGGCCCACCTGCGCGCGCCGGGCGGCGAACCCGTCCTGCGCCCGGATCGAGATTACATCACCGTCTGGGGGTTCTGGAACGGCCCGGACGAACTGCTCGCCGCCGATGACTCCCGGCACTACGTCGCCATGAACGCGCGGCAGGCGCAGCAGCGCAACCTCATCCAGGCCGCCACCGTGAAGGAACTCCTGGCTACCAAGACCCGGCGCCTGCGCCGCAACGGCATCGAGGACTTGAACCCGAAACCGGATCACCTGCTGGTTTCCTTCGACGCCGAGGGAGAACTGCTGCTCGACGCCGAAGGCAAACCGGATGTCCGGCTCTGCAACTTCGAGTTGGTGCGCCACCTCCCGGCGGATCGTGAGCCGGTGGGGTGCGCGTCCTGAGGTTTACCCCCCGCCGTAGCACCACGGGAGGATGAGGGTTAAGTCCTTGACCGTATCCCGGGGTGGCTCCATCGTGACTGGCGTGCTCCGAAGACGATTCGGCATTCTGCTGGCCCTGGCCTTGACCGGGGGGTTAACCGCCGCCGAGCCCGAACGCTCGGTGGTGCAAATCATTACCTTCAGCCAGCAACCCGATTGGAGCCAGCCCTGGCGTTTTGGGGGAGTTGGCCGGGGGAGCGGCAGCGGCTTTGTTATCAGTGAGCGCCGGATTCTGACCAACGCGCACGTGGTCAGTTGGGCGCGGCAGATTCTGTTACGGCGGCACCAGGACCCGCGGGTGTATCAGGCCCGGGTGCTGTTCGTCGGGCACGATTGCGATCTGGCGCTGCTGGAGGTCGAGGAGGAGGGCTTCTTTGACGGACTGGATCCGCTTGAGTTTGGGCCACTGCCCCGCGTGCAGTCCACGGTGGTTACCTGCGGTTACCCCGCCGGTGGCGAGCAGGTTTCCTATACCCGCGGGGTGGTCTCGCGCATCGAACTGCAGCCCTATGTCCATATCGGCAATCGCACCTTGCTCGCCGTCCAGACCGACGCGGCGATCAACCCTGGCAACAGCGGCGGGCCGGTGCTGCAGGGTGACAAAGTGGTGGGTGTGGCGTTCCAGGGCATCCCGGGACTCGAAAACGCCGGGTTTTTCATCCCCACTCCGGTTATCAAACGTTTTCTCACCGATGTCACCACCGGCGTGTATGACGGGTTTCCGGCCGCCGGCGTGCGGTTGGTCCCGCTCCACAACCCCGCCTACCGCCAGTTCCTGAAACTCGAAGCGGACGGGCTCGGCGCGCGGGTCGACGGGTTGCTGCCTATTCCGAGCACCCGCGAATTGCTGCAAATGGACGACGTGCTGCTGCAGGCTGGGCCCTACGTGGTGGGCAGCGATGGTTCGGTCCTCTTCGAGGGTAATCGCGTCTTTGCGGGAGTGGCCTTTCAACTGGCGCAGCATGGCGACCGCGTGCCGATCAAGATCCTCCGGCATGGTCGCGTGCTCGATCTCGAGTTGCCGGTCTCGGTCTATACGGATGACGCGCTGCTAGGCAACCAATACGACACGCCACCCCGCTACTTCATGCATGCCGGCCTAGTGTTCACCCCCCTGAGCCTGGATTACCTGAAGACGCTCGGTCGCGATTGGCGCGACACCGCCAACGCGGAGATCGTTTACGAACTTTACTACCGCCGACACGAAGATCCCGAGTCGGCACGGCCCGAACCGATCGTGCTCTCGTCCGTCCTCACCCATGCCGTCAACGTGAACTTGCGGTTCGGACCGCGCTCGCTCGTGGATCGCATCAACGGACACCGCATTCTCCGACTCGAGGACGTCGTGCACGCCTTCGAGTCCGCCACCAATACCCATCACGTCCTCGAGTTCCTTCCCAACCGCGCCCTCGAAACCCTGGACCGTGCGGCGGCCGCCGCTGTTCATGACGAGATCCTGCGGAGTTATGGGGTGCCTGGAGATCGCCGCCTATGAAGCTAAGGCATCTGTTGCTCGCCTGGTGCTTGCCGGCATGGCTCATGGTTGGCGCCACCCGCCCGGCCGAGGTGCAACGCTGGGAGAACGCCGTGGTGACCCTCGAGGTCAGCGCCAGGCAATACAACTATCTGCAACCGTGGTTCCGCGGCACCCAGACCGTGCTCAAACCCGGGGTCGTGCTCGCCCCGCAGACCCTGTTGACCACCGCCCATGGCCTGGTCAATCGCACCGTCGTGCGCACCCGGGCGGGAGGCCGGGGCACTTGGTTCGATACCCGGGTAACTTGGATCGATTATCCCGCGAACCTCGCCCTCCTGACCGTGGACGACGAAGGTTTCTGGCGCGATCGCCAGCCGGTCAGCCTGTCGACCGCCATCCCTGAAGAGGCGAATCTGCGAGTGGTGCGGTGGCGGGGTGGCAGTCTCGAACTGCGCAAGGCCGAGTACAACCGTTTCACGGTGAGCAACCCAACCGGAGGCGGCGCCGCGCATGTCGTGTTCGAGGTTAACGCCGAAGTCAGCGCTATCGGCTGGGGTGAACCTCTCGTGTCCGATGACCAGGTCATCGGCCTGGTCTTTGCCCAACGAGGCAATGTCTGCCACGTGTTGCCCGCACCTTTCATCCAGTCGATCCTCGATGCCCGCGAACAGGGTGCCTTCCGCGGCCTCGGTTACTTCGACTTCACCTGGCAGCCGACCGAAAACCCCGATATGCTCCGGTACCTCCGCGCACCCGATACCGGTCAAGGCGTGGTCATCATCGACGTTCCGCGGCTTTCACCCACGGCCCGTGTGCTCCGACCGCGCGACGTCATCCTGCAGATTGATGGTTTCGATATCGACCATTCCGGCGACTATCGTGACCCACTCTACGGTCATCTGATGCTGGAAAATCTCTCCACCCGCCACCGCTGGGCCGGGGACCGCATTCCGCTCAAGATCTGGCGGGACGGCGCGCCGCTCGAGGTCGAGTATACCTTGCCGCCGCTCCGCCACGCCGCGCGTCTGGTTCCCGAAGACGACGCGGATCAACCGCCGGAGTATTTCATCGTCGGCGGGCTCATCTTCCAGCCGTTGACTCGCAACTACCTCCGGAGTTGGGGCCAGGATTGGGAACGCACCGCACCCTTCCGGCTCTCCTACTTTCGCAACGAGGAACCCAGCCCCGAGCGCCCGGCCCGCGTGATCCTCTCCTCGGTCCTTCCGGATCCCATCAACCTGGGTTACCAGGAGGTCCGCACCCTCGTCCTCGAACGGGTCAACGGCCACGCGGTCAGCACCCTGACCGATTTACAGCACGCCTTGACCCAACCCACCGAAGGATTCCACTTGTTCGAGTTTCTGGCCGGGGAAAGCCTGCAGAGGATCGTGCTCGATGCCACCCAACTCGAGCCCGCCGCCGCCAGGATCCTCCAACGCTATGGTATCGAGGCCAGCGCCGAGATCCGGTAAGCAGCGCCCGTCCCAACCGATTTCCCAGGCCGCTGGCTCTAGGGTGCGAGCGACTCGATGAGTTTCGCCCGTTCCACGTGATACTCCTTCGGCGTGATCTGGTTGCCTCGATACAGCTCGGTCAATTCATTCAGTCGATCCCATCCCGTCTTCGCCGCAGGCGGCGTCTCCAAGATCCCGAAAGGCGCAGCCACGGTTTCCCGCATCAATCCGGCTGCCCGAACCCGTTCGCTGGGGGGCGCCGGCGGAGGCTGGACCGGCACACCCGTGATCGAGATGTTTTCCTGCCGGTTGAGGTCGATCATCGCACTCTCCAACGCCGCTCGCGCAGCCGCATGGCGATCCTCTCCGGGAGCCACAACAACATCTGCCACCGGCGGCGGTTCAGGAGTTGGCGCCGGGGCAACGACCACCGGCGTGGGCGCGGGTGCGGGCGGAGGAACAGGAGTGACGACCACCGGCGCTGGCGGGGGCGCCGGATCGACCGGGGCGGGAGCCGTTACCACAGGTGCAACGGGCGGTGGGGGAGCGGGCGGCTCGGGCGCAACCGGTGGCGGCTTGGCCACCTCGACCGCCTGACGGTCCAACTCGGCCATCTTCTCCGCCAAAGCCCGCTGCGCCGCCGTTTGGGCCTCGGCGTCGGTCCTCTCAGGTGGAGCCGCAGGAGCCGCAGGAGCCGCAGGTGGTGCAGGTGGTGGAACCTTGACCGCTGCCTGGCGATCGAGCTCGGCCATCTTCTCCGCCAAGGCCGCTTGGGCCTTGGCCTGGATCGCCTCATCAGAATCGTCATTCACGACCGAACGCGCGGCCGACATCTCCGTCATCACCGAAGCCAAGGCTGCCACCGCCATCGCCTGCTGGGCTGAGTAGTCGGGTTCCGCCTGTGCAGGAGGAGGTGTCCGCAGTTCGGTCAACATGGCTTCGAGTACGGCTGTGGCCTGGGCGTGGACCTCCGGATTCGATGCCGGGATCGGATTCGCATCGGCCGACTGCAGTTCGGTGACTTTGGCTTCGAGGGCCTGACGGGCAAGGACCGCGCCTTCCGGGGTGTCCACCGGCCCCTTGGGGGCTTGGGCCTGCTCGATGATGGCGGCAAATTCTTCCCCCTGTTGCTCGCTAATCATCCCTCGCCGTTTAAGCGACTCGACCTCAGCCTGCAAGATCCGCGTGTCTAACCGGCCCTCGGCGGCTTCCAGCTCGGCCACCCGCTGACGAAGCACGACCTGGTTCTTGGTGGGGATGCAACTGGTGGACACCTGGGCCATCGCACTCGACACCACAAAAGCCAATCCTAGACCGAGGCACCGGAATGGAGTCACGTTCATACGCGGCGTATGCTAAACTACCAGTCCTGCCGAATCAATCCAGGAAAAAGGCCCTACGCTCGGGTCCTGAACCGGGGCCCAAGACCGGCGCCCCACGGATCGAGAC
>Ga0114946_10003608_pt1 | contig 10400 bp, 10 predicted proteins | sample WalLakDeSediment_FD_88676 | JGI IMG/M metagenome (GOLD analysis project Ga0114946, IMG submission 88676) | Lake sediment microbial communities from Walker lake, Nevada to study Microbial Dark Matter (Phase II) - Walker Lake 11/02/13 Deep Sediment | ecosystem: Environmental > Aquatic >...
ACCGATTATGAGAATCAGATTGGCAAAAACCGATTGGAATGAGATTTTCTTCAGCATAGCTGACTCCTAGTAATGTTTCCACTTTCTTTGGATGAAAAGCTGGACCAAAGTGAATAATAAAACAATCAGAAACAGGACAATTGCAGCAGCGCTTGCCTGACCCAATCGCCATTTGATATAAAATACCTCATAGATGTAGTAAACGACCGTGTACAAGCTGTAGGCGGCACCTGGACGGCCGCTGAAGAGTGGGAATAACTCTGTAAACACTTTCGAGGCATTGATCATGTTTACAATTAATACCAGGCCAACTGTGGGGGCTAGCAAGGGCAGGGTGATCCTGAAAAAGATTTTGGATTTACTGGCGCCATCAATCTTTGCAGCTGTTGTGAACAACGGGTTAATATTCTGCAATCCCGCCAAAAGCAAAATAATCGTAAATGGCAAATAACTCCAAATGCCGTATATGATCAATACCAGCAGTCCATAATTAGGATTATTCAGCCAGTTGATCGGGTCGATATTGAATAACCCCAGGAAAAAATTAATAATGCCGTAATCATAGTTGTACATCCACTTCCATGCCAGGCCGACAGCAATCACAGAGGTCACCATGGGCAAGAAAAAGGCGGTTTGATAAAGAGCGCTAAACCTCAATTTCTTGTTGAGCAATAAGGCAAAAAACATGGAAATAGTAGTTGATATCGGGATGACAGTAAAGACATAAATCGCGGTGTTTCTGAGGCTGCTGATGAAATACCGGTCCTGCAGTATGAATTGATAATTCGCCAGACCGTACTGGCTGAACTCCCCTGTGATCATGCGGTAATTCTCTTTGAACGAGATTAGGAATACATTGAGGATTGGAAAAATCGTAAAGATAGCTAACCCGATGATAAACGGTAGTAAATATGATAGAGGCTCGATAAATGTCTTTGCGTTGACAGGTGGTGCGTCTGGATCGCGATTATCTTTTTGCCATACTATTTTCTTGTTTATTATTCTCATAGGTAACGCTTCCCACTTTGCTCATCAAAAAGGAACACACCTTTTTGCTTGAATCCTATAAAGATCTCTTGGCCAAATACCAGTTGTTTTTCAACTGGTATATAGCCGCGCATCTCCTGATTACCCAGTTTCAGATGAGTCAATTCTTCTTTGCCCATCCGGTATATTTCTGAGACCGTTGCATTGAGCGTATTTTCATTTGCTTTGGGGTGCAGGGCAATGCTCTCAGAACGAATGGCTAAAACGACGCGAGTGCCATTTGCTAATGAGAGATTCTCAGGCAAATTAATCGCGTCTGATCTGCCGTCCAGAACAAAGCGTCCATCCTGAACTTCTCCATAGATCTTGTTAATAGGAGGATTCCCAAGAAATTCAGCAACAAACAGGTTGCTTGGGTTATCATATAATTCTTGCGGACTGTCATACTGCTGATATTGGCCTAATTTGATCAGAAGAATTTCATCAGAAATGCTCATGGCTTCTTCCTGGTCATGTGTAACGAAAATTGTCGTCACACCTGTTTCCACCTGGATTCGGCGAATTTCCTCCCGCATTTCAATGCGCAGCCGGGCATCAAGATTGCTCAAAGGCTCATCAAGTAATAAGAGCTTGGGGTTTTTCACCAAAGCCCGGGATAGGGCAACCCGCTGCTGCTGGCCGCCTGATAATTCAGCCGGCTTTCGTTCCATCAGGTCCTCGATATGCACCAGCTTGGCAATCGTCATGGCACGCTCTAAGCGTTCATTTTTTGGGGTTTGTTGAATTTCTAAAGGGAAACAAATATTTTGCAGAACAGTCATGTGGGGATAAAGTGCATAATTCTGGAACACAAGCCCCACCCCTCGCTTTTCAGGAGCCATGGCGGTGACTTCAACATTGTCGAAAAATATTTGCCCGGTTGAGGCCGGGGTAATCCCGGAAAGCATGTACAGTAGCGTGCTTTTTCCACATCCAGAGGGCCCTAATAATGCGATTAATTTGCCAGACTTGAATGTCACCGACAAGTTATCTACGGCCACAACTTTACCGAAATTTTTCGTTAACTCAGATAAATGTATTTTCATCGAATTCCTTATTGAATAAAGTCCTGAATTGGTTTTCCGCTAATGTCATTAAGATTAAACCCCAAAAAGGCAGCCATAGTTGGTGCTTCATCGACGATGCTCCGCCGATCGACAACAGCACCTTTGCGAACATGTGGACCACAAGCGATGAACGTAGTCGTTTCATTTTTATGAGGTAGACCACCATGCGATGCTTTTAAGCTTGCATATCCCGAATACTCTGGGGCACCAAACACAGAATTGGTCCTTAGTGAGCTGTTAAACGAAATGGGGAGTTGACCCTCTAAAATAAAATCAAAAGGCCCAGTAAGATGGAAATGCTCTTGAGCTTGTTCTTTTGTGTAAACATGGCCAATACCAAAGTTCTCACTATCGAGCAGTGAATAAAGGAACCTGCTTACATTTTCTTTGGTTGTTAGGTCAGATGGATCCTTAAGTTCAATCCACGCTGACAAAGAAGCTGAATGGGCGTAGGCGTCAAAATCAACCAATATGCCGTCATCATTAACCTGGATAAATCCTTCCTCTTTCAATAAAACATTGATATTGATCGCCTGGGTTATATCGGATTGACCATGGTCTCCCAAGATGACAAAATTGGTCTCATCAAATGACCCGTAATTTTTAATTTGGTTGAGAATTTCACCAAACTGCTGGTCATGCTTGTTTAGTTGTGCCTCAACAGCAGGGTGGTTTACACCATTAACATGACGTACAGAATCAAGATCACACATTTTTATCAGCATTACATCCGGTTGCCGGTAATCCCGGATAATATCCAGCGCTAAAGCCATCGTGAATTGATCAAGATTACGATCCTCACCGATTATGAAATGAGCATAAGGCTCGTAATATTTTTCCAATAACTCATCTGTTGCATTATTCTCAAAGAACTGAATGGGATGGTTGCCGGTGTAATCTATAGGAACAATCATCGGCATATTTAAATCAAAATCTGCACCACCGGTTACCGGCCAGCTGATTGAGCAGGTGCTGAAACCCTGGCTTTTAGCAATATCCAATAAGGTCGGGCAACGAATATCTCTGCGCTGGTTATACCAAGGCTGGTTTGGAAACCCAGCTTTCACCATTTCATTGTGAGGGATCCCGTGCCGATCGACATAATTCCCGGTCAAGATGGACACATGGCAGGGATATGTCAGCGAAGGATAAATGGGTTCTGCATGCAGAACATAAGACCCATTTCGAACTACCCATCCAAGATTGGGTAAGTTCCTGAGGTAAGCAACATCAATTGAACATAATGCATCCAAGCAAAAAACAACAAGTTTGGACATTGAGCTTCCTATTGGAAAATCAAAAGAATGGATAAATAGAAAATAACCAATAATTACCTGCTCATCGTCTGGTTCTGGTGATGAGACAACTTTATAAACAAACACCTTCACCACAATAGGTGAAGGTGTTTGTTTGTTGAGGTGTTAGCGGTTTAAAGCCAATTCCGCGTTCCCTTCCTGCTCAGCTATTTCAAGTGCTTCAGCAGAAGTTAATAAACCGGTAGCAGCTGAATTCACAGCTCGACCAATAATTGTGCGAATTGCTGCAGACCCTCTCACGGAAGAAAGGTGGCCTACGATGCTTAGCTGTTCAGCACGAGCCTTAATCGCCGGGTTTGTCTCAAGATAGTCCTGGAAAATTGGGTGCTCAACAGCTTCCTGGTAAGCGGGAACGGAACCAAAACTTGCATTCCACCCTGCCAAGATTTCAGGCGTCATCAAGTATTTAATAAACTCAAATGCAGCTCGCTCGCGTGCTTCATTTGTTTTGAAGATGATATATCCACCACCCCAGTCGGAAACATATTCCACTGGGCCTCCCTGGGGAACGCCAGCAACATCAAACTCGAATTGATCATCTACGGCAGATCTCACAAAGCCATAGCCTGCAGGGGAGCCAATATAGGAGGCAACAGCCTGTGAGCCAAATGGATTGGAGAAGTAAATATCCTCACCCACAAGCCGGAACACACCTTCTTGTACCAGGCCGCTGAACCATTCCAGTTGCTCCACAGCAGCAGGGTTATTGTATTCAACTGTCATGGTTTCAGGATTGATGTACCCTGATCCTTGCTGCATGATTAAAACCTGGAATCCATCAATCTCACTATCGAAACCAAAACCAGGGATACCTTTTTCTTGGTAAATGATTCGGCTGACTTCTTCAACTTCTGCCCAGGTAGTCGGAACGCTCAGACCTAATTCATCAAACATGGTTTTGTTATAGTAGAAAACTTCGCCGCCTGCAGATAGCGGGATCATATACACATCCCCATCCCACTGTGTGACAGTTCTGTAAATTCCAGGGGGGAGCATATTCTCAAAACCAGGGATGCCAATATCTGGATCATCTAGGAACTCACTGAAATTGACGATCAAACCATCATCAATGTAGTTTGCAGCCACGGTGGGGAAGGTGCTGATTAAGTCGGGGCCCACACCCTGCATAACTGACTGCATGACCTTGGCTTCATAATCTGCCCAAGGCTGGGGTTGCTGAATAACCGTGATATAGTCATGAGCAGCATTGAAATCATCAATGATTGCTTGGAAGGCTTCAACATGGTGATCTGACCATGTGTTCCAGATAACAATTTCCACAGGTTCTTGTGGTTCTTCAACCACTGGTTCTTCTTCTGGCTCTTCAACAACTGGCTCTTCAACAACTGGTTCTTCAACAACTGGTTCTTCGACGACTGGCTCTTCAACAACTGGCTCTTCGACTGCTGGTTCTTCGACTGCTGGTTCATCAACAGCTGGTTGACAGGCAACCAGGACCATGCTCAAAGCAACCATGAGACTGATTAGTAAAAGCAAATAACGTTTCATTTTTTCTCCTACATCATGTATTTTTAGTAACATAAACCGATATTACCATTCAAATTGGGGGGCAAGATTTTGATCCTTTTCCTACGAAACCACCTCCTAACATTAAACCAATGAGGGTAATTTAGCTTATCTATGAACTTAATCATGTCACTTTACTGCAAGCTCAAATTACTCAATGATGATTGTAAGAAACCTTTAAAACGGCAAGTTGATACCAAAATTCATTATGGCAAGTATTATAAACTAAATCTCCAAAAAAAGTGTTGGTTACCACTTTCAATTAAAGACTTAGAAACAGGAAAGCATAATTGGAGATCGTTGCCTAGAAAACAGGCGCAAAATTGTTGATTATTTTTTATCTTGCTATTCCAGAATCATCTTATGATCTCACCATATTGGTTAACGAAATTGCCAGGTTAGGATAATTGAGATCATTAATTATGTCTTACATTTTACTTATACCGCTAATCGAATATTTTTCAGGATGCCGTGTCACCACTTCTCCTGCTGTTCTGAATAGTTCCCCCGTTTTGATTGTTGCCCTTCATCCGGCCTGCTCTTGATCAGGATCAGGGCTTGAGGATATATAGCCATTGTCTTCCTGGAGGGTGTCGCGCAGCGTGTGGGTTAATTCACTGAAGGTGTCCGAATAGCGCATTTCCGGTGTGCGCGGCCGGGGGAGGTCTACTGGCAGTTCAAGGATGATGCTGCCCGGGCGGGCAGAGAGCACCAGCACCTGGTCTGAAAGATAGATGGCTTCGGGGATCGAGTGAGTCACCAGCAGGACAGTCTTCTGGCGTGCCTGCCAAATATGCAGCAGTTCATCGCCCATCCGCTCCCGGGTCAGGGCATCCAGCGCACCGAAGGGTTCGTCCAACAGAAGGATATCAGGGTCCTGCATCAAGGAGCGGGCGATCGCCACCCGTTGGGCCATACCACCGGAGAGATCTCGGGGGTAGGCACGCTCAAAACCTTGCAGCCCAACCAGGTTGATCAGCTCCTGGGCCCGTTCTAGGATGGCTTCTCGGGGCAGGCCTTTCAGCTCTAACGGTAGGCTGATATTATCAATCACCCGCCGCCAGGGCATCAGGTTGGATTTTTGGAAAACCATACCAATTTTGGGGTGGTGGGTGTTAAAGTTTACCTCACCGCTGGTGGGCGGTACCAGGCCTGCCAGCACCCGTAAGATGGTGCTCTTTCCGGACCCGGATGGCCCAATCAGTGAGACAAACCCGTTGGGCGGCAAGTTGAAGCTCAGGTCACGCAGGGCGTGCACTACCCCGCTGGCATCGCTGAAAATGACCTCTAGGTTTTGAACGCGAAGTGCAGGCTTAAGGGAGAAGTTCATTGGTGAAAGCTTTGTCAAGATCCAGAGTTTCTGTCAACAAGCCCATATTGAGGAGCACCTGCTGCATATTGATCCATCCAGCGGGTTCCGTGTAGCCCAATGGGTCTGTCTGCCACAAAGCGATCGATTCTGCAAGAACTTTGCGCTGGAGGTCCGTATCCGCATCAGCCAGGTTTTCAACGTAATTCTTGCTGATCTCGTAGGCTTCAACGGGATTTTCCACGGTGTCGGCAATACCTTTCAACATTGCGCTGATAAATCCAGTCACCATTTCAGGATTCTGTGTGATGGTCTCTTCATTGGTCACCAAACCATTGGATACCAATTGCATGTAGTCTGCCACTCGGATTACATCCACCTCGTACCCTTGTGATCTCAGAACCACGGGTTCATTGGCCAGGTAGATCACCGCTGATTGCACCTGCCGGGTGGCGATGGCTTCCACCTGGTTGAATCCAATCGAAAGCAAGGTGACATCGTTTTCGTTCAGTCCAGCGTTACTGAGCAGGGCAACAAAGCCGATATAGTTGGCACCGAACAGCCCGGGCAACCCAACGGTCGCACCTTCCAGGTTTTCAGGCACCCGGATCCGCTCCTCGCTGAGGGAGACCACGCCCACCGGGTATTCATCGTACCAGGCAGCCACATAGACCACCGGCAAACCCTGGGCGCGTGCCAGCAAGATCTGCTCCCCACTTGCAATGGCAAAGGTTTGCGCACCCGCACCGATCAGGGCGACGGCATCAGCTTCATTGCCATATTCGAGGGCCACATCAAAACCGGCATCAGTGAAATAACCCTTCTCAAGGGCCACATAGATGGGTGCGAACTGGATATTGGGGATAAAGCCCATGGTCAGCCGCATGGGGATAAGTTCATCTTCCCCTGTAGGACTGCCGGTCTGGCAGGCCGATAAGATGGGGCTGAATACTAAGATTGTGGTCAAAATAAACAATAAGGGCTTAATTTTCATAAAGTGGTTCTCCTTTAAAAATGATGTATCTATCCATTTTCATGGCGCCAGAATTGCCAGGATAATAACCGTCTTTCAATTAACAAGACCGTGCCATATAAAGTCATCGCCATGACGATCAGGGTGAGCACAGCCACAAAAACCAGGGCAGTGTCGTATTGACCCCTGCCAACGTTGATCAGGAACCCCAGGCCGCGATCGGCCCCGACCAGCTCACCCACCACGGCACCAATCACCGACAGGGTTGCGCCTACGCGCAGCCCGCCGAGGTAGATCGGCAGGGCAGCCGGCACCTCCAATTTCCAGAACATCTGGAAAGGATTGGCCTTGAGGGTGCGCATCAGGTCGCGCAGGTCTTTGGGTACTTCTCGCAACCCAACGACGGTGTTAATTAAGATGGGGAAGAAAACGATCAGGCTGCAGATCAGAATTTTTGAAAAGATACCTGGTCCAAACCAGATTATCAATAAAGGTGCAATGGCAACGATGGGGATTGACTGGCTGGCGACCAGGTACGGCGAGAGAAGTTTTTCCAAGGTGCTTGATTTTGATAACAGGTAGCCCAGGCTGGTGGCGGAAAAACCACCAATTAATAAACCTGCCAAAACCTGGGAAAGTGTTGTCAGGGTATGCCGCATGAGCTGCCCGTCCCCCAGGGATTGGAGAAAGCGACGCCAGACCAGTACTGGTCCAGGGAGGATAAAGGCGGGCAGGCCCAATAGGCTGGCCGCCAACTGCCAAATCAAAATCCCGCCTGCCAGGGAGACCACCAGGTACAACACCCTTTTCAACAGGCCGATCTTGGTGGTCTGCGCAGTGTCCTGTACGGACAACGTCAATTTTTGTGCTTCCGTCTGCATCAAAAAAGCCCCAGTGTTTAATTTTCGGGGCATGGGTTTACATCCAAGGGATGAACCAACCTTCTTTCATTCGGACTGTCACCGCCGGCACCGGCTTTACACCGGTTCATGCGCTTTTTTGCGCTCGTGGGCTATCCCTTTTTCGGGAGTACCACCGGTCGGGAATTGGGTCTGAGACCCGCACCCTGCCCCGAAGGCTATTGGTTTATTTGTGATAGAAGTATATCCGCAGTCGGGAGCGCTGTCAATATAAATGCCGTTGAGATGCTTACACAGGTATTAATCCTTTATGGAACTCTCGTTATAATTAGGGTGCTGCTTGACTGTGTCAATCCTGCAATGTAAAATAGTAAAACAAACGTTCCAATTATAAAGAGATCAACATGCCCGTCAACTTGATTGATATCCAGAACAAGCTCAACGATTTTAGCGCCCAGGCCAGGGCGCGTAGGGAGTTGATTGCCGTGCGCCACCAGGAGGTGACAAACCTGGTCGAGGCTTACGCTGATCGGCTGGATGAGCTGCGTGAGCGGGCTTCCAGGGCGATCGAACTGGTCCCACGCTTGCGCTGTGCGCTTCCGGTGGATGAACCGCTCAATGCTGCAGTGCCCCATCCGGGGCTACCCGAGACCTTTACGGTCCTGGCCGCGGACGGTTCCCAGATCAACCCCAGCCGGCATGCCAGGGTGGCCTTTTGTGTGATCAACGTGGCGGTGGTCAAAATCGTGCGGGGCTCCGGTCTAACGCCAAAAATTTCCACCCGCAGCCAGCTGTTGGATTATGAGACCGTATTCCTCCCCAACGGCGGGATGATCTCTGAAGGGATGGTGGCTCTCAAACGCGACCTGCGCGAGCGGGAAGCCCTGCTTGACCTGGCGGATGACCTGGTCCATCCTGCTGTTTCGATGACGGACGGCCCCTTGGAGCTGTATCGCGAGCCGCAGGAAGCCCAGGCGTTTAACCAAACCCTGGACCGCTACCTGGATGTTCTCAGCCAACTGCGTGATCGGCAGTTGATGACCCTGGGGTATGTCGACAAGCCCGGGGGGGACCTGATTGCCCGCCTGCTAGAGCTCGTCCAATTAGGCGAGGATGAACTGGACGGCTATCAGCAAAAAAGGCGGCGTTTTGCGGGGGTTAATGACGTTCACCTGCTGCTGCCGCTACTTGAGAACCCCGGTGATCGCTCGGCGGTCTTCGCAATTCACTCCGAGATCGCCCGACGTTTCCAGGGTCCCCTGGGTCTGCATTTCTTTTACCTGAATGTTGGGGGACCCGATCGTCCGCACCTGGCCCGGGTGGAGATCCCCGGGTGGGTGGCCAGCAACCGGGCACTGCTGGGGACCCTCCAGGCGGTACTGGTCGAACAGGCCGCGATGATGGGCACCCGGCCGTACCCTTACATCCTGCACCGGGCCCACGAGGAAGCGGTCGTGACCCTGCCGGAGAGCCAGCAAGTGGAGGAGATGATCGTGGCCGCCTTTGACCGACGGGGGATCCCCGTCGATGAGCAATCATATAAACAATATCACAAAGATCTACCCACCAAGAAAACGAGGTACCAGGGATGAGCGGGATCGAAATTGGACGGTTATTGCGCTCGGGGACGACCGGGTTTGTGGTTGGCTGCCGGGTTAACCAGTTGAATGCGCCCAGCTTTGGCGCGCTGGTGCGGGTGCCGTTGGAGGCGGGTTACCAGGTGTACGGGTTGATCTACGACATCCATATTGAGGATGATGGGCTGGTACGCCAGTTGATCACCGCCGAGGATGTCCCGGAGGAGGTGCTGCGAGATAACCGCGAGAATCGCAATGTGCCGGTTGAAATCGGGGTCATGGCGGTGGGTTATGAAAAGGACGGGCAGATCCATCACCTGCTGCCGCCGCGCCCGCCCCTCAGCCTGGACACCATTTACCTGTGCTCACCGGGAGAGACGGCCAACTTCACTGGGGCGGGGCGCTGTGGGTATTTCCGGCATATTCTGCGTGACCGCGATAAGCCGGTTGAGGAACTGCTGGCTGCACACCTAATGGCTGCCCGGGCTGCGCAGGTCGAGGCCGGAAATCCTGGCTGGTATGAAGGGGCTTTACAGGCCTTGATCGCCACCCTGCGTGACGACTACCAGGGGTTAATGGACTTGCTCGGTGCCGCGGGTGAGATTTGAGCAGATCGGATCAATTACGATCGAATGGCAGCGTTCTTTATAAGCGAAGCGCCTTTCGAGCTCATATAAGAAAAAGTTTAAGTTAAAAATATAGATAGATATTATCATCAATAATTAATTTCATAATAACAGAGGTG
>Ga0114946_10003609_pt1 | contig 10399 bp, 7 predicted proteins | sample WalLakDeSediment_FD_88676 | JGI IMG/M metagenome (GOLD analysis project Ga0114946, IMG submission 88676) | Lake sediment microbial communities from Walker lake, Nevada to study Microbial Dark Matter (Phase II) - Walker Lake 11/02/13 Deep Sediment | ecosystem: Environmental > Aquatic > Freshwater...
CGGGGCTGTGGGATGGCTTCCGTCGGGAGTTTCTCAAGTGCCACTGCCTCCAGCACGGCTTCTGCGGGTACGCTGCGACAGCTGCCATGGCGATCAGCTGGTCGCGTTCAGTGGCACACGGGGGATTCTGCCCCAGCTGGGGTGTCCGGGGCATGGCCGCGAGTGTGGCGATGCTCGTGGACGAGGTCTGTCCACAACAGCCGTTGCGTCGCCAAGCATCTGCCCAAGAGGCGGGTTCTTGCGTCGCACGACCTGGGCCGTGATCTGAACTGTTTGGGCCACTGCTACTGATGACAAAACTGTCATAGGCGGGCATCCCTTCGCGAAACGAACCATCCCGTCCGTGGTGCCGGGGATTCATGGGGGGGGTTGCTCGCACCGATTGCCCCAGAGGTGGGGTACTGTTGGCGGCGAAAGCGCCTACGGACCTCGCTTATTGGATTTGAGCCACAATCGTGATAAGAACCCTGAAGTAACGACGGCAGCCGTGACGAGCGCCTGAGGGATTAGGGTGCGGGGGTGGCTCCAAACTTATGATTCTTGGAAGCGTCGACTCTTCGGTTTGAAGGGGCGAGGTTGTTCTCATGCCTTGCGCTCCGCAGCGCGATCTCGCGCGGTGAGCCGGATGCTGCGCCCCCTCAGCCCTTGTGTCGTCCCGTCGTGTGATTTGCCCGGTGACTTCGAGCAAGACATCCGCTCCATTCCTTCGGGCGCCCACATATGAGTAGCGAATCCGCCTCGTACTATTTGGTCGAGATGAACGCCCGGCGGGATGAGGCGGCCAGGCAAGCCGCCATCACTGCGGCCCGCGAGTGCGAAAGGGACTTCCGGCAACTCTGCGCCGATCTCGAGAGAACTGGGCGGCAGTACCGCGATGTCGGCGTTCAGGCAGATCTGCCAGCCGCACCAGACGGCTCTAGATTCGATCTGCAGAACCGTTCCGGGGCCGAAGCCTATCTCGAACAGTGGCGTGACTCACGCGCCAAGGCCGATATGGCGCTACGTCGGGCTGTGAGCCAGGGCGAGAGCCACCGTCTCATCGCGAGGCTTGTCACAAACGCCACTCGCATTTCCGCTGAAGACGTTCTCGGGGACCACTCGAGAACCCGCATATCCACTCGCGTGGAGACCGTTGCAAAACAGCTGCAGGATATCCTGGCGGACACTGTGGGTGAACCGGCCTATATGGATGCGCTGCATCTGGATGCCCAGCGACTGATCGAGGCCGCCGGGAAGGGTGCCGAGGTTGGCGCCGCCCTGACGGATTTTCGAGCGCGTGCGAAAGGACTGACCGATTCGACACGACAACGAATCCGTGACAAGGACGATGCGACGGCATTGCTGATCAAGCTGGCGGGCCTGGGAGGTCCGAAAGTCGAGGCCGTGCAGAATCAACTGAAGCTCGTGGTCTCGGGTGACGAAGAGCTCTCGCCAACCCTCCGTAAGAGGGTCGCCATGACTATTGAGGATGCTAAAGCCGCGGCAGACGCGGAATGGGTTGGAGAACTGATACGCGGCAAGCTTAAAGATCTCGGCTATGAAGTCGGGCCCGATTTTGAGACCACGCAGTCATTGCCACACGGCACTCTATCCGTGAGCAAGCGAGACTGGCGAGATCGGGATGGTGCTCCCTTGCATGAAGTGCAGATCGATCTCGAGCCATCCGAGGGAAATCTTCTCAGATTCGAGGTCCTCCATGAAAGGCAGGAGGCGCTCGCGGAGATAGGTCGGAACACTGTGGTCGAGAGAGAGTGGTGTGCGGACCACTTAGCGCTTCTTCAGCACCTCCGCCAACATGCCGTCGACGTCAGGGTCGATGCAGCTTCTTTAAAGGGTCCCGGCACACGCAAACCATCGAGCATCAAAGCACCGAGTGTTCGCAGGTCCCGTCGTCCTGGAGTGAAGCAGAGGACTCACAATCCGGAATCCTGATGCACAAGGAAGAGGGGAATCGCAATGTCAGGCGGCAACGGCAGCGTTGATGGTCATGATTGGCCGGCGTGGCTGGAGGCAGTCAGAGCCAATCTGGCTGTTCGACCCCAGATCGTCCTGTACGGAAATATCCGTGACATTTACAACGTCCGACCTGGCGAACCGGCCGGCATAGCTCGCGACATCATTGACGCGCTATGGCGTATGCTCGAAGCAGAAGACTATCAGGGCATGATTGTCTACGACGGTCTCAGAGGCTTCTCGACTTTCCCGCCAAAACCGGAATGGACCAGTGCGGTATGCGCGGCCTTGGGCGTGGCGGAGGATTCGTTTCAGCATCCGCCGCTGACCACAGTGATCAATTGGATGGATTGGGCGACTACCGGAAGCGCTCCAGGTAGAGAGCCGAGGCTTCGTTTGGCTTTTGTCGTCAATGATGCGTCCCGGATCGTCCGGTCGGCGGATCAACTCGAGCAGCCGCAGCACGACCTGTTCCATGCCGCAGAAAAGCTCGCCAATGACACGGCCGTTGACAGACGGCAGCGCCATAGTCCGGCCAGGCTTGGGGGAGAACCGGCGCGTTATTACAACCCGGTCATTTGGATCGCCAACCGAGAGAGGGACCTGCCAATATGGTTCGTGGGTGACAACCCGCGCATTACCAGCCAGGTTGTGCCCACGCCGCTGGCGCAGGAACGTGACGCTTTTGCCCGGCCGATGTTTTCCAATGCCGGCCCGAACAGGGAGAAAACAATCGAGCGAGTTGTGGACCTGACGGAAGGAGAACCACTGCTTGCCATCACCGCGGTACGGGCCATTGCACAGGGCTCTGGATTTGCCCTGGAGTCAGAGGAAGACGTTACCCGGGCCGTGCGTCTGTACAAGCTGGGTGTGTCACAGAATTATTGGGACCAAGGGCGGGTCCGCGACAAGCTCACCCGCGCCGAAGAAACGTTATCAGCCTCGCTGATAGGTCAGGATCGCCCGATTCGCGATGCGCTTGATCGTCTCAAGCGCTCCGCTCTGGGCTTGTCCGGGGCCCACGGCAGTCGTACCTCACGCCGACCTCGCGCTGTCATGATGCTTGCTGGACCGACTGGCGTAGGCAAGACAGAGCTTGTCCGGGCGATATCCCGGCTCCTGTTCTCGACGGAAGACTGTGTTCGTTTTGACATGAGCGAGTTCTCACAGGAGCACACGGATCAGCGTCTGTTGGGCGCCCCGCCGGGTTACATCGGCTACGATGCCGGCGGCGAACTGACCAATGCCGTCCGCGCACGGCCGTTCAGCGTACTGCTCTTCGACGAGATTGAAAAAGCGCATCCCCGCATACTCGACAAGTTTCTCCAGATCCTGGAGGACGGTCGACTCACGGACAGTCATGGGGTGACGACGTACTTTTCCGAGAGCATGATCTTCTTCACCACGAACAAGGGCGTTCATAGGGAGATTCCGCTGGTGGATGACCGGGGGGTGCCCATGCTGGACGAGCGAACCGGTCGACCACGTTATCGCCGGGAACTGGTCGAATATGCCAGTGAATCGGACATGGTCGGACAGGTGGTCGACGCATTGGAGCGCTACTTCCGGGATGACCTGGGACGCCCGGAGATCATGAACCGAATTGGTCCGGATAATGTGATTGTGTTCAACCCCATTACCCAAAACGTGGGACTTCGCATTCTCGACCTGATGCTGAAGCGCGTAAGGGATCAGTTGCAGCGTCTTCATGGCACGACAGTGGACCTGAGTGAACTTGCGCGCGAACAACTCGCAGAGCTGTGTCTTGCTGATCTGGCCGAATACGGCGGACGCGGTATCGGCAATCGTCTGGAAACGGTACTGGTGAATCCGCTGGCACGGGATTTGTTCGACCGACCGAGGCGGCGCGTGCAAATCCAATCGATTGACACTTCAGGCCCGGAGGTCGTGCTTCAGTTCGAGGATGGGTGAACCCGATGGCGCGGACGGGCAATGGTAAGTCTGAGAGTTAATCGAATCCACTTCCCCGTGACAGTCCTGGGGCCAGGGCGGCGTATAGGTATCTGGCTGCAGGGCTGCAGTATCGGATGTGTCGGCTGTCTGTCAAAAGATACGTGGGACACCACGGGGGGCCAGTTGATCGATCCAGAGACCTTGGTCGACACCTGTCGGCGGATCTCAGGGGACGTCCCTGACGGGATCACCATCAGCGGTGGTGAGCCAATGGATCAGCCCGAGGCCCTGCTGGATCTGCTCGACAGACTTCACGTTTGGCGGGCGGCTCTCGAGGTTCCATTCGATATTCTGTGCTACACGGGGCGTTCACTGGGATGGGCCAGGCGTCGATATTCCTCCATTCTTGATCGACTGGATGCCGTCATCGCGGAGCCTTATCTGGCTGGACGGCCCCAGCGACATCCATTGTGTGGGTCGGACAACCAATCCCTGACAATCCTGTCTGATCTCGGGCGGGAAAGACTCCTCGGCTATCCCGATGAATTGTCGCCTGACCGACGCGCCATGCAAGTCGCTATTGAGTCACAGCGTATCTGGCTCATCGGCATGCCGCGCCAGGGTGACCTGGATGCCCTGGAAAAGATGCTGCACGAACAGGGAGTTCGTCTGGAGCATGTATCGTGGCGGACCTGATCCAATGTCCGCTTTGCTCACATGAACAGGTTGAGGGCGCTGCTCCACAATGCGAGAAATGTGGCCTCGCATTCGCGCCACCTGTCAGGGCCAGCAGCCAGGACATCGACAGCACCATCGGACCGACGCAGCGACCAGTCGGTCCCTCCGGGCTAGAAGAGTTCTTCGGTCCCCAGCCGGAACCAACTGGATACCAGGCTCGCTCGGACTGGCCCCTGCCGCCGCGCTTTCGCCTGGATGGCGAACGCGTACCGGATCGTTCGCTTCCTGGTGTGTATCTTGCGAAAGTGTTTTGGAATACAGAAGCGGGAGAGAGGCGTCAGTGTGTTGCCAGATGGTTCACCAGGCGACTCGAACTCTCGGTCTATCAGAATCTCACCAGACTTACGGAGCAGACAAAAATCGACGAGATCGTACCCCCTGTACATTGGGGAGGGCTTGAAAACGGTCTCTTCAGCACAATTCTGATTGAACCCGATCTGTCGGCCACCTCGCTGCGTGCGTGGTTAAACGAGAACCGCAGCGCAAAGAATAAAGATCGGTTCGCACGAGATGTACTCAGGAGCCTCGCCTCGGCCATTGGCTGCTTGCATGAGGGCAAACTCTGTCACTTGAACCTGCGGCCTGAAATCATCGAGGTATGCGATGCGGTGGTACCCGTCCGCGCCCGACTCGGTGGCTTCTCGCGACTCTGGCCTCAATCAGAGCTCAAGCTCTCGCATGAAGATTTCTATCTTCAAGCCTATATCGCGCCCGAGCAAGATGTTTGTGACGCGGGCCCGTACTCGGATTTCTGGTCCTTGGGTGTCGTTCTCTTTGAACTGGTGACCGGACGCCACCCCTTAGGGCATGACGGCCACTTGCTTGAAGATGCGGGTGTCAACCAGTGGTTAAGAGATAGAGGAGAGATCGACTACAGCTCGGTTCCGGAGCAATGGGAGCAATTGTTGCGCGGGCTGCTTACGCACAATGTCAATGAGCGGTGGGGAATTGCGGAGGTCAACGCCTTCTTGCGTGGCGGCAAATTGCCAGCCCCCCCGGCCGAATACGAGACGAGCCTTCCACTGTTCAAGCTGGCGCAGGGCGACAGCGAGCAAGCGCGCACGCCTGAGGAACTGGCCCACTTGATCGCAACGCGTTGGCGGCAAGCGCTGTCTTTGGCGAACGCAACGATTGTCTCCGATTGGCTGCGTAAAGATCGTAAACACGAGGAATTGGCAGCGGACGTGGCTGCGATAGAGCGCGCACGGGGTACCTCATTAGATCTCAAGCTTATCGAGATCATTAAGCGGCTGGCCCCCGATCAGCCTCCGACATACATGGGCTATGCACTTCGGACGGTGGGCGACCTGCATGCGCTTGCGAAGCTGGCTCTGTCTGACACTGCCCCTGTAGTCGATGAGAAATTGATGCCGCCAGCGGCAGTGATTCAATCCCTGTTTCAAGAAAGGGTGATTGGTCGGTTTCCCAGGAACAGTGCCGGTGGTGAGGACCTCCTTGAGGTAGATTCCACGTGGCGTGCTCAAGTCTCTGAGTACCAGGCGCTGCGGAAAGGGGCGGGCGGCGCGGCCACCGAACTGGCGCCTCCGCACGATCACATCAGGACCCTTGCGTTTTTGCTGGCCAGCGTGACAGACGTGGCGTTCTTCAAAGAAGCGCAACGCCAAGTCGACTTCTCTCAGGAAGCGCTGGAGACGCCGTGGTACTGGCATCTGCGTGCGAGTCCCTACGAACCGTCCCCGGCGCGACTATGGTTGCTTCAATCGGTCGTGGGTCAGGCGACGCGAGAGGCGCCGGCACACCGAGAAGCAAGACGCGCGGAGGAGGAGCGCGCGGTTCGTTCTGAGATTGCCAGACGCAACGAGGCACGTGCCGAAGCGTTCAGCCGGTTTCTGAACGTGGCTGCGTTTTTTCCGGGCGCAGTCGTTGGCATGGGCGTTGGCCTGGTTGCTGGTCTGATCATCGCTTTTTTGGTGTGGATTCCGACAGCCCTGGTTGCATGGATCGCATCAGTTTTCACGGGCGCAGATACAGGTAACGTGGCTGATAATTGGGCCAACGCCGTTTGGGCCTTTTCGATGCCCTTGTTCGCGATAGCGGGAGCGGTAGCCGCGTATAGGCTCGTCGCATCCAGGGGCAGCATCTTGCGCCAATTCGGGATGCTATCTGTGCTCGCGATTGCAGCAGGTGCGGTCTGGCAATTCGGTGCCATTACCAAGGTGGCGGAATTGTATGAGGAAATTGCTCGCGAGCCGACGTGGAACCAAGCCAGTGACTGCGGAAAGTCCAGCCACGTCATGCTGGCCGCTGGTGAAGCCAGATGTTCATTCAAATTCGACACCGATGGTGTGCTGTATTTCAAAGACAAGCGGCTCCAACCTTCGCCGACCATTCCGGTTGGAACGAGTGCAGCCCTTAGGCCGAAGAATGTGGCAGTCCATTTGGCGACGTCCCCTGATCGCCGATTTGTCCTCGTCGACGCCTTCAATGACGCTCGGTCTGCGCGCTATCTTCTGGATACAAATACAAACCAGTTGCGCATCGTCATTAGAGATGCGGTCTCCGCGGGAAGATTCCGCTGGTCGTCGAATAGCGCATCCATCGCTAACTTCACTAATCGAGACGGACAAACTTGGGTTGAAATGCTGAGATTGGCGGACGGTCAAACCGGCCGATGGGAAGTGCCAAGAAATGAGCAGGTCACGGGCTTCGAATGGACAGATGCTGGCGCGTTTGTCGTTTCGTTGTGTACACCGGCGCGGGGTGGAAATCCACGACAATGCCGCAAGGTGACTTTGACGTATCCGGACCGCTCCAGTTCACCAAGCAGTGCTGCGGACCCGCGAACGCCGCGTCCGGCGGTCTTCCATATTGGGGCAAAAGTGAGGGTAAATGGGAACGAGGTCAACGTTCGCAGCGGACCCAACCGCACGAGTCCGGTCATCGGTCGGGTGAATGTGGGGCTCAGAGGAGAGGTGCGCAGCGCACCCGTCGTTCAGGAGTCGATTAGTTGGTACCGAGTCGTCTTCAACAATGGCCTCGATGGCTGGATTGCGGGACGTTATTTGGCCGGGGAGCAGCGCTGATTGTGACACCGAAAGAGATGGACTGCGTGTAGAGATCCAATGCCGGACCTTCTGGGCGGTTTGTTTGCGTTACTGATGGTCCTGTTTGGGCTGTCGGTGATGATCTGGGGAAAAGAGGGTCCCGGTAAATTGATGGGCGCCATTCTGGCGCCGTTCGGGTGCTTGCTGAAGATCGTAGCCGGGATCGTTGTGGTCGTGATCGGGTTGGTGCTGCTGATGGGTGACGACTTGAAGTGGCCTGGCCCGAGTCCGGCGACGCCTGCTCCCCCGAGGTCGCCGTCCGGACCGCCGGTCGGTGTTGAGGATTTTCTGCTCGCGCAGTACCCGGTGCTGTCCCAACGGGACAGTGCGATCTACGAGCCTGAGGGGCTTGCGGACGAGCAGTATTGGTATGGCGGGCAGTTCCAGCCCGTCCGGAATCTTGCGTGTCTCGCGACCGTATATTTGATGCTCAGGCGTGGGCGCGGGGCGGCGGGTGCGATGATCACGTCGGCGAGTTTTACGGCAGCATACGATGCAATCAATCCAGGATACGTCGAGCAGGCGGATATCAAGTTCAACGGAGAGCGGTTCGTCAATGAGATCCGGGCCGGACGTCCTGTTGTGCTGCATGCAGAAGGTGGGCTGCTCGGCCATCATTTCCTGCTCGGAGTAGGCATACGGCGCCGGGTTGATGGCGGGTGGACTGGCATCGCAAATGATCCCTGGTTTGGACAGCGAGTCGAGCTGGACCTGGGCCAGTCCGCGCCCCTGCACCCGTCCCTGTCGGATACGAAATTCACGATGATGCGGCTTGTTAACTGATGCGGCCGTCGAGCGTTGAATCGATGGAATCAATTTGTCTGGGTTCCTTTGCCGGGACGGGTTGATGTTTCTGTCACGACACGTTTCTGATCTGGAGCCGGATGGAAGTCTTGTCGTGGATCTCGCCAGCCAAGGCGGCCCAAAATTGCGATTTGGGCCGATAACTCATGGCATGTCCTGGGCGAGGTGGGAGAGAGACCGCTGGGTCCCGACGGATCATGATTACGGTATTCTGCTGGTCAATAGCGCACACGAGTCTCAACGTAAACTGCCCGTGCTCGACTACCTGGGCTGTGTCCCCCGGGATGTTCTAGACGGGTTCGATCGTTTGCGTCACCTGCAGGCGACGACGCTGCAACTCTGGGCGCGCTGGTCGCAGGCGAAGGATTTGTTTGGGAGCAATCCCGCGCTCTTGTGGCTGCTCGCATCGCAATATGTCGCCAGCCCGGACCGCCGGCACTTGCTTACCAACGCCCTCGACCTGCCGCAGCGAGAGCTACTTTCGGTGATCCTCAGGCGACCGGTCCGGGAAGCCCAGGTGCGGCTCCTGCGGCGGGTATTGTTCGATTCAGGGAATCGCGCGGCCTTACTGAATATCCGCCGTTTCGTGATGGATGAAGAGAAAGTGATGCGGTTTCGGCATTGGCCGCAGATACCAACGGGACTGATATCCCTGCTCCTCGAGGCTCCCTACCTGGCGACGTTCCATCCTCTTCGGGCGGATGTTGAGGCGGCGTCCAGGCCGTGGGAATTCAAGGGCCTGTCCGGCGAGCGAGCCCGTCTTCTTAGGGATACGGTCCACCTCGCCCGGCTGCTGCAGCCTGAGGGATACGCGGCGCAGGTGATTACACGTTATCGAGGGTGGGCCAGGGTTGAGGAACTGCATGACAAGATGATCCGCACCGCGCGAGTGCTCGGCTGGAGCGCATTGCTCGATTCGGGGATCAGTATCGATCAAAGGCTCTGCAAGCCGCCGATTCCAGCGGGCAATGGTTTCGTGCCGATCCAAACCGTGGGTGAATTGATCGCGGAAAGCGAAGCAATGTCCCACTGCGTGATGATCCGTGCGCGGGATGCGATCGATGGCCTTGCCGCGATCTACCGGGTCAATGTTGCAGGGCAGAGATGCACGCTCGAGATATCGATTGGTGACGACATGGAGCCGCTCGCAATCGAGCAGTTCAAACTGGCATGCAACGGGGAGCCTTCTCTCGAAGCGTGGGATGCTGCCGAGAAATGGTTCGCAGAGGGCTGCAGCTTGTGGGCGAGGAATTCTGTTCTGGGAGGTTAGGTGGAAACAGGCTCGCAGCGTGCGGGTATGGATAAAGCAGCCCTAAGGTGAGTCGGTCTGCTTTGACTCGCAGGCAGTATGGAGTACGTTCCCTGCAGGCAATGCAGTCAGTATACGGCCATAGTGCAAGGCGCCCCCGCAAGGAGGTCGCTCCGCCCGTGCCGTCTAAGCAAAATCGCGGGATGTCAAAGGTGCCCGAATGAACGAACTCGAAGCTCGCGAAATTTCGACATCCATATTCGGGACAAGCCTGAGCCCCCTGGCTGATGACCTATTGCGCCGCGCTATTCGCTACGCGCATCTGCGGGCTGAGTGGTTCCTGGCAGATCTAGATGCGCGCAAGGCGATGGATGCCACCCGGACCCGGGCGCACGATGCTTTCATAGATGCATGCAACATCCTCAGCCGGGAGATGAACAAGGCGGGTGAGGACAACGGCTGGCGCCGGGCGCTGGGCTATGATCGCCAGGTCATCGGGGATTTCGCATGTTACTTGCACTGCTTTATTGCCATCGAAGCCCGGTGAGAGGAAAGAAATTGGGCGGAGGCAGTCCGTACCCTTAACCTCCGAAGCCAAAGGTCACTGGTTCGAATCCAGTCGGGCGCGCCAAAAACACTAAAGGGTCCCTTGCGGCCCTTTTTTATTGCCGTCGGC
>Ga0114946_10003610_pt1 | contig 10399 bp, 9 predicted proteins | sample WalLakDeSediment_FD_88676 | JGI IMG/M metagenome (GOLD analysis project Ga0114946, IMG submission 88676) | Lake sediment microbial communities from Walker lake, Nevada to study Microbial Dark Matter (Phase II) - Walker Lake 11/02/13 Deep Sediment | ecosystem: Environmental > Aquatic > Freshwater...
AACGCCTTGAAGTTCTCGCCCTCGCACACGCCCGTGGTGATCCACGTGACGAGTGAGGGCGAGGTGATCCGAATCGCGGTCATCGACCAGGGCCCAGGCCTCGACCGAACCACCGCGGAGGCGGCGTTCAAGAAGTACTGGGCGTCGCTGCGCTCGCGCGTGTCGGGGGGCAAGGGCCTGGGCTTGTACGCGGCGCGGCTGATCGTCGAGGCCCACGGCGGGCGCTGTCGGGTCGACAGCGCCCCGGGCCAGGGCGCGACGTTTTGGTTCGAGCTGCCGTGCCCGGCAAATTGATCACTCGCCGACTACGCGAATGTCGACGCGCCGATCCCCGGGCCAGCCCTCGGGATCCGCTTGGGCGTGGGCGTCGCCGACGGTCATGGTCTCGATTCGGTCGGGAGCGACGCCGTGGCGGGCGAGCTCTTTGGCGACGGATTCGGCCCGGCTCATGCCGAGCGCGAGGTTGTATTCGTCGGGGCCCCGGGGATCGGTGTGCCCGATGACCGCGATCGACTTTTGCGCGAGGGCGCCCTGGTCGAGGCAAGCGGCGAGCTGTCGAGCGACAGCTTCACCCTCGGGGCCGAGCGTCGCGCTGTCGAATTCGAACTGGGCGCCGGCTTGCTCGACGCCACAGACCTCGGCGAGGCCGGCGTCGAGCACGATCGCGCTCATTCGCATGTCCCGTAGGTCCGCTGGGGGGGTCGCCGGCGTCGGGGCAGCGGCCCGGTCACCGGCGGGCGTGCGGACCTGCGGCTGATCCAAGGGGGCGTCCTCGGCTGGGGTTGGGGTCGTTCGTGGGCAGCCCAAGCCCACGGCGGCGGCCATGAACAGGCCCGCCGCTGAGATCGCCAATGTCTGAGTGTTCACGTTCATCAATTTGCTCGCTTTCGTTGGCCGGAGCGGGTGCAAAGCCCGAGCCAGGAGCCATGTTCCGGGACCCCGGCCCCGGCGTGTCGCAAAGGCACAGGTGCGCGGTTTGACAGACTAATCAATAGGGCCAGGATGAAGCCATGACCAAGCCGTCAATCGCATTCGCTATGACCGCCGCCGTGCTGCTCAGCACCGCCGCTTGCAAGGATCAGGTCGAACGAGAGGCTGACGACGTCCTGCGCGCCCAAGAGGACGTGCGCGACGCCAAGCAAGAGGTGCGCGAAGAGCAGCGGGAGCTCGCCGACCAAAAAGCCGACTTCTCCGCTGAGTTGAGCAAGCGTGTGGCGGACGCAGAGGCGCGCTACGCCAAGCTCGACACCCGCGCGGACGTGGCCAAGGCCCGCGTGGCCGGGACCCCCGCCGAGGACGACATCGACCGCGCCAAGCTGATCGCTCAAAAGCAGATCGAGGAGCTGCGCAAGGCGACGGCGGCGACCGCGGAGCGCGAGGTCGAGCAGCTCGAGCGCGCCATGGACACGCTGGAGAAGACCGTCGAGCAACATGACACAAGCGCAGCTGGCGCTACAACGATGTGACGACCACCAGCAAAGCCACCAACGTCGCGCTGTGGATCGTCTCGGCCCTGCTCGCCGGCTTCTTCCTCGCCGCCGGCGCCGCCAAGTTGATTGGCGTATTTGACGAACCATTTCATGGGTGGGGCTTCCCACCTGAATTCCCGGCGATGATCGGCACCATCGAGATCGCCGGCGCCTTCGGGCTGCTGTTCAAACGAACCGCAGGTTGGTCGTCGATCGCCTTGCTCGCGGTGGTGTTCGGCGCGGCAGGGATTCACCTCGTTCATCAGGACTACATGTTGCTGATCGCCCCGGCGGCGCTGACCGTCGCGCTGGGCTTGGTGGCCTGGGGACGTGGAACGCCTTGGGACACCCGCGCGGGCGACTGGCCGGGGGCCGGGCCCACGTTCACCCCCTGAGCGCCCGCGACTTAAACCCGCGCTGGCGGTCGAGGCATCCGCTTCGATCGTCAGCGAGGCCTATTCGAGCGCACGGATGAAGCGCAGCGCGGGCTGTTCAGGCCTTGGCGGGTTGAATTCGAGGTCTTGGACATAGCCCGCCCGGGTGAAGGCGCGCACGCTCGCGTGATTGTCGGGTCGGATCAGCGCGTGGATCGCCGTGAAGCCGAGGCGGCCAGCCACGACCCGAGCGGCCTCGAGCGTCGCGACTCCGAATCCGCGACCCCGGGCCTCGGGCGCGACGTTGATGCTGATGACGCAAATCTCGGCGCGAGCGGGGAGCCAGCGATCGAGCCGCACGGCGGCGATCGGCTGCTCGCCGCTCCCGTCGATGGGCCAAAGGCTTGCGATCATCAAGTTGCGATCCTGACGCTCGAGTTGCTGCTCGAACCACGCCAGATGCTCGCTATAGGGGATCTCGGCGTGCGAGAAGCTGACCGCTCGGGTCACGGGATCATTGGCCCAGGCGTAGACGCGATCGATGTCCGTCGGCGTCGCGGGGCGCAGGACCACGGCGCTAGCCACGGCGTAGATCCGCGTCGGTCAGCGGGGTCTCGGCCGGAATGTCCCGGGTCGCGACGCTCGCAAGCACCTCGTCGAGGCGGCTGGGCGCGAGCCCGCCTTGGAGCTTGCCGCGCCGGAGCACGTCGACGTTGGTTCGTGAGAAAGCTTCGCCCGTCGCGATTGGCCGAGTGGTCATCAGGACCCGCCGGGCGAACTGCCGCAGCTCGCCCTCGACGCCGTGCACGGACTTGCGTCCGCTGCCCATGACCCGCTCGACGGCGCGGACCCCAGCGACGAGGCGCGTGAGCCCCTCGGGCTCGATCGCAAAGGCGTGATCGGGGCCCGGCAACCGCTTGGACAGGGTGTAGTGCTTCTCGAGCACGCCAGCGCCGAGCGCGGCGGCGGCCATCGGGGCGACCACCGGGTCCTCGGAGTGATCGCTGAGCCCGCTTGGGATCGAGAAGGTCTCACGCAGGGTCACCAGCGCGCGCACGTTGACGGCCTCCGGCGGGCTCGGGTAGGCGGCCGTGCACTGCATCAGGGCGAGCTCGCGGCAGCCAGCCCGCTCGAGGATCGCGACGGCCTCGCGGACCTCGTCGAGCTCGCTCGCGCCGGTCGAGAGGATCACCGGCTTGCCGCGGGCCGCGACCTCGCGCAGCAGCGGGGCGTGGGTGAGCTCGTACGAGGCGATCTTGAACGCGTCGACGAAGGGGTCGAGGACCGCGACGGCCTCCTCGTGAAACGGCGAGGCGATGAACGCGAGCTCGCGGGCGTGGGCGTGCTCGCGCAGGCGCGGGAGCCAGTCTTCGGGCAGCTCCATGGCCGCGATGATGTCGAAGATGCTGCGCGGGTCGCCAAGGTAGTCGCTCTGGCCGGCGGCCTTGGGGTACAGGCGCTTGGCCTTGAACACCTGGAACTTGACCGCGTCGCAGCCGGCGTCGGCGGCGACGTCGATCAGCGCGAGGGCCTGCTCGAAGCTGCCGTTGTGGTTGCTGCCGGCCTCGGCGATGATGAAGCAGGGCCCGGACAGGCCGAGCGGGCGGCCGCGGATCTCGAAGCTGGGTTTCAGGTCGGTCATGGTCGGGCGTCAATGTGGTCGAGGCGGTCGAGCAGGGCGTCGATGACACGATAGACCCCGCGGCCGTCGACGAGCGCGCGGCCGGTTTGGGCGAGCGCGGCGCGGCCGTTGGAGTCGGCCAGCAGCGCCGCGATCCGGGCCGCGCCGTCGTGAAGATCGAGGTCGCCGTGCCAGCCGAGGCTCAGGCCCGCCTCGCGCCGCTCGATGCCGGCGAGCACCGGGCGTTGGTTGTCGGCGACGGCCACCGTTGCGATCGGGACGCCGAGCGCCATGGCCTCCCACACGGTGGTCCCGGCCGCGCTCACGCACAAGCTCGCGCCAGCGAGGAGCGCCGCCATCTCGCGGACGTCGACGTGGAGCTCGACTCGCGGGTGAGCGTCGGCGAGCTGCTCGAGCTCGGCGCGGACGCTCGGATCTACGCCGACCCCAGCGATGACCTGGAGGCGCTCGGTGGTGCGCTGGACCAGGGCCCGGGTCATGCGGGCGCTGAGCTGGGCTGGGTCGGAGCCGCCGAAGGTCAGGACCACGCGGGGCTCGGGCGGGCGCTGGCTGGCCCCTCGAAATTCGCGGCGCAAGAGCACGTAGGGGTGGCCTAGCAGCAAGCGGGTGTGCGCGGCGGTCAGGTAGCGCGCGCTTGGAAAGTCGAGGATCTGATTGACGACGAGGTCGGCCTGCTGCGGGTGATCAGCGAGGTCGTCGATCACGAGCAAGGGCTTGGCCGCCTGCCAGCGGCGCTGCTGGTCTTGCGTGAACCCGTAGCCGTCGAGGACCAGGGCCGCTGCGTCGGCGAACCGATCTTCGAACTCGCGATCGGCGTTGGTGCCCGGCTCGACTAGCTCGATCCCGTGGGCCTCGAGCCGCGCCCGGATCGACCCGGCTAGGCCGGCGCCGACCAGGCACGCGCGGCCGCCCGCTTCGGTCCAGGCGTCGAGCAGGGCGCCGACGCGGGTGACGTGGCCAAACCCCGCGCTCGGGCTCGCGTCGGCCCGGGCGAGGAGCAGGCGCCCGGCGATCCGCGAGGCCCGAAGCGAGCGCTCGTCGAGCGTGGACTTTTGCTTGATCCCGGCGTTGAGGCGCGCGACCTCGGGGTGCTCGGCCAGCCAGGTCGCGATCGCGGCCGTGCTCGGGTCGGGTCCGAGCGCGCCGACGATCGCGTCGACCAAGGCGAGGTCCTCGGGGGTGTCGACGGTCAGGCGCAGGTGGCCGAGATCCTCGCCGGGCGGGTCGCTGACCAGCGTGCGAAACCGTCCGGGCACCCGGTAGAGATAGGGCGTGACGTGCTCGCGATCGCCGGCGTCGTCGGTCTCGCGCTCGGCTCGCTCGAGCGCCGCGACCTCGAACACCTCGACGTCGAGGCCGCGGGGGATCCTGCGGACCTCGCCGGCTTGGTTGGTGAGGTAGTCGAGCGCCAAGGGCGTAGCGCGACGCTCGATCAATTCGCGGACGCAGCGATCGAGCTCGGCCGGATCGAGGAGCGGGCAGTCGGCGGTCACGCGCACGACGACGTCGCCAGGCGCGGCCGCGAGGGCCGAGAGCGCGCCGCAGTAGCGGGCGAGCACGTCGTCGACGGGGCCGCGGTGGACCGTGAAGCCAAGCGCCCGCGCGGCGTCGACGAGCGCGTCGTCGCTCGGGTCGGTGGTCGTGGCGATCACCCGATCGGTGGGCGTCTGGGCCCGGGCCAGGCGGCGAGCGAGGTGCTCGAGCAGGCTCAGCCCGCCCGCGCGGCGCAAGACCTTGCCAGGCAGCCGCGACGAGCCCATGCGGGCCTGGGCGATGACGATGACCCGGGTCATGCGCGGCTCAGGACCACGCGCAGCGCCTCGACCACGCGGTCGACGTCGCTGTCGTCCATCGCGGGGTACAGCGGCAGGCTCAAGGTCCGCTCGTAGTAGGCGCGCGCGCCAGGGTACGCGGCCATGTCGGCGCCGCGCGCTTGGTAGTAAGGCTGCGCCGGGACCGGAATGTAGTGCACTTGCGTGAGCACGCCGTGCTCGCGCAAGCCGGCCATGACCGCCGCGCGATCGATGCCCGCGGCGTTGAAGTCGATCAGCGCCGCATACAGGTGATAGGCGCTGACGCTCTGATCGGTGCCCGGGGCGACCGGGCGGACGTGCTCGAGCGTGGCCAGCAGCCGATCGTAGCGGGCCGCGAGGGCCCAGCGGCGATCCAAGAAGCGCGGGAGCTTGGCGAGCTGGCTCAGGCCGAGCGCGCACTGCAAGTCGGTGATGCGGTAGTTGAAGCCGAGGGTCTGCTGCTCGTAATACCAAGGCCCCGGCGAGGGCCGCTGCAGCTGCGCAGGCTCGCGGACCATGCCGTGGCTGCGAAACACTCGCAGGGCCTCGGCGAGCGCTGGATCGTTGGTGGTGATCGCTCCGCCTTCGCCGGTGGTCACGTGCTTGACCGGGTGGAACGAGAAGATCGCCATGTCGGCGCGGGCGCAGCCGCCGATTGGATCGTCGTGGTAGCGCGCACCGAGGGCGTGGGCGGCGTCCTCGATGACCGTGAGATCGTGGGCGCGGGCCAAGCCTGCGAGCGCGTCGAGCTCGACGGGCCGGCCGGTCAGGTGGACCGGGATGATCGCCCGGGTCTTGCTGGTGATCCGCCGGGCCGCGTCCTCGACGTCGATCAACCCCGAGTCTGGATCGACGTCGACGAACACCGGCTCGGCGCCGACATAGCGGGCACAGTTGGCGGTCGCCAAGAACGTGAGCGCAGGGACGAGGACCTCGTCGCCGGGCCCGAGCCCGGCGACCGCACACGCAGCGTGGAGCGCAGCCGTGCCGTTGCAGACCGCGACCGCGTGCTTCGCCCCCACGGCCTGCGCGAGCGCAGCTTCGAAGCGCGCGACGGTCGGGCCGGTCGTGAGGTAGACCCCGCGCAGGGCCTCGATCACGGCCTCGACGTCGTCCTCCTCGATCCACTGGCGCCCGTAGGGAAGGATGTCGTCGGCCATGGTTCGCTCGCTCGCGACCCTCGCAGCCGGCCCCAGCGGTGTCAACCGAAGCGAACCTCGACGAGCGCTCGCTCCCCGTTGTCGGCCGTGGCCGGTCTCGCGTACATTTCGCCTCGTGTTGCGCCACGCCTTGACTCGTCATGTCCCGTTGTTGGTCGTCACCGCCCTCGCGTTGGGCGCTTGTGAACCGGGCGAGGAGCCGGATGATTCGCTCGACGAGCCGGATCCGGTCGAGGCCTACGACGAGTTCCCCGGTCTGCAGGGCGAGGTCGAGATCATCATCGACGAGCGTGGAATCCCGCACATCTACGCCAGCAACGACGACGACCTCGCGTTCGCGGCCGGCTACCAAATGGCGACCGATCGCTTGTTTCAGATGGAGCTGATGCGCCGCCGCGCGCTCGGGACCCAAGCCGAGGTCCTTGGCGAACAATTCATTGACCAAGACATCGTCTCGCGGACCTTCAACCTGCGCCGCTGGGGGGCGCTCAACGCCGAGCGCCTGCGCGAGGAAGCCCCCGACATCTACAATTACGCGATCGCCTGGATCGCCGGCGTCAACCACCGCACCGCCGAGGTCCTCGCTGGCGAGGCGCCGATGCCCTACGGCTTCAACGAGGCCGGCTTCGCGCCCTCGGCCTGGGCCCGCGACGACGAATTCGCGATCGCCAAGCTCTTGGCCCTGGCCAACTCCAACAGCCTCGAGCGCGACCTGCTCGCGACGATCCTCCAGCGCAACTTGCCCCAGACGTGGGACGCGTTCGAGCTCGGCAAGCCGATGTTCAACGTCGCGATCATGCCCCCCGACGAGATCCCCGCGGGCCTAAAGCCCGACTCGCGGCCCTCGACCCTCGACCGCGCGGCCAAGCCCGAGGCCGCCGAGCCCTTCTCTCCGGAGGCCGTCGGCGAGGCCATCGAGACGCTCCGGCGCGGCTTTGGTCACGTCGGCGCGACCGGCTCGAACAACTGGGCGATCGACGGGCGCCACACCGTCACGGGCCGGCCAATGATCGCCAACGATCCCCACCAGCCGCTGCAGAGCCCGTCGCTGATGTACGCCCAGCACCTCAACAGCATCGACCGGGGGACCGGGACCTGGGACGTGGCCGGGTTCTCGTTCGCCGGGACCATGGGCTTGCAGCTCGGCCACAACCGCAAGGTCCAATGGAGCGCGACCACCAACTTCGCCGATGTCATGGATCTATGGGAGGTCCGGGTCGAGGATGAGGGCGTGTGGGCCGGCACTAATTACGTTGAATGGGTCACGCGCGAAGAGACGATCCACATCAAAGACGGCGACACGCTGGTGCTCGAGATCCACGACGTGCCCGACTACGGCACGATCGTGCCCTCGACCCTGATCCCGCTGCCGGTCGCGGGCGCCGGCCGCGAGCTGCTCGTCAATTGGACCGGGTTCGCGGCCACGGCCGAGGAGCTGTGCTTCTCACGAATGGGCCAAGCGGCGACCATCGAGGAGTGGGAGGCCGGCGTCGACGCCATGGAGGTCGGCGGCTTCAACTTTGTCGGGGCCACGGCCACGGACATCTCCTACCGCGTCAACATCCTGGTCCCCGATCGTGACCTGAGCTCCGGCGGCTTGCCCTACCTGGTCATCGACGGCGACAACGACGCCTCCTACTGGACCCGCTATCTACGCCCCGATCAGCTCCCGCGCAGCCGGGCGGTCAACCGCGGCTGGATCGCCACGGCCAACAATGACCCGTGGGGCTTCACCTTCGACGGCGACGTCACCAACGATCCATTTTATTATGGCTACTTCTACGCGTCCGGGCACCGGGCCCAGCGGCTCGACCAGGAGTTCGAGCGCCTGACTGATCGGGGCGAGGTCGACGTCGCCGACATGCTCGGCTTGCAGCTCGACACCCACAGCCCGCTGTCCGACGAGCTGCTCCCGGTCATCGCCGCGGCGGTCGAGCAGATCAGCCAAAACCCGGAGCTCGCCGAGTTTCAAGGTAACGCCGACATCGTCGCGGTCGCGCAGATCCTCGCCAATTGGGACCGACGCATGGACCGCGACTCGCCCGGGGCCCTGGCCTGGCACGCGTGGCTCCACTACATGGCCTGGGTCGCCGTGCAAGACGACTTTGCGTTCCTCTACACCTTGGTGTTCGCCGAGGAGCCGCCGTTCATCCTCAAGATCCCCGCGCTCGCGCTGCTCGGTCGCTATCAGGGTGATGGGCAGGGCGAAGGCCTGATCCAGCAGGGCCCCGAGTGGGTCACGCTCGAGGCCCTGCGCCGGACGGCGTCGTGGCTCAACGCCAAGTATGGCGGGGTCGAGACCAGCGGCTATCGCTGGGGGGACATCCACGGGACCCGCTTCGCCAACCCGTTTGGCGGCGAGCTCGACGGCGGCTGGATCGGCACCAACGGCGGCGAGGACACGATTAACGTCTCGTCCAGCAACTTCTACGGGAACACCGGCGGCGACCCGGCCGAGCGCTTCGAGTCCAAGGCCGGCGCGATCTTCCGGGTCGTCACGACCTTCGCCGAGGACGGCACGCCCGAGGCAGTGGTCAACTTCCCGCGGGGCAACTCGGCCGATCCGAGCTCGCCGCACTGGGACGACACCCTCGACGATTGGGTCGAGGGGGTCTATACCGCGTTCCCGTTTCGTCGCGCCGAGGTCGAGGCCGCGATGGAGTCGTCGTTCATGCTTCGTCCCGAGCCGCCCGAGTCGCAGTGATCCCCAACCTCGCCCACTTCATTTGGTTTGGCGCGCAGCTCCCGTGGGTGTATAGCCTCGCGCTGCGCTCCGCCGCCCGCAGCGGCGGGTTCGAGCGCCTAGTCTTGCACTGCGGCGACGACCTCTCGGGCACGCCCGTGTGGCCCGAGCTCGTCGCGATCCCCGGATTCGAGGCTCGGCCGATCAACGAGGCTTCACTCGCCCGCTTGTTCGCCGCTGTCGGGGCGGGCGGCGACGAGCTGCTCGCGATCTTCCGGCAGCTCCGCGCCCCCGCGGCTCGGGCCAACGTCTTGCGGGCCGCGATCTTGGCCGTCGAGGGCGGCGTATACCTCGACCTCGACACGATCACCGTGCGCTCGCTCGAGCCGCTTCGCCGGGCCCACGGGGCGTTTTGCGGCGAGGAGCACCTGGTATGGCCGGCGTCCTTGCGCCGATCCAAGCGCGTCAGCGGGGGCATGCTCGGGCTCGCGCGGGCCGGCGTCCGCGACCTGCATCGCCGGCTGCCCCAGGGCTGGCGGAGCTTTCGCGCGCTCGAGCCCCTGTACCCGACCGCGGTCAACAACGCCGTACTCGGCGCGGAGCCCAACCACCCCTTCATTCGCCGGCTGCTCGCCGGCATGCTCGCGGTCCCCGAATCCCGCCGACTGGTGCGCTTCGCCTTGGGCACCCACCTGCTGCAAGACACGGTCGCCGACCCGCGCGAGCGTGATCTGGCCGTGCTCCCGCCCCGGGTGTTTTATCCGCTCGGGCCCGAGATCAGCGAGCACTGGTTTCGGATCCGCCGCGAGCTGCCGCCGCTCGAGAGCGTGACCGGGCCGGAGACCGTGGTGGTCCATTGGTATGCGTCGGTCCGGACTAAGTCGATCGTGCCGCGTATTGACGCGCGCTACATTCGTGATCACGCGCACCGGCAGCTGTTCTCTGCGCTCGCGCTGCCGGTGCTCTAGCTAGCAGCCCGTGGCGCAATCCATCGCGTCGCCTCGCGCCGGGATTTTCGGCGAGGGCTAGCAGCCGAAACGCAGTTGTACCGGGCGTACTACAAGAATTTCCGACGGCGTGTGGAAACCCTTTTGATGGCGGGGCTTTGGCCCGCATCCCGTCGGAATGGTTGGGGTTTCTCGTATCCCGCGGGGTGCCGTCTGGTTCCGGCGAGGCGACGGCCTCGGCGCAGGGTCGCAGCACACTGGCAGCACACGCGCTCGGAGCTCGCGCGTCGAGAGTGTCGGCGTCGGTGTTTTCCTTCCGCCCCCGATTGGG
>Ga0114946_10003611_pt1 | contig 10397 bp, 9 predicted proteins | sample WalLakDeSediment_FD_88676 | JGI IMG/M metagenome (GOLD analysis project Ga0114946, IMG submission 88676) | Lake sediment microbial communities from Walker lake, Nevada to study Microbial Dark Matter (Phase II) - Walker Lake 11/02/13 Deep Sediment | ecosystem: Environmental > Aquatic > Freshwater...
ATTCTCAGGAGAGCTTCACACCTTCTGACTTCTCGATTCATTGGGCATGTCTCCTTAGCCATTGGTAAACTCCTTTACCAAGTCGCTTTTAGCGACACTAAGCAAGTACGCTTCTTGGCGCACCGGAGGGATGATTATGGGCTACAATAAAGGCCGCCGCATTCTCTTTTATGGCGGCGCGAAACAGCTCGCCAATGCGGATGACGGAGGTATTCAAGCTGCCTACATAGATCGTCGGGCTGCTCAACACCCGGCTGCGGGTGTCCATCAAGATCAGGCGCAGGTTCTCCTGCTCTAAGAACATCATTTCCGACATGAGCAAATTGGCGGCGTCGGCCGGAGACGTGATCTGCGCCCGCTCTTCGGGCGCAGCGGCTAACAGGCGACGACCCAGCTCCAGGGCGGCTTTAATCTCGATCGCTTTGGCCGGCCCGATACCTTTGACCGCTTGCAGCTCGGTAACAGATGCCCGGGCCAGGCCGGGCAGGCCGCCAAAATGGGCCAGCAGCCGCGAGGCCAGCTGGACCACGCTTTCATTCCGGCTGCCCACACGGAGAATAATGGCCAGTAGTTCGGCGCTAGAAACGGCCGTCGCCCCCACCTGCATCAACCGTTCTCGCGGCCGATCATCCTGAGGCAAATCCCGCAGCATCGGCGTATAAGGTAGATCGCTCACTGTCTTACCCCCTTTGGAAAGTGAAACGCAAAAAAGGAAAAAGTGGAAAGTGAAAAGTAAAAAGTGAACGGTAAAACTCTCACTTATCACTGCTCACTTCTCACACCCCTTTCAGCAGCGTTACCAGTTCATCCCACTCATCGTCAATGAGGTGGAGGGAGACGCCGCCCAGCTCCAAGTGGTAAATGTAGCCGCCTTCTTCCTGACTGCGCCAGACAAAGAAGTTCTCTGTTTCTGATAAGACCTCGCCTTCCGGCAGATTGTTATTGTTACTCATGTAGTTGTTCTCCTTGTGATTGCTACGAACGACCAACGACCAGAGTCCGTCCTTCGACGTTGGTCACTGCAAATGGCGTTCAAAAACGCACAAGACAGTTTCAGGATCAATAAACCAGCCGTTGTGGTTCAGGGCGGCTCGATTGACGGCCGTGGCTGCGGGCTTGAAACGCAGTTCCGAGCGCTGAAAATGGGCTGCCAGATAGGGAAAATCGGCCACGACGGCCGGCAAATCGGTTTCGTGAGCGCCGCAGAAGTTGATGCCCATCAGTTTTTCTCCTTCTTCGGCGTTGGCGATCAGCACGGCGCGGCGGCTGGGCCGCTCTGGCCACCAGAAGAGCCGCCTCTGGGCCTGCAATTCAGCCAGGCGTGGTTCAATTTCATACCAGGTCCAACCGTCTTCCATTAGCCCATCTTGGGCGGCGAAAGCGTCGCTGGCGGTGAGCTGGGCCTGGAATTGGGGCAGTTCCTCAACTTCTACCAGGGCAAAGCGATCCGGCGTGACGGCCGTGGACAGGCTCAACTTGGTGTGAAGATAGCTGTTTTGCAGCCTGAAGCCGGTCTGACGGGCAATTTTGGGCACGGCCGGATTGTCGCAGGCAGTGGCTAAGCGAACCCGGCCACCCCCTCTCTGGCGAATCAGCTCCAGGGCATAATCATGCAGCAGCCAGGCTAACCCCTGGCTGCGAAAACGGGGATCAACGCGCAGCCCTTCCAGCCACCACTCCTGCGGAGCTAAGCGGGTCAATTTGTTACAGGCCGCCAGTTCATTACCGGCCATGGCCAGGTTGAACTGCCCTTCGCTATCCCGCACCCAGTCGGCAAAACAGTCGGCCAGGTAATCCTCCCCATCCCAAATCTGGGCTGCCAGAACGGCCACGGCCGCCTCATCTTCCCAGCGAGCGGGTCGCAGCTCAAAGGCCTTCATTCTTCCTCATCCACCCGCTCAACGCCTGTATGGATTCCTTCTATCAAAGCAACGCGCAGCAGCCTCCCTTCCGGCAGCACCGCCTCCAGCTCCGGCGTGAGAGTGAAATTGGGGAAGGGGGGTTGATCGGTCAGTTTCCGGTACATATACATGAAGATCAGCTTACCGGATGCCAGCAGCGGCGATGCTAACAGAATGCCCAGAATACCGGCCACGCTGGCTCCGGCAATAACGGCGACGAAAACGACCATGGGATGCAGATTCAAGCTGCGGCCGATGACCTTAGGAATGAGCAGCCAACCCTCAAGCTGCTGGACCAGGGTGTACATGCCCAACACCAGCAGGGCATACCAGATGGGTGACATCTGGCTACCCAGCCAACTGGCATTGCTTTGAAAGAGGGCTACCAGAACGCCGGGCACGGCCGACAAAATCGGTCCTAGTGTGGGCACAAATTCCAGCAGGCCGGCAATCAGAGCCAGGAGAAAGGCATTAGGCAGGCCGATAATCGAGCCCAAGATGAAAATCAGGCTGAAAACAATCAGGGCCAGGGTTAGCTGGCCGCGCAGGAAGGAGTTCCAGGTGGCGCTAATCTCGTAGGCCAGGAGATACATATCCCGCTGGTATTCAGCCGGCACCAGGTCCACGGCCGCACCAAACAGCGCCCGGTAATCTTTCACCATGTAAAAGGACAGGAAAAGGATGATAATAATCCAGGTTACTGTAGCGACGGTGGCGGTGGCCACATTGCCAAATATAGTGAACCCTTGCGTGCCCAAGGTGCGGACAATATCTACCAGATTGTTGCTTAAGCTTTCCAGCGCGTCGTCAACCAGCGGCGCCTGATCCAGCGAAAACTCAAAATCGGCGATCCGGATTGGCTGGCTGAGAACAAGCGTTGCATCCTGGATATAGCGGGGTAAATTGTTGAGGAAATTGTTGAACTCGCGCGCGATCTGGGGAATGGCAATAACCGGTCCGGTCAGGAGGAGGGCGATGATGGTCAAATAGACCAGGCCAATGGCGGCCGTGCGCGGCAGGCGCAGCCGCTTGTGTAGAAAGTCAACGGCCGGCTTGACGACGTAAGCCACCACCATGGCCACAATCAAGGGGATCAGAATGGCCCGCACAAAGTAGAGGCCGATGAGCAGCAGAATAACCAGCGCGACGGTTACCTGCTGCTTAAACTGCCGGTTCCACGGCGGTGACTTAAAAGATTCTGATCCCATAGCCAATTTGCCGGACAAACCGCCGGAGACTTGTTATGGGTAATTGGCAAATGGTAATGACCAGATAACCCATTACCATTTGCTAATTACAGGTGATTTAACTGTTACCGGCGCCCGCCACGATCGCGACCGCCGTTGCGGCCCCCCCGGTCCCGGCCACCGCGACTGCCGCCCGGTTGATCGCGCTCGCGGGCTTCTTCTAGTGTCCAACCTTCCAGGACCGCCTGCCGTGACAGGCGGATTTTGCCTTCCATGCCCACATCGGTCACCATGACCATCACTTCATCGCCCATCTGCACCGCGTCCTCGACCCGGTTCAGCCGTTCCGAAGCCAGTTGGGAGATGTGCACCAGGCCGTCTGTGCCAGGCAGGATTTCTATGAACGCGCCAAAGTCGGTGATGCGCACCACTTTGCCGGTGTAGATCGAACCGAGTTCCGGCCCTTTCGCTAACGTCTCGATGCGGCGGGCGGCGTCTTCGGCCAATTTGCCGTTGACCCCGGCCACAAAGATGGTGCCGTCTTCCTGGATGTCAATGGAGACTTCAAACTCTTCTTCCAGCTTGCGAATAGTGCTGCCGCCCTTGCCGATAATCGCCCCAATTTTCTCAGGGTCAATTTTGACGCTGATCATGCGCGGCGCCCAATCGCTCAACCCGGCCCGCGGTTCAGCGATAGTTTTCGTCATGCTGGCTAAAATTTCCAGCCGACCTTGACGCGCTTGCTCCAACGCTTCGGCCATCAACTCCTGGGATAACCCGGAAATTTTGATGTCCATCTGCAAGGCGGTGATGCCTTCGCTGGTGCCGGCCACCTTGAAGTCCATGTCGCCCAGGTGGTCTTCCAACCCCTGAATGTCGGACAAGATAGCGAATTTTTTGCCGTCTGTCACCAGACCCATGGCCACGCCGGCAACTGGCCGGGTAATAGGCACGCCCGCGTCCATCAAGGCCAGGCTGGTAGCGCAAACGCTGCCCTGGCTGGTGCTGCCGTTGGAGGACAACACTTCAGAGACGACGCGAATGGTGTAGGCGAAGTCGTCTTCGCCGGGAATGACGGGAGTCAGGGCGGTTTCGACCAACGCGCCATGACCAATTTCACGACGGCGCGGCCCGCGCATCATCCAGGTTTCGCCGGTGGAGAAGGGGGGGAAGTTGTAATGGTGCATGAAGCGGCGGGAATCTTCGGGGTAGAGGCCGTCTAATCTTTGCGCTTCGCGAGGGGTGCCCAGGGCGACGATGGACAGCACTTGAGTCTGGCCGCGCCGGAACAGGCCGGAGCCGTGGGCGCGGGGGCTGAGTCCGGTTTCGGAAGAGAGTTCGCGGATGGTGGCGTAGTCACGGCCGTCCGGTCTTATCCCTTCATACAAAATCCGGTCGCGCACCGCATTCTTCCATTCGGTGGAGAGAATGCCGTAAATGGCTTTGGGGTCGGCCATTTCATTCGCTTCGGTGATGGCGTCCACCACTTCTTCGCGCAGGTCGTCCATCGCTTCGTTACGGCCGCTGCGATCATCATATTCGACCAGAATATCTTGGATGCGGCCGCCAAGCTGGGCTTGTACCGCCGCAGTCAGCTCAACGTCTTTGGTGGCGATAGTCACTTCCCGCTTCGGCTTGCCAACTTCTTCGCGCATTTTTAACTGCAAATCAATCAGCGGCTGCATACCGGCGTGACCAAAGGCCAATGCCTCAATGAGCAGCGCTTCGGGAACTTCGTCCGCGCCCGCCTCAACCATAATAATGGCGTCCCGCGATCCGGCGATACGCAGATTCAGGCTGCTGTCAGCCATTTGGGGAATGGTGGGGTCGAGGACAAATTCGCCGTCAATGTAACCGACGCGCACAGCGGCGATGGGGCCATTCCAGGGTACGTCGGAGATGGTGAGGGCGGCGCTGGCGGCGTTCACGGCCATGATGTCCAGGTGGTGTTCGCTGTCTGAGGAGAGGGTGGTGGTGATGACCTGCACCTCATTACGCATCCCGTCAGGAAACAGGGGCCGCAGGGGGCGGTCGGTTAAGCGGGCGGTCAGGATAGCGTCTGTGGTGGGACGCCCTTCGCGCCGGAAAAAGCTGCCGGGGATACGGCCGGCGGCGTACATCTTCTCTTCAAATTCAACGGTCAGGGGGAAAAAGTCCAGCCCTTCGCGGGGCGATTTGGACATGGTGGCCGTGGAAAGCAGAACGGAGTCGCCTACCCGGTAGGTGACGGCGCCGCCCGCTTGCTCGGCCAGTTTGCCGGTGGCGATGGTAATTTCGTGTTCGCCAACAGTAGCTTTGAAACTGTGTTCAGGTAACATTCAGGAATCCTCCTCAGGATGATTAAACCGCGATAATACGCAGTACGTATTACGTACTGCGTATTATCGCGTTGGTTTATTGAGGATTTGGCGGGTTAGGCGCTGGGCGCTGCGCCGCACATACCATTTTACTGGTGCGGCTCAAAACCCAATTCCTAACACGGCCGTTACTCTCAACAAACCTAAACTAATAGATTTTTTTGCTCGCGCAAAAGCGCAAAGTCGCTAAGAAAAACCTTTACGACCTTGCGCCTTTGCGTGAAAGCGCTGCTCTTACCGCCGCAAGCCAAGCCGCTCCAAAATGGTGCGGTAACGGTCTGGGTGGTTTTTGCGCAGGTAGGCCAGCAGCCGCCGCCGCTTGCCCACCAGCTTAAGCAGCCCGCGCCGGGAGCTTTCGTCATGCTTGTGGGCATTGAGATGCTCCTGAAGCTGGCGAATGCGCCGGTCAAAGATGGCAATCTGTACTTCCGGGGAGCCGGTGTCTTCTTCGTGGGCTGCAAACTGTTCAATCAGTTCGGTCTTCTCGCCCTGTGATAAGGTCATGGTCATATCCTCCAAAAAGGTGGTAATAGCCAGGATAGCCGCCGTGCCGAATAAACGTCGTACTTCCCAGCACAGCCGGATTATAGCTGACGGCCGTCGAACCTGCCAATTTTCGCGCAGATTTCCGGGCGCGACGCGCTGCCGGCGTCTCTACAATCCGGCTCTTCGGGAATTCAGGGGGGTTGACAAGCCGTAATGCGTAAAACGCAAAGCGTAACCAGAGAGACCTTACGCATTACGCTTTACGTTTTGCGACAAACCCCTTGAAATCCTAAAGACCCTTGTTCTCTTACCCTTCACCACGATCTTAACTCCCGCCGCTCTCGCCCTGATTTACGGCCGTCGCCGCACAGGGCGAGACGGCGCGGAGATAAGACCGTCTGTTACGGCCGGATCATGCCCGCGCCGTCCCGCCCTTACGATAGGTTCCAGTCTGAACGGCCGTAAGTCAAGATTGTGGATATCGTTTTTGCGCGATATAGAGGCCAATCACAATGCCAATACCTGCCCCCAGACCGACGAGCCAGGTCCCGCCAAAATTAAGCGCCCCGCTGATTAAACCGACAATGACGGCCCCCAAAACTCCGCAAACGAATATAAGCGCCAATGCCTGCCATTTCATGTTTCCACCTCATTTATTACGTCAATCCGGTTAAAGATATATGGTTGCGCGTTTGTTTACGCGCCAACAATCGCTAACGGCCGTAGACAACCCCTACAATCCTTCGACGAGGGCGATTTCTACGGCCGTGAGGTCGTAGAGTTGGTAGACGAGGACGTCTATTTGCCGGTCAACGGCCGTAATCTGGCGTTGCAGGATGGTTTTTTCGTGAGGGGTTTGGTCGTTTAGTCGTTTGGTCGTTTAGTCGTTTAGCCGTTTAGCCGTCACTCCTCACCCCTCACTTCTTACTTCTCACTGTTCACTTCTCACTTCTCACTCCCCACTCCTACGGCATGTGTCCCCAGGTGGAGACGACAATACCGGGTTGGCGGTCTTGCTTGAGGTAGATAAAGTAACCGTTTAGGGTCCCGTAGGTCGTTTCCATGTCTGAGTCAGCCCGGATTTTGAGTAAAGTGGGTAATTTTTGGGCATAGAAACGGCCGTAGCCATCTATGTCTAACCATTCCTCATCATCATCAGAAGCAAGAGTCATTTGATAAGAGAAAACATCGCCATCGGGGTAATAGGCCAATATAACCAGTTCGCGAGTATTGGCGACAGTCGCTTGCAAGCACATGAGCTTTAGCAAGCCCACGAGCGTGAGAATATCGCCTGGGGAAAATTCGCCGATATTAAACGCGCCGCTCTTGTATATGGTGCCGTTATGCTCGTTGCCCGCGTCTTCGAGTATAAATCCAATCCCGGGATCAAGCGTCAGCGTGACGTCGCCGCTGCGGTAAACGCGGGGATTGCTCATGCTGGCTTTGATGGCGGGTCCATATTGTTCGAGCGCCTGGGCTATGAGAGGTTTCTGTTTTGGCGGTTGTGGCCTGGCGCCCGCTTCAACTAACAACTCTCGCAGACCTTCGTCGTCACGATTGTGCCGCAGCGCTTTCTTCCAAATAGAAATTGCCCTTTCCTTTTTCCCCATTTCATTGTAAACCTCGCCGATTATCTGGGCGGTTGCGGCGTCTTTCGGGCTTATTTCTCTCGCTCGCCGCAACCATTCTAAGGCTTGTTCATGCTCGCCCAATTTCCAGGTGGAGAGGGCAAGGTTTTGCAACGTGCCGATATGGTCTGGCTCGAGGCGATCCGCCTCGATCATAGCGTTGGCGGCTTCGGCGAATCGTTTCTGGCGCAGCAAAGTCGCGCCTAAAGTGAAGTGACCTTCGGAGCCTTCCGGGTTGAGCGTTATCATGCGCCGCGCTATGCTTTCCACCAATTCATAATCGCCGAACTCGATATGGTAGTCAACGATTTGACTTAACCGCTGATAATAAAAGTTGTTGACGGGTAACTCGCCGGCTAATTGCTGCCGCAGATCGTGAAGAATATCTGCAATGTTTACTGCGCCCTCGTAGTGGGGAAAAGCGGCGCGGATGACGAGTAGGAGATTGATAGCCAGTTCCACTTCTCCAGCGTAGGCGTGGGTCAAGGCTTGCCCTATTTGGAACGTTGGATCTAGCGGGGCAATGTCGGCCGCTTTTCGCCACATGGCCATCGCCTGGTCAAAATCGCCCATGTCTAAATAGGCGTTGGCCATATTTTGATAAGCGCCTGCCCGCATTTCAGGCGCCTTTTCGGCGGCTAGAAAGCGTCGAAAAGAGGCTAACGCTTGCGTCCAGTCCCGATTGCCCATGTGACCCAGGGCGGCCGTCCACAGGCGGAGTTGGGTTTCGGGCGTTGTTTTTGGTTTCTGTTTTGGTTTTATTTTTCTTTTGGTCATGCGCTAAGTATAACTAAACTGGCATGGTTCAAGCGATGAGGCCGGGCAGTCTGTTATCCCTTGTCGAGACGATACCTTGCTTCTGGCGGCTGAATGACGGGCGGGTTTTGACGCAGGTTGAGGATGTTATCCAGACTAAAGGCGGCGACGAGATAGACACGGCCGTCCCCCGGCTTCTGCGTATAATAGGCGTCCCCTGTGGGCGTGGCGTCGCCCACCAAAAGTCGCTGGCGAACGACCCGCTCTCCTTGCTGGCTGACCACGATGAGTTCGTAGGCCGGGGCGTCCAGGCCGTAGGCTTCGAGCGGATTGGCGTCGGCGGGCAGGACGCGGCGGCTGGTGAGATTGGCCAGGTTGCGGGCGTGGTTGCTCATCGTCACGCTAATCACTTCGGTGTAAGTGGGGACGGTTTGATACCAACGGCCGTCTGCCTCGCGCAGGAAGGTGACTGTTGTGTTATCGGCCAGATCAACGATCTCCAACCGGATGACTTCTTCAGCGACGGTGTTGGGGAACAGCGGCAGATTCTCGGCCGGCGCCGGACTAGTTGGGAAGGCGTCTGCGGCTTCATCAGGAGCATCCTGCTGCTGCTGCCACCAGACATAACCGCCCAACAGCAGCAGAATCAGGAACAGAATGCCGGTGGTTCGCCAGCTCATCGCCGCTGCCTCCGCACATACCAGACGCTAAAACCGGCTAGCAGGGCCAGCGCCGGGCCGAGACAAAGGCTCAACAGCTGTAGGATGGCTAGCTGCGTCTGAGGAATGAACATCTGCCGGGGAATAGAGGCGCGGGGTGACAATTCGATGGTCAGTTCATCATCGGCCAACCAGTTCAGGGCGTTGCTAAAGAGGATGCCGTTACCGCCCAAAATGACATACTGATTCATGAGAAAACTGGCATCGCCCACGACAACTAGACGCGCCCCGCTTGCCTGATCTTCAGCGCTCAGAGCAATGGCTAAGGAGCCGGTGGCGTCCTCCGGATCGGGTTGGGCGACACCGACAGAGAGTAAGGCGAAATCGGTCTCGCCCCAGGCGTTAGGGCTGGTGGAAATCAGGGGTGTGTGGGTCACACCCTCTATTGGTTCAGTGCCGATGGAGCGGGCCAGTTCAAAACGGGTACCGAACCGTTCCAGCTCTGGCGTCACAATAGAGTGAAAGCTGTAGCTGGAGCCCAGAAAGCTGAGGCCAAAGGCCTGTCCCGCCTGGGCTAAGTCCTGGTCAATGATCACGTCAGGCCGGGCGGTAATGCCCCACGCCGCCAATAGTTCGTTCAAGCCATCCTCTTCGGCGCGCAGGCGGCTCTCGCTGTCAATCACATCCCGCACGATCATCATTGCCCCACCCTGATTCAGGTAGTCGCGCAGGGCGGCGATTTCGGCCTCGGGAATGGGCGCCTGCGGGTCAATAATGGCGACCACGGTCGCATCGGCCGGAACGCTGCCGGCCGTAAACAGGTTCAGCCCTTCCACTGTGAAACCCAGATCGCGCAGCAGGCGGACGGCCGTGTCCATCCCTTCGGCGCTAAAGTCCTCGATGCCCCGTTCCCCATGCCCGGTGAGGAAGTAAACCTTTTTGTCAACCGGATTGATGAGCTGCAGCAGGGCGGCATAAATATCCCGGTCGCTCAGACTGTTGCTTTTGGTAAATCGCTCGCCCTGGATGAAAACCAGCGTGCCGGGGAAGTTAAGATCATATTCCTGGGCTCGAAAGGGATTGGCTTCGGGGTCAATGAATTCGTAGCTGATATTGCCGGAAACGGCTTGCATACTGTCCAGGATGGCCCGCGCCTGGTTTTCCTGGAAGGTCAAGGTCGGCGGGTAAAAGCCGATGACATGCACCGGCTCGGCCAGGTTTTCCAGCAGTTCGGACGTTTCCGGTATGGTGGTGAACTCGCCGGTTTCAGTCATATCCCAGCGCCAGGCCGGATTCTGGTAGGCGATCCAGTAGAGCAGGACGGCGATGGCGGCGAAAAAGAGACTGGCCAGCAGGGCGCTGCTGCCGTACCGGGTTTGCCGGCCGCTGACCAGTTCGCGCACCTCATTCGGCCGTAAGATGG
>Ga0114946_10003612_pt1 | contig 10397 bp, 7 predicted proteins | sample WalLakDeSediment_FD_88676 | JGI IMG/M metagenome (GOLD analysis project Ga0114946, IMG submission 88676) | Lake sediment microbial communities from Walker lake, Nevada to study Microbial Dark Matter (Phase II) - Walker Lake 11/02/13 Deep Sediment | ecosystem: Environmental > Aquatic > Freshwater...
ATAAAAGCGGCAAGAGCCCTTTCCAAACGTGCTCCGGCGCCATAATAGACTGCAAAGCGGCTGCCGCTTATCTTCGATGCGCGTTGAAAATCAATTATATCCAGGTCAGTCGCCACATCCCAATGCGGTTTCGGTTCAAAATCAAAAACCGGTTTATCACCCCAGCTTCTCACTTCTACATTGTCATTTTCGCTTTCGCCATGGGGAACTACAGGGTCTGGGAAGTTCGGCAGGGTAAGCAAAATATCATGAATATCACTTTCCAACTGACGAAGCTCATCATCCAGCTCTTTAATACGAGCCGATACTCTGCGCATCTCCTCTTTTTTTTGTTGAACTGAGTCGCCTTGCGCACCTGATTGCCCTATTTCCTTGGAAACCGTGTTGCGCATCTGTTTTAGTTCCTCTACCTCTTTGAGTAGGTTACGTCTTTGCTCATCTTTAAGCAGCAGGCCATCGAGATCGCCTATTTCCCCTTTGAATTGCATAGCCTTGCGAACAGCATCGGGGTTTTCCCTGACAATTTTAAGATCTAACATATTATGACCTCCCGTTACATTTCTTCCGGCGCTTCTATACCCAGCAACCGCAAACCGCTCGCTAAAACATGTTTAGTCGCGCCTATTAAAAGCAACCGGCCTTGTTTCAAATTAATATCATCAGTCAAAACCGGGCAATTATGATAAAACCGGTTAAACTCCCGCGCAAGATCGATTAGATAACGTGCAATAACAGACGGACGGAAGCTTTCTGCTGCGCCTAAAATCACCCCGGGAAAGAGGGATAGCATCTTAACCAACGCTGTCTCTTCTTCTTTAAGCAATAATTTTACGGCATTACTGTCCCAGCTAATGCTTTCCTGTTCACTTTTTCTTAATATGCTCGCAATACGAGCGTGTGCATACTGAATATAGACCGCTGTTTCACCAGAAAAATCGAGCACCTTGTCCCAGTCAAATTCAATGTTTTTAATGCGATCATTGCTTAGATCTCCAAATCTAACCGCGCCCAATCCCACCATTTTGGCCGCTATATCTTTATCTGGAAGTTGCGGATTTTTCTCTTCAATTATTTTTTTGGCCATAGCCACAGAACGCTGCAGCACTTCCTCCATTAAAATGATTTTACCAGCCCTGGTTGACATTCTCCCTTCTTTAAAGCGTATGAGACCGAAGGGCACATGAAAACATTTATTCGCCCACTCAAACCCCAATAGTTCCAGAATTTTAAAAAGTTGTTGAAAATGAAGGACTTGTTCTGCACCTACGACATACAATGATTTAACAAAATTAAATTTCTCCTGGCGATAAATAGCTGCAGCAATATCGCGGGTAATATAAAGGGTTGCGCCGTCTTTTTTTTGCAGCATAACCGGTGGCAATCCGTATGGCTCAAGATCAACTATTAATGCCCCTTCACTTTCCCTGGCGATTCCCTTTTCCATCACTAGTTGAAGGACGTCTTCGAGCATATCATTGTAGTGACTCTCGCCATGGTAATACTCGAATGATATGCCTAAGTAGCTGTAAATATCATGGTAGCTTTCGAGACTGAGTTTCCGGAATCTATTCCAGTAAGCAAATGCTTCCTGATCGTTTTCTTCCAGTTTTTTAAACCATTTCCTGGCCTCATCTTCCAGGTTCGGTTCCTCTTCCGCCTGCTGATGAAACCGGACATATAAATTATAAAGGTAACCAATGGGATCAGCTTCCAGAGCCTCTTCTTCGCCCCATAAATTGAAAGCAACTATTAATTTACCAAACTGGGTGCCCCAATCGCCAAGATGGTTAATGCCAATCGGGTTATAACCCAGGAACTGATAGATTAGGTATAGGGAATGTCCGAGAACTGTGGAGCGAATGTGGCCGACTCCAAATGGTTTAGCAATATTGGGTGAAGAGTAATCTATGATGACATTTTGCCCAGCACCCATTTGCGATTTACCATACGAAGATTTATTAGCCACTATTTCTTCAAGAACACTTACCGTAAATTCTCGTGCATTAAGGTAAAAGTTAAGGTAGGGGCCTTTTGCGGCCACCTTGCTCCATAAATGTCCGGATTCACCAGATAATAGGTCAGCTATTTCAATTGCTATAGCCTGCGGTGATTTTTTTCTTATTTTGGCCAGAGAAAAGCAAGGGAAAGCAACATCACCAAAATCAATCTCCGGTGGATCTTCTAAAAGGTTCAATATCGTGTCAGGATCGAGAGTCGTGATGGCAGATAATGTTTGGGAAATTTCTTCTTTAAGCTTAATCATTGTAGTCTCCTTGCCTTGTTTTCCATATATTTTAGCTTAAAGAAGAACCTTTGACAAATAAATTGTTTAATTTGCTCCGCATTATTCCGGATTAATGTAAAAAGGTTTACGCGTATAACGTATTAAGGCTGGATAGCCGTGGGGAGGTGTCCATTTCTGACCTTCCACTAAAAGCTCAACCCGCAGGGTATTACTGTTTGTAAAAGCAGTAAGAAATAGTGAATCCAGTAAAATGGCGGCAATCTGCTTGTCTGCTTCAGATCCATCTGCGGGAAAAAGATCTTTAAACTCTCTGTTTAAATTAATGCGCACAAGTTCAGCGTCGTAATCTACATTTATGAGGCGTAAACCAGGTGGCATTTCCGGTAAAGCGCGACATAACCGCAGCGCTTTTTCCATTATAAATTGCAAGTCAAGGCCACCTTCCCCCTGTTGATCTGCTTCTGTTACTGTAAGGTAAAAACGATCACCAGCTTGAACTGGAGCATAAATGGGCTCAGCCCATTGGTGGAGCTGTAATGGCTGTTCAATAGGAAGTTCATCCCCGAATGTATCTATTAATTCACCGTTCATGGTAAAGAAAACATTCTTTATTTCTCTAAATGGGCTGAGGGTTAAGATGATAGAATTCAAAGCGGTCTCACTTTGTATCGCTCCACCTAAGGAAGAGAACTCCTCGGATAGTTCGATATATAAGCTACCCTCTTCCTGGTCAAAACGGACTTCCATCACTGCATTCTGATCGGGAATTGTACGAAAAAGGAAGCTGTTTCTAGCCGGGCCCCTGATTAGCTCGTTCAGGGCAGTACGAATGCGGTTATCAGTTATACTGACCGAACGAGTAACCGGAATAAGGTTTGAGCGCGAATCTGCGAAGTAAAGCTTAATACGGTCTACATCAGATCTAATGGTAGTGGAAGCTGGTTTATAAACCGGTTGGGTCAATTCATTAGTATTAGCAATGGTCAATAAAGGCTCTATATTAATTAAGTCCAAATATCCGTCTTCTCCACAAACAAGAACTGTATAAGGCTTGGCCGGAATTAACAACCTTTCAACACGCATAGCTACTTCCCAACTAACGACAACTTCGCCCTTAAGATTAATGTAGAACATTTTAGTATAATCTTCTTTGAAATGTCGCCAGGAACTGGTAATGATGTTTTGCCCATCAACAGTAAATGAAACAAGAGAGCTATCAATAATCAACTTCGTCCATAATAACCCTTCGGCAAAATCAAAATAGTAAAGGTTTCCTCCGGCCCCTTCCCGGCTTCCATAAACAAGAATACGATTATAATTCTGAGGGTTGAAGAACACCTGATCGATCTCAAAAGGGAGAGTTGTTTGCCATAGTTTATAACCAAGAGCGTCATAAACAACGAGTTCGTTTTCTTTTCTTGCTGCTAAACGGCTGCCATAGCGTGAAACTGTGCTTACTGTATAGCCTTCCTTTCGCCAATGCTCTATCCCGCTTAAATCCAAAGCGATTAAAACCGGCAGATCTTCCTCTTCACAGGTAAGGTATATTTTCCCTTGTTCAAGATATTCGCTGGAAAGATGTAAAGTCTTAATAGGACCATATCCTGCTTCCCAGATTAGCTCCCCTTCAAAGTTATACAGCTCTAAAGTATGCGCGGTTGAATCTTCCTGCGCCCTGGTTGCCGCAATCCAGGTTGCATTTGGGGATACCGTAATAAGGTTAACGGGATTTCCTTCTTTTTCCCAGCGATAATTCTGGTCTACCGAGGTAAATAGCAGGCGTCCGCCTCTTGTGCCAATAACTGCATAATTGCCACACGAAGAAAGTTTTGCCTGTCGGGGTGAAGTAGAAAATGATTTTTCCCAATGCAGTTTCCGTTCACTATCAAGAAGGTATGCTTTATTTGCACTTGTACTGAATAGTATGTGGTTAAATTCCTGATCAATGCTTAAATCGTAGATATCTGTACGGGTAAACCAAAGGTCGTAGAGTAAATTTTCCTGATCCTGACTGGGCGGATCCACGATAACACCGGAACTGGAAACATTAGCGGAGACTTGGAATATATAGTTTGTAATCCCAACAAGGATCATTAAAGCGGCAATCAGAACTATATAATAAAAAGGTTGCATCTTACGCATCAGAAATCCCCCCCCGGTTATACCTGGGTGATATCTATTTTACCATATTAAGCGAAACAGGGTTGCCATTAGACTTACTATTTTTAAATGGTAAGGAGAAAAAGAAGCTGCTCCCGGAACCTTCTATGCTTTTTACCCACACCCTGCCTCCATGCTTGGTGATTATTTCACTTACAATTGCCAAACCTAAACCTGTACCGCCCTTTTCCCTGGAACGGGCCGGATCTACACGGAAAAATCTTTCAAAAATATAAGGAATATCTTTTTGGGGTATACCGCAGCCGGTATCTTCAATGCTGAATACCGCTTCCAAGCCTTGACGATACAAAGAAAAAGCAACAGATCCACCTTGCTGAGTATAGTTCAGAGCATTGTCAACTAAGTTCCCGAGGACCTGCCACAATTGTGAAGGCATCCCGCAGACAATAATCGGCTCTTCTTCAAGATTAACCGTTAAAGTAATCCCAGCCTGCTTAAAACGCAAACTGTTATTTTTCACAAAACTTTTTATCAACATATCCAACCTTATATCTTCCGGCTCAGGACTGATTTTATCAAGTTTGGAAAGCTCTAAAAGATCCTGGACCAAAGCTGTCAACCTATCTAATTCATTGTCAAGATCACCAATAAATTCTTCCTGTTCTTCTTTATTTAGATCATGCTCTTTTAAAGCCTTTACTAACAAACCCATAGTAGTTAAAGGGGTTCTCACTTCATGAGCAACATCTGCAGCAAACTTTTTCAAATTACCGGTATAATAATTCAACCGGTTGGCCATATGATTAAATTGGTTAGCCAATCTTCCTATTTCATCATTGGATGAAAACTCTATATGTTGTTCCAGCTTGCCATCAGCCATTAATCGCGCTGCTTCGGTTAACTCTTCAATAGGATTAGTGAAACGGCGAGCCAACAATACTGAACCTCCCCCTACTACCAGTAAAGCCCAAACTGTAGAATAGTAAAGGTAGCGACGGATATCATTAAGTGTCTGATAGACGCTTTCCAGTGAAGCTGATAATAAAACAACTCCGATTACATCATCTTCTAAGTCTTTTACCGGCACAGCCATCTGCATAACCTGGTGTTGAATACGTTCACTGTAACTAATATTGCTGCTAACTGTACCTGTAAGAGCTGCCTGCACATTCTCGTGCTCGAGAGGTTGATTAAGCAGCCCGCCTATTTTTTCTGAGTCTCCGACTACAGTGCCCTGTTGGTTAATAAAAATTACCCTTGCCTGAGCCTGTCTGCTTAAGTTTTCTGCTATAGAACTTAAAAGCACATAATCGATTTGCCCCCGGATATGACCAACAACAAAATCTGATGCGAGAAAGCCAAAACGCTGAAGGTTATCGGAAAGATTTTTCATATAATATTGTTCAAGGTTGCTATAAAGGTAAAAGCTGTTAATAATCATTACAGCCAATATAATGAAAAGAAAAATGGCCGTAAGCTTAAACCTTATCGTATAGAAACCAGTCATTAGTGATCCTCCCTGATCTTGTAACCAGTACCCCATACTGTAATAATCAGGGTTGGATTGGCCGGATCATCTTCCAGCTTTTCGCGTATATGCCGAATATGAACATCCACAGTACGAACATCGCCCCCATAAGAATAACCCCATACATCTTCCAAGAGCTGCTCGCGAGAGTAAACATTACCGGCATTGGTAGCCAGAATACTCAAAAGAGCAAATTCCTTGGCGGTGAGATACGCTTCACGTTGATCAATCCATACCCGATGTTGCAGCAAGTCAAGCTTCAGTTTACCGAGTGCAATGATCTTTTTAACTTCTTCACTGCGAGCGACACTACGCCTTAATATGGACCTGATACGGGCTACTAACTCCCGGGTATTAAATGGCTTAGTCAGGTAATCATCGGCCCCCAGCTCAAGACCCAAAACTTTATCAATATCTTCACTACGCGCAGTAAGCATAATGATGGGAGTATCTAACTTCTTACGGATTCTACGGCATACTTCAAAACCATCCATTTCAGGTAACATCAGATCCAGAACAATAATATCAGGATTTATGGCAAACACTTTATCTAAAGCTTCCTGTCCATCATAAGCCTGCTCAATTCTGAAACCTTCTCTTTCCAAACTAAAGCGTAAAGCCTTAACTAATGTTTTTTCATCATCTACTATTAATACTAATTCATTGCTCATAACCTTTAGTTTATTTCCGGCCTCCTTTATCATAATGCCCGGCGATGCGCTGAAAATCTTGCCAAACAAAAACCTTTTTACCGGGATCCCGCAAAAGCGCTGCCGGATGGAATGTGGCGATATAAAGGACATTGTTAATATAATGCTCTACACCGCGTACTTTAGTAACCGCAGCACTTCTGCTTATCAGTGTCCTGGTAGCAAGAGCTCCCAGGCAAACAATTATTTCAGGCTTTATTATCTCTATTTGCCTTTTCAGGTGTGGAAAGCAACAATCGACTTCTTCCTGTAGCGGAATACGGTTAGAAGGGGGACGGCATTTAACTATATTGGCAATGTATACCTCGCTACGCTCAATGCTAACCGATAACAATATTTTTTCCAACAGTTGACCGGCTTTACCAACAAAGGGAATACCCTGGCGATCTTCTTCTGCTCCCGGTGCCTCCCCAACCAACATCAGCCTGGCATCTGCATCACCATCACCGAAAACCACCTGAGTAGCTCCGTCTCTCAGCTGACAGTGGTGACATTCAATAATTTTTGCTTTTATATGACTTAAGATCTGTTCCTTGTCATTTACATCTACAGATATTGGCTGTTCGTCACAATCGATCAGTTCATTAATAGAACGCTGACGCTCTTTCATATATCTATCTCCTGTATAATATAGATAAGGTGATTATTGTTTTCAACCAGGCGTGATAGAATTAGCTTCTCCTTTTATTCGGGAGGGGTAAATCGCAGAGCTCTGCGGCGTTTAAACCTGGTTTCTGCAACCTGTAGCAGCCGATTGATTAATTCTTTATAGCTCAGGCCGCTAGCCTCCCACAGCTTTGGATACATGCTAATCTTGGTAAAGCCGGGAATGGTATTAATTTCATTAACCCACAACTTATTTTGGCTAGTTTTAACAAAAAAATCAACACGGGCCAAGCCACTTCCATTTATTACCCGAAAGGCCTTGCATGAGTATTCCTGTACCTTTTTTATTATGTCGTCTTCTAAGTTAGCCGGAATGATCAGCTTAGTAGTGTCATCTACATACTTAGCATTGTAACTGTAAAAATCATGACCCGGTATTATTTCTCCCGGAAGGGATGCCTCAACCTCTAAGTCACCAATAACACTGCATTCTATCTCCCTGCCATCGGCAAAAGCTTCAATGATTATTTTTTCGTCATAAAGAAAAGCTTCTTCTATAGCGGCCTTCAAAGTATGTCCTTCATTCACTTTGCTGATTCCCACACTTGATCCCAGGTTAGCTGGCTTTACAAAACAGGGATAACCAATTTTCGGACCAACATTTTCCATACAACCCTTTTTATCCATCATCCACTGGGTACGGTCAAAAGAAACAAAGGGTACTACCGGTAGGCCAGCTTCCCGAAATAAGGTTTTCATAATGACTTTATCCATACCTAAACTTGATGCAAGCACACCTGAACCGACATAGGGGATGCCGATCATTTCCAGCAAGCCCTGGATAGTACCATCTTCACCGTAAGGCCCATGCAACAAGGGAAACGCAATGTCAATTTGCAGGCATTCACTTGCTTTATTTGCTGTTCCAACCTGAATCCAAAAACCGGGACTTTTTGGATCGGTTTTCAGAAGCAACTGATATGCCCGGTCGTAAGACTTATTTTCCCAAAGTGTTTGCCATATATCGTCACTGGTTAACCACTTACCTTCACGGGTTATCCCCACAGGGAAAATCTCATATTTATCACGATCTATTTCTTTCATGACCGAGGCAGCTGACATAAGAGAAACAATATGCTCTCCCGACCTGCCACCAAATATTAGGGCAACTTTTTTCTTACGCACATTAACAGCTCCTACCATCTTTGGGTAACCGGAAAAAATACGGGCAACATGATTATAACATAACCGTTTAAATTGTATGTTAGCTAATCTTTTCAGGGATTAGTTTATTTCATTTTTATAACTAAGTTATAACTGAGCTCTTTGAACAATCAGCAAACCGCTTCTTTATATCAGGCCATTTGGCCGAAATCCAAATTATAGCTGAACAGTTACTTTTTTTAGCTTGTAACCTAAACTAAAATGTAATATACTAACAATCGTGATCTGAATCATTGATCACCATCAACATAATTAAGGTGCGGTTTCTACATGGCATCACCGGTTGTCATTCTTGGCGCTAATTTTTATACTGCTTTGGGCGCTATTCGGACCTTGGGTAGAAGAGGAATTGATATTTATGCCCTTGACTATCATTTTCCCACCGCTTATGCCATTAATTCACGCTATGTTACGAAAAAAATATGTATCCCAGACATTAACATAGATGAAATTGCTGTCGTTGAATATTTATTGGAAACGGGCAATCGATACAAAGATAAACCTGTTCTTATGGCCACAGCAGACAATTATGCTCTCATGATCTCCCGTAACGCCGATGCTCTTAGTGAATTTTACCTATTCCCCATGAATGAAAACGGCCTGTTGGAACAAATTATCGACAAAAAAGGGCTGCACTACCTGGCCAACAAGCACGACCTGCGCACTCCCTTAACTTTTATCGCTGACAGTAAAACTGACCTGGAAAAAATAATTGCCACTATTACTTACCCTTGTATAATTAAACCAGCTCTTTCGCATAAATTCGTCAAAGTATTTCGGCACAAATGTTTGTTTGCCTCAAATGAAAAAGAGTTACGGGAAGCTTTGGAAAGAGCTAAATCCTCTCAGTTAGAAGTGATGGTACAGGAAATCATTCCGGGTTTTGATGATCATATGTTCGTTTTTGATTATTACGTAAACCAATCGGGAGCTGTTACCCATACATTTACCGCGCAAAAATTAAGGCAATTTCCCATTAATTTTGGTTCCTCTACATTAACGCATCACCTTTACGTCCCCCAGTTAGCAGAGATGGGTACAGAATATGTCAAACGCATTGGTCATAGGGGTTATGGGGAAATCGAATTTAAAAAACACCCTGATACCGGTTTATTTTATATGATCGAGATCAATGCCCGTTTGAGCACTCTGAATGTACTTTTTGATAAATGCAATATTGAGTTTACCTATATAATGTACTGCGATTTAATTGGCAAACCCCTACCTGAATTGCATGTAAAAGAAAGCCAGCAGTGGGCATTCTGGCATGCTTATGAAGATATAATTAGCAGTTATGAGTATCTTAAAACTAAACAGCTTACTCTTGGAGAAATAATCAAACCATGGCTAAAACACCGTAAGGCTCATGCTATATGGGCTGCAGATGACCCACGCCCCTTTTTCTCTTTTATTCGGGTGCTTGCTGCTAAACTGATCAAGAAGGTGGCTCGCAAATTAAGGATTGCTTAACAGGTCATTTATATTAATCTTTAAAACCAACTCTTAATGTGTAATCTTTTACAAAACCATCGGGATCGATAGACAATAAAAACGGCTGCCCGGGAGCAGCCGTTCAAATAACAATTGATTAATTACTTTAGTCTTCTTCTTTTTCAGTCTTGCTGGCAGCAATGACCTGCTCGGCCGCCTGGTGAGGAACTTCCTCATAATGTGAGAATACTGACTTAAAAAACCCTCGCCCCTGGGTCATGGAACGCAAATCAATGGAATACTTAAACATCTCGGCCATGGGAACCTGAGCGCGAATTTTTTGCGAACCACCATCGTGCTCCATCCCCTGTATCTTACCCCTTTTACTGTTTAAGTCTCCCATTATGTCCCCCATAAATGTTTCGGGTACAACCACTTCGACGTTCATAACCGGCTCAAGCAGAACCGGATTAGCTTGCTCCATTCCTTTTTTCAAAGCCTGTCCGGCAGCTATTTTAAAAGCCATTTCTGA
>Ga0114946_10003613_pt1 | contig 10397 bp, 6 predicted proteins | sample WalLakDeSediment_FD_88676 | JGI IMG/M metagenome (GOLD analysis project Ga0114946, IMG submission 88676) | Lake sediment microbial communities from Walker lake, Nevada to study Microbial Dark Matter (Phase II) - Walker Lake 11/02/13 Deep Sediment | ecosystem: Environmental > Aquatic > Freshwater...
ACGGGGACTTTACGCCACTGCGCACCTACAGCACGTCGAAGAGCTTCACCGCCTCCAGCGCCCTGCAGCGCCAGGTGTCGGACCTGGATCTGAAGGAGGGGCAGCGCGTCGCGATCGGGACGCGGCTGCGACCGAAGATGTTCTTCTACCAGCGCGAACTCGACCAGGAACCGGAAAGCCGCGACCAGCAGGAGGCGGGCCTCATCGCCGCGATGCCGTGGATCGTGACTTCGCCCAACCCGCTGCTCACCGCCGCGCAGATCAACACCCAGGTGGAGTTCGACCGTGCCTTCCGGACGGCCGCCCAGGCGCCAAGCTTTCAGGGCAAGCGGCTGCTGCACATCGCCGGCCTCAACATCGACATCTCGCCGCAGCCCGGCGAGATCTTTCCCACGACCCACTTCGTCCCCTGGGCCGCCTACGTGCAGGACAGGGAGGGCAACCAGCGTATTCTGGAGCAGTCGGAACTGGTCGCGTTGCTGCGGGAACAGGGGACGGAGAACCCCGACCAGGTCGATCTGGAGGCGGCGATCAGCGCGATGGCGGAGACCGACAAGGTACAGATCGGTGTCGATTCGGCGTGACGGCCCGTCACGGTCTAGAATTCAAGACATGAGCGAGCAACGGCTGTCCCCGCGCTTTTTCTGCCGCTGGCCGGTGGAGATCGTCGGGCCCGAAGATCGACGTTTCCATGCGCAGGCCGCCGACATTTCGGTGACGGGCATGGCCATGCTGGTCGATCGTGCGGCTGCCGCCTGCCTGGCGCCGACCGGGGGGGTGCTGAGTCCGCGGGTGCCACCGGTCTCGGTCTCGGTGCAGGTGCCCGGACAAGCCAAGGTTGGCAAACTGTGTCTTCAAGGTCGGATCCGGCACATCCGTCGCCTCTCCCAGGATCAGTATCTGATCGGAGTGAGGTTCACCGACCCTGATGCGCCCCGTCTGCCCGAGATAACGGTTCTGGTCGAGCAGGCGATGAGTTCCGGCGGAAGGTAACAGGAGCGACTGCGGGGAGCCTTTCCAGTGCCAGGGTGGTCTGTTTGCGATCGTGTCGCAGTGTCGGGCCCACCGCATCCTGGCGTATTCAGCCTCGCGGCTTGGGTCCTGTCGCTTGCCTTATCCCTTCGGCTGAGGTAAACCACAGATATTGAAGGTTGCGATGGGTTTTGTTGCTGGGCAACGGGTGTAGTCCGTCCTTCGTAACCGCGTGAGGGTACGCAGTAAAAGGCAAAGATCATGCACGAAGATCACGCCGCTTCACCGGTCTCCGGAAGTTCTGCGGTTGGGGCGCAGAACCAATCCCGGCGGGTTCGGCTGCCTCAGATCATCGCGATCACCAGTGGCAAGGGCGGTGTCGGCAAATCCAGCATTGCCGTGAACCTTGGCATTACCCTGGCCCGCTCCGGCCGTCGTGTGTGTATTCTCGACGCGGACACCGGCCTCGCGAATGTCAATATCCTGCTGGGTCTTCGGCCTGGCAGGAGTCTCGAACACGTGCTCTCGGGCGCCTGTCCGATCGAGGACATCATCATGGAGGGTCCTCATGGTCTGCGGGTGATTCCGGGTGCCAGTGGGATCAGCGAGTGTGTGAACCTGGATCCGGCCCGTCAGCGGCTTCTCGTCCACGAACTGGAGCGTATCGAAAAGGATTTCGACTATCTCCTTGTGGACACGTCGGCCGGCATCAGCGAGACCACACTGGATTTTCTCAGCGCGGCCCATCGGGTCCTGCTGGTGATCACACCGGAACCGACCTCGCTGACCGACGCCTTTTCCCTGCTCAAACTTGTGCTTCGCCGGCACCCGGTGGAATGCTCTGTCGTTGTCAACATGGCGGGCAGCTTTAACGAAGCTCGAAGCGTTTTTCAGCGCTTCGAGGGTGCCACCCTCAAATATCTGGATGTTGGCGTAGCCTTTGTCGGGTTCATCCTGCGAGATGAAAGCATGCGCTCTGCGGTTGCGTTGCAGCATCCCGTCGCTTTGTTCGCGGAGGGTGATCCATCGGCGCGGCCTTTCCAGCGGCTCGCTGACGCGCTGGAGGAAAGTTCCTCGCAGCAGCAGGTGAGCCAGTCATTCAGCCGTTTCTGGTTCCGGCGTTTCCTGCAGTCGTCCACGGAACCGGTGGAGCCGGAAGTGATGGACGACGAGGGTTGGCCCGAGTCAACGGAAGTCGCTGCCGAGGCGTCGTCCGATCCCGAGACCGATGCGGCAGGTGGCAAAGGTTCTGAAGCGGAGCAGCTTGAGGCGCTGCAAGCCGAGGTCGAGAGGGTCCTGGACGAAGTCGAGGATCCGCGCCTGTTTGCGGACTGGCTGGAGGATCTGAACGGATCGTACTGGAAGCGGTTCGGCAAGCCCGGTGTTGACCTGCCTCGGCTGGTGGATCGTTTGGTGGCGGATCCGGATCGCCATGCCGATACGCTTCGAGAGTTGCGGCGTCGGCTGCTTCCGCCGGCAGAGGGACCGCTGGAGTCTGTTCCCGTGTCAGACGCGGCATCCGATACCGTTCCCCCGGCCCTGGCGCCGTCCCTGGAGTCTCCGGGGCGCCGGGAACAGAGTGGGGCGTTGCCATGGTCTCCGTTGCGTCCGGACTTTGGCATTCCCAGGCACGATGACGTTGAAGCGGAGGCCCCGCCGACGGCGCTGCTGTCACGCACCCCCGTAAGGCGAAGCGCGCACGCCTACGATGTACAGCGGTTCGGTTCGCAGCAGGAGTTGGCCGAACGATTGAGGCACATGAGTGCGGACGGCGACAGGCTGATGGATTTGATTCAGCGTCTTTGAGTGGGCGTGTGTTATCGACGGTCGATCAGCGATGGCAGCGTCCTGCAGGGTTCCGCGGCCCCCGGCGCTGCGTTGGGGTACGATGTGGCGTGTGCGCTTTGGCGGCAGTATAGTCAGACGGTCATGATGGGTATTCGGTAAAGGGTCCGACTCGATTTGGCAGTCGGCGTTGCAAACCGGACCTTTTGGGGGCAGGGGATGTCTGGAGGAATCACGGCGGGGCGCAGGACACCGTACCCCGGTTCGTCGACGATGGGTCTCGGAGGCTAGCCATGGCCCAGACGAAGCGCGTCAACGATTTCCTGCCCAGCCTTCCCCAGTTGCTCGTGCGCATTCTGGATGCGGTGCAGGACGACCGGACGGATCTGGAAGGCCTGAGCGAGCGCATCCTGCAGGATGCCGGTGTCACGGCACGCATCATTGCCGTTGCCAATTCCAGTTTCTATTCCCGCGGCAAGAGCTGCGTGTCGCTTGACCGCGCCGTTGTCCACCTTGGCACGGATGCCATCAGGACGTTGGTGATGACAGCAGCGATGAAGCAGCTGTTTGGTCAGTTCAACCAGGATCATCCCCGCCTCCTGAAGCGTGTATGGCGCAGTGCCCTGGTGACAGCCAGCTTGAGCCAGGCGCTGGCCTTGCTGACGGGTTATGCACGGCCGGAGGCTGCCTACCTAAGCGGCCTGCTGGTCGATGTCGGTCGGCTGGCCCGGCTGACCGAGGACGCATCCGGATATTCGGCAATGCTGGACGAGGCGGCCGATGACCGGGCGCTGATCCGTGCCGAAAAGGACACCTATGGCACCAGTCATTGCGAGGTGGCGGCGGGTTTGCTGGAGGGTTGGGGTCTTGATCCCTTCGTCGTGGATGCCGTGCGTTACCACCTCGAGCCTGCGCTGGCCGTGCGTGATGCCCATCATCTGGTGAAGCTGGTGAACCTCGCCTATGCGATGGGGCGCCCGGGGCCGCTTGACGATGAGACCCTTACCGCGGCGGACATCCTGTTCTCGCTCAACGAGGGACTGACGGAGGAGCTGCGCAGGCGGGCGGGGGACGAGGTCGCCCGTCTTGCTCGTTCCCTGGAAATCGACATTGACACCGAGACGGAACGGGATCAGGGCGCAAGGCGGTCGCTGAGTCAGCGCCTGGAGGACCTGAATCGGTTGACCCAGCTTCAGGGCGAGTTGGCCAAAACCCGAGGTTTGCTTTACAACCGACACGCGTTGCAACGGGTCGTGTTTCTGACCTTCGGTGCGGAGCGCAGCCTGCTGTTTCTTGTCGATGACGATCAGGGATTCATGCGTGCGTGGCTGGACGAAGATGAAGAGCCGGCGTTCGTCCTGCCCCTGGAAACCGGACGCAGTCTGGTCGTGGATGCCGTTCTGGAGGACCGTTCCGTGCAATTGACCGGAGATGGACTCGACGCGCTGCCGGTCGCTGACCGGCAGATCTTCGCCGTTTGCGGGGCGGATGCCCTCTGGGTCGAGCCGCTGCGGGGGGAATCGGGTCCCATCGGCGCGATGCTTCTTGGCGTGGATCATGCACAGCTGGCGACGATGACGGACCGCAGCGGTTTCGTGCGCGCCATGGGCCGGGAAATCGCCAAGGCGTTGACGACGGCGCCGCAGTCGGGATCGCAGGCGCAGGATCGGGATCCGGAGGGCCTGGAAAGGCGCATCCGTGAGATGGTGCACGAGGCGGGCAATCCGCTGAGCATCATCCAGAACTACCTGGCCATGTTGCGCATCAAGCTCGGCGAGGAGCACGACGCCCGGGAGGAGCTTGACGTGATCCGCGAGGAGATCGAGCGGGTGGGTCGGATCCTGCTGCGGATGCGGGAGTCCCCCAAGCAGGCGGATGGCGCGACGGCTTCGCTGAACCGCGAGGTGCGGCAGATTACCGACATTTTTGCTGCCTCGGTCTGCAGTGCCCGCAACATCGCGCTGGAAGTGGACCTTTCACCCGACGATCCCCCGCTGGGCCAGGCGCCTGACCACTTGCGCCAGATCTTGACCAACCTTCTGAAGAATGCCTGCGAGGCGCTCGAAGACGGAGGCACGATCCACGTGATGACCCGCGATCGCGTGAGCCTGAATGGCCGCCAATACACGGAGTTGTTGGTGCGGGACGACGGGCCCGGGTTGCCCCGGGAGGTCATGGAAGTGCTGTTCTCCCCGGTGCAGTCGACCAAGGGCGAGGGGCACTCGGGCCTGGGTCTGAGCATCGTCAAGCGGCTGGTGGACGAAATGGACGGCATCGTCCTGTGTTCCAGCGGATCCGCGGGGACCCGATTCCAGGTGCTGCTGCCGCGCGCACTCCGGAAATGAGCGCCGCCGTCGAAACCGGAATGTGGGGGCGGCGGCGGGCCGTCCCCAACGGCTCAGGCAGTGACGGGCGCGGCGGCCGGATTCGCGCCCTGGGCTTTCAGCCTGCGCCGTGAGCGCACGGCCGCGGCGAGTTCATCGAGCAGCTGCACGGAATCGTCCCAGCCGATGCAGGGATCGGTGATGCTCTGCCCGTAGACCAGCGGCTGACCCGCCGCCAGATCCTGCCGGCCCTCGACCAGGTGGGATTCCGCGGCCACCCCCATGATGCGGGGATCGCCCGCGGCGATCTGTTCGGCAACCGCTGAGCCGGAAACCATTTGCTGTCCGTAGCCGCCCGGTGTGTTCCCGTGGGAGAGATCGATCATCAGCCGCTCGGGCAGATTGAACCTGGCCAGCTGGGCGCAGGCGGCATCGACACTGGCCAGGTCGTAATTCGGCTGTGCCCCGCCGCGCAGGATCACGTGGCAGTCGGCGTTGCCCAGGGTGTCGACGATGGCCACCTGGCCGCATTTGTGCACGGACAGGAAGTGGTGGCGTTGCCGCGCGGCCAGGATCGCCGCGACGGCAATCCTGACGTTGCCGTCGGTGCCGTTCTTGAACCCGACGGCGGAGGAAAGGCCGGAGGCCAGTTCCCGGTGCACCTGCGATTCCGTGGTCCTGGCGCCGATCGCGCCCCAGGAAACCAGGTCACCGATGTATTGGGGCGAGATCACGTCCAGGAATTCGCAGCCGGCGGGAACGCCGGCCTGATTGATGCGTACCAGCAGGTCGCGGGCGATGCGCAACCCCTCGTTGATGCGGAAACTGCCGTTGAGATAGGGATCGTTGATCAGACCCTTCCACCCGACCGTTGTGCGCGGCTTCTCGAAATAGACGCGCATCACGATCTCCAGATCCTCTCCCAGCCGGTCGCGCTCCGCCTTCAGCCGCGTTGCGTATTCGAGTGCGGAGACGGGGTCGTGAATCGAGCATGGCCCGATGACGACGAGCAGCCGGTCGGAGTTGCCGTGCACGATGTCGCGCACGTTGCGACGGGTGTCCGAAATGAAAGCTTCCGCCGGCGTGTTCTTGATCGGGAAAAACTGGATCAGGTGCGCGGGCGGGGGCAGCGGGAGGATGTTTTCGATGCGCTGGTCGTCGGTTTCCGAGGTGCGGTCCGTCGGCGGCGGTGCCAGCGTATCTTCGGGGAGATTGCTCATGTTCGGTGCGTCTCTTTGGGGAGAGTCCCAGGCCTGCCGGCCAACGGGAAGGTCACCGGAGAGTATTGAAGATGTTGTGCATTGCGTCAAATGACCGCTACTGCCGGCGCGCAGGAGCGCCCGCGTCCGGGCGCTGCATGCGGGAACCATCTCGGAAAAACCTCTAGACTTCAGTGTATGTGGTCCCGGTACCGGGCATCACGCGCGAGTGCCGGTTCCGGGATCGTTACGGCTGGCCTGGGTCAGCCACTGGACACCCACTGGAGGTGCAGTCGACATGGCCGTTTCCGATTCGGCCGGGCAGCGGAACATCTTTGTAGTCGGCCTCGACGATTTTCATCTGGCCCAACTGAAGACCCTGCCTGACGCGGACCATTACGCTTTCCACGCCCTGTTCACGCACCGGGAACTCAAGAGCGCCACCGGTTTTCCGGTGCGGGAATTGCTCGAGGACGGCCGCCGGCGATTGCGGGAGTTTTCGGAGGATGTGCATGCGGTGGTTGGGTACTGGGATTTTCCGGTGAGCACGGCGCTGCCGATTCTGCGGCAGGCGGTCGGGCTGCCGGGTCCCACGCTGGAGGCTGTGCTCAAGTGTGAACACAAGTACTGGAGCCGCCTGGAGCAGGCGAAGGCAGTGCCGGATCACATTGCGGAGTTCTGCGCAGTCGATCCCTTTGCGGAGGATCCACTGCGCCAGGTCACCCTCAGGCTTCCCTTCTGGCTGAAGCCGGTGAAGGCCGTGCTTTCGCACCTGGGGTTTCTGATCGAGGACGAAGAGGATTTTCGGCATGCGATCGAGCGGACCCGTTCCGGGATCCGCCGTTTTGGTGACCCCTTCAACCTGATCCTGGAGTTTGCCGAGCTTCCCAAGGAGGTCGCCAGCGTCGATGGCAACCACTGTATCGCCGAATCGCTGATCTCGGCGGGCCGCCAGTGCACCCTGGAGGGATACGTGTATCGGGGTGAAGTGCGGGTCTACGGTGCCGTCGATTCCCGGCGTGAAGGTTCGGCAGGCTCCTCGTTCGCGAGCTATGAATACCCATCGACCCTGCCGGAATCCGTGCAGCAGCGGATGGTGGACATCACGTCCCGGGTGATGCGCCAGGTCGGCTACGACGACGCGCCGTTCAACATCGAGTTCTACTGGGAGGAGGACACCGACCGCATCTGGCTGCTGGAGATCAACTGCCGCATCTCCAAGTCGCATGCGCCGCTGTTCCAGATGGTCGACGGCTGCTATCACCACCAGGTGATGATCGACCTGGGGCTAGGGCGCGAGCCGAAGATGCCCCACAGGCAGGGGCAGTTCCGGTTCGCGGCGAAGTTCATGGTGCGCAGGTACGAGGATGCCCTGGTGACCCGAGTACCCAGCCAGAGCGAGATCGAGGCGATCGAGTCCGGGGCTCCGGGTGTGGTGATCGAGATCGCGGTGAACGAGGGCACGCAGCTCTCGCGATTGCCGTATCAGGACAGTTACAGCTATGAGGTGGCCGTCATCTTCGTGGGCGGCGAGGATCATGCCGACGTGAAAAGGAAGTACGAGCGGGTTCTTGCCCGACTGCCGCTGGAATTCGCCCGTGCCAATGAGCCCATGCGGCCACCCGCGCCATGACCAGCGTCAAGACCAGGAGCGAATTTCCCCGGCGGGTGCGGATCAAGGAGCATCTGTGGATCACTCTGCCGGACGGTGTGCGGCTGGCGGCACGCTTGTGGCGGCCCGAGGATGCCATCGACGACCCGGTGCCCGCGATCCTGGAATACATCCCCTACCGCAAGCGCGATTCCACCCGGGACCGTGACGATCGGATGCACCACTACTTCGCCGGGCACGGCTATGCCTGCCTGCGCGTGGACCTGCGCGGCAGCGGCGACTCCGAGGGGGTGTTGCAGGACGAGTACCTGCAGCAGGAACTGGACGACGGTGTCGAGGTGATCCGCTGGCTGGCCAGGCAGCCCTGGTGCAGCGGGCAGGTGGGCATGATCGGCATCTCGTGGGGCGGCTTCAACGGGCTGCAGATTGCCGCGATGCGCCCGCCGGCCCTGAAGGCCGTCGTCAGCGTCTGTTCCACCGATGATCGCTACGCCGACGACGTGCACCACATGGGTGGCTGCCTGCTCGGCGACAACCTGTCCTGGGCCTCGACCATGTTTGCCTACAACTCGCTGCCGCCCGATCCCGAGCTGGTGGGCGAGCGCTGGCGCGAACTCTGGTTCGAGCGGCTCGAGGGCAGCGGTCTGTGGCTCGAGCAGTGGCTGCGCCATCAACGCCGGGACGACTATTGGAAACACGGGTCCATCTGCGAGGACTGGTCGGCGGTGCAGTGTCCGGTGATGACGGTCAGCGGCTGGGCGGACGGCTATTCCAACGCGGTGTTCCGGATGCTGGCGCACCTGCAGGTGCCGCGGATGGGCCTGGTGGGACCCTGGAGCCACAAGTATCCGCACCAGGGTGTGCCGGGCCCTGCGATCGGATTCCTGCAGGAGTGCCTGCGCTGGTGGGACCACTGGCTGAAGGGGCGGGACACGGGAATCATGAACGAGCCGATGCTGCGCGCCTGGATGCAGGACAGCGTACCGCCCACCACCCATTACGACGAGCGGCCGGGCCGGTGGGTCGGGGAGTCCCGCTGGCCATCCGACCACGTGACCCGCCAGGCCTTGACGCTGGCCTGGCCGGGCGTCCTGGAACCGGGCGAGCGATCGGTACCGGAGCGCGAAATGACCCTGCGCTCGCCGCTCAGTGTCGGACTCTTCGCCGGAAAGTGGTGCTCCTATGCGGCAACCCCGGATCTGCCCCACGATCAGCGCGAGGAGGATGGCGGCGCACTGGTCTTCACCAGCTATCCGCTGGAGGAGCCGCTGGAGATCCTGGGCGCGGCGATGGTGGAACTGCAGGTGAGCGTGGACCGGCCGGTGGCGATGGTTGCGGTGCGGCTGTCCGATGTGGCGCCCGACGACAAGGCGACCCGGATCACCTACGGTCTGCTGAACCTGACCCACCGCGAAGGCTCCGAGTCCCCGCAGCCGCTGGAGCCGGGGCAAATCTACCGCGTGCGGGTCAAGTGCAATGATGTCGCGCAATCCTTTCCCGCCGGTCACCGGATCCGCCTGTCACTCTCCACGTCGTATTGGCCGCTCGCCTGGCCGTCGCCCGAGCCCGTCTGCCTGCGCATCGTCACCGGCCAGAGTCGCCTTCTGCTGCCCGTGCGTCCGCGTCGGGACGACGAAGACGCCCGGATCGGCTTCCAGCAGCCCGAAGTCGGCCCGGCCTCGACGCCCATCCGCCAGCAGACGCCGCAGGCGCACAACTGGCGGGTGATCCGCGACCTGGCCGAAGACCGTTCCACCCTCGAGGTCGTGAATGACAGCGGCACCGTTCTGTTGCGGAAGATCGATCTGGAGATGCAGCGCAAGGCCCTGGAGTGGTACAGCTACCGCGGGGACGACTTCAATTCCACCCGCGGCGAAACCCTCTGGGAGCGTGGCTTCCGGCGCGGCGACTGGGAGGTGCATACCGTGACCCGAACGGTGTTGCGGTCCACGCCCGAGCATTTCCTGCTGCACGCGGAACTGGACGCCTTCGAGGGCGAGCGCCGCGTCTACTCGCGCAACTGGGACGTGACCATTCCAAGGGACCTCGTCTGATCGAGTCCGACAGGCTGCTACGCGGCGGGCATCAGCCACAGGGTGAGCGACAGCATCATTCCGGTCAGGCTGGCCCCGAAGATCGGCAAGACCATCAGCCCGGCGATGGCCTCCCGCTGGAACAGCCGGATGCCCATCAGCACCAGGCTCGCGCTCCAGACCGCCGCGACCAGCAATGCGAGCGCATTCGACTCCCGGAGCCAGAGCAGCATCAGCAGCAGGGGCAGGCCCAGGTTGAACACGGCCAGCAAGAGATCGCGGCTTCCGGCGGCCCGCCCCGCCGACAGCGCGTAGGCAAAGGCGGCCCAGACGAGCAGCAGGCCGAAGCCGAAGGCGCCGGCCGCCGGTGAATGCAGCGGGGCGCGCAGGACCGCGGCGCCGCGAGGCTCGAGCCCGAGGCCGAGGCCGATGATCGACAGTGCCGAAGCCAGGCTCAGGATCAGCCAGAACC
>Ga0114946_10003614_pt1 | contig 10395 bp, 6 predicted proteins | sample WalLakDeSediment_FD_88676 | JGI IMG/M metagenome (GOLD analysis project Ga0114946, IMG submission 88676) | Lake sediment microbial communities from Walker lake, Nevada to study Microbial Dark Matter (Phase II) - Walker Lake 11/02/13 Deep Sediment | ecosystem: Environmental > Aquatic > Freshwater...
AAAATTGCACTCGATCTGCATGGCAAAACCCAGGTTCAGGTGGGAGAACACGTCATAGACTTCAAAAGACCCTGGAAGCGTTTCAGCATGTACGAGGCCATTGAGCATTTTACCGGTACTGATGTTTCGGAAATGGACGAAACCGACATGCGTGCCTTTGCCACCAGCCTTGGCCTTGAGACCGACGACAGCATGGGACGCGGAAAGCTTATCGATGAGATTTTCGGCGAGTTCTGCGAGGCCAAGCTGATACAGCCCACCTTCATCACCGATTACCCAGTTGAAATGTCGCCACTGGCAAAGAAGCACCGCAGCAAGCCCGGGCTTGTTGAGCGTTTCGAGGCCATTTGCAACGGCAAGGAGATTTGCAATGCCTTTTCAGAGCTCAATGACCCTCTTGACCAGCGTGAGCGCTTCGAGGAGCAGCTCGAACTGGGCCGCCGCGGTGACCCCGAAGCCATGGTGCTTGATGAAGATTTTTTGCGCGCAATTGAAACTGGGATGCCTCCCACTGCCGGCCTCGGCATAGGTATTGACCGCCTTTGCATGATCATGACCAACAGCCCTTCAATACAAGATGTGCTGTTTTTCCCCCAAATGCGGCCCGAGAAAACATCTTCCGTAACAGGCAACAATGATCAGTTTGAAGCCCTGGGAGTACCAGCCCACTGGGTGCCAGTGCTGCAACAGGCCGGTTTCGCCCAACCGGCAGCCCTAAAGGATGCCAATCCAAACAAGGTGTTTAACCAGCTTTGCGGACTGCGCAAAAAACTTAAAATGGATGTTGCACCGCCCAGGCCGGAAGAGGTAAAAGAATGGATAGAAAAAGCAGGTACCTGATCTTACAGAAAAAATTTGCAACCAAAAACATATCACTATGCCCATTTTAGGAAAACCAGTATTGGGATCAATCATTAAGCGTGCAATAGAATTGCGCGGTAAAATGCCCGTTATTTTCAGCACAAAAGACCCTGAAGTAGTACAGCGAAAAGAACTGAAGAAGCTGCTCCGAAGGGCTTCTTCTACTGCCTTCGGCGAACATTTTGGCTTTAGTGAGCTGGTTCGTTCAAAAAACATGTTGAGCGATTTCCAGAAAAAGGTACCCCTTTATGATTACAACCATATTTTTCGCGACTGGTGGTTTCGCTCACTTAATGGAGAACCTTTTGTTTGCTGGCCGGGAAAGGTGAAATACTTTGCCCTTAGCTCAGGCACATCAGAAGCATCGAGCAAATATATTCCGGTTACCAACGACATGCTGCGGGCAATAAAAAAGACCAGTATCAGGCAAATATTTTCGCTTGCGCGATACGACCTGCCAAAGTCATTTTACGAAAAGGGCATACTGATGCTCGGGGGAAGTACACACCTACAGTACAACGGAACTTATTTTGAGGGCGACCTTTCGGGCATAACCGCCAAGAACATTCCCTTTTGGTTTGAGCATTTTTACAAGCCAGGGAAACGCATTTCAAAAGAGCGCGACTGGCCCACCAAACTCAACGAGATCGTAAAGAAAGCCAAAGACTGGGATATTGGCGTTATAGTTGGTGTGCCTGCCTGGTGGCAGATACTCATAGAAAATATCATCGATCACTACAAGCTGAACAACATTCACGAAATCTGGCCCAACCTGAGCATTTTTGTGCACGGTGGGGTTTCTTTTACACCTTACGCAAAGGGTTTTGAAAAATTACTTGGCAAACCCATCACTTACATTGAAACCTATCTGGCATCCGAAGGCTTTATTGCATTCCAGAACAGGCCCAACACCAGCAGCATGCAGATGGTGCTGGACAACGGCCTTTTCTATGAGTTCGTTCCATTTAATTCAGCAAATTTTGATGAGCTTGGTAACCTGAAACCAAATGCCGAAACCCTGACTATTAGCCAGATTGAAGAAGGCAAAGAATATGCCCTATTGCTTACCACCTGTGCAGGAGCATACCGCTACCTTATTGGCGACACCATTAAATTTAACAACAAGGAGCTCAATGAAGTAGTGATTACCGGTCGCACCAAGCACTTTCTGAACCTTTGCGGCGAGCACATGTCGCAGGAAAACATGAACATGGCCATAAAAATGGCCGAAGACCAGCTCAATATTGAGGTGCGCGAGTTTACCGTGGCAGGCATTAAGTACGACTCCATGTTTGCCCACAAATGGTTTGTTGGTACCGACAGCCAGGTTGACCCCGATGCCCTTAAGCAATCAATTGATGAAAACCTGAAGATCCTGAATGATGACTACCGCGTGGAGCGCATAGCGGCCATAAAGGATTTGATCGTTGAAGTGTTGCCATCTTCAGTATTTTACGACTGGATGAAAATGAAAGGCAAGGAAGGCGCTCAGAATAAATTCCCAAGGGTTGTAAAGGGAGCCTTGCTTGAAGAGTGGGAAGCATATGTTAAACATAAATTGTTAGAATAAGGCCCCATGACCTCCGCCCTTATTGAAGGTTTGATTTTAGGTGTTACCCTTGCGTTTCTGATTGGGCCATCGTTCATTTCGCTGGTACAGACCAGCATTCACCGTGGGTTCTCATCGGGCGTGCAGTTTGCCTTAGGAATTGTGCTCAGCGACCTTACCCTGATCGCCCTGAGTTACCTTGGCGCCCTGCAGATTCTGCAGAACCAGCGAAACGAAGTGGCTGTGGGAGTGATTGGAGGATTGATCCTCATGGGATTCGGTGCAGTCACCTTTACCCGAAAATATCTGATGCCCGCACCAGTCAGCATAGAAGTACGGGTGAGCGGTCGAGGCATTCTTAAATACATCATGAAGGGGTTTTTTATGAACATCTTCAACCCCTTCCTGCTCATTTTCTGGATCGGGGTGATGGGGGTGGTCACATCAAAATATGGAATCCCATCTAAGGAAATACTGGTCTTTTTTGCAGGTACTATAAGCGCCGTATTCCTGACCGACCTTTTTAAGGTATTTATTGCCCATCGCATTAAGCGTTATCTGAATGCCCGGGTGCTGACCATAATAAACCGAATTGTGGGTGTTTGCCTGGTGTTGTTTGGTGTTGGCCTTATCATCAGGGTTTTGTATTTTATATGATCTGAAAAACAAAAAACATATGTCGAAAGTACGAGTAAGGTTTGCTCCAAGTCCCACCGGTCCGCTTCACATGGGCGGGGTGCGCACTGCTTTATACAACTACCTGTTTGCCAAAAAACATACCGGCGATTTTCTGCTGCGTATCGAAGACACCGACCAGAATCGTTACGTGCCCGGGGCTGAGGAATATATTATGGAATCATTGCAATGGTGCGGCATTCAGTGGGACGAAGGCCCTGGGGTTGATAGCCCTTTTGGCCCTTACCGCCAGAGCGAACGCAAGCACCTTTACCGCCAATATGCCATACAACTTATTGAAAGCGGTAAAGCCTATTTTGCCTTCGACACTCCTGAGGAACTCGAAGCCATGCGCAAGCGCATTGAAGCCGACAAAAGCGGTAACCCGCAATACGACAGCCGCTCAAGGCTTGGCATGAAAAATTCCCTTACCCTTTCGGCGGAAGAAGTGGAACGCAGAATTGCTTCGGGCGAAAACTATGTGATACGCATTAAAACACCCGAAGATGAAGAGATCGTGCTCGAAGACCTGATTCGTGGCACGGTGAGCGTGCAATCATGGCAACTGGATGACAAGGTGTTGTTTAAAAGCGATGGCATGCCTACCTACCATCTGGCCAATGTGGTGGATGATTACCTGATGCAGATCAGCCATGTGATACGTGGCGAAGAGTGGCTGCCATCTGCACCGCTCCATGTACTGCTTTATCGCAGCCTGGGCTGGAAAGCCAGCATGCCGCAGTTTGCCCACCTGCCTCTGCTGTTGAAGCCCGATGGAAATGGCAAACTCAGCAAGCGCGATGGCGACCGGCTTGGTTTTCCGGTTTTTCCACTACAGTGGAAAGATCCGGTTACAGGCGAAACTTCGAGCGGCTACCGCGAAGCCGGCTACTTCCCCGAGGCCTTTGTGAACCTGCTGGCCCTGCTGGGCTGGAACCCCGGCACAGAACAAGAGATCTTTTCAATGGATGAGCTCGTTGAAGCCTTTTCCCTTGAAAGGGTTGGAAAATCGGGCTCGAAATTCGATCCTGAAAAAGCAAAATGGTTTAACCATCATTATCTGCAAAACCAGCCGCCAGAAACCCTAGCCCTGAAAATGCAGGAAATGGCGAGCCAACAAAGTCTCGAAACCAGCCTTGAGAAGCTTGAAAAGATTGCAACATTGATGCGTGAGCGGGCAAACTTTGTGCATGAAATCATGGAGCAGTCAAAATTCTTTTTTATAGCACCAACTCAATATGATGAGGCTTTCGCTAAAAAACGCTGGAAGGAAGACACCCCGGGCATACTCCTTAACCTTACCAAAATCCTTGAAAGTGTTGACCCTTTTTCAGCTGAATCCATTCATGATGCAGTTCATAAATTCATGGAAGACAACGCGGTAGGCGCCGGCAAACTGATGCCCGGCCTGCGTCTTGCCTTGGTGGGCAGCGGCATGGGTCCCGACCTGAGTTACATAATGGCCATACTTGGAAAGGAAGAGAGCCTGGAGCGAATACTGAAAACTGCGAAAAATTTAAGGGTTTAAGTTTTTCTGCCAAACAATAAAACCCCTTCACGGTTGTTTACTTGGTGTGATTTTTGAGCGAAAGTGCGCTGTTAATAAATTTCTGCAACTATATGCGTTTTAGGTTAGGGGTATTTTTTCTTCTTTTATTTTTCGTAAAGTCTTTTGCATGGGGTTCGAACCTCCATCCTGTTTATATCCTGGTAAAGGATGCTGAAAGGCAACCCCTGATCGGCGCCACAATTCAACTGACAAGGGTAGATACCGACTATAATTTTTACAGCACTACCGATCAGAGCGGGCGCGCACGTTTCGACGGACTCGAAAATGCCATGTATTTTGTGCATATACGTTATATGGGCTTTTTGCCGTTGGAAGAGAATATTTTTATAAGACCCGATCGACGGCAGTTCGAGTTTCAGATGCGCGAAGATGCCATTGCCCTTGGTGAGGTTACGGTAACAGCTCGCCGGCCGCTTATCCGTCAGGAAGACGACAAAATGATCATTGACCCTGAACCCCTTGTAAATATCAGCACCAACACCCTGGAAGTGCTCGAAAAAACGCCCGGCCTGTTTGTCGATCAGGACGGCGGTGTATTTTTGAGCAGTGCTACTCCGGCAGCCATCTACATTAATGGCCGTGAGCAAAAAATGAGCAGCCAGGACATTAACACCATTCTCAGAAGTCTTCCCCCAAGCAGCGTTCAGTATATCGAAGTGCTTCGAACTCCTTCAAGCCGCTACGATGCTGCCAGTTCAGGCGGAATAATTAACATTGTTTTGAAAAAAGGAGTGAAAATTGGCCGATTTGGTTCTTTCAGCACCGGCTTTAACCAAGGTGTTGCAGGAAATCGCTTTGTGGGAATTACTCTGAACAACAGCGGCGATCGAACCACAAGCTACCTGAACACCAACTACAACTTTAACGGACAGGTAGAAGACCTGAATTCCATTCGTTTCCTGCCACAAGAAACAACGCTGAGCCAGTCGGCGAATAACCGATCCAGAAACAATTCTGGATTCATCGGGTACGGGATAAACTATGAAGCCGGCCCCCGATTAAACCTCAGCTACGACGGCCGTATCAACGCCAGCAAAAGAAATTCGAATGCCAGCAACCGAAACTTAATGGAGATTTTCGAGAACCAGTTGATTTCCGAAACCAATAACCTGATAAGCAATCGCTCGGGGTTTATCAGCCTGCAGCAAGACCTTGGCTTCAACTTGAAGCTCGATACAATTGGCTCAGAATGGGACACAAAATTTGGTTACAGTTTTAACAGCAGTGATAATCTGCAGAATTACGAAACCAGCTTCCTTTTCCCAAACAATTACCTGATTACTGGTGAGGGCGACAACCTGCAGGGCAGACATTTCCTTCAGTTTCGGAGTGACCTTACCTACCAGTTCAGAAACCGCATTAAACTTGAAACGGGTATTAAGGGAACCTTGCAAGACTATGGAAGCGATGCAGAATACCTTATCAATTTTGATGGCAATCAAATACCTGATTCCGGGCGCACCAACGCTTTTAACTACAGTGAGCGCATCAGCGCAGCCTATGCCCAGGCATCCTTTCCGCTTCCCGGGCAATTGATCCTGAAAACCGGGGTGCGCCTTGAACACACATTCATGGAAGGCAGACAAACCATTCCTGCCGATACCAGTTTCATCGTTAACCGTGCCGACTGGTTCCCATATGTTTACCTTAGCCGCAGGCTTATAGAAATATCGGGCTATGAACTTCGCGGCTTCATGATCTATCGCCGCACCATAGGTCGCCCGGGCTACCAGAGCCTCAATCCCTACATTCGTTATGTCGATCAGTACCTTTACGAAACCGGTAACCCCGGCCTAAAACCGCAGTTCACTGAAAATATCGAAGCCAACATCAGCATGAACGACATGCCCATCTTTGCCGTTGGCCGCAACTACACCACCGACATTTTCTCGCAGGTGGTTTATCAGGATGAAACATCGGGCAGCGTGGCCGTAAGGACCTACGACAACCTGGGCAAAAGCAGGGAAACCTATTTTCGCATAACCGGGGCCATTCCGCCCGGATCCAGGTATTTTTTCGTAGCGGGTGCGCAATACAACCTCAATGAATACGATGGCTTTTATGAAAACCAGCCCCTGTCATTCAGCCGCGGAAGCTGGCGCTTATTTACCTTCCACTCCCTCAGGCTGGCGCCAAATACCAGGCTTACCATGATCGGCTTTATGATGACCAAAGGCCAAATGAACTTTTACGAACTCGACACTTTCGGACAGCTCAATTTCGGACTGAACCAATCTTTCATGAATCGCAAGCTCAACGTCAGCATCAGTGCCCGCGATGTGCTGCGCACCATGGTAACCCAATTCAGCCTGAATCAAGGCTCCATGACCATGCAAGGCGACCGCTACACCGACAACCGCCGCATCGGCATCAACATCCGCTATAATTTCGGCATCCCAAAAAGGTCAGAACGCCGCGAGCCTTTCCCTATGCAGTTTGATATGGGAGAATAGCGCAGGACATAGGGCAGGGAATAGCGGCAGCAGTTAGCGGCAGCAGGCAGGCTTCCGACTTCCGATCCGCTGGTAAGCGGACACAGCTCCGGACTTCCGACTTCCCGCTTTCTCCAAAATAGAGTTTATCTTTGCCAAAAAAACCAACCATCCTATTGGTTATGGAAAAATTCATCTTGGCTTTCGACCAGGGCACAACCAGCTCGCGTGCATTACTTTTTGACCAGAAAGGGAACATCCGTTCAATAGCACAAAAAGAGTTTCAACAATTTTTTCCCAATCCGGGCTGGGTTGAGCACGACCCTAACGAAATCTGGTCGTCGCAGGTGGCCGTGGCGGCCGAAGCCATGTCGAAACTGGGCATAAACGGCAAGTACCTTCATGGAATTGGTATCACAAACCAGCGCGAAACCACCATAATATGGGACCGCAAAACCGGCCAACCGGTGTATAATGCCATTGTATGGCAGGACAGGCGCACTTCATCTTTTTGCGACGAGCTGAAAGACAGGGGTTTGGCAGGAAAAATCCGCGAAAAAACCGGCCTTGTGATCGATGCATACTTCAGCGGCACGAAGGTAAAATGGATACTCGACCACGTGGAAGGCGCCAGGGAAAAGGCTGAAAAAGGCGAATTGGCTTTCGGAACGGTGGATAGCTGGCTCGTTTGGAGACTCACCCAAGGCCGCACCCATATTACTGATGTGACCAATGCCAGCCGTACCATGCTTTACAACATCAACACCCTTGAGTGGGATGATGAACTGCTGGCATTGATGGATATTCCAAAATCCATGTTGCCAAGGGTGGTTTCATCGAGCGAAGTTTATGACCTGACCAATACCACCTTTTTTGCATCAAAAGTGCCAATAGCCGGAATTGCGGGCGACCAGCAAGCAGCCCTCTTCGGGCAAATGTGCACCGAACAGGGCATGGTTAAAAACACGTACGGAACCGGTTGCTTTATCCTGATAAATACCGGCGAGCAGCCTTTTTTCTCAAAAAACAACCTGATAACCACCATTGCCTGGCAAATTAACGGAAAAACCACCTATGCCCTTGAGGGAAGCATTTTTATTGCCGGGGCCGTGGTGCAATGGCTGCGCGATGGCATCAAGATCATTAAGGACTCAAAAGAAATTGAAGACCTGGCCAGCCAAGTACCTGACAGTGGCGACCTTTACTTTGTTCCCAGCTTCACCGGCATGGGCGCACCTCATTGGGATCAGTATGCCCGCGGCCTTATGATTGGCATTACCCGCGGCACCACACGGGCACACATTGCCCGTGCAGCCCTCGAAAGCATCGCTTTTCAGGCCATGGACGTCCTTCATGTAATGAAACTCGACACCGGGATGAAAATCAAAGACCTACGGGTTGATGGCGGAGCTTCGGCAAACAACCTTCTTATGCAGTTTCAGGCCGATATTCTGAGAACTAACGTGGTTAGGCCAAAAATAATTGAAACTACTGCAATGGGGGCAGCCTACCTGGCAGGTCTCGCAACAGGCTTCTGGGCCGACCTTAATGAAATAAAGGAACAATGGCAACCCGAAAGACAATTTGAGCCATCCATGCCCGAAAGCCAGGTTAAAACCAGAAAATCGAAGTGGGACGATGCCGTTCAAAGGGCAAAGTCTTGGACCAGGTAAAGTTTTCTTGTTTCTTTTTGCGAAGGAGAGTTTGGATATTGCGGGAACCGGAGACCGGGAACTGAAAAAATTGTCTACTGCCTGCTGCCTATCCCGTAAAAATGGGACTTCGGCTAAAGCCTCAGCTGCCTGCTGCCGCTGCCTACTTTTTACTTTCCCCCTCAAACGCCATACTGATATAGGCCTCGAGCTCTTTGTACCATTGCTCACCATATTTGCGAACCAGGGCATCCTTAAGAAAGCGGAAAACCCGCACCTTAAGCTTTGCCCCTTTTTTGCGGGCACAATTACAAATGGGCCAGCGGTGATAATTCAGCGCATCATAAAACGGATAGGAGGTGATCCTTATGGGATATAAATGGCAGGAAATGGGTTTCTGAAAATCGATAAGCCCTTCTTCCCAGGCTTTTTCAATGGCGCATTTGGCAATGTCGTGCTCATCGTAATACACATAAGCGCACTGTCCACCCTCCATTAGCGGGGTAACTGGCTCCCCAACCGGATCGGTAACCCAGTTGCCCTCCTCCTCTACCGTAGCAATGCCCTTTTCAATCATGAAGGGCTTCACGCGGGAATAGATTTCCTGTAAAATCAGGGTTTCCTTTTCAGAAAGCGGTGCGCCGGCATCGCCTTCCACACAGCAGCCGCCCCTGCACACGGGCAGATCGCACACAAATTGCTCAAGGTATATCTCGTCAGAAAGTAAAGTCTGGCCAATAATAATCATGGCGCAAAGGTAAATGAAATGGTTTTTAGAATGATTCTGAATTTTTTCTGAAATTTGCTATGAAAACCACATGCTAAAATAGTTCTGCCAAGCCCATCTGAAAAATTCATTACCTTGCAACAATATGCTCAAAATCGTTGCCGATAACAAGATCCCTTTCCTTGCCGGAGTGCTCGAATCTGTCGTTCAGATGGAACACCTGCCGGGCGCCAGTATAAATCGCGAGCATCTGATTGACGCCGATTCGCTGATTGTTCGCACCCGAACCATTTGCGATGCCAGCCTGCTCGAAGGCACTGCCGTGAAATTTATTGCTTCGGCAACTATAGGCCATGATCATATTGACAAGGAATTTTGCCGTCGAAAAGGGATTGTATGGACCAACGCTCCCGGTTGTAATGCCGATTCGGTAGTGCAATATGTATCATCTGCCCTGGCCCATATCTTTTCTCAAAAAAATTTCCCTTCCGGGGAAATCACCCTTGGGGTAGTCGGGGCAGGGAATGTGGGTACTCGCCTGGCTAAAGTGGCTAAAACGCTGGGCCTGAGAATCCTGGTGAACGACCCGCCCCGCGCCCGCGCTGAAGGAACCAAAGGGTTTTGCAGCCTTGAAGAAATCCTTGAAAAAGCAGATATCATCAGCATGCATGTGCCGCTCAACTTGAGTGGCCCCGACAAGACCTTTCATATGTGCAACTTGGGCTTTTTTGAAAAACTTAAACCGGGTGCATGGTTCATAAACACTTCGAGAGGCGAGGTGGCCGAAACCGGCGCTTTGAAGGAAGCAATAGTTTCGAAAAAACTGGCCGGAGCAATTATTGATGTGTGGGAAAACGAACCCGAAATCGACCGTGAGTTACTCAATTTGGTTACCATTGCTACGCCCCATATTGCAGGCTATTCGGCCG
>Ga0114946_10003615_pt1 | contig 10392 bp, 7 predicted proteins | sample WalLakDeSediment_FD_88676 | JGI IMG/M metagenome (GOLD analysis project Ga0114946, IMG submission 88676) | Lake sediment microbial communities from Walker lake, Nevada to study Microbial Dark Matter (Phase II) - Walker Lake 11/02/13 Deep Sediment | ecosystem: Environmental > Aquatic > Freshwater...
TCATGATTGCTTCAAGGTGAACGACAAATTTCCTTGTGTAGTTCTTTCATACTACTGGGTTTTTATTTAAATTTACGCACGCTTCATGGCGTACCAAAGTTCGCAAAGTTTTACACAAAGTTTCGCTAAGATTATCTCCGCGTTCCTTTGCGGTTTCTCCCTCTTCGCGTCCTCTGCGGTTTATCTTCTTTCTCCGCGTTCTTTGCGGTTAAATTTTTCGCGTTTCTTTGCGGTTTAATTATTCTTTGCGCTCTTCTATGTTTATACTTTGCGCCTCTGCGTGAAATTATCAATGTCTTCTATAACAGAAATAGCCTGTTCCAGCCGTTGCGACCCCATCCCACGAATAAATGCATAAGGGAAGCCATAGCCCTCCAGCTCCTTCTTATACCAATCAAAAAAGTATGCACGCAAATGGGGGTGCTCCCGTTGGGGGTCTTCCTCCCACGGAAGGTCTATGTCGCACAGCAGGTAAAGGTCATACCGGTTGCCAATGATATTGTCCAGGATGTATGGATCGCAATGGCCATACTTGTGCAGGCTCCAAATCTTGGTCACGATCAGCTCCGTATCGCAAAACAGGATGCGGTTCGCCTCCGGCGCCAGCTCCTGCTCCAGGCCCAACTGCCCGCGCGCGATCTCCACGATGTCGCCCGGCTCATAGGGCCGGTCGAGGCTGTCGATATAGCCACGGGCAAATTCAGGTACATACACGGTATTAAAATGATCTGCCAGTTGGCTCGCCAGCAAACTCTTTCCCGTCGACTCAGGCCCTGTGATGGCAATCTTCTTCATTCCGGTTCAATGTAATTTCAAAATAAATGCCCGGCCCATGACATGTGCCCCGACACACATTTGGATGATTATCAGCGATGATCTGCGAAACTTGTACTGAGCGTAGTCGAAGTATCTGCGGGAACAAAAAACCAATAGCTAATTAATTATTAACCAGGTCGAGCATAAACGCGTACTGCCGTGTGATCTCTTCCAGCCGCCGGAACCTTCCGGAGGCGCCCCCGTGCCCGGCTTCCATGTTGGTGTCGAGCAGGATGACCGATTCCCCGGTGTTGTGGATGCGCAATTTTGCCGTCCATTTTGTGGGCTCCCAGTATTGCACCTGCGAGTCATGCAGACCAGAGGTGACATATAGATTGGGATAATCTTGTTCAACCACGTTGTCGTAGGGAGAATAGGAAAGCATATAATCATAATACTCCCTGTCTTTGGGGTTGCCCCATTCGTCCCACTCGGCGGTTGTAAGCGGGATGGTCTCGTCGAGCATGGTGGTCACCACATCGACGAACGGCACGGCTGCGATGATGCCTTTAAACAGTTCCGGTGCCATGTTGGCCACAGCCCCTACCAGGAGCCCTCCGGCACTGCCCCCGCTGGCGAACAACAGCGATGGGTTGGTGTATTTTTCGTCAACAAGGTATTGGGCACAATCGATAAAGTCATAAAAAGTGTTTTTCTTGTTGAGCAGCTTGCCCTCTTCATACCACTGCCGGCCCAGGTCCTGCCCTCCCCTGACATGGGCGATGGCGTAAATGAAGCCCCGGTCGAGCAGGCTGATGGCATTGGAATTAAATCTGGGGTTCGTGCTCGATCCATACGATCCATAACCGTAGATCAGCAGAGGGTTATTGCCATTTTGCTGCATCCCTTTGCGGTATAAGATGGTGAGCGGTACCTCCACCCCGTCGCGGGCCGGGACATACCGCCTGCTTGTCTCATAGTTGTCAGCATTAAATCCTCCGAGCACCTCCTGCTGTTTGATCAAGGTGTGTTGGCGGCTGATCATGTCGTAGTCGTAAGTGCTGGCAGGGGTGGTCAGGGAGGTATAGCTGTAGCGGAGCACCTGTGCGTCCATCTCACGGTTCACGCTGATGCCGGCAGCGTATGCCTCCTCGGCAAATTCGAGGTAGTGTTCTGCGCCTGTCGACTGCTGCCTGACGCGCATCTGCTGCAGGCCACGGCTGCGCTCCTGCACCACCAGGAAGTCGTTGAACAGCTCGATGCCCTCCAGCAGCACATCGTCGCGGTGGGCGATCACCTCGCGCCAGTTGCTTTTGGCAGTGGCCGTCAGAGGAGTTTCCATAAGTTTGAAATTCAATGCCTTATCGTTAGTCAGCACGAAAAACTTGTTGTTGTAAGGATATACCGTGTAACGAAGGTCGCGCTGCCGCGGCTGGAACACGCGAAAACTACCCGTCGGATTGTCGGCTTCCAGAATACGGGTCTCGTTGCTCAGGGTACTGTTGGAGTAGATCATCAGAAAACGGTCGTCTTTCGACCGCGACACGCCGATGTAGTAGTATGTATCATCTTCCTCGTAATAAACTTCTTCCGGGGCTCCCCCTGAGTGGATGTGGTACCTGTTGATCCGCTCATAACGCAATGTGTTCGGATCGATAGATGTGAAAAACAGGGTGGCATTGTCGGCCGCCCAGGCAACATCACCACTGGCTTCGCTGATCGCGGAAGGTGTGATGTCGCCACCCACCAGGTCCTTCACCATGATGGTGTACCGGCGGCGGCCCACGGTGTCGACCGTGAAAGCCAGCAGGCGGTTGTCGAGGCTTACGTCGAAGCCGCCCACCCGGAAGTAGGGATGGGGTTCGGCCAGCACGTTCACGTCGAGCAGTACCTCCTCCTCTGCATCCAGGCTGCCTTTTTTCCGGCAATAGATGGGGTACTCCTGCCCTGTCTCATAGCGGGTATAGTAATAGTAGCCATTGCTGAAATAAGGTGCCGAGCTGTCATCTTCCTTGATACGACCACGCATCTCATCAAACAGGTCCTTTTGCAGGCCTGATATATGCGCCATCATCGCCTCGCGGTAGGCGTTCTCCTCCTGCAGGTAACGAATCACTGCCGGGTTTTCCCGGTCGTTCATCCAGTAAAACGGGTCAAGGCGTGTATCACCGTGCAAGATGAGCTGCTTTTCGATCTGCTCAGCCAGGGGCGGGGTGAGCTCCTGCCGCCCCGACGGCCCCGCGCACGACATCGCGGTTATGACAACCGCTATAAGAAATAGGTTCTTTTTCATTTTTTTAAATTTTTGGTTTTGTTTCACGCAGAGGCGCTAAGCTCAAGGCAAAGAGGTGAAATAATTTTGCGTCCTTTGCGGTTAATCGGCCCCGCAAAAGTAATCAATTATCCTTTTCGGCCAGCCGGAACACCGCATCCAGTTCATGTATCTCAGTGCCTGTTTTTTCGGCAAAGGCGGCGTTCACCATGGCCCGGGCCACCACCCCGGCATGGATGGGCCGGTACTTCCCGAATAGCCCCAGTCCGTTGACCATGCGCAGCACCGCCACCCCGAAACGTTCGCCGGCACGATTCTCCTGTCGCAGACCTGTCAGTGCACCCGGGCGGATAAACACCTTCTTTTCAAAATTAAGCCGTTCGATGTCACGCTCCAGCTCCGCCTTCATGCGCATGTAGAAAAACTTCGACTTCAGGCTGGCGCCGGCCGAAGAGACCAGCACCAACTCAGGCACGCCATTGAGCGCCGCCATGGAGGCAAACTGATACTGGAAGGTATGGTCAACGAGGTACTGTGCCTGCTTGCTGCCGGCCTTTCTGAGAGTCGTGCCCAGCGCCAGGAAAATGACATCGCCCCTGACCAGGTGACGCCATTCATCCGGTTTCTCAAAATCGATGATATTTTCTTTTATCTTGGGATGGGAAATCCCGGTCGGGCGCCGCGCAAAGATGGTGACAGACCCAAAGCGGTCGTCATCGAGCAAAAGCTGCAGCAGGTGGGAGCCAACCAGGCCGGTGGCACCGATGAGAAGGGCTTGTTTCATAGGGGGTTGCGGGTTGTTGGTTTAGTAATGACCCATGGCAGAGATAACCAGAACCAATACGATATCTTCGTCCACCTTATAAATCAGGCGATCTTTTCTGTTGATCCTGCGCGACCAGAATCCAGAAAGTTGGTGCTTTAATTGCTCGGGTTGCCCGGTACCAATATAAGGATGTACTTCAAGTTCTTTAAGAATAACCTGAATTCTTTTGAGATTACCCTTATTGCCAGATCGTTTGTAAGCAGAGAGATGTTTTTCAGCTGCTGGTTGCAGCTTTATTCTATACTTTCCCATATTTTATCGGGGTCTATATACCTCCCATCCTGATTCGCAGCCGATTCTTTGACCATACTGACAAAATCAGGATCATAAGGGCTATCTTTCCTCTTTTTTACCTCGAATGGGATACCGAAAGCTTTTAAAAAAGTTTTCAGGGCTTTCATCTTTTTAGGCTCTGTGTGTATGATGATGGTTTCCATGAGATTGGGTTATATACGCAAGCAGTAACTGTGTTGAATACAAAGTTACAAAAAAACCGCTGAAACTTGCACCTGCCAACAAAGTCATGTGGCATATTGACAAGAAGCGATTATCAAATCATTATGAACAGATAACCAATCCGGAAAAAATGCAAACGGTTATCGGGAAAGCCAAATAGCCAATATCCATCAGCTAAACCACCCTAATCAACAACACCACGCTCTCCACATGGTGGGTATGCGGGAACATGTCGACGGGTTGCACTTTTGTCACGCGATATTTCGGGCTGAGCAGTTCGATGTCACGCGCCTGGGTGGCGGGGTTGCAGCTGACATATACAATACGTTCGGCGCTGCTGTTCAGGAGTTGTTTCACTACTTTGGGATGCATCCCCGCCCGCGGCGGGTCGGTGATGACCACATGCGGGAACCCGTGTTTCTGGAAAAACGCATCATCAAGCACCCTGGCCATATCTCCGGCAAAGAACTGCAGGTTGCCAAGCCCGTTCAGCGCAGCATTCTCCCGGGCATGGTCTACAGCTTCCTCCACGTACTCGATGCCGATCACGCGGCCGGCATGCCGGGCAATAAACAAGGCAATGGTGCCGGTGCCGGTATACAGGTCGTACACCAACTCATGCCCTTCCAGCCTGGCAAAATCCAGGGCCACCCTATACAGTTGCAGAGCCTGCAGGGAGTTGGTCTGAAAAAACGACTTCGGCCCCACACGAAACCGCAAGCCGTCCATTTCCTCAACCAGAAATGGATCACCCCTGCAGATGACCGGCTCCAGATCGGCAATGCTGTCGTTCTTCTTGTTATTGATCGCATACGCCAGGCTCACAACCTCGGGAAATGCCCCGGCAATATGATCAAGGATTTTTTTTACGTGGGATGGCTCATCCCCGGCAAACACGACAACCACCATAAACTCACCCTGTAAATTGTTTCTGATGACCAGGTTGCGCAACAGCCCCGATTCGTTCCGGAAATCATAAAATGCCATGCCATGCTCTTTGGCAAACGCCTTCACCGACAGCCGGATGCGGTTCGACGGCTCTTGCTGCAGCCAGCATGTGTCGATGTCCAGCACCTTGTCGAACAGTCCGGGTACATGAAACCCCAGTCCGTCCATGTCTTTGATGGGATCGCCGGTGCCGATCTCGTCAGGCGTCAGCCAGCGCTTGTTTGAAAAGGTAAACTCCAGCTTGTTGCGGTAGCAAACGGTCTTCTCTGAAGCGATGATGGGCATCACCTCTACCCCACCGGGGTCGACCTTGCCGATGCGCTGCAGGCTGTCGAGCACCTGCTGGTGCTTGGTTGCCAGTTGCCTTTCGTAGGGCAGATGCTGCCACTTGCAGCCACCGCACACACCGAAATGGCCGCAGAACGGCTCGATACGATCCGGGCCAAACTGGTGCACGTGAACCACATCGCCCTCCATAAAACCCGACCGCGACTTTTTGATGCGAACATCCACCACATCGCCCGGCGCCGAAAACGGCACAAACACCACCTTTTCATCCACCCGGGCAATGGCCTTCCCCTCGGCCGCTATACCGGTAATTTCAACCTTTTCGAGCACCTTCCCGTACATCCCGCTCTTGTCACGCTGTTGCTTCCGCCTGCCCATATTGTGTACTACTTCATTTTGATAACAGCAGGGTTTTGCCTGCAATCCCATACGGAATAACTAAATATATTGTTATCAATAGGTTCATAGAAAATAATAAAATCACCCATGATCAAACCCCGTATATGACCATCATCTGTCTGCATACCAAGCTCAGGATGCTTAAGCAGGAGCGAGAGCTCCTTCTGGAACCTCTTGAGGAGCTTTTGTGAAGCTGAAAGATCCATTTTTGATTGACGAATTTCATCCTTCTGCTCCGTTGTTAAGATCAATCGCTCACCACCAAGCTTTGCATCAAGAATCGTTTTAATGGCCTGCAAAAATGGCTTATCATTAATCTCCTCAATTTTGCGAATTAATGAATTTTTTAATTCCAAGGTGGTCATAATACTATATTTAATATACCACAAATTTAACTAATTATTTGTTTAAAAACATAGCATTACAGTTGCTTTTGACCTTGAACCAAGACAAGGCATGCCTTGTCTCTGCATGATCTTCGACCTTCGACTGTTAGACTGTTCGACGCCAAACCATGGGCAAAAGATTTTTCGTCCCTACCCTGGAATACCATGATTTTTCAACTCCTCAACTCTTCAACTCCTCAACTTTTTAACCTATATTTGCACTTCGAAAAAACGAGGTAACAATGAGCATGAAATTAAGCGAACAGGAACAGTTTCGCCGCCAGGCGCTGCAGGAATTGATTGATCTTGGGATTGACCCCTACCCTGCCGAGGGGTACGAGGTAAACGCCACAGCCCAGGAGATTCTTGATAAGTTTCCCACCGACAACTCCCGGTACCAGGAGGTCAGCCTGGCCGGGCGCATCATGGGCAGGCGCATCATGGGTAGCGCCTCTTTTGCTGTATTGCAGGACGACAGCGCCCGCATCCAGCTTTATTTCAACCGCGATGAGATCTGTCCCGGAGAAGACAAGACGATGTACAACACCGTGTTCAAGCGGCTGCTCGATATTGGCGATATCATCGGTGTGAAAGGCTTCGTGTTTATCACGCGCATGGGAGAAATAACCATTCATGTGAAGGAATACAAGATACTGTGCAAGTCATTGCGTCCCCTTCCCATCGTAAAGGAAAAAGACGGAAAGACTTACGATGCGTTTACCGACCCGGAGCAGCGTTACCGCCAGCGCCACCTCGACCTGATCGTAAACCCGCAGAGCAAACAGGTTTTCCGGCAGCGCGCCAGGATGATAGAGAGCATGCGGCGCTTTTTGCTCGACGCGGGCTACCTGGAGGTAGAGACGCCTGTGCTGCAGCCCATCTATGGAGGTGCGGCAGCCAGGCCGTTCAAAACACACCACAACACCCTCGACACTGCACTGTACTTGCGCATCGCCGATGAGCTGTACCTGAAACGCCTCATTGCAGGGGGGTTCGACGGCGTGTTCGAGTTCGCCAAGGATTTCCGCAACGAAGGCATGAGCCGCTTCCACAACCCCGAATTTACCATGATGGAGCTTTATGTGGCCTATAAGGACTATCAGTGGATGATGAACCTGGTGGAAGAAATGGTCGAAAAGATCTCGCTCGACCTGCACGGCACCACGAAGGTAACGGTTGGCGAACATGAGATCGATTTTAAACGCCCGTGGAAGCGATTCTCCATGTACGAGGCCATCGGGCATTATACCGGCACCGACATTTCCAATATGCAGGAGGAAGAGCTGCGGACATATGCCCGCAGCATCGGCGTGCATGTCGACAAAAGCATGGGCCGTGGCAAGCTCATCGATGAAATCTTCGGTGAAAAGTGCGAGCCACATCTCATCCAGCCAACATTCATCACCGACTACCCGGTAGAAATGTCGCCCCTGGCCAAGAAGCACCGCAGCAAGCCCGGGCTGGTAGAGCGCTTCGAAGCCATCTGCAACGGCAAGGAGATATGCAATGCATTCAGTGAGCTGAATGACCCGATCGATCAGCGGGCGCGCTTTGAAGAGCAGCTCGAGCTGGGCCGCCGCGGCGACGCAGAAGCCATGGTGCTTGATGAAGACTTCCTGCGGGCCATCGAAACCGGAATGCCGCCAACAGCCGGACTGGGCATCGGCATCGACCGGCTGGCCATGATCATGACCAACAGCCACTCCATTCAGGATGTGCTGTTCTTCCCGCAGATGCGGCCCGAGAATCAATGACCACACGAAAGTTGCAGCCATTGATATATGGACGCTGACCCGCTCTCAAATTTTATTACCTTTACGGGATTGTAGCTTTACCATTTCAATCTTGTTCAGCCATGCCAATACTGGGTTCTATTCTGAAAAACACGATAAAGCTCCGAAGCCGGATACCCGCCATCAAAAGCGTCAGGGATGCCAGCGCCACCCAGAGAAGAATGCTGAAGAGACTGCTTCGCAGGGCCTCCGGCACAGCATTTGGAGAACACTATGATTTTTATGGCATCATGAACAGCAAAGACCCGGTGGGCGAGTTCCGGAGAAGGGTGCCCATGCACGATTACAATACCATCTTTAAGGAGTGGTGGTACCGGTCGCTCAGCGGAGAACCATATGTGTGCTGGCCAGGCAATGTTAAATATTTCGCACTGAGCTCAGGTACCTCCGAATCGTCGAGCAAACACATCCCGGTTACATCAGATATGCTGCGGGCAATCAGAAGAACCAGCATCAAACAGATCCTTGCACTGGCTAACTATGACCTGCCAGATTCTTTTTTTCAAAAAGGCATGCTGGCCCTGGGAGGAAGCACACACCTGAATTTTAACGGCACCTATTACGAAGGCGACCTGTCAGGAATCACCACCAAAAACATCCCGTTCTGGTTTCAACATTTCTATAAGCCGGGACGACGAATCTCCAAGGAACGCGACTGGCCCACCAAACTAAATGAGATCGTAAAAAAGGCAAAGTCATGGGATATCGGCGTCATTGCCGGTGTGCCGGCCTGGTGGCAGATCCTGATCGAAAAGATCATCGACCATTACAAGGTCAAACATATTCACGAGATCTGGCCAAACCTGCGCGTATTCGTTCATGGAGGCGTTTCCTTTGCCCCCTATGTGAAAGGATTTGAAAAGCTGCTGGGGAAACCCCTCATATACATGGAAACCTATCTCGCCTCGGAAGGCTTCATCGCATATCAAAACCGGCCAAATACAAATGGGATGAGAATGGCATTGAATGAAGGGCTTTTCTATGAATTTATCCCATTTAACGAACAAAACTTTGACGAAGAAGGTAACCTGAAACCAAGCGCCACAGCCATTGGCATCGGCGATGCGGAAGAAGGAAAGGAATACGCCCTGTTGCTGAGCACCTGCGCAGGAGCATGGCGTTACCTCATCGGCGATACCATCAAGTTTAGCAGCAAAAACCTGTGCGAAATCATCATTACCGGCCGCACCAAACATTTTCTGAACCTCTGCGGGGAGCATCTGTCGCAGGAAAATATGAATATGGCCATCAAAATGACCGAAGACCACCTCAATATCGAAGTCCGTGAGTTCACCGTGGCTGGCATCAAACATGGTTCCATGTTTGCACACAAATGGTATATTGGTACCGATAGCCAGGCAAATCAGGCCGTCATCCGTAAGCATATTGACGAAAACCTGAAAATACTGAACGACGATTACCGTGTTGAGCGCATAGCAGCCATCAAAGATGTGGTAGTGGAGGTATATCCTTCCTCCGTTTTTTATGACTGGATGCGAAGGCGGGGCAAGGAAGGCGCGCAAAACAAATTTCCGCGTGTATTGAAAGGCAAGGCTTATGATGAATGGACTTCGTACCTGGAAGAAATCAATCGTAAATAAATCTTTTTCTGCAACAACGGCTAAATATCTTCATGAATAATCATCCGAACTGCCCGAAGACCGGAAGCCTCTTTTCACAAATAACAAGGACACATCCGGTTTAACTTGAAGTAGATATGGTTATCGCACTGATTGAAGGGATCATTCTCGGGATAACACTCTCATTCCTGATTGGACCCAGCTTCATCGCCCTGCTGCAGACCAGCATACACCGCGGACTGTATTCAGGCCTGCAGTTCTCGGTGGGCGTGGCGTTGAGCGACCTCACCCTGGTTGCGCTCAGCTACTTTGGCGCCCTGCACTTTCTCAGCGCCGACCAAAACCAGCTCCGCATCGGCCTGATCGGAGGGCTCATCGTGATCGGTTTCGGCGTGGTAACCTATACCCGTAAACACAAAATATCCGCACCGGTAAATCATGAAATAAAAAGAAAGACAGAAAGCTTCTTCACAGGCAGGTTCTTTAAATATGTCTCAAAAGGATACTTCATGAACATCTTCAACCCCTTCCTGCTCATTTTCTGGATCGGGATCATGGGTTTGGTGTCTTCAAAATATACCATCCCATCAAAAGAAATCATCCTGTTCTTTGCCGGCGCCATCGGGGCCGTGCTGACAACAGACATTCTCAAATGCCTGGCCGCCCATCAGATCAAAAAGAAGCTGAA
>Ga0114946_10003617_pt1 | contig 10390 bp, 18 predicted proteins | sample WalLakDeSediment_FD_88676 | JGI IMG/M metagenome (GOLD analysis project Ga0114946, IMG submission 88676) | Lake sediment microbial communities from Walker lake, Nevada to study Microbial Dark Matter (Phase II) - Walker Lake 11/02/13 Deep Sediment | ecosystem: Environmental > Aquatic >...
CATAGCCTTATAATCTTCTACTATCGGCGGCGAGATCGCCGATAGTAGCATATCGCCAAAATAAGGCACTAGATTTGCCTCTATCCGGTACTTATCGCCAATATATGTTGACCGCGCTTTGTTGATGAGCGCGTATTCCAGATACCGATTAACCATTTCCCTGAATCGTATCTCCTGCTTATGCTTAAGTTTCCATTCCCCCGCCGTTATTGCAGTTCTAATCTTGGCTTCAACTGCTTCGGCTTCTTTTCGTGTTCCGACTGTTCTTCGGAATCGCTTTCCGTCTGGCAGGTATATATCCACTGACCAGACGGACCCAGTCTTGTTGGTCCGCTTTGTTATCGCCATTTTTAACCTCCTGACTCTTAAGCCATTTATCTATATCATCACGCCTAAACCTCAGCTTCGCGCCCATCTTGATGAATGGGATCCGCTTCACATGAGTAAGCTGATAGATATACGATACTTTGACATTAAGATATTCAGCTAATTCCTCAGTCGTCAGGAGTTCGCTTCCAGTATTATTATATAAAAGCTTAGGTTTTTTTTCAATACTCATATTCGTTGCCTCCATAAAGTTCGCTTTGCTTCAGTAGTTCTTGCCTATTGTATTTTATCGCTTTTCCCCTTTCTTATTAAATGTCAGCCCTAGTAATTGTGGCGTCAAAGGCTTTCCAAATGTCATTAAAGTGACATATATTTTCCCTTGAAACAACAATTTAATCCTTTCGCTAATACTTAATGACCAACATGAAGTCACACAGCCATATTCATCGTTATGTTTATACGCTGGCAATGCTTCATATTCCGGTTGGTTTTCAGCAAATACAGCATTGCATTCCTCAAAATTGATTGGTTTCATATAATTTTCTCCTTTCATTACTCGCTTTCCGATTGGTTTCCCATTCCTGAAACGCCTTGCATTCCCGCTTGGCTCTGAGTATTAACCTAATTCTGGTTTCAGGTGTTGACCAAGAATTATGCTTTAACATCATATCGTCAGATGACCAATAAAGAGGGGGAATGTCTAAATATCTATTATTGTAGGATAATTGTTTAAAATATGATGCAGAAATATTATATTTTAGGCAAATGCTAATATTGTCTTCTCCTGACAAAACATCATGATATATTTGTTGTTTTAATATTAATGTTTGTCGTTTTCTATTAAGATTGTAGCAATACCGAGTACAATATTTTATATTTTGCCTGTTATAATATTGCTTAAATGTCCTGCCACATTCCGCACATTGAATTGGAATGCCGCGCCTTATTACGTTTTTATTTTCTAGACAAGAATTGCAATATTTACGTTGGCCCTTAATCTCAAAAGAATTATCACATATAGGGCATATTCTGATATGTTTAAGTCCTCTAGTTAAGCGCACTATTAAACCTTGACTATGCCCGGTAATTTGCCCTATTTCAGTTATATCTTTTCCTGATTTATACAATTGTATTATGCGCTTTTCGACATTTGGATTTATTTTATTATGGGATATAGATTGTTTATTTAATATATACCCGATACGACTAATAGATAAATTAAAATGATTCGCAACGGCTTTAATATCATAACATTTTTTATAATGTTCAGCTATTCGCCGATTTCTGATTTCTATCATTGCAGAATAAGGCAACCCGCAACTGCGCAATATTCTATTAACACTTTCCCGCGAATAATTATATTTTTGCATTATTTCATTAACAGAGCTTCCGTTTACCGCATCTAGCATAACAGATTTATAGTCATATTTACTTTCTATAGGTCCATTTTTATCACGAAAAAAACGCCCACATCGTTCAGAACAAAACTTGGCGTTTTCTCTGGTTTTTTCTGCTATTTCCCCACATTGAAGGCATTTAATGCGATGCAGTCTCCTAACACGGAAACCATATTTATTGCGCAATATTTTGTTAATTGTTCCCCGGGTATATCCAAACTCCTTTGCTATTTCTTTAGTAGGCTCTCCCGCCAATGCCTTCTTAAATATTTCTTTATATACTTCATCGTAATCTTTCATGCCCTACACCTCATCATAATGAGAATGGACTTCGCAAATCCAATCATTACCGGTTTTTTGCCGCCAACTCAAAAAACGTCAATTCCTCATGAAACAATGCCGTCCATACCCCATCTATAAGCGTTATGCAATATGCCATAAAGGGATCGGGATGGTGACATTCAGGCGGGTCTAAATAACCCGTTCTCTCACAGTCCAAATATCGGCAATGGTCGCATTCCATAATATCTCCTTCCATAAAGTCACAGTTTTAGTTTATTGATAACATTAAAAAACTCATTAGCGTCTTTGATATAAACGCAGGATTTTGATTCCTCATCGCCATTATCATCTAACTGGATTATACAAAGATTGAGGCTATCTTTCCCAATCCTGCGTAAAGTTATTTGAGCCTCGAATGGTATATCCAATTGCACGAAATCCATAATATATCCCTCCTATCAATGGTTATTGAGCTTTACCATCCCTCGAATTCTGCTAAATTATCCATTAATTCAATTTCAAATCCTTTGTATTCCATCTCACACCTCCTCGCTAATCATAATATCCACACTTACACTAAAATCGTTTAATATCCTCTCAAAATCTGGTTGCCAATCTTTCCAGAATTTGTCAAAATCAAAGTTTATATGTATATCGCAGGTCCAATCCTGCGTTTTGTTCTCTGTATCAATTTCGAGTGACAGATACTCATATACTTGATCTTCGATTATCCCCTTTATTCGGTTCAAATAAATTTCGTTAATTTCATTCATATCTTACACCTCCTCGCTATTCATTACCCTCTTCTTTTTCTTGTGCCATAAAGGGCAACAGAAGCTCTTCCTCACGCCTTTTGGCAAAATCCGCCGCTTCAATCTGCATCTTTACAAGCGCAATTTCGATATATCTCTGAGACGTCTCAATCATTTCGAGTATGTCCAATGCTATCATCGCCGCTTTTTTGCCGCCTAATAACCCGTTAAAACTATCCGCTATTGACATCAACTTCCTGAGATTCTCACGTGAATAAGGCATTGTCAGTCTCCTTTCAAATCCAAAAATAATTGCTTGCTCTTTACCATCCTAGTTCCAAGCCTATATAGCTTTTGTTAGTTCTCCCAATTCTTACTTTGGAAACTCCTGAATTATTTCAGGATAACCATAGTTTTTCTTAACAAACACCGGGATCCCTTGTTCCCGCGCTTGTGCTATTAGGTAATCCGCCCATGCTTGCGGCGGTTTTGCCTGTCCCTTTCTGCTATCCGCGCCTATGATTATCCAATTAAAGCGTTTTATGTTCTGCCCTTCTGGACTACTCAGCAATGGCTCAAACGATACAAATCTATTAATTGCCCCGTATTCTGCCAATATCGCAATGTTGTCGCGCGTAAATGCCAGCCCATCCCAAGTTGTGCCAGCCCATTCGTGCTTACCCAAATAAAATGGTTTATAGCGTTTGGGATTCTTAGTCAAAAACATATACTGTAATTTGAAGCGGCTTAAATCCCTAACCGTCCAACTTCGTTCAGCATTGTACACCCGATGTAAAACCTTGTAAATCCACTCATAAGATATTGCATCAGCAAACAAGTCCAAGTTAGAACAGACAAAAATCCTGTCGCCTTTCGGAACATGCGATAGTGCCTTTTCGTCAAGTCTTAATTCCGGGTTCATTTTGAATCGTTTATGGAAGCCAGCCATATAACAGTAATGGCATATTGAATTATGCGGACATAGCCCTTTGACCGGATTCCAACTTTTACCCCATTCTATACTATTACCCATTTGATTCTCCTTTCTTAACTCCATGTGTTTATAGGGTATCGCCTCAGATTTTCTTTTAATATTGGCATAATCAAAACGGTATATCCGGATCATCCGTCTCCTGTCGCTCAGGGTAAAAATCGCATAGAATCCTCAAGCCTTTATACCCAAACTCATGTTCCTGCTCGGATATTTTTCCAGCATCCAGATCAGCGTCAAGGAGTTCCTTGATACGCTGTGGCGTCACCTTGCCCTTATAATCCAGTTCCTTCACCTGTTTCCATTCATTCATCTTTTGCTCATCCGCATCCTGCTGGCGTTGTATTGCCTGTGTCCGCGTGACTATTTCATACATCCGCTCAAATTGCCTCCCAATCGTCTCGCCCGGCTTCAGCTTGTCCGCATTAAGCAACCCAAAAACTTTTTCCGCCTTATCAGGCTCATTGATAACGCAACTATTGACAAATGTATTACGCGTTAGCATGTATCGCTTGACTTGCTCTTTAAAATCCATCGTCAGCCTCCCTTGTCGTTAATAAGCTCCTCGACTTGCGCTTCAGTTAATTCTAGCTTATACTCGTTCACAACGCTCATCACATCTGCTTCCGTTAGTTTTGCCATCTCGATTATCGCTTGCTTGCCCGTTGCCCATTCGCCGCCTGCGCGCAAAATGATATGTAGCTCCTTGAGCCTAGCTTTATGGTTATTTTGCGACTCTAGCTTAACGCCGTATCGCTCAGGATTGCGAAGCCTGTTCAAAACCCAATCCCAGTTATTGCGCCTGACGCCGCTTTGCTGTGCCGCGGCAAAACACTCAAGTATCGCCTCATCCGAATACTGGCTTATCTCAATCACATTCTCCCAAGCAGGCGTATGAGGTCTGATACCCGTATTCAGCCACAATTTTTCTGCTAAGTCCAGAATTATCTTCTCCTTCTCAGAAAGTTTTTCAATTTCCTCCTCCTCCTCTTCCTTCCTCTTATTTTTTTGTTTACCTTTTTTTGCATCCCTAGAAGAAGAAGAGGAAGAAGTAGAAGTAGAAGTAGAAGTAGAAGTAGAAGAAGAGGAAGGTGGAATTTCGGGGCGTTCCAGGGAATTCCCTGTAATTTCGGGGCGTTCTTCTAAACCATTGGTATCATTCACTTTAGGGTGGTCGGCTATTTTTTCGGTAACCCTGTATTTCCCCGTAATTTCTGGGCGTTCCCCGTCATTAATTTTATTTTCAGGGAATTCCCTGTAATTCCCCGTAATTTCAGGGCAAGGCGGGAAGACACTTTTTTGCTCTTTCGGATGTATGCTCTGGTGTTTGGTAAATTTCGGAATCCAGATATAATTTTCACCGTCAACGGTATATCGGATTATAAACGGGTCATCACCCATAGCTAGTTCATCCAGCATATTGTCAATATCATAATCTTCATAAGGGAATATCTCCGCCTTTAGCTTCTTTGGTCGGTCCTCGATTCTTCCTTCCCTATCGCAACATAGCCACAACCCGATATACAATAAACGCACTTGAGGCGATAATTCTGCCAGATGCTCATTCAGGAAAAAATCATGTTTGATGGTTCTTGTTCGATATGCCATTGTTATTATCCCTCTGGAGTTTGAATTGTTAAATAATAAGCCAACAGAGAGCCAACCAGCCCGGTGATTCTTGGGGGAATCAACCGTTTCAAACCCATTGTGAAGTCATCACTCCCCTCAACGCTCAATCTGCTGGCTATAGAACTTAAAACGTCTCGTCAGGTCGTGGCGATATTGCCTCTTGTTTTGGATCAGGTCCAGGAGCTTGCTTCAATTCATTTTGCCGCTTCTGGAGATATTCAAGCACCTGCTGATTGACTTGGCTATTGCTGATCGCTTCCTGATTCACCGCATACCAGTCCATTAAGTCAGCCAGCGATTGACATTCATTCATCTTCTCCGCCCATACCTCAAGCTCGAATTTCGTCATATCCTCTTCTGTTATCCCGTTGGCGGGTTTAGGTTGGAATGACTCGCGTTTCGCCGCTATCGCCGACTCGATTTCAGCCTTCGCTAGGCTTTTATGTATATTCTTCTCCTGCTTCTTAACCCATTCCTCAAGCTGTGCTAACGTAGCAAAACCGTTTATCTTTGTCAATAGCGGCTCAAGAGCCTTTTTCTTCTCATCCTCCTCTGGCGTGATTTGCTGTTCCTCTGGAATATCCTCATAATCAGCGTCTATTACGGTATCTGCTACCTGAGCGACTATTTCTTCTGGAGTGTATGGCATCCCGCCTAAATCCTCTGGAAGCAATAGCCGCATCCCTTGACTGATAGCGCATTTCTTGAGCATAAATTTCGGCATAACCTTCCAGGGATTATTAGGCTTGCTTCCTTCCTTTTGTCCCTTATCAAACTCTTCCCGTTCAGCTTCCCATCGGAATGGCTCTGACCAATCCCGGCGTTTTGCCGTAAAAACGCCCTTCATGTTCATGCCTGTGCCTTCGATTTTCACGTCCCACCATTCCAGCTTCCCGGTGCGTTCCGCTCTTTTGATATATACCTCATATCCCACCATTATTTGCGCGCGTGCCTGCTCGCCAGAGCCGAATTTTGCGAAATGCACCTCGCGCTTGAATGGATTCAAATTATATGCCTTTGCCATGCCCATAAATGCCCATAATTCCGCATCGCTGGCGTTTGGGGCAAAGTATTTTTTTATCTCCTCTACGGGGATAATTGACTTTTCCCCCGTGTTTTCCACTATAACCAAATCGTTAGTCATCTTCACAACTCTCCTCTCTGTGCTTTGATAAATTCCTCATAGCTGTTATATATTCCATAGCGTGCCTTGTTGGGATCCAGCTTCTTTATCCTTCTTAACTCCCAAATCGCTCTCAATCTTTGCCAAATTCTCAACACAAAATACGTCTTCATTGAATTGCCTCAATATGTAATACGCTATCTCCCTGGTGGCGCAAATGTCGCTCATAGGATTATGCGCTTCCAGAGGGATCGCAAAAGTCTTGCAGACCGTTTCCAATTTGTGATCCTCAAACTCTATTATGCCCATCAGTGACAGATACCTGACGATATGCAAAATGTCAACCGGACTGGAGATATACGAATACAGGTACTTATCGCTCATGTTCTTGAAGAACGCCTCCAAGAACCCGATGTCGAAACCGATATTATAGCCCGTCACGATAAACTTATCACTTTTGTCGTAACAGTCAATATATTTATCAAATATCCATTTCAGTTCCCGATATGCCTGTAAAGGAGCTTGGTAGGAATGTATCCGCTCCGTGAATTGCTCTAATGTCAAACCCTGTATGCTCGCCGCCGCGGCGTCTATCGCCTGATTATCCATGATAGACATTTTGATATGAAATACTTCTTTGACTTCAAAATTGACTTCCACTATCCCCGCGACCTCGATTAATCCGTGCTTGTTAGCATCCAGCCCTGTTGTCTCCGTATCTAGCCACAATTTCTTCATCCATTCACCCTCTTTTCATTGCTGATAAAGAAAAATTTGCTGATCCGCCAGCCTAGCGCGGATCAGCGTCTTGTAGATAACTTTTATTATTCCGCTTATTGTAATTATTGTGTATTCTGGACTAACTATCTGAGGGTTGCCAGCCCCGCGCCTAAGCTGTCTTATACCTCATGAAAGGAGAAAGGCGATGCTAACGCCCACTGCCAATTAAAATTAAATCCTCTGACTTCCTCAATGCCACATCCGCCTGCAAACGCCTGTATTTGTGTAAGGCGTCATTAGAATCTTGTATTGCTTTGATTAGCTTCCTGATGCGCTCCTCAAGCGCGTCTGCAAGCGATTCTTCCGATATAAATTCCGAAACGCCAATCACGCCCGACGCCTTCTTGTATATGTCGCCCTGACTGTTGGCGGTATAATACGTCGCATCATTCAAATTATTGTATGCTTCGACTAGATTGCTCATCGTCTCCCTCTCCTCGATTGTTAAGCTCAATATGCCTGTCTGCCGCCGCCAAAACACAATACAAAGCATAAATAAGCAAATACCCGAAAATAATGCCTATTATCGCCAATATTGCCAGTATGCCAAATAGATGCTCATACCACTGCAAAGCCCCGCACCTCCTCCATCGGCTTGCGAAACAGACAAGCGCAAATATCACAAGTCCTGCTTGTCAGCATCCCGGTAATCTTTGCCTCTATCCTCTTGCCAGTATTCAAATCAACCAAGTGATTGCAATATGGACACCTGCCATACTGCGTGTTGCCTCTATATCTCCGTATCAATTCAAAATCTACTCCCATTGTCGCTTTCCTCCTGTCTTAAAGGTATTTCCATTCTTAAAGGTATTTCCATAAAATACTGAATTTCCTCCCCCTTTAGCTAAAGATAACCTAGAGATCCCCTTTAGCTAAATCTCTCTTCTTTCCCCCTTTAGCTAAAGGGGGGTAGGGGGGATTTGATTTTCCTCACCCTAAATATCCAAATATGGACACACGCCGTCAGCCTCTGCCTCCCTGCCAACGCTAATAGCCTCAAAACCCTCTAAAACCCCTAATATCTCCCCCATCTCCTCATCCGTGATAGGCTCCTCGCCTGACTCTAAATATGAATTATATGTCGCAACCGCTATTGTCAAATATTCTGATGTTGTCATAGTAGCCTCCCGGCGATTAAAATAACCCCCGCTTTTCCTCCCGCGTTCATGTCCGCTTTAATGACTTTATCCACTGGATATATTCTCCAGCATCCTTTGTGACTTTTTTCTTGTCTGACCACCGCGTTATGTTAAATTCTGATAAACTTAAATCTGTATGTGCAAGAAATACCTGCAATCCTTTGTTTAAATGCCAGTCATAGACAACCCTTTCCGTTGGCGTTGGCTCTTTGTCATTCTTGTTTTTTATATCAATTACAGCAGTAGGTATAGCCCCGTTTCGAAGGTCTCTAACTTCATACCAAAGCCTATAAACATCAGGCAAAGCAACCAACATAACGTCAGTATCAGACATATAAGAGTTATCGCCACAATTATCCCAATGCCATTTTGAATATTTATTTAGTAATATGCTATCTGGATATTTTCCCATTATTCTTAAATATATATAGCTCTCTGCCTATTATAAGCAGTTGTTTGTTTGTTTCAGCCCTAGTGACATGGAAGGCTTGATACTGTTGTGTTGATAATGGAACAGAAATTTTATATAATAAATCAAAATGAGGTGTGAATAGTTCTGCATATTCATAGCTAAAGATGGATTCTCGAAAGTTCTCATAATCTACATAATCACTTATCAATAATGCCACAATTCCATCTCTAGCTATAGCTTGTTTGCTAAATTCTACCCATGTTTTTGCAAACTCCATAAAACCCTTTTTGGTGTTATATTCCTCTGGTAAATTATATTCAACAGATTTTTTCTTGAAATAAGGCGGATCCATAAAGACTAAATCAGCTTTTTCGTAAGTCTCTGGTATGTTCGGCCAGCCGTCTTTTATATCGTGTTTAATCGCGCCGTCATGCACGATATTAACATCAAATCCCAGATAACGCCTATACATTGACTTGCATACATCAATAGTAGTCCCGCCGCCAACCATAGGATCGCAAACTATATCTTTAGGCTTAGTCCAATACCATAGTATATTCTCAATTATCTGTCCGGGTATTCTGCCGGGATAATCCTGTCCATAAGTCTTATCTAATGTGGAAAATTTCCATACATCGTATCTCTGGAGACTCTCTGGAGGCGATAGGAATTTTTCCAAATTTGGAATTTTTCCTAAAGTATTACTGACAGTTTTTTGGTCAACCCCCACTTCGTTAGCAATTCTCTCCTGTGTCCAGCATTGCAGATATAAACTGATTATCTTTTGTGCTTCTTCTTCATCTTGCTCCGCCCGCAGTTTTTCAGTCCAGTTATAAATACTGCTTTTTGATACAGCAAATAATTGTATCATTTCTTGTTCACTTAGTTGATTAAACAACTTCTGAGCTAATGCCTTTTTCTCTTTTATGTCAAGTTGTTTGCCATGTATAGCATTTCGCTTTATGGCTTCCTTCAATATCTCAGTTTCATCTGTTATATCCAGTATTTCAACTGGTATCTCAGCGCGTTGGGATAATTGAAACGCCCTTAATCTATGCTTCCCGTCAATTAGGATATGGTTTTTAGATACTGTTATTGGCGGTAATGCGTCAATATTAAGCCTATAGCGTTCCACTGCTTCATTATCTATGTCAAATCTTGGATATAGGTCTTGTCTAAAATCAATCTTATCTATTGCTATTGATTCACTCATGGTTTGTCCTTTCTCGTTTTATAAGCGTCTTTTCCATTGCTATATCCCTTATTGCCCATCAAATAACTGCTTCACTGACTTTAGCCTTAACGCCTTCGCTATCTTGTTCAAAGTATTCAGCGTTGGCATAAAATATCCCTTTTCAATATTCACGATTGTTGTGGTTGACAACCCCGCCAACTTCGCCAAGTCGCCTTGTCGTAATTTCCTATACTTCCGAAGATTCCGTATTGTCTCGCCCGTTGTCATTTTTACTGTCCTTTTTATTGATTGTTACTTGTACATTATACATGATAATAAATCTAAAGTCAAGGAAAAATTACAATATTTTGGCAATTTAACGCC